>Ga0207969_100008_pt1 | contig 184323 bp, 150 predicted proteins | sample LakWasMet25_LOW6_2_FD_183869 | JGI IMG/M metagenome (GOLD analysis project Ga0207969, IMG submission 183869) | Freshwater sediment methanotrophic microbial communities from Lake Washington under simulated oxygen tension - Sediment Metagenome... | ecosystem: Environmental > Aquatic > Freshwater...
GAGCAGGCGGCGCCTTCTTTCTTGGGGTCTTTGCCATATGGGGGCGTGATCACTATCCACCGGATTGGACCCCGCGTCCAACTGCCAATCAGAGGTCCACGGCGAGCTCCCTCCGTGATCCAGACCCCGCTGGGAAGCGTCTCCGCCAGCGGGAGAGGGTGTCGGGCTTGAGGCCGTGCGCGCGGGCATAGACGGGCACCGTCTGGCTGCTGCGCGCGAGCGCCTCGACGTGACGACGGCAGACGGCGTCAGGGGTCACCGGAGCGGGATGGGAGGATCGCATGCCCCCGAGGCTCGCCCATCACGGCAACCCTCGCGGCCATGGGGATTGCGCACCGGGTACTCTGGTGCTGGTGAGCCTCGCGACGGAGATCACGTTCGGCATGGTGGTGAACGCGCCGCTCGCCGCTCGCAGTCCGGAATCCGAACATGCCAATTCCGAGGGGCAGTTGAGCATGCTCGGCCGGCTGGTCAAACGAGGTACGGCTTGATAGTTGGCAGCAGGTCGACGAATGTCTGTCCGTTGCAGGGGACGCCGAGCGCCTGCATGGTCCAGCCGTTGTCATCCCGCGATAGCCGTACCATCAGTTGGGCGGTGTGATGGCCGCCGCCGCTAAGCTCGAACCGCGCAATCTCCGTGTTCGACTCGGAATCGACCATTCGGCAGACGGCGTTCTCGATCTCGGCGAACGACTCACCCGTGAAGGAGTTGACCACGAAGATCAGGTGCCGGATGCGACCGTCGATGCGCGGCAGGTCGACGATGATCTGCTCATCATCGCCATCACCGTCACCAGTGCGGTTATCACCGGTGTGCACGAGAGCGCCGCATCGACTCTTCAGCTGCTTGAACCAGACGGTATCGACCACATCCCCGGCCCGGTCGAACATCACGCACGACGCGTCGAGGTCGATGCTCTGCTTGACGTCGAAGACCTCGTCCTTGGTGAAAAGTCCCAGGAAGCCGCCAACCTTACGGGTCTCCTGGATGTTGCGCGCGTCCCAGCCCAGCCCCATCACCACCCGGGTCAGGGAGCGCCGCGCCGTCTTCTCCAGTGAGATTCGTTGCCCTTTGGACAGATTGACCGTCATGGATTGCCTCTTCGGTGAATAGGTTGGAGCCCCGCCGCCCGTGCTGACGATCCGATGGCTGCGAACTGATCGGATCCCCGATGGCGCTAGAGGACCTCCCGGCGGATGTCAAGTTGAACAGGGTTGAGTGGCCGAGCTGACCGCCGCTTCGCCCGCAGCGGATCAACCGCCAGCGCGCAGACGTCCCGCTGGACGGGAGCTCCGGGATTCTGTAGGCGCAGACCATGAGCGACGCCTCCACCGACGTGCCGAGTCCCGACGGCCTGACGATCAAGCAGGCCCGGATCCTGGAGAGCTACTACGCGCTTCGCCAGCGCCTGTCCGGTTCGAGCATCGGGAGCCACGAGATCTTGCAGGAGCTTCGGCGCAAGGGCCCAGCCGTCGACCTCCCGAGCGAGGCGCTGGTCCGCGACGTGCTGGCCTCTCACGACCTGCCTCGTCGGCGGGGCGGGCGACCGCGCCTGTCGTCCAAGGAGGTGGCGCCGCCCGACCCCTTGGACGCGTCGGCGAGCGGGGCGCCGACGAGCCCCGCATCGAGCAGTCGGTCGGGACGCTCCTCCTCCCGGAGCTGATCGCCGAGCCGCTGCAGGCGATCGCAGCGCAGGTCGCGTCGTCGCAGCGCGAGGTCGCACGGACGACGACGCTCCTCAACGCGTCTGGGGTTGGCTCCAGTCGGTGCGCCACTTCGTCGTCGATCGCGGCGGAAACGGCAAGCGCACGTCGCTCTTCAAGCACGCCGCACGCCTGCCGTACTTGACGATGGCGCAGCGATCGACCGAGCTCCCCGCGGTCGGCGAGGCCACTGAGTCGGGGTTGCCCTTGCAGGTCACGCGCGACCTCGCCATCGCGGGGGAGACGGCCCCCGCTGCCGACCGGCCGGGCCCGCGACGGATCGCCTTCCCGGCGAACCCCGACCGCGGCGCCGCGTGCGAGAAGGCGATCGAGTACCTGGTCAACGCCACGCTCTCGACGGACGAACTGCGCAACCTCGACGCGGTCTACAAGTGCCGTTGGGGCGGCGGAGAGAACGTTCTCAAGGCGCTGCAGGCGGTGGGCTTCGGCGTGATTCGCAGCCGCATCGAGCTCGCCTGTAGCCGCGGCGACGACGGCAAGCTGGCGCGGAGCGAGGTGCGGTACGAGATGCTGGCCGACACCCTGAGATCGATCAGCCACCGCGGCAGCCCGAAGGAGGCCCGGCACTTCGATCGCACGCTGGCGAAGATCGGCGCGGAGACGCTCAAGGCGCAGCAGATTGGCGACAAGCCCGCCACGAAGAACGTGCGCGTGGTCGACGGCCCCGGCGAGCTGCTGCTCGGACGAAGCGTTGGCGGTCTTCGAGCCCCGCCACTCGACCCTGTTGAGGTCGAGAAGGTCGAGAAGCTCCGGGATCATGGTGATCTCGTTGGACTTCTCCGAGGTCGCGCATTGCCCCCGCAACACGTGGCTCTCTGTGGCCCACGCGTGGACCATGTGGATCGGCAAGCGTCCCGCCGCGCGGTTGAACAACCCTCGCAAGGTCTTCCCGTCGATGGTCCTCGCGCTCAGCGAGCGATGGAGCTCGGCGCTCTCACGAATGCTGGTAGTGAACGACGTCGCGATTGATCGGGTCACACTGGCGGCGTGATGACCCCCAACGGCCGAGGTGTCAGACGTCGAGCAAGACCGAGGCGCACCCTGTCTGAACCGCCGCCTGAGCAAAGAGCACGAGCGGTGGTCCGACTGCTCCCTATGGTGGGCTGTGTCCCTGGGAGGTCACTCCAACACCTTGGGCTCTACTGTCACTGGATCATGCCCCGCTTGCGGACCGCCGCGACCCAGCGCGGGTACTCCTTCATCAACAACCCATAAAGCTCGTCATTACGGAGCTTGTCGGGGTCTTCAACGCTAAAGAACCCGGCGTTGTCGACCCACCGACCCGGCATGGTGTCGAGGGCTTCGAGAAAGGAGAAATCGGTGGAGAGCAGGCGCCCCACCAGGCCAACGATCCCCCCCGTGCGAACCTCCTGGCGTGATCGTCCGAGGCCCATGAACTGCCAGAAAATAGGTTCCATCGCAGCCTCGGTGAGCTGCTGCTTCGCCACGGTCTCGTCGCTGGTGCGCCCGTCGGTGACGAACATCACGTAGACCGGCAGCGTGGCGGTGACCGGCGCGCTGCGCGGTCCGGCGTCGGGGAAATAGAAGCGGCGGATGGTCTCGATCGCATGTCCATAGCGGGTGCCGGACTCCAGGGGATGCCGCTCCAGCATGCGCGTGATCCACCCTTCGTGCTCGCCAGACTTCATAGGCCCCACGACGTGGGCGTCGTGACCGCACAAGAACACATCGATGGACTGGTCGTCGTCAAGGCGCATCGCCAGCCCGAGCACCCGCTCGGCGAAACGCTGCACCGTCCCAGACAGGTAGTTTCCCTGCATCGATCCGGAGATGTCGAGGCACAGGGCGACCCGGCCCCTGTGACCTTGCAGCCCGCACGCTTGCAAGGCCGCATCCGCCCCCCTGGTCAGCTCGTCGAGATCGGTCGTGCCATTATCGGAATTGGTGCCGCGCATCGTTGTGCCTTAGGAGTCGGAAGGGGTGGCGTCGACGGTCGGGGCCGCGGTCTCTTCGACCTCGGCTCGCTCGGGCCAGATGACGGAAGCTAATACGCCCACAGCCAGTGTGGCCGCGATCACGATGAGTGAGGCCTCCGCGCTGATCTCCCATCTGGGCCAGTGGAGGATCTCCTTGGACGCGTGCAGGAACAGCTTCGCTGCGATGAAGAATAGCAGCCCGATGATCGCCTTTTCGAGGTGCACCAGCCACCGAGTGAGCGCGGCGAGCAGGAAGTAGAGCGAGCGCAGTCCGAGCACGGCGAAGAGCATCGCGGAATACACCAGCACCGGCTCGCGCGTCACCGCGATGACCGTGGGCACCGAGTCGAACGCGAACATCACGTCCGAGGCTTCGATGAGGATCATGCACACGAACGCCGGCGTGGCGTACCACGATGCGGCCCGCATCAGGCTCCGCTCTGGGTGACCTTTCATGATCTCCTCGGCGCGCTCACGGCTGACGATGAGTCTGCGGCCGTCGAGGCGCGGGATGACCGCGAAAACACGCTGGGCCCAGCGGACCACACGGTGCTGGCTGAAATCGTCGGCGTCCCCGTCGGCGTCTCCGCCTCCACGGGCCATCTTCACCGCCGACCAGCCGACCACGAGGGCGAAGACCACATCGGCGTACGGGCCCGCGAGACGCACGCCACTGCCCACCATCACGAACGCAAGGCGCAACACGACCGCACCCAGGATGCCGTAGTAGAGCACCCGGTGCTGCAGGGATGATCCCAGGCGGAAGTATTTGAAGATGGACAGGAACACCAGGAGGTTGTCGACAGAGAGGACCTTCTCCATCGCCCATCCCGCGAAGAACAGACTCGCTGCCGCAGCGGAGAAGCGCCAGCGGAGATAGAGCCCGAAGCAGCCGGAGAGGGCGACCCAGAAGCCCGACCAGATCGCGGCGTCGCGCAGGGAGATCTCCCGTGCGTTGCGATGGACCCACAGGTCAAGCCACACGGAGAGCAAGATGACCACCGCAAGAGTGGCAATCACCTCAAACGGAAAACCAAAACCATGTGGCATGATGCCTGGACCCCTCCCGCCGGAAGCCACCTTTGGAAACGCAGCCGACGATCGCCTGCACTACTACGCGTTTGTTCAGAGTGTCAAGGTACATCGGAGAGTGTCCTCATTCCCTTCGGCCTCGGCGCACCGCGTGAGTCGACCTCCCTGCAGTTGCCGTCGGCATCACCCCGAAGCGCAGCCATCTCGTCGCACGTCGCCGGGGATCGGAAAGAGGCCTGGCGAGCGCAGATCTTCGCCGTGTCACGCCCGCATCTGGACGCGATCGAAATACGATTGACGACGAGCCCGCCGATGCCCGAAGGTAGCGCGCAGGATCAGGGAGCCGGTGCGCTTGGCGGGGAAGAACAACAAGCAGACGAGGCGTGTGCGGGCCGGTGCGATCGCACTCTGCATCGCAGGAATGGCGTGCAAGCGGGAGGCGCCCGCCGTCACCCCGGTCGGAATGCCCACGCCCGTCATGGCACCGCGCCCCATCGCGCCGATCGTCCCATCGTCGCCCCGACCGCCGGGCCGTGGAGCGCAGGTCATCGTCGACAGCTCCGAGTCGCTCGCGGGCTTCGTGGCATCGCGCCCTGCGGGGCGACACGGGCGCCGTGGCACCAGCACGCGGATGTCGGCGCTGCACCAGCACGTCATTGAGCGGGCGCTCGCGCTGCTCAACGCCAACGCACCTTTCCGGCGGTGCCTGCTCGACGCGACGCTCCACTGCGACGCCGCGCCCGTCCCTGCGCTCGCCTTCGACGCCGCCGCCACGTACGGCGGCGCCGACGCGGCGCTCGATCAGGTGCTGCGGCGCCCGGTCGCAGTGGCCCGGCCCGACGCGCGCATCGAAGACCCGCTCGACCCCTTTGCGCTGACCGTGCTACTCACTGACGGGTTTCAGACCACCGTCAGCCCGGGTGGCGGCGCCTCGCCAGACGTCAACTGCGCCGGCGGCGCTGACCCCGCATGCCTGGGGTCGCTCCTCGCTGCGCGGGTGCGCGAAGGTTACGGCATCTGGCTCGTTCGTATCGTGATGCCTTTCGCGGGCACCTACTTCCCCGAGCGCCCGATCGACGAGATGTGGCCTCGCATCGCGGCGCACGTCGTAGACCTCAACCGCAACCACCCGGAGTGGACGGGTGTCACATTCCGGGCGTCGCGAGGACGCCACGACTCACCCTCTGGCGCTTTTCGTTGGGAGGGCGCGCGTCCGCTGTTGATGTTCGTGCTGTCCCGTGACGTCGCGCTCGGGCGCAACTTCGTGGCGAAGGTGTCGGAGTTTCTCCCCACGGAAGATACGATCTTCGCGCGCAGCGCCGCGCTCGACGTCGCCACGGTCGAGCTCGCGCCCTTCGAGAGTGCCACCGCCCACATCCACGAAGCCTCGATCCGGCGCGCCCAGAGTGGCGGCGCCGCCGACTCCGTGCGCATTGCGCCGGCGGTCCGCACCGCTCAAGGGGTCCAGCTGTCCGTGCGTTGCTCCCTCGCCGGGCTCGCCAGCTTTCAGGCGCCGACGACCTTCCAACGGGGCGCGAGAATCCCAGACTTCGTCGACGTGGTGCCCTCGTGGAGGGTGGTCGGCGGCGCCGAGACATGGCTCTCGCCGACCGCCGTGCCCGGCACGCTCAACCTCAACGCTGTGCTGGACTGTCGGCGCCTCCCGCGTGGCACCCACACGCAGACGCTGGGGGTCCACGTCGACTGGCGTCGAAACGCCCAGCTCGCCCGGCAGTGGTTCATCCGTGAGAGCGCAGAGACATCCTATGAAGCCCCGGAGAGCGTCTACCGCTTGCGGGAGATCGTGATGCCGCCGCTGGTCGCCTCGACCGAGCGGCACGGGTGGCTCGACCAGATCCAGATTTCCGTCACGCGTGAGTAGGTATTCGGGTGATAGCGGAATAGTACCGTGCGCCGCAGCGTGATCGTTGGAGGAGAACGGGATGGCATTCAATCTCCAAAAGGGACAACGAACAGAGGTGGGTCTGCAGCGACTGCTCGTGGGCGTCGGCTGGGACCCGAATCCGCAGGCGTCGGCGCACGCCTACGACCTCGACCTCTCCGTCTTCCTGCTCGACGTGCGGCAGAAGGTGCCCGATGAGCGGGCGCTAGTGTTCTTCAACAACAAGGTTTCAGGCGACGGTGCGGTAGTCCTTTCAGACGACGACCGGTCTGGCGCGAACACGAGCCATGCGGACGACGAGACCGCCACCATCGACCTCTCCTTGGTGCGGCCAGATGTTCAGGAGATCCTCTTCGTGGTGACCATCCACGAGGCGGCCGAACGGCGGCAGAACTTCGGGCAGATTCGCAACTCGTTCATCCGCGTGGTCGACGTGCGAAGTCAGGCGGAGATGTTCAAATTCGAGTTGGACGAGGACTTCTCGACGGAGACGGCCGTCGAGTTCGGGCGGCTCTACCGCCGCAACGACGCCTGGCGCTTCGAGGCGACGGGGCGGGGTTCCCGGCACACGCTCGACGAGTTCGTGCGGCAGCATACCTGAGAGACGTCTCTCCACTCTTCGAACCATCGGAGGACCCTATGGGCATCAATCTTTCCAAGGGCCAGCGCATTGACGTGCAGTTGCGGCGGGTGCATGTCGGTCTTGGCTGGGACCCGAATCCCGCGGCGTCGGTGCACGAGTACGACCTCGACGCTTCGGCGCTGCTCCTCGACGCACGCCGCAAGATTCCCACCGAGCGCTGCTTCGTCTTCTTCAACAACCTTGCGTCCGACGACGGGTCGGTCACGTCGTCGGGGGACGACCGCTCTGGGGGCAACTCTGAGGGGGACGACGAGGTCCTCACCGTCGACCTCGGCCGGGTGCGCGCCGACGTCCAGGAGATCCTGTTCCTGGTGACGATCCACGAGGCGGTCGAGCGTCGGCAGAACTTCGGACAGGTTCGCAACGCGTTTATCCGCATCGTCGACGCCGACACCAACCGCGAGATGTTCAAGTACGAACTCGACGAGGACTTTTCCACCGCCATCGGGCTGGAGTTCGGCCGACTCTACCGCCGCGGCGACACCTGGCGCTTCGAAGCGATCGGGGCGGGCTACCAGCGCGACCTCGGGGCGTTCCTCGCGATCTACAACTGACCCTGGCGCTCTCGCTCAGACCTCCAACTCGACGCTCGCGATGAAGTCCCGCCGCGCGGCGAGCGCGCGGTCGTCGAGGATGCACTCGGCCTCGGTCAGCCGCGTCTGGCGAAACTCCCCGCCGCTCTTCACCTCCATCGAGAAGTGGCCGTTGCTCGCGAACTCCAGTGCGATCTCCACGTCGGCGTCGTGCTGCAGGGGTCGGTCGAAGGTGAGCAGATAGGTCCCGATTGCCGAGCGGCTCGCGCCCTCGAAGACCTCGATCGGCAGGGTTCGCCCGCCGTCCGGGAGCGCGCGGCCCTGGAGGTTTAGCCCGAACACTTTCTGGAAGCGGGCCGGAGTGGCGGTGCCCGCGGCGATGCCTTCGAAGACCTCCACGGACTCGTCTTCTGGGGAGAGACGGCTGGTGAATGAGATCGTCTCGGGGGTGGCGCCGCGCACCAGGCCCATCTCGGTGGGGTCGCTACCCTGGAGCGCGCCGCCGAAGAGTGCCGCTCCGGAGGCCACGATGGTCGACGGGTGTAGGAAGCTCTGCGCGTCGGGCTCGACCTTCACGCGCTGGCGACCGAAGCGCCCCTCGAGACGCCGCTGCATGGCTACCAGGAGTGATGACTGTCCCGTCATTCGCAGGAGGTCAACGTGGCGCTCCTGCCACTCGCCCTTGCGCAGCGCCCGAAGCACGGTCTCCATCGCCCGATCGAGGACGGGGCTGATCCAGTCCGAGAGCTCGCCAAGCCGCACCGGCACCTGCGCCGAGGGGTGACCAGCCAGGCCGTCAAACTCCAACGATGTAACCTGGTCGCGCCAGTCTGGATCGCGGGCGGCGTCGGGGGTGTTGAGTGCTCGCTTGACGTACTCTGCACGGGCCATGAACTCGTCGCGCGCCTGCGCCCGGAGCGACCCATCGTCGATGTCTTCTTCGATCGCCGCGCCGTAGCGCTGCATCAGCGCGGCGCAGATGCGCTGGTCGATCTCGAGGCCGCCGCAGGAGGCCCCCTCGGAGGCAACCACGCGCGTCTGGAGGGCGCCGCGGGCGTCTCGTTCGGCCACCATCAGGACGACATCGAGCGTACCGCCGCCGAAGTCGAACACGACGGTGCGCTGCGACTGCTGGGACGGGTGCACGTGCTCGTAGGCCCACGCCGCGGCGTCGGGCTCGGTGAGCAGGCCGATGAGGTTGAGGCCGACGATCTGCGCCGCCTGCTGCGTCGCGCGGCGCTGGAGGTTGCGGAACTTCTGCGGGTGCGTCACCACCACTTGCTGCATCGCCGGGAGGTTCTGCTGCTCCACGCGCTTGCGCAGCGCGCGCAGGATGAGCGCGGAGACGTCCGTCGCGGTGAACTCCGCCCCGTCGACCACCCAGGGGGGGCCCCCGTCCTGGCCTTCAGGCGTGCGGCCGATGTGGTTCTTGGCGCCGCGGATGAGGTGGACGTTCGCCGGCGGGTCGGCGCGGCGGCCGACGAGGCGCGCGTACTCCTGGCGGGCGCGGGCGCCGACCACGGCCCGCGGCCCGCGGCTGCCGGGGCAGAGGAGCACCAGCGAAGGGAAGGCGCCGCCCTGGTCGAACTGCACCGGGATGGGATCGCCGCCGCGTGCGGGGTCAAAGCGCGAGACCGCGCAGTAGGTGGTGCCGAGATCGATGCCGTAGATGTCCATTGGAGAGATTGAGCGGATGTCTGCGACGTCGGTAATGAGGGATGAAGGGGCGTCAGTGCCTAGATGGAGAGTTCGATGAATTCGTCGCCGGCGAGGGCCGAGTCCATCAATTGCTGAACGCGAAAGTGCACCGCCGGGCCGGAGCGGTCGTTCTTCCGGTTGACGTGGAACGTGCCAACCCCCTGGTGGAGGGTGGGCGCGAGCTTCTCCGCCTGGGCCAGGGCAACCGGCACCGTGCGATTGTTGTGCTTTTGAAGGGCGACAAAGGTGTGGTGGGCTCTGGGCTCGCCGTTGACCCCAAGCGCAGTCCAGACCAGTTGACCGGCCTCGTCGATGGAGAGGCGACCCACCGGCTCCTTGGTAGGACCGAGGCAGGGGCACACGAGCACGCCCGGTTGTGGTTCGCAGATGCCCGGCCCGGCGCCGAGGTTGTGGCGGCACTTTACAACATAGAGCGTCACTTCAGGTCTCCGATCTCGAGGGTCTTGAGTCGCTCCGCGAGCACCTCTTCGAGGAAGACCTCGTAAGGGGAGAACAGGAACCACCTGATCGAAGACTCGTCGGGGCCGTTGAGTTCCATCTCCGGCACAGAGTTGGGGTCCTGGATCTTCTGGTTGACCGCTACCAGGGTGTTCATCATGGTTCCCGTGATGCCGTCCTGGGGGCTGTCAAGGCGGAAGGGCGCGTAGGACCCCGACGAAGGGTTCGCGACCGGGTCTCTCAGTACCATCCGCTGTTTGTATGTCTCCAGTCCCTGCTCGGGAAACACGTAGCCGTTCCAGTCGTCCAACACGGGCAGCTCCTTGCTCATGTGATTGTCACCCCTTTCCTTGTCGACTCAGTTACTGCCGATCGGGGGCGGGCCATCGCTGTCTACCAGCGGGGGCGGGCCGTCATCGACCGGCTCCGGCAGGACACTCACGAAGTCCGCGACCTCGATCACCGGCTTCCAGGTCGGCCCGAAGTCCTTGCACCAGACTTTGCAGCCTCGCGGGTCGCCGCTTGCGAGCACGGCTTGCCGCGCGGCCTCGAGGCCGAGGCCCTTGCCGAGCGCCATCGCGCCCAGGGCCACCGCCCACAGCTTCACGGGCTTCAAGCGGTCCCACACTTCCGGCACCGACTTGATGGGCATCCAGTCGGACAGGAGGCCCTTCTTCCACACGAGCCACTCACCAGCGTCGACAGTAGTTCGAAGCTCCTGCAGGAGCCCGTCGAGGTGCCACTTCCCCTTGAGTTCACGCCGCGGCGACGCAAGGTGCCAGTCCGGCGGGGTGGGAGGGGGCATCAGGTCCGGTGGCACATCATCAATATCCGGCGTCAGCGTCGGGGCTCGAGGTTCGGGAGGATTGGCGACTCGCACGTGCGGTCTGGGGGAGGGAGCCTGGAGCGACTGGGCGCTGGTGCGGGCCGCGTGTAGCCCGCTCCCCGCCTGGGGCGGGCCGAAGGGGCGGAACCATTCGATCCGGCGCTCTCCGAGGGTCATGTCCAGGCCCAGTACGCCACGGCGCATCTCGCCGCCGGCCCCGGCCGCGCCCGCCTTCTGCTTTAGTACCTGCACCGCAACCACTGCCTTGCGGTGCTTGACCAGCTTCAGCTTCATCAAGCTCGGGCACTCGATGACCAGGTTCAACTGGGTGAGGTCGACCTCACCGTCCGTGATGCGCCGGGCGACCGTCTCCTCCTGCTTCAGAAGACCCCGCAGCCGGCTACGTACGCGCGCCGCGAAGAAGGTCTCGACGTCCTGGTTGCTGCCTTCGGGGACGGCGATCTCGACGGTGTTCCACCCATTTCCCAGGAGGAAGAGGGTGAACTTCACCTGGCGGCGGTTCTCGATCTTGTTGCCGAGCTGCCAGCGTTTGCCGTTGAGGTAGAACAGCCGGTTGCGGGTGAGGTTGAGGCGGCGCTCGCCCTCCGGACTGCCCTCGCTCCCCTTCTGGTAGCCGTGCTCCAGGCACATCCCCGCCAGGGTGCGCGCGACGTAGTCGGCCACCGCCTCGCCAAAGATCTGCGCCCGCAGCCGCGCGGTCGGGATCCTCTGCGGCCCGAAGATCGCCGTCGCGTCGATGAACTCCGTGCCTGAGCCGTACCGCCGCACCCGCGAGGCGAGCTGTGAGTAGTCGAGGCCAGGCGCGACGCACCCTTGGTCCTTGGCGCCTACCAGCGCGCGGAGGTACACGCCGCCGCCGAAATAGAGTGACTTGCTGGTCACCACCTTTTCGAGGCCCTGGTGACCGTCGGTGCCAGACTCGACGAACTCGTCACGCACGACGACCTCCATCGAGCCGCCGCCGATATCGACGAATACCGCGAACTCGCGTCCCGGGTCGTGGCTGAACACCGCGGCGTTGGCCTCGTCGGGGCCCTGGATGAAGGTCGGCCGTGTGCCGAGTCCTAGAAGCGCGTGGAGCCTAGGGGTGAGCGAATGGGGCCGCGGAGTGTCACCGCCGCCGCCAGCCGCCTTGAGCTGCTCCTTGTCCTTGTCCTGGAAGGCCGGGGGGTAGCTGTACCAGACGTCAACCTTGTTGGGATACGCGCCCAGGGCCCTTATCTGAGAAGCGATGGCCATCAGCAGCCCCACCTCCAGGAACTTCGCCTGCACCCGCCAGATCTCCTGGGCGAGACCGTCCAACCGTTGCGCACGCAGCGCCCGCTGCCACTTGAAGTCGCTCAGGAGACTGAGTGGACGGACACTGGAGCGCGCGACGTCGCGGTTGCGCTGCGCCATCATCAACGGGACCCCCACGTCGATGCCCAGCTTCAACGCGCTCACCTTCTCGGGGTGGCCGTTGAACTGCGGCCAACTACCCTCGCGAAGCAGCAACTCACTCGGCAGCAGATCGGGGTGTTGTTCGCTTCCGGTCCAGGGTGCGCCTGGCCACAGCTCGTCGGGGTCCTCGCGGGGGTCGATGCGCCCGAAGAGCCAACGCGTTGTCTCGGGGTTGGAGGGCACCGTCTCAGGATCCTGGCCCTGGCCCTGGCTCTGCGTCGCGATGACGGTGTTGCTGGTGCCGAAGTCGAGTCCGAACTCCATTGCGACCACCGGCAGCTCGCGCCCGGGCTTCAGGGCAAAGAGTCCACCGGCGGTCCCGAGGGCCACGGAGACCCAGGCCGGGCGCCCCTGGTGCTGTCCCTCCTTGCCCTCGATGGCCACGGAGTACACCCGCTGCGCAGGGTCCTTCGGGCTCGGCACCGGGAGCTTGTGGGAATAGAGCGTGACCTCGTCCTCCTCCAATGCCTGACTACTGGTCTTGCGAACGCCCGATACCAGCGCCTGCACGTCCCAGCCGCGGACCATCTCGGTCTTGCCCTTGGATTCGTCGAAGCCCAGCGACACCAGGTGATATCGCCAACGGATGTCGTCGATGTTGGGCCAGTGACGGAGGAACACCCCCTCTACGTCCGGGCCCAGCGGCAGCGTCACCTTTTCCCAGTCCTTCTCAGGCTTTCCGCGCAGCGGGAGCACGCACTCATACACCCGCTTGCCGCCCTTGTCGGAGAGGCGGGCCCGCAGGGCGTCGTCGCCGTCGCGTAGCCGCCGGAGCGCCTCCGGGTCAAGGCAGTCCAGGTACTCCGGCTTTACAGGCAGCGTTGGCAGTGTCGCGCGTACCTCGCTGCCATCCTGATGCAGGAAGCGCGGAACCTGCTGGAACAAGATATCGCTCGGGCGGATGGGCTCGGCCTCCTCGCCGAACTGGATGTTCAGCGCTCCCATCGGCACCGGGCGCGGGCCCTGCGCGCCGACCCGCGCCTGCTGCGCCGCCTCGCTCCAGTAGCGCCAGCGCGTCGAGAGGAGCTTTCCGTCCTCGTCCCGCCGCTCGCGCAGGAAGAACCCGCGGTCCTTCATCAGGTTCGTATGGCTCTTGCCGCACACCGGGCAGAAGACCTCCACGTCCCGGCTGCCCGATGCCTTCAACGGGTGACTCTGCGGCAGCGTCATGGGGAGCTTGCCGAGATCGAACCCGCAATCGTTACAAGGGATCCTGGTTTCCATCGTCGGTTCTCCGGTCTACCGCCGTCTACAGCTTGCGAGGATACACGTCGGTGAACACCGGCAGCGCGAGCGTGCGCGTCACCTGCAGGCGCTTCTCCGGACGCTTCTCCAGGTCGGGCACCACCCCCCAGGCCTCGGGCGCGTCGGTGCCATAGAACGCCCACTCGATGAAGGTCCTCGCTGCCAGCGACGCGAGCCAGAAATCCGGCCCGCCCGAGAGCGTCGTCGTCGAGGCCCAAAGGGTCAGGAAGCGCTGGGCCGTGGCGCGCCGCTTCTTCAGCCTCGTCCGGTACGCCTCGGCCCTTCCGGCCTGTTCGGACAGCACGCTCCCCACGCTGCCCAGGAGCGCGTCGTTGAGTACGATGCGCGGCTCGGACTCGCGCGACTGTGAGGCCACCTTCTGCACCCCCTCAGCGCTCAGCGCGGTACGCTCCAAGGCCAGCGAGTCTTTCTTGAAGTCCGCATCGCCGACGAAGAGTTCCCACATGAGCGCGCCCAGCGCTCGGAGTTCGCCGACCTCCACGACGGTGCCTGTGCCGATGTCGATGCGCTCCAACAGGCACGGCGCCGAAGGGCTGCTCTCAAGCGCCAGCACGAAGGTCGCGCCAGGGCCCGGAACCGGCAACTCCGCCGCGAGCTGCTGGCCATACATCGGTAGCGACCAATACTTCACCTGCCGGGGGTGCTTGTCCTTGAGCGTCGCGAACTCAACACCGCTCATCCCCGCTGGAGGATTCAAGAGACTGCGCGCAAGACGCAAGGAATCAGGGAAGAAGATCGGGCACGACTCGACGTCCTCCTCTTCCAGCTTGATGCGGGCGCCGTGCTCCTTGCGCACCTGCTCCAGCAGAGGCGCGTAGATCGCGGTCTTGTACCCGGGCTTGCTTTCGTGGTCCTGCAGCCACCAGCGCTCGCCGGTGACAAGGGGGTCGACGACGTGGACGCTCCCCAGCCCGGACAACAGCGCGTCGCCGGTGCTCACCTCCCGGGCTGTCACCAGGGCGGAGCCGTCGGGAAGCGAACTGCGCGCCGCCGTGGTCATCTGGACGAATCGACCAACCCTGCCGGGGGCGCCGTCGGGCCGATCTTCGACGAGGTTCTTGCCCCCTTCCGTCTCCTGTGGCCGGAGCCGGAACATCGCCTGGAACTTCCCGACGTGCCCGCGGCTCAACACCGGGATGTACACGTCCAGCATCACGGCCTCACCCGAGACGCGCAGAAACCTCAGTCGCACCGGCCCTGCCATGCGCACGTCGGGCTGGAGCTGCTCCCATGTCGCGACAGGCTTGTGCCCTTCGAGCATCCGATCGACGCCCCGCATCCATACCGGGCCCGTGCTGTCGCCCATCCACAGCCCCTTGCCCATGAGCAAGGTGCGCCATGCACTGATGAGGTCGAGCGCGGTGCCCTCGTCGGCGCCGTGGATCGTGTTGCCCAGGGTGCCCCAGTCACCGTCCTGCATCCGGGGCGCGGCCCAGACCAGGGCGTGCTCGTCGAGGCCTCCCACCACCCGCCGCGTACGCCCGCCGAGGTTGAGGGCGGGGACGTCCTGTGAGAAGAGAATCCCTTGAAACGATCGCTCCGGGCGGGAGTGGAGCAGCGCGAGACCGAAGTTGTCGGCCCCGCCCTTCCCCGAGGAGAGCGCGATGTTCTCGATCGCGACGCGCCCGAGGAACATCGCCTTCAAGAGCTGCTGCCAGCGCTGGTAGCTCTGCCGCAGCACCCGGCTGGGGACGACGTCGGTGAAGGGCGCCGACGCCGGGCTGGGCAGCGCACCGAGGATCGTGGCCATCACCTCCGCCTCCGCGAACGGCGTTGGCACGCAGGACGGCAGCAGTGCCTCGAGTTTCGGAGTGAGCTGCTCGAGCGCCGCGAATGGTACCTTGGCGATACGCTCGGTCGACGTCTGGCTGACGCCCGGAATCAGGAACGAGCCGCTCATCCGATCACCTGTCCGGTCACGACTTCTTCCATCAAGGCCTCTTCCATATACTGCGCGAGGCGCGCCGCGGGGTCGGCGCTCCCGTCGAACGCAAGGGCTGCCTTTTGCTGGTGGCGCAGGGCGGACGCGAGGTAGCCGTACGCCTGCTCCTTGGTCACGGTGGCGCGCCCCGCATACTTGCTCTGCAATGAATTGCTGCCCACGCTCCCGAGGACGGAGTCGACCGACCCGAATATCTCGTGGAGGTACCCGGTCACCATCCCCATCTGCTTCATTCGCACGCTCAGGTGGTGCAGCACATCGGCGGCCAGCACGACGTCCTTGACGCCCTTCTTCTCGGCCCAGCCGCGAATGGCGGTACCCCAGTTCTTCTGCTCACCAAGGCCAGCGATGCCCGACTTGCGGAAGGCCGGGCCCGCGAGCTGGCGGAACTCCACACCCTGGGCCGGGTCTTCGAATACCTGCACGATGGACTCGACGACGCGCGTCGCGGCCCAGCGCTCGGCGATCGTGGGACTCGAGCCGAACCATTGCGCCTGGAGCAGCCAATGCCACTTCGGGCTCTCGGTCGTGATCGTGAAGATGTTCTCTCCCTTCTTGTCACCCACCTTCGCGCCCGCGGTGTCGGACGCGAGCTTCGTCATGCCGTAGGCTGCCAGTAGAGGGAAGACGCTGACTGTCTCGTCCTGCGACTCGTTGGCCTTCGTGGGCACGGCGGGCTCGCGGGCTCCCACGAGCAGCGCGCTGGTGAGCCGCGGGGCGGTGTCCTTGATGAAGTGCTGGATGCCGTGGGAGGCGCTGTTGGTCATCGTGAGGTCGTTGGCGGCGCTGCGCCCGCCGGCCGCCAACTGGAGCCATTGGAGGAGGAACGAGCCGTATATCGACACCTTCGCGTCGCGCCGCGGGCTGTCGTGGAGAAACCTCACCAATTGGTGGGTCACCCCGGCGCCCGTGCCGCCGATGAAGCTGGATGCCACCAAAATTCGCTGCACGCCCTTGAAGGCGCCTTCGAGGGTGTCTTTGAGGTGCTCGATGCCCTTGTCCGCGAAGATGGCCGCGCCCACCGCCGGGCGTGCTGCCATTCCGTGGTGGATGTTCACCGCGTCGGCGTCGGCGTCATAGAAGAGTTCGTACAACTCTTCCTCGACGGGGCCGCCGGGGTTGTCGCCCCCGCCCTCGTGCGATCCCAGAAACGCCGACCTGAATGAACCGCCCACCGCGCCGGTCGCCAGCGGCGGCTCCATCTGGAGATTGCTCAAAGGGTGCGGGACCTGTGGCCCCTGCGGCTTCTGCTCTCCCGCCCTCTCCGCCGAGGGCTCGGCGAACTGCCGTAGCCGTTGCGCGAGCGGACTCCCCAGGTCGGCGTCGATCACCAGCACCTTCGGGGCGCCCGTCCATACGCCGAGTCGCACCATCCGCGCCACCGCGAGGGCGATGTGCTGTCCGCCGCCCCCAACACACACCAGAAGATCCATGGGTTCGCTCCGCCACGCCTCGCGGGGTCGGTTGCGCGCCCCGCCCATCCATGGCGGTCGGCCATGCCATCGCCGATCCGTGGACGTCAAGCACGATCTTCCTCGCGGCCCCCTCACCAGAGAGCCGACGTACGGCCATCGGCAAAGAGCGGGGACCGCACGGCAATGCTTGACGATCCCGCGAGGCTTGTGGCGCAGTGCCGCGCCATGATCCATCACATCGTGATGCTGCAACCGATCGGGGGATCGGCCGAGGTTCCGTCCGTACCAACGAGTGTCCCCGGGGGCGAGGTGCCCACGGGGCAGCCCATCCCCACCGCACCGGTGGGTGACGGCGGGGCGCTGATCCCCCCGGGCACCGGACCCGGCCCCGGCGCTGCCTCCGGCGCAACGCAAGAACTCTGTGAGAAGGCCAACTCAGAGGCCACGCTCGCCACGCTGGGGTACGGGCTCGGCGCGGGCTTCCTGGCGCTGGTGATCTTCATCGTTCTCGAGAAGAAGCTGGTGTCATCGCCGGGCGTCCGGATGCTCCTGGGGCTCTCCATCGGGTCGCTCGGCGCCGCGACCATGGCCTACTTTGACCCCGCGCGCGGCGACCAGTTCCTGATGTGCCTCAACGACCCAACCAACGCCGTATATCTCACGCTCGGCACGCAGCCCGTGGCCCGCGCCCTGGCGCTGGGCTTCGCCCCGGCGCTGCTGTTCACCTTCCTTCTCTGCTTCGTCGCGCGCCGGGTGTTCCGGTTCTGAACTCTCCGCGCCGCCTTCCCGGTTGAGCCCTCCGTACCCTCGCACCGTCGCTGTCCGGTGAGGGACCCTTGTCAGCGAGGTGTTCTTCTGGGCAACTTCTGCCGCGAAGGGGCAACCGATGGGGACACCGACGAAACCTGGAGCCGAGGGCCTGTTGCGTCCGAGAAGCGATCCGGGGGCAGACCGCTCCGCGGTCGGGCCCTCGACCGGAGGACTCCTCAAGCCACGTGATCCGGTTGCGACCGCGCCACCACCACCGACGCGCGACCTCCTGGTGCCACGGGATGGTAGCGCACCAGTCCCCGCGCGGTCGGCGCCCGCCGTCCGTCTCAGCAAGACCCTCGATGGACCTCCGCCCGTCCCGGCTTCCCCCGCGACGATCGACCCGACCGCCATCCAGACCACGCTCCGACAGCTCAAGCGCGACGTCCCCACCCTGCTCGAGCTGCTCTTCGCCGAGCAGAGCGCCGCGGAGCTGCTCCGCCAGGTGCCGGACGAGCGACGCTTCGAAGATCGGCTGCGACAGGTCGAGACGCACCTCCACGAAGCCGACCGCGACGGCGGCGACCGCTACTCGCTGAAGGACGTCAAGGCCGCGCGAGCTCGCTTCGAGGCGTTGCGTGGAGCGCCCGCGAAAACCACTCGCGAGGAACTCGCCGCCGCGGTCGAGGCGCTGCGCTCGCGCCAGCGCGGCCAGCTCGTCTCGGAGATCGGCCGGCACGTCGCCGTGGGCACCCGCACCCTCTACGGCTCCGACGTGCTGAAGATCGAGCGGGCGGGGCACCTCCTCGGGTTCAGCCCGGAGGAGACGCGCCATGTGGCCGCGTCGGAGCAGTACGTCCTGCTGACCACCGAGGCACGGGAGTGGGTGCCCTTCGAGATGCTCCCGGGTGCCCCGTCGACCCTGGCCGAGGTCGCCCAGGGACTCCTTCGTCACGAGGCCGAGGCGGTGCGGGCGCTCCGTCAGCGTGCCGTGTCCCGATGGCTGCAGGCCAACGGTGACGCCGAGCTGGCAGACCGCGTGATCGAGGTGGAGCCGTTGGCCCATCAACCCGGTAACGAGGCCCTGGCGCAGCACCTCGCGGCCTGGCACCTCGGCGCGCGACAGCTCTACCTGGAAGACCGCGCCGTGGCCTCGCCCGAAGAGCTGGGACGGCGCTGGGGCCGCGGGGAGATCGAAGACCGTTCGGTGGTGCAGTGCGCGCGGTCCCAGGTGCTGGGGGCGTGGTTCGCGACACTCGACGAGCGGGTGCTGGAGGCGCGCGCCCACGCCGTCGCTGCGCGGCCCAACGACCCCGGCGTCCGGGACCAGCTCCGGTGGTCGCTCGGCGTGGCGTGGTCGCTCGGAAACGAGGCCTTCACCGACGTACGCACGCTGGCCGACCGCACGCGTACCTCGCCGACGGTGGCCCAGGCGGCGCAGCGGGCCGCGGCCGACGGCACCCTGGGCGCGTGGTTGGAGAGCCTCCCGGCCGGGCGCGGCGACCCCACCTGGCAGGTGGCGTTGACCGACCCGCACTTGCGCTCCCACGGCGCCGCGTGCGGCTTCTGGGTGGGGGTGTATCGCAATGCGAGCGAGCGAGCGCTGGTGCTGTCGCGCGACGGAGCGGCGGAGACCTTCACGTCGTGGCTGCCGCTGCTGCAGACGGGCCTCGGGGCGCGATACTGGGACGCCCTGAAGCCCTTGCGCAACAGCGGTGAACTGGTCGCGTTCCTGCTCCACGACCGGGAGCATCCGGTCCAGATCCACGCGATCCCGCCGCTGGTCGCCGGACAGTCGTTGGACGTGTCCCTCAACATCCTGTTGTGGTCGCTCGGGGCGTCGGGGATGGTGGTGGAGTGGGGCAGCCACGATCGTCCGGTGCAGGCGATCGAGGACATGGCGCGTCTCTACGAAGAAGACCCCGAGCGCTTCGCGGAGGAACTTGCCAAAGGATACCCCTTCGTCTGGCTGGAGACCCGCCTCGGCGATGCGGGGGTGTGGTCGGTGGCGTTGAGGGTCGTGCGCGAGCAGATGCTCGGCCGGGCGCCGCTGGGGCACGAGGGAGCCGCGCTGGCGATGATCGTCCGGCGGGGCGGTCCGCTGCCGATTGACCCCCGGCGGCCGACCCAGGGGATGGTCTCGCGGATTGTCCCCGTGAACCACCCAGACGGCAGGGACTGGGGAGTGCTCTATCCCCATCTCGCCTCCGGCCTGGTGCTCTTCTGGCTGCTTGGACAGAACCTACCGACGTTGCGCCCCACCATTGAACACATGCTGCGGGCGTGGGCTGGGGGGCAGCCGCCGCCCCCAGCCGAGCAGCTCATCCAGCTCGTTTCTCCTTATGGTCGCCTGGAACTCTTCGGTGCGGCGGGAGCGTCGATTCCGCCGCCCCCGCCGGTCTTCGTTCCTGCCGCGGCGTCACGAGCGCCCACTCCGCCGCCCCCCCGTTCGCCCTCGCCGGTCGCGTCCGCGTCTCGCGTCCCGTTGGTGGCTGGCCTCGTGGTGCTGACAGGGCTCGGCGTCGCGGGCGTCAGGTCCGTATCCTCGCGGGAGAGTCCGCCGGTGGTGGCGCCCCCAGCCCCGCCGCCGACGACGACTCAGCCGGAGAACCGCCCGGTGCCTGCGACCCCGGGTGTGTCCGCTGGGCGGCAGACGTCGGTGACGGAGCGGGTTCGCTGCCAGATCACGGGCGCCCCGACGCGCCTGGGGCGCTTCGCGTCGAATGCGGCGGGCGCGACGATTTCCCGGCACGGCGAACAGCTCGGGGTCGGCTGGGTGGTTAGCGCGCGGCGAAACGATCGGGGCGCGGACGACTCCGCCGCGGCGCTGGTGTCCATCGATGGTCAGTTGGTCCGGATGCTCGACGACGAGCAGCCCGACGACACAGAGTATCCGGGGTTTTCGCCGCGCGCGGTCGGCAGGGTCACGGTGGGTTGGGACGGGGACGCGCCCGCTGTGCTGGTCGACGAGATGGTCGCCAGCCAGACCGACGAGACCATCCGTTGCGGCGGGCTCACCGCGCGCTGGCCGTTGCGGCGGGACGGTGCAGCGCCCGTCAACGAAGGGGCCCCCGCCGGAGACGACAACGCGGGGCCCGGGCTGGTGCTCGGTGACACGCCCACGTGGACGGCCGACCTGCTTCAGCCGTACTGGTGTCGAACGCTCAACCCCGCGTCGCCTTTCGTGATCGGGCAACGTCTCTTCCTGGAAGAGGGCGGCGTGCCGAAGCGGCGCACCAACCTCTTCGCTGCGGCGCTCGACGGCCGCACCCTCACGGCGGTGACAGACTTCTCGTTGAGCCGGACGCTGATTCGCGGAATTCCGGCGTCGCCCACCCCGCGGCGACTGCTGAAGGATCGCGTTGCGAGTGACTGGCGGGGCGTGACCGTGGAGGGGCGCGGGCATCTCGTGGTCTGGCGCGACGGTGGCAAGATCCGCGGTGCGTGGCTTGACCCGTCGTTCGCTCGCGTCGGCGCGGTGTGGGAGGTCGAAACCAACGATCGCAGTTCGGCCCCCGAGGTGCGGATGGAAGGTGTGCAGGGCTGGCTTACGTTCGCCACGCGGCTCCAGACGGTGGAGGGCTCACCCTACCGGCTGGCGATGATCCCGTTGAGCTTCGGCGCACCGGCAGGCGGGCTGCGGTGGCTGGCGACGACCCTCGACGATCCTCGCATCGACCACATTGCCCCGGCGCTGGCCCCGCTACCCGACTCGCGCTGGATGGTCGCGTTCACCGCTCGCCCCCGCCGCGAGGTCGCGACGCTCCCGCACGACGAACAATCCGACGCGGTCTATCTCCAGACCTTCGACGCGGCGATGCAGCCGCTGATGTCAGCGTGGCGGGCGGTGCCGCTGATGCGCGACGCGGAGCTGGTCTCCTTCGGTTCGCGTTTCGTACTGGTCTCCTTCGGGGCGTCGAGCGGAGGACGCACCGGCCTCTTCGCGGTCGCTGGCGGTTGCGACCCCCTCTGACGAACTTAGGCCGGGTCGCGGCCCCGCACGCCGTAGATCTGCGCGCGCTCCAGGATGATTCTCGCCCAGGTTGCGTGCGTCGCCTTCTCGCACATCGTGTCGTGCATACGGAAGACCGCCGGGCCCTCCGCTGCGACGATACGCTGCGCCATCTCAAGGTCTTCGGAGGACACCGAATACATCGCCTCGATCACGTTGATCTGCTCGGGGTGGACGGCGGTCTTGCCGAACAGCCCGTGGGCCAGGTCGAGATCGACCTCGCTCGCGAGCACCTCCGGGTGCCGCAGTCCCTCAAACACCGGCGCCGTCAGGTTGAAGCCGTGCGGCCGGAAGTAGCCCGCCAGTTGTGCAACGAGCGGCCCCAGCGCCGTCTGGTAGATGGTGCGCTCGGGGGAGCGCCGAACACCCAGCAGCGCCAGCAGGTCGTTGCCGCCGATGCGGAGCGAAAGGATGCGCGGGCGCACCGCGGGCTCGCACAGCAGGCTTCGGAGCGCGATCATCTCGGCCGGGTCGAAGGCGTCGATGGTCTCGATCGTCGGCATCAGTTCGAAGGGGGGCATTCCCTCCAACAGATCGAGGTAGCTGCGCAGCTTCGGGCGCGTGATCTTCGGGAGCACGAACCCGTCGATGCGCTCGATACCCGGAAGGGCGAGCGCGCGCCGGAGCACTTCGGGGCCTCGGACGCGGATGAAGCGCAGGGTGGGGCGCGGCGCGAGCATGGGCAGCACCGCGGCGAGGTTGCGGATCGAGCGCTCAAGCTCGTCGTCGCGAACGGCGTCCTCGGTGCAGAAGATGAGCGAGCGCGCCTCGGCGTGGCGCTCTCCGTTGGCCAGCGCGAGGAGGTCGTGGCGCGTACAGGGGAGATACAGCGAGACACCGAGCTTCAGGTACTTCAAGTGTCGACTCCAACGGAGCGGATGATCGTGGCGGCGCGGTAGGGCATGTCCGGATGACGCTCGACTGGTACTGCCAGTCGGGCGGCGAGCAGCCTGAGGTGTTGCACGTCGGCGCTGCACTCGTCCTGAACCAGCACTCGTTCGGGGACGCGGCGCAGCAGCGCGCGGGTGGCCTCGCCGACGCCGGGCTTGACGCGGTTTCGATCGCCCACGCCGTAGCGATCGAGCGCCCAGGCGACGAAGCCCTCGGAACGGGTTCGGAGCGCGCGGCGGCTCTCCGGGTCCCAGGTGGCGGCGCGCGAGTGCGGGAGCGCGGCGTCGACCAGGGGCGCGAGGCGCTCGACGAAGGCACGCGATCGGTCGTGCGCGGCGAGTGACTCGTAGAAGACGCAGCCGTGGAAACCGGCGGAGCGCGGCAGGATGGTGCGACTCACGAGGCCCGAGACCACCGCGCCGAGGATCGACGAGGGGATGAGGTAATCATCCGCCGTCGCAGCCAGACCCGCGAAGCCGCCGAGGTCGGCGACCACGGTCAGCTCGGCGTTGAGCGTCACGCCGCGGAGTCGGTTGTACTCTGCGACCTCCGCGGTGAGCTCGTCGGCGATCGCGCCCTTGCCCGTCCAGCCGTCGACGAAGACCACCGCGGCGGCGTCGTCGCGTTCGAGTATCGCGTCGAGCGCCGCCCGGTCGACGCCGCGCCCGCGGACGATGGAGAGCGAGACGTGTCGCACAGGACGCCCGAGGGTGCAGAGGGCCCGTCGGAGCAGCACGCCGATGGGCGTCCCGGCCCGCGCGAGGCTGGCGAGCACCACCTCCCGGCCGGGGCGCTGCGCCAGCGCGAGGGCCAACGCGGCGACGTCTCGCGCGAGCCTTGGGCCGTTGCGCGTCAGCGCGGCCTCGTACAGGTCGAGGTAGACCGCGTCGGGCGCCGACTCAGCGCTGATCATCTCCGCGTAGTGCCTCGCTCCGCTCTGGATGAGGCGCTCCTTGAGCTCGACCGGTGTCGGCGCGAGCTCCATCGGCCGCAGCAGGAACTCGACGTCCCCGAGCGCGTAGCTCCCGCTGAAGCTCACCGCGCGCACGCGAGCAACGCTGCCAGGAGCTGCGATCGGGACGGGGCGAGCGCGAAGTCACACCGGCTCATGAAGAGCGCGTCGCTCAGGGAGTCGCCGACACCGACGGAGAGCACCGGCTCGCGGATGACCTCATCGAGGTAGTAGGCGACCGCGCGGTGCTTACCCAGGTGAGGGGGGAGAACCGCGAGGTTGTTGTCATTACAGTGCACCGACCAGCCTTCGGGGACCTCGCGGCGCAGGGCGACGGAGAGTGCCGCGAGCGCCGCGGCGTCACCAGTGTTGTGCTTGACCGAGACGTAGAGGTCGATGCCCGCGTCGCTGATGACCCGCGCCCGCACCTCCCCGCGCGTACGGCCCAGCACGCCCTCGGCCGTCGTCGCGAGCGCCCGTCGGCACGGCTCCGCATGCGCGGCGACGCGCGCGTGCCAGGTCGCGTCGACGACGCCTCCCGCATGCACGATCACGCCACCGAAGGAACAGATCGCCGCGCCGGCGAAGCCCAGGGTGACACGCCCGTAGGCCTCCAGGTTGCGCCCCGTGGTGGGGACGACTTCGCCCATGAGCGTGAGCCCGTCGAGGAGGGCTCGCTGTTTCGGACGCATGAACGACAATGGGAGCCCGTCGCGCCCCGTGGCCACCGGCTCACCGCCGTCGTCGCCGAGCTTGCGCCGCGACTGAAAGAGCGTGTCGTCGAGGTCGACGAAGAAGATGCGGCGCATGGGTGGTCTCAGAAGAACACGGTGGTCGCGCTGAGGGCGCCGACGAGGTCGGCCTGCACGGTGTCACGCGGGGTCTCGTAGACGATGATCACGCGCTCATAGTCGAGCGGCCGGACGTTGTAGAGGAAGTTCGGGATGCCGTCGTCGTAGTTGTCTGGGAAGGTCATGGCGGTGCCGATCGCATGCCCCAGCCGGGCGGGCGAGCGGGTGGTCGACTGGCAGCGGACGTCGGCACCGGTCTGCTCCAGCGCTTCGGCGATCAACATCGGAACGTAACAGAACTCGCCGGTGCCGATCACCAGGACGCGCGTGCCTGGCGCGACGTTGAGGTCGCGCACCAGCCCCGGAGGCACGACAGGCGGCCCGCGCAGCCCGCGCCGACCGTGGTTGCGTGGGAGCAGCGAGGTGCGCGAACGGCCGTCCCCGATCACCCGGGGCAATACGACCGGGGACGCGTCGGCGCCCGGGGAGAACTCGTAGTTGCCCTGCAAGAGCGAGAACACCTCGATCTCGGCCTCCGGCTCCGCACGCCAGTCCGTCAGCACCACGGCGACACTCCGCTCCAGCCCCGGCGCGATCGTCGCGAACGCGCGCGCCAGGTTGAGCAGCGTGCGCCCTGTGCTGGCCTCGTCGTCGACCATGACCAGGGAGCGGGCGGACCAGAGCAGAGCGCGATCGGTAGGCGCCGCGGGTTGGTGGAGGAGGTGCTGCGGCGCGTGGCTGTGCTCCTCCATGAAGGTCAAGGCCGGTGGATCGTCGAGCGCGTAGCGCGTGGTCTGGAGGAAAAGCACGTCATCGCGGCCGGTGCGAGCGACGAACTCCGCGTGGACTCCTTGGCCCAGCGCGACCGCGGTCTCAGCCAGCCCGACGATCACCACCGGCCCGGGGAGTGACGAGGGCAGCTTGTCGGCGAGCCGTCGCTGGCTATCGCGCATCACCGACGGACGCGTGGGCAGGTGTCGCCCGAGGACCTTCGACACGAAGAGGAACGCCCTCCGCGGGTTCTTGCGGGTCGCGAAGTCGCACAGTTCTGCGAGGGGCAGGTCCGCGCGGTCGACCCGGACGCGAAGTACTCCGGTGGCCAGTTCGATGGTTGAGGTCAACACGGGTGGTGGCGTGGCGTGGGCGGCGTTTGGGGGCGAGGACCCGGCATCCGCCGGGGGAACCAGTCTCTCAGAGCGGTCGCAGCCAGTCGAGCTTCCAGAGCGCCCGCAGATCGATGGCGAAGTTCACCAGGATGCCGGTGTTGGGGCCGGTAATGCCGCTGGTGAGGACTCCCACGACCCTCCCATCGGTGCGGTCGAAGACGGGGCCGCCGCTCGACCCGGGCGCAGCACCCGCATCGAGTTGGAGCACCTGACGGGTGCCCATCGTGCGACGGCTGTTGATGATTCCTTGTGAGTAGTTCACCTCGAGGCCGAGGTGGGAGCTCAACGGATACCCCAGGAGGCCGACGGCCTGCCCGAGTTCGGGCTCGCTTGTAGGAGGGGCCAGCGTCAGCCAGTGTGGCGAACCGTTGTCGTCGCCGATGCGCAACAACGCGAGGTCGCTTGCGGCGTCGCCCGCAACGGCCACCAGGGGGCGCAGCTCCGTTGACCCGCCGAGAGCGATGGCCATCGCAGTCGCGCCCTCGACGACGTGATAGCAGGTGAGCACGTGGCCCCCAGGGCCGATGACGAAGCCCGTGCCGCTCGCGGTGCCGCCTCCAGCGAGCGAGACCACCACGAAGCCGACCGCGGGGACCAAAGATCTCGGCACCACCGGAGCCAGTCCACCCGGCGGCATCGCGGGCACCCGCACTCCCGACGAGGCCTCCGAGAGAACCTTCTCCCCCCGCTCGATACTGGAAGTCAGCGCCGACGCGACCTTGTATCGGTTGGCGATCGCTGCCAGACCGCCACGAAACCCGCTCCCCGTCGCGGACAGGCGCCACGTCTCCTTGCGGTAGATTTCGCCGACGCAGAGCGCCGCCTCGCGGTCGAACTCGTCGCCGCGAAACGGGTAGACCGCGACGTCGTGGCCGCCCGCCCGGAGGGCGAGCGAGCCCTCAGTGACCAGACTCATGTCGGGGTGACGGTCGTGGTGTAGGTCGCAGAGGGCCACCACGAAGACGAGCCGCGCGACCTCCTCGGGCACCCTGGAGAGGTCGAGAGTGAAGGTTTGCGAAGTGGGAGTGCGGGCGCCGAAGCCCACGGCGCGGCAGCGGCTGCTGGGACGCCCCTCGAAGACCACCTCGGAGCCTGCGATGGTGCGCTCGTCGCCCCCGGTGAGGAGGCAAAGAAAGCGCAGGTCGGAGGCGAGCGGGCCATTCAGCGTGAGCACGACCTCGAGGCGCGTCTCGACGGTGAGGTCGGACACCTTCATACGTCGGCCACGAACGAGCTGGGCGATGGCGGACACGAGCGCTACTTCTGGCCCGCCTTCCATCGGAACCCGAATCCGTAGTGCTTGTCCGCGTACTCGTGTCCGAGGAAGTAGTGCTCCTCTTTGGTGAAGGAGAGCTGGTCGCCCTTCCGCTCGATCAGACAGACTGAACAGAAGGTCTGGCTGGGATCGGGTGCGTCCATCCTGATCTCGATCTCGCCCTCCGGCCGCCGGATGGTCATGCGTCCGTTGACGGTGGCGAAGCTGGCTGCGCCCTCGTAGATCAGCGCGAAGATCATCACCCGGTCAATGAGATCGGGGCGGGTGATGTAGAGGTTCTCGCCGTCCGACGAAGCCCCACTGCGATCGTCCTTGTCGAGGAGGATGTACGGAGGTGCATGGCGAGAGCCGAAGTTACCGCCCAGCGGCTGGATAACACCGCGGGTGCCGTCAGCCATCTGATACATGCAACCGAGGTCGAGGTCGGGCTTCTCTGGAGTGGTATTAAACAATCCACCAAACAGGCCTGGCTTCTGCGGGGGGGCATCCCAATTGAGGTTCACGTGGATCTGTCCGCTGCCGGCGCCTCCCTTCTTCAAATCGACGACCTGCCTGCTGCCCCGCTTCTCCAGGGTGACCTTTCCAAGGTTGACCTTCTGGGGAGGCGGCACCGGCACGGCATGGGTGGGCGTGGGCGGGGCGGCAGGGCCCTTCGCCTCCTGACCACCGAAGTGGGCCAGGAGGGCGCCAAGCCCGCCGTTGAAGCCTTGTCCGTTGGCGGCGAAGCGCCAGACGTCCTTGAAGTAGAGGTCGGCGATCATGATCGCCTTCTCGTTGCCGAAATCGCCTCCTTTCAGGGAGAACGAGGCGACCTCACGCCCGTCGGCAAGGACGCGCAGGGCGCCGGGTTGCAGATCGGACATGCTCCCAGCGCCGTCGATGGCGGCGGTGAAGACCAGGCGCTTGATGGTCGGAGGAAGTCTTGACAGGTCGACGCCGAACACCTCCTGGTCTCCCCCCTTCGCGCCTTGTGAAGTGACGCCTCCGCAGGGTGACACCCTCTGGTTGTAGAAGATGAAGTACCGTTCATCGGAGAGCTTACCCTCGGCGTCGAGTCCGAAGCAGCTCACGTCGATGGTGACCCCGGCGCTCGTCGGCAGTCGAACGCCCACCTCGACGGTCGTTGACGGCGTCAGGTTTGACAACGGCGTCTTCTGTCCGCGAACCATCTGCATGGGCTTCTCCCTTCCGAACGCTCTAACTGCTCAGACCTCGACGCCGAAGCTGCGCGCGAGCGGCCCGAGGCCGCCTGCGAAGCCCTGGCCGATCGCCCGGAACTTCCACTCGTTGTTATTGCGATAGAGTTCGCCGAAAACCATCGCAGTCTCGATGCTGGCGTCCTCGGAGAGGTCATAGCGGGCCACCTCCTTGTTGCCATCGGCGTTGATGACGCGAACGAAGGCGTTACTGACCCCGCCGAAGTTCTGTCGGCGCGCTTCGGCGTCGTGGATCGTCACGGCGACGACGATCTTCTGCACGTCTGCGGGCACCCTGGTGAGGTCGACCTTCACCGACTCGTCGTCGCCCTCGCCCGCGCCGGTGGTGTTGTCCCCCGTGTGCTCGACGGAGCCGTCGCTAGAGCGGAGGTTGTTGTAAAAGATGAAATCGGAGCTCGTCCGCACCTTCCCGTTGGCGCCGAGGAGGAACACGCTAGCATCGAGGTCGAAGCCGCCGCCGTCCGTCGCGCGAACGTCCCAGCCCAACCCGATTGTCATCTTGGTGATGCCCGGAGCTTCCTTGCTCAAAGAAACGTTGCCGCCCTTGGTCAGCGAAATCGCCATCACACCCTCGCTTGTTGTTTGTGCCGGAAAGTCACTCCCCCCGGCGACGCGGCGCGATGTTTCCCGGATCTCCTCTCGCCGTCAAGCTCGAACGTTCGGTCTGTGAATGCGCCTGTATTCCGGGGAACAACGGCGAGAGCATCGGATGAGAGGTGCCAGGGGCACGGTGCACGCTCTCGCTCCGCCGAGATCGGGCAGGCGGCCGCGGGGGTCGTCAGTGTGCCTCGTTGCCGACGGGCTCTAGGATCGCGCGCCGCGACACCGGGCATGAGGTCGCCGATCGATACCCAATGATCTTGTCGCTCTGGCAGTGGGTGGATTCTGCTCTTTCGCGGCGGAACTGTAGAACCCGGCGAGAGGGAAGAAGCTCCTTTCGAGCCGCGCGACTGACATCCCGCAAAGGGCTCCGGGTGTCGACGGCGGCGCGGCTCACGTCCTACCGCGGGCTCGCGGCGCTCGTCAGCGCACGATGGCGATGGTCGGCCCGGCGGTGAGCGTGAGGTCGCCTGGGGTCTCGAAGAGCTCGCCGTCGAGCATGTAGCGCGCGAGGCCGCTCTCGAAGCGGATCGTCGCCTGGTCGCTGACCCGGTCGAGCGCGTGGCCGGGGCGCATGGGGCGAGCGAGGCGGATGCGAGGGAGCTCGCGAGCGAGGTCCACCACCGGGGCGTAGATGCCCAGCAGGTGGAAGCTCTCCGGGCGCTCGTCGCAGCGCAGGAAGGGGCGAAACCCGAGGCCGATCTGGTCGACGGTTCCGGCGGCGAGGGTGAGGTAGTCCTGCAGGGGCCAGTGCGCTCCGTCGGCGAAGTCCACCGAGGCGCGGCAGGGGGCGGCGATGCGGCGCACCAGGGGACCGCCCACCACCGCCGAGGCCACGCCGCGCGCCAGCACCCCGGCGGCGCTGAGCGGCGTCGGCGTGCCGTTGGCGTAGTAGGCGTGCAGGAAGCCCTCGACCACGCCCGTCCCGAAGAGGAACCCGAAGCGGTCGCCGATCGCGATGGTGGAGCGCCGCGAGGTGCGCAGCCCGTGGCCCGAGCGCGCTCGTTTTACCAGCGACGTAAGCAACGAGACGGGATCGCCGCGCGGGGTGTCGCAGCCGTTGGCGACGGTGTTCATCGTCCCGCCGCGGAGCAGGGTCACCGGGGGCAGCGGGGTGGTCCCGTAGGCCCGCGCGAAGGCCGACAGCGTGACGCTCGCGCTGCCGTCGCCTCCGACCACCGCGAGCAGGGTCACGCCGTGCGCGCGGAAGCGCTCGGCCGCGGCGGAGAGCTCATCGGGTGAGCGCGTGGCCACCAGGAGGTCGTGGCTGGAGAGCTTCGCGCGGAGCCGGTCGGCGAGGCCGGGGTCGCGGCGGGTGCGTCCAGCGTTGGCGTTGAGCACGACGCCGATGCGGGCAGTGGTCATGAGCGGAGGGGGTGATAGCGCATGTCGGGGGCCGCGTCGCAACCGCAACGACGGCGGAGTCATGAGACACTGCCCGCGTGAGCAGAGCAGGCGTAGCGTTCAGGTGGCTGGCAGGGTGCGTGGTGCTGTGGGGCTGCTCGGCCGAACCCGGGAGGGAGACCCTCGACGACGCGGGGGCACCGAAGGATGCCGAAGACGCAGTCAGCGCCCCGGTCGATTCCGGCGTCGACGTCCCGCTCCTCCGCGATGTCCCTCTCGTGCTCGACGTCCCACCTGCCATCGACGTCCCACCTGCCATCGACGTCCCACCTGCCATCGACACTCCTTCTGCGGTCGATGTCCCTCCTGCCATCGACGTCCCTCCAGTCCGTGACGTCCCTCCTGCCATCGACGTCCCTCCAGTCCGTGACGTCCCTCCTGCCATCGACGTCCCTCCAGTCCGTGACGTCCCTCCTGCCATCGACGTCCCTCCCATTCGCGATGTTGGCGTTGATTCCCCCGATGTTCCGCCGGTGCGTGTGTGCCCGACATTGCCGGCGCCTCCCCCCGACGCCGACCCGTGGGCCTCCACCGGCCTTGCCACCGTCGGCGTCCCGACCACGCGCATGGTCGCCTCCGGAGCCCACCGGGACCTCTACCTCTCGGGGCCTTCCGGGGTCGCGGAGATCGCGGTGCGGCTCGACTGGGGAGGCTCGGTGGTGTTCTTCGGTCAGCAGGGCTCCGCCGCCTCCAACACCATCGACGCCAACGACACCGGGAGGGAGCTGCAGGTCGCCCTCTACGATCCGCAGCGGCAGTTTCAGCGGTGCGCCCGCGACGCCTCCTGCGCCGGGACCAACCCCTGCGGCAACTCCATCACCTACCTGGGCTGGGACCCGGTGCAGGGCGGCGACGAGTGCAACCACGGCGCCCGGGTGCTGCGCAGCGGCCTCGAGGGCGACCGCATGGTCGTCGAGGTGCGCCCCACCCAGTGGAACCCCGACTGGGACGCCCCCGACTGCCGCCGCTCGGCCTGCCCCCCGGCCGCGGTCGAGGCCGGCGTGACCTACACCCTCGGCTTTCGCTTCGTGCACAGCAACGTCGTCGAGGTCTCCATGGAGATCTCCTCCCAGGAGACCATCTCGCACCTGCCCACGGAGCAGGAGTTTCCCACCCTCTACGTAGGCCACGGCGGCCCCTCCACGGACCTCCCGCTGCTCCTCGACTCGGCAGGGACGCCCATCACGGTGAACAACCCCGCCAACGACGGCTTCGTCTACGCCAACTTCCGCAGCGCCGGCCCGTGGGTCACCTGGCAGCACCGCGCCCGCGACTACGGCGTCGGCCTCTCCATGGACCACGCCGGCCAGGACTTCCAGGCCTGGGAGGGCAGCGGCACCGGCGCTCCCTACTTCCACAACGTCCGCCCCCGGCAGTCCTTCGGCATCGCCGCGGGCGGCACCGTGCGCGGCCGCTCCTACCTCACCCTCGGCAGCTTCGACACCGTGCGCTCGCTCATGGACATGGTCACCCGCCGCCGCGCCCCCTTCGGTGCCCTCGATGCGCCCTCCGCCGCGAGCACCGCCCGCGCCATGGGCGGTCGCTTCCGAGTCGCCGGGTGGGCCCTCGACAACGCCGCCCTCTCGTCGGTGATCGTTCGCGTCGATGGCGCCATGGTCACCAGCCTCCCTCGCACCGCGGCGCGAGCGGACGTGTGCGCGATCTACCCCAACTACCCGGGCTGCCCGAGGCCGGGCTTCGACGGCGAGGTGACCCTCCCGGTGCGCGACGGCTGCACCCACGCCGTCGAGGTGATCGCCCGCGACGCCGACGGCAACGAGACCGTGCTCGGCCGACGTCTCGTGGCCGACGGCTGACCCATCGGCCCGTGATAGAACCCGACGCCTGAACGGAGCTACGCGATGCCACCTCTTGTCGCCAACGGCGCCCTCCTCAAGTGCAGCTTCGGCCTCGCGCCCTCCTCGCTGCTCGTCACCCCCGAGAAGGGCGTCTCGGGCACCAGCCTGCCCATCGCCAACATCGCCGATCAGGTTCCGGTGAAGAACATCCCCCCCTTCGGGATGTGCAACTCGCTGGCGAACCCGACGGTCGCGGCGGCCACCGCGGCGGCCCTGGGCGTGCTGACGCCGATGCCGTGCGTGCCCGTCATCCCCGCGCCTTGGGCCCCGGGCGCTCCCATGGTGAAGGTCAAGATGCTGCCAGCGCTCAACGCCACCTCGAAGTGCATGTGCACCTGGGGCGGCGTCATCGAAGTGACCATGCCAGGCCAGGTGAAGGCCCAGGTGAAGTAGTCAGTCGGATGCCCTCAAAGCCCCTTGAAGGCCGCCAGCGTGCGCGCCCTCGCGGCGGCGTGGTCGACCATCGCCTCCGGATAGCCCAGCCTCTTGCGCTCCAGCGGACCCATCTTCTCCATGTTGAGAAGCGCCCGCTTGTCCAATGAGCGCAGCTCCGGAACCCACCGGCGGACGAACTCCCCATCCGGGTCATATCGGCTGGCCTGCGTGTATGGATTGAAGATACGAAAGTACGGCTGCGCGTCGGTTCCGGTCGAGGACGACCACTGCCAGCCGCCGTTGTTGGCCGCGAGGTCGCCGTCCACCAGGCGGCGCATGAAGAAGCGCTCGCCCTCGCGCCAGTCGATCAAGAGGTCCTTGGTGAGAAACATCGCCACCAGCATCCGCAGCCGGTTGTGCATCCATCCGGTGGCGAGGAGCTGCCGCATCGCGGCGTCCACCAGGGGATAGCCCGTCTCTCCAGCGCACCAGCGCGCGAGCTCGTCGGGCGCGCTTCTCCAGGGCACCCGGTCGGTCTCGGGGCGAAACGCGCGGCCCATGCTCACCCTCGGGAAGGCCACCATCACGTGGGTGTAGAAGTCCCGCCAGCAGAGCTCGGAGATCCATGTGTCGGGGCCCTCCCCATGGGTCTTCATCGCCGCGGCGAGGCAGCGCCGGGGGGAGATCACCCCCGCGGCGAGGTAGGGAGAGAGCGCGCTGGTCCCGTCGATGGAGGGGAGGTCCCGCCCGGTGCGATAGCCGCTCAACGAGCGGGCGATGAAGGCCTCCAGGCGACGCGCGGCGGCGGGCTCTCCGGCGGCCCAGAGCCCCGGGTCGATCGTCGACGAGAAGCCCTCCACCCTCGACGGCACCGCTCCCGCTCGGATGTCCCTGAGGGGCCTCTGGGGAGGAGGCGCAGGGCGGGGCGATGGGGGCGACGCGGTGAGAGGCTGTGGAACCGGGATCTGCCGGTGTTTTTCTGCAGATCCGCTTCGCCCTGCGGCGTCGCTCGGCGCTTGCGTAGCGATGCTACGCGGCGCGCCTCGCTCCTTGCAGGACTCGCGTCTCTTTGAAAAACCCTCGGCATCCCCGGTTCCACAGCCTCTGAGCACCTCCAGCCATCGTCGCTTGAAGGGAGTGAACACCGTATAGGCCGTGTCGGACTGCGTTCGGACGCTCCCGGGAGGGAGCAGCACCCGGTCGTCGTGAAGGTGCAGCGGCATCCCCAGCGCCTCGCGCACGGCCACGTCCCTCCGCGACTCGTCGACCTCGTACTCGCGGTTGGCGTGGACCTCGGTGCAGCCGTGCTCGCGCGCGACGCGGCGCACCAGGGCGGGGATGTCACCGGGGGCGTCGGAGGTCTCGATGAGCAGCGGGATGTGGAGCGCGGCGAGGGTCTCCGAGAGGAGCGCGACGCTGCGCAGCCAGAGGTCGACCTTGACCGGGGCGTCGTCGTGGGAGCGCCACTCTCCAGGGGAGACGACGTAGAGCGCCACGAGGCCGTCGTCGGAGCGCTCGGCGGCGGCCAGGAGGGCGGTGTTGTCGTCGGCGCGCAGGTCGCGGCGAAACCAGACCAGGGGGCGGTGCATCGGTGCAGCTTGGATGATGCCGAGAGGCGCGCAGTGGCAGCGCTCGCTCGAAGATTGACGACTGCGGGGTCGGCGCGCAGGTTGACCCGCGATGAAGATCGAATTCCGCAGGCGCCACGGCTCGACGGTGGAGACCCTTCGAGAGCGCATCGACGCGCAGGTGGCGATCTACACCGCGCGCTACCCGCACCTCGACGTGGCCTCGCACTACCGATGGACCTCCGCGAATACCGCCGAGGGGAGCTACCGCGGGGCCGACGGGCACCTCTCCATCGAGCCCTCGGACATCGCGGTGACGCTCCACCTCCCCTTCTTCGCGAGGCCCTTCCGGTCGAAGATCGAGGACTTCCTCGAGCGCGAGTTCGAGGCCATCACAAGGGCGGCGTGAGAGAGCGGACGTAGTAGGCAAGCGCCCAGAGAGAGCGGTCGGGGAGGGCGCCCTGCCAGGTGGGCATCGGGGTTCCGCCGAGGCCGAAGGCGATGGTGCGGTGGAGCGCGTCGAGGGTGCGCCCGGCGCGCATCGGGTGGCGACGGAAGTCGGGAGAGAGCACCCAGGTGCCGTAGGCAGGCTCGAACTGCATCACCGGGGCGCCAGGGTCGGGGCGACGCGCAGCGACCGGGCCGTAGGCCGGGTGGCAGGTCGAGCAGAGCGCCTCCCGATGGTAGATCCGCTCCCCCTCGCGAATGGCCCCTTCAGGGTCGGAGCGCCATGGGTCGGGGGAGGTCGCGAGCTCCGAGAGGGAAGGAGGGCGCTCCCGGCGCCAGCGGGGAGAGAAGGTCTTGAGGTACTGCACCAGCGAGTCGAGCTCGCGGTCGCCGAGGGACCAAGGGAGCATCGCGGTCCCGGCGAGGCCGTGGCGGATGGTGCGGGCGAGGTCCTCGTCGCGAGGGAGCGAGCCCGAAGGCACCGCGGCGAACTTGAAGGCGCCTCGGGTGAAGTCTCTTGGAGGCGGGGAGAGCCCGACGCCCGAGGGCCCGCGGCCGTCGCCCTCGTCGCCGTGGCAGCCCGCGCAGTGGCGCTGATAGGTCACAAAGCCCTCCCTCAACGTCTCTACAGCGATCACCCGATCGGGGAGGGTGAGGTCCGCGCTCGGGGGCGTCGCATGGACGGTGCTCGTCCAATGGAGACGGAGCGGTTGTCCTGTGGAGATCCATCCCGCGGCGACGGTGCCGACGAGCATCGCGGCGCTGAGGGCGGGGACGACCTTCACCGGCGTCCCCGCCACCAGGCCAGGAGCCAGGCGAGCTGCGCGGTCACCAGCAGCGCGGCGGCCAGGGTGGCGGCGCGTTGCCAGGAGAGCAGCGGGGAGAGATATCGATAGAGGGAGGGGTCGTAGAGCCGGCGGGGGGCTCCGCCGAGGCCGAGTCGGAGCATCGGGAGGAAGACCCCGAGGGCGCCCAGGGCGGTGGCCCAGGCGTGGGCGCGGGAGACGGCGATGGAGGGAGCGCGGAGGCCGAGCCGGGCGAGGGCGTCATGGGACATGGCGAGCAGCCCGAGGAGCACCGTGGCGGCCATGACGAGATGGAAATGGCCCACCACGAAGGCTGAATCGTGGAGGTAGCGGTCGGTGCTCACCAGCGCCAGCGGGACCCCGGTGAGGCCGCCGAGGACGAAGATCGCGATGGCGGCGAGGCTGTAGCAGGCGGCCGCGTCGGGGCGGAGCGAGGCGCCGTGGAGGGTGGCGACCCAGGAGGCGACGAAGGCGGCGGAGGGCAGGGAGATGAGGAGGGTGAGGGCCATGAAGCCCTCGACGAGCAGCGGCGAGAGCCCCGCGGTGAGCAGGTGGTGCCCATAGACCAGGCTGCTGAGGAGGGTGACCGCGGCCATGGCGGCGACCACGGCGCGGGCGAGCGCTGGAGGGCGGCCGACGGCGCGGGCGAGGGAGTCGCTGAGGGCGCCCCATACCGGGAGGACCAGGATGTAGACCTCGGGGTGTCCGAAGATCCAGAAGAGGTGCTGATAGACGAGCGCGTCGCCGCCCTGGCGGAGGGGATGGGTGAAGTGGGCTGTCCCGAGGTGGCGGTCGCTGAAGAGGAGGGCGAGCGCGCCGAGGAGTATCGGGAGGAAGAGGGCGTTGAGGGTCGAGGCGAAGAGGTGCCCATAGGCCGAGAGCGGCAGTCGGCCCCAGGGGACCTTCCTGGCGACAAGGAGGGTGGAGAGGATGTCGAATGAGCCGAGGAGGGCGCCGAGGCCCGAGCAGGCGACCGCGAGGAGCCAGAGCGTGGCGCCCGCGCCGGGGCTGAGGGCGGTGCTGAGGGGCGCCGAGGCGGTCCAGCCGAAGGCGGGGGCGCCGAAGGGGGAGAGCAGACCGAGGAGGAGGAGCGAGAGGCCCAGGGCGTAGAGCGCGAGGGCGGCGCGGTGGAGCGCCGGGTGGGAGGGGCGCTGCAGGCCCACCAACGGGGGAAGGCGGATGAGCGCGAGGGCGGAGAGCGTCGGGGTGACCGCGAAGTAGATCATCACGGTGCCGTGGAGAGTGAAGAGCGCGGGGTAGGAGGAGGCCGAGACGGCGCCGTGGTGATCGGGATAGAGCAGCGCCCCGAGGAGGGGGAGGGGGCGTCCGGGGAAGGCGAGCTGCCAGCGGATCAGCAGGGAGAGAAGGGCCCCGAGCGAGGCTCCGGCGCAGGCGAGGAGGAGGGTGAGGAGGGCGGTGCGGCGGTCGGCGGGGTGCATCGCAGGGGGGGAACTCTCTCCCGCTATGGCAGCCAGCTCCATCCCCAGGTGGGCGCGCTGCCGGGCGCTGCGGCTGCGGCGCGGCGCTGGTCCTCGATGAGGCCGTTCATCCATTGAGCGTATTGTTCATTGGACAACACGGCGACATCGCCCCGCATCTGGTAGTGGGCGTCGCCGCAGAGCACCGTGCAGGCGAGCTCCCCGCGGCCCTCTCGGGCGGTGCGAAACCAGGTGCGCGCGGTGCGCCCGGGGTAGGTGTCGGCGCGGGCCCGGAGCATCGGGATGAAGAAGCCGTGGGAGGTGTCCAGGCTGCGCACCTGCATCGAGACGGCGCGGCCCACCGGCAGCCGAAGGTCGTTGAGGGTGATGACGTCGTCGGCGGTGCCGAAGCGGTCGTCGGGGCCTGCGTAGCGGAAGCGCCACGCCCACTGCTGGGCGAGCACCTCGACGCGCAGGGCGTCGGGGGGAGGCGGCCCGACGGCGGCGCGCCGGGAGCCCGCCGCGAGGGCCAGGTCGATGAGGCCGAAGACCAGCACCGCGAGGCCGAGGCCGAAGGCGTAGGCGGTCGGGGCGGAGGAGCCCGGAGCGGCGTCGATGGCCCGCTTGCGGGCGCGGTAGACGAGCCAGGCGAGGGAGAGCAGGAAGAAGGCGGCGAGGGCGGCGGTGAGGCCGAGGCTGACCCGGAGCAGCGAGTCGATGCGGTGGCCTTCCGAGGAGAGATCGGGGGGCATCGGCGGGTCAGCGACCGGTGAGCGCGCCGGCTTCGCGGACGAGCTCGGTGAGCCCGTCGTCGTCGGCGCGGTAGAGGCCACGGAGGCGACCCTCGCCGTCGACCAGCATCAGGTTGGCGCTGTGGAGGATGTTGAAGTCCTGGGGGCGCTGCTGGCCCGCGGCGGGGATCTGCCCGAGGGCCACCCGGAAGCCGTCGGCGGCGATGGTCTGGAGGGCCGTCGCCTCGCCGGTGACGAAGTGCCATCGGCGGGGGTCGTAGCCATACCTGCGCCCGTATTCGGCGAGGCGCTCGGGGGTGTCGACCGCGGGGTCGACGGAGATGGAGACCAGGTGGAGGCGGTCGCCGAGGGAGGCGGTGCGCTGCTGCACCCGGGCCATGTGCCGGGAGAGCGTCGGGCAGATGGTGGGGCACGAGGTGAACATGAAGTTCGCCACGTAGGGACGGCCGCGGAGCTGGGCGCTGCCGAAGGGCCGGGCTGCCTGGTCGGTGAGCTGCCACGGGGGAAGCGTGGCGAAGACCGGCAGCGGCTTCGGGCGGTTGCGGAGGAAGAAGACGATGGGGAGCGCCAGGAGGAGGGCGATCCAGAAGGTGGCCGCGACAGGGCGGCGGGCGATGATGGCGACGAGGCGTGACGAGGCGACGCTCATCGGCTCAGGAGCGGAAGCTGAGCGCGCCGAAGAGCCCGGTGAGATAGACCAGCGAGAGGAGAAACTCACTGCGGGCCCACTTCGGTCCAGGGTCGCTGCGCAGGCCGAGGAGGCTCCACCCGAGGAAGGCCGCGCCGAGGATGGACGCGAGCACGGCGTAGGTGGTGCCCGCCACGCGAAGCGGCACCAGCAGCAGGGTCACCGGGACGAGCAGCAGGGTGTAGAGCGCGGCCTGGCCCCGGGCGTGGCGGTCGCCCATCACCTGGGGGACGGTCTTCATCCCGGCGCGGTCGTAGTCGGCCTTGAGCATCAGCCCGATGGCGATGGAGTGAGGGAGCTGCCAGAGGAAGAGGATGGCGAAGAGCACCAGGCCGGGCGCTTCGAGCCGGTTGGTGACGGCCGTCCAGCCCATGAGCGGCGGCAGGGCGCCGGGGAGCGCGCCGACCCCGAGGGCCCACGCGCTGCGGGTCTTCATCGGGGTGTAGACCACCACGTAGCTCACCAGGGCGAGCAGCCCGAGGGCGGCGGTGAGCAGGTTGGTGCCGAGCGCCAGGATGGGCAGCGCGAGCGCCGCGAAGGTGAGGCCCTGGGCGAGCGCCAGCTTCGGCGCGACGCGCCCGGCGGGGAGCGGGCGGTTGCGGGTGCGGTGCATGAGCGCGTCGAGGTCGCGCTCCATGTAGCAGTTGAGCGAGTGGGCCCCGGCGACGGCGAGGGTGGTGCCGAGCAGGGCGTAGAGGGTGACCGGCCAGGTGAGCGAGGCGCCGGCGAGCCACGCGCCGCCCGCGGTGGTGAAGAGCACCAGCGAGGCGAGGCGAGGCTTGGTGAGGGCGACGAGGTCGCGAAGGGCCACGGGGGGTAGCGAGTCTGTCATGGACAGTGGGCCGTCGGACGTCGCAGCGACCGGTGGTGACACGAGGGTCATGGCTGCTTGTGGGCGGGTCTATGCCCGCCGCTCCCGGGGGTGTCAAGGGAAGGCCCGGAGCGGGAGCATCACCCGAAGCACCACCCGCGCCCACGGTAGGTCTCCGCGCGCCCGGCGGCATTGCCCCCTTGCATCAATACATAGTCGGTAAAGCGCTCTGCCAGCTCTCCGCCCTTGGCGTGGCGCAGCAACACCACATCGCCGATCTGCACCTGCGAGTCCCTCCCCACACGCAGCGGCGTCTGCACCTCGCCCGCCCCCTCGGTAGGGAGCAGCTTCGCCCCGGCGGGCCACCACGGCCTCGGCGCCTTGTCCCAGCCCGGTGCTCCCGAGGCCACATAGCCCCCGCCCTGGCAGGTCACATAACCGATATCGCTCGATCGCACGACCTGCAAGGCCATGAAGAACGCAGGCTCGAATCGTACATTGGAGAAGTAGTCGAAGAGGTGAGGCCCCATGAAGCCGGAGCCCGCGGTCACCTCCGTCAGCCAGGGCTCCCCCGGGGCGTGGTCGATGGAGCCCGATCCTCCGCCGTTGGCGATCTCCACCCGATATCCGTCCCGGGAGAGCGCCTCGGAGAGCGCCTCTCGCCTCGCCCTCACGCTCCTCCGTGAGGCCGCGCGCACGGCCCTCGCCGCGAGGTTCATGGCCCCCTGGAAGGGCGACGCGTCCTGCAGGCCCGCGAGCTGGGCGTCGTAGCCCATCCACCCCGCCATCGTCACATCGGACATTCCCCCGGCCAGCGCGAAGAAGCGCCGCACCTCGTCCACGCTCCGCAGCGGGCTCCGTCGCACCCCGAGGTGCACCGCGCCCCCGAGCGCCCTCAGCGACATGTCCACATCGGCCACCAGCCGGAAGGGCGCCGAGACCCCCGACATGGCCCTCGACGCGGCGCGCAGCCCCTCCGAGGAGTCGACCACCAGCGCCACGCGGCCTCCGCCCTCATGCACCGCGCGCAGCGCCGCGAGGTCGCCCAGCTGCACCGTGGGATAGGCCACCAGGAAGTCGTCGAGGCCGTCCTGCCAGAGCGCGAGGGTCTCCCGGGCGGAGTAGGTCATCCAGCCCTGGTAGATGGCGTCGGCCGCCGCGATGCGACGGAGCAGCGCCGGGACGCGCACCGACTTGGTCGCAGGTCGGATGCTCACCCGGGCTCCCCCAGCGCGCACGGTGTCGGCGATGGAGCGCACGTTGCGGTCGAAGGCGTCGAGGTCGACCAGCACCGCGGGCAGCGCCGCGTCCCCGAGGGCCTGCCTCCAGCTCGATGGGATCATCCCTCCACCTTCGACTTCTTCAGCAGCAGAAGGAAGAAGGGACCGCCCACCAGCGCCGTGATCGCCCCCACCGGAGGCTCGGTGTGGAGCACGAGAAACAAGCCCCTCGCCACCGCGTCGGCCAGCACCAGCAGGGTCGCACCGCCAAGGGCGCAGGCCGGGATCAACACCCGATGATCGCCCCCCACCCACGATCGCGCGTAGTTGGGGACGATCAATCCCACGAAGGGGATCAGGCCGCAGACGCTCACCACCGAGGCCACGGCCAGCGAGCTAGCGAGGAAGACCGCCCGCTCGGCCCGGCGCACCGAGAGCCCGAGGCTCGCCGCGCCATCATCGCCGAGGGCCAGGAGGTTGAGGGCCTTGGAGTGTCCCCAGAGCACCAGCACCCCGATGCCCGCGGTCACAGCCACCCGGGCGACCCGCTCTGCGGGCTCTTCGGAGATGGTTCCGAGGAGGATGGTCAGGGTCTCCTGGGTGCGGGCGTTCTGCACCGAGGAGCGCAGCAGCGCGAGGCCCGCGTTGGTCACCGCGTTGGACACCATCCCCGCCAGCAGCAGCCCCTCGGCGCCCAGCCTCCCGCTCGCCCTCGCCGTCAGCAGCACCACCGCGGTCGAGCCGACCGCCCCCGCGAAGGCCGCAGCCGGGACCACCGCCAGACCGAAGCCCGCCAGCACCGCGACGGTCGCGCCCAGCGCCGCGCCCCCCGACACCCCCAGCGCGTAGGGGTCTCCCAGGGGGTTGCGAAACAGCCCCTGGAAGCCAGCGCCCACGGCCGCCAGCGAGGCGCCCGCGATGGCCCCGAGCAGCACCCGGCAGAGCCTCGCGCCCAGCAGCGCGCGGTCATAGCTGCCGGGGTCGCTCCACGCGCGGGCGAACGACGGGTGCGCCGCCCCGATGGTCAGCGAGAGCCCCATCGCCGCCAGCATCGCCGCGGCGAGCAGGGCGAGGCGGGCTATGGAGCGTTGCGTTCCCACAGGATGCGGAGGCCGTCGAGGGTGAGGAAATCGTCGACCTCTTCAATGGACTTCGACTCCGGCGCGATGGTGCGCGCGAGGCCCCCGGTCGCGATCACCTTGCAGGGGAAGCCCATCTCCCCGCGGATGCGCGCGACCAGCCCGTCGACCAGGCCCACATATCCAAAGAGGATTCCCGCCTGCATGGCGTGCTGCGTGTTGCGACCCAGCACCTTGGAGGGCATGGTGAGCTCCACCCTCGGCAGCTTGGCCGCGCGGGTGAAGAGGGCGTCCGCGGCGATCTGCACCCCAGGGGCGATCACCCCGCCGAGGTACTCCCCCTTCGGGCTCACCACGTCGAAGGTGGTCGCGGTGCCGAAGTCCACCACGATGAGCCCGCAGCGCTCGCGCTCGTAGGCCGCGACGGCGTTGACGATGCGGTCGGCGCCCACCTCGCGGGGCTGCTCGTAGAGGATGGGCATGCCCGTCTTGACGCCAGGACCGACCACCATGGGGTCGTGGTTGAAGGCCGTGCGCACCACGCGGGTGAAGGTCTCCGAGAGGGAGGGCACCACGCAGGCGAGGGCGCTCGCGGAGATGGCCTGAGGGTCGATGCCTCGGTGCTCGAGCAGGGCGCGGATGGTGACCGTGAACTCGTCCGAGGTGCGCCCCCGGGCGGACTCCACCCGGAAGTGGTGGAGCAGCCGGCTGCCTTCGTACACGCCGAGGACGGTGTTGGTGTTTCCTACATCGATGACGAGGAGCATGGGCCTAGGCCGATGGGCTCGACGGGGGAGGAGTCGAGGCCAGCGCGGCGGTGGCGGGCACCTGCAGGTGGGGCTCGTGGAGCTTCACCGGGGCCGGGGCGGTGGCCTTGCGGAGGCGGAGGTTGATCATCTCGACGCCCACCGAGAAGGCCATGGCGAAGTAGGTGTAGCCCTTGGGGATGTGTTGCCCGAAGCCCTCGGCAAGGAGGTTGGCGCCGATGAGCACAAGGAAGGAGAGGGCCAGCATCTTCACCGTCGGGTGCTTCTCCACGAAGTCGCCGACGGGCTGGGCCACCGCGATCATCGCGAAGGTCGAGATGATCACCGCGCCCGCCATGATGGGGATCTTGTCGACCATGCCGATGGCGGTCACCACCGAGTCGATGCTGAACACCAGGTTGAGCATCATGATCTGAACGAGGACGGCGCCGAACTGGTCCTTGCCGCGGGCCTGCACCTCCTCGCTCTCGCCCTCCAGCTTGCCGTGGATCTCCCGGGTGGCCTTGAAGACCAGGAAGAGCCCGCCGACGATCAGGATCAGGTCCTTGCCCGAGATGGCCCAGGGGTTGTGCTCGGTGGCCGCACCGAAGACCGTGAAGAGCGGGTGCGTCATGCGCAGCAGCACGCCCAGGAAGAGCAGCAGGATCATCCGTGGGATGAGCGCCAGGATGAGGCCCCAGCGCCAGGCGGGGCGCTGCTGCGCCGGGGGCAGCTTGCCCGCCACGATGGAGATGAAGACGATGTTGTCGATGCCGAGGACGATCTCGAGGATCGTCAGGGTCAGCAGGCCGATCCAGGCCTTCGGGTCGGAGATCCAATCCATTGTGCTGCGCGATTCGTCGTTCAAAGCCCGGCTGTTGTCCAGCGCGAGTTGACGCCCGCTCGGCGCCTCGCAGCCGCCGCTTGACCGCGCCTCCCGGGGGTGTGGTTCATTCCGATCCCTATGGCCCGAACCTACGGACTGATCTCCCTCCTGGGCGTCGCGCTCGCCGGCTGCGCCGACGACTCCGTGCCCGCCGCCGACGCCGCGTCCAACGCCGACGCGGGAGGGAGCGCCGACGCCGCAGCGGGCGCCGACACCGGGGGCACCGCGGACCTCGGCGGCGCCTTCGACGCAGCGGCCTCCGACGCAGCGGCCTCCGACGATCGCCCCGTCAGCGCGATGGACGCCCCGGCGGCGGACGTGCCGGTGATGGTCCTCGACGGCGGCGCGGTGGTGCGCAGCTGCCGCACGAGCTTCACGCTCAACCTCGGCCGCCCCGCGCGCTCGGTCTCCGTCGCCGGCGAGTGGAACCGCTTCTCCACCACCGCCAACCCCCTCACCCCGGTGGGCAGCACCGGGATCTTCCGCGCCGAGCTCGACATCCCGCCGGGGGACTACGGGTACAAGTTCGTCGTCGACGGCGACCAGTACATCGTCGACCCGGGGAACATCACCCTCAAGTACGTGGGAGGCATCGAGAACTCCCGGCTGATCGTCCCCGACTGCAACCTCCCGCTGCTTACCTCGGTGCGTAACAGCGCGACCGCCGACGGCACCCTGGAGCTGGACGTGCGCTACACCGACGGGGCCGAAGGGCGAGGGGCCGACCCGGCCAGCGTGAGGGTCAGCCTCTCGCCGGGTTCGCTCCCGGCCGGGGCGGTGACCTTCGACCGCGCCGCGGGGATCATCCGGGTTCGCGCCCGGGGCCTCGCCCGCACCCGCTACACCCTTCGCGTCGACGCCAGCACCGCGGGAGGCCGCCGGGCGCAGCAGCTCATCGTCCCGATGTGGGTCGAGGAGACGCCCTACGAGTGGGGCGACGGGCCGCTCTACTTCGTGTTCACCGACCGCTTTCGCAACGGCAACCCCCTCAACGACGGCCGGGTGGGAGGCATCGCCCCCATCGCCGACTGGAACGGCGGCGACTTCGCCGGGGTTATCGCCGCGCTGCGCGAGGGGTATTTCGACCAGCTCGGGGTGAAGGCGCTCTGGCTCTCACCGGTCAACAGCAATACCCACAACTCGGGCCGCGGCGGCGATGGCCGGGGCTACGCTGGCTATCACGGCTACTGGCCCAACCAGCCGAGGGACACGGACTCCCACTGGGGATCGCTCGACGAGCTGCGGGCGCTCAACGAGGAGGCCCATCGCCATGGGATCAGGGTGCTCTATGACATGGTGAACAACCAGCTCCACCGCGAGCACCCGTATTTCCAGATGCACCAGCGGGACGGCTGGTTCAATGGAGACGGGAGCTGCGTGTGCGGCGGGCCGATGTGCAGCTGGGACGACCGCCCGCTGGACTGCTGGTTCACCAACTACCTCCCTGACGTCAACTGGACCCACATGGGCGTCGCCGACCAGATGCTGGACGACGCCATGTGGTGGCTCGACGAGACCAGCGCCGACGGCTTCCGGGTCGACGCCGTGAAGCACATGAACTTCCTCGCCACGAGCAACCTGCGCGCGCGGCTCAACCAGTGGGAGACGGGCAACGCCCGCTCGTACACCGTGGGCGAGACCTTCACCGGCGGCGACGGCTACGACCTGGTGCGGCGCTACGTGGGGAGAAACGCCCTTCACGCGCAGTTCGACTTCCCGCTGTTCTGGTCCATCCGAGGGGCCTTTGCCCACAACGGCGGCAGCATGGGCGACCTGGAGAACGCCGTGCAGCGCAGCGAGCGCGCCTATGGCGACTTCCCGATGTCGCCCTTCCTGGGCAACCACGACGTCGAGCGCTTCCTCTCCGAGGCCGCGGGCCAGCTCGTGGGCGACACCCGAGAGCTCGGGTACAACAACCCGCCGCCCCCGCCCGACAGCGATGTGCCCTATGAGCGCCTCGCCCTGGCGTTCACCTTCACGCTCACCCAGCGGGGCGTTCCGCTCATCTACTACGGGGATGAAGTGGGGATGCCCGGGGCGGCCGATCCTGACAACCGCCGCCCGATGCGCTTCGGCGCGGAGCTCAACGCCCGAGAGCAGCGGCTGCTCGAGCACGTCCGCGCGGTGGGCCGGCTGAGGGGAACGCACCGTGGCCTGCAGCGCGGCGCCCGCCGCTCGCTTCACACCGACGGCGACGGCTACGTCTACGCCCGGGGGACGGGCGCCGACGTGGCCATCGTGGCGCTCAACCGCGGCACCACCGCGCGCCCGGTGCGGGTGAGCCTCCCGGCGGAGCTCGGCCTGACCGACGGCACCGTGCTGCGAGACGCCCTCGGAGGCAGCCCGGTGACCGTGAGCGGAGGCTCCATCGAGGTGCCCTTCCGCGTGCGGGGGAGCAGCATCTTCGTGAGGTAGGGGCTTCGGTCAGCGGGGCCGTGGGAGCGGAGCCGAGAGAACCTCGAATCACTCGTCCGTCCGGCATCCATCCGTCAGGCCGTCCTTCGATCAACCCCGCCGCAGCCGCTCGATCTCCGCACGCAACCGTACGATCTCCGCCTCGGCCTCCTGCCGCGCCGCGCGCTCGGCTTCCGTCTGCGACCCGGTGATCTGGACAACCACCTGCATCGCCGCAGCTGCCTCCGCGTCGGTGGGCATCAGCGTGTCGCCGTCGGGCCCCATGCCCACTCTCAGCCGCACTCGCCCCTTGTCGTCGACCACCCGTAGGAAGCAACCCAGCACAATCGACTCGATACGATCGCCCTGTTCGACCGGCACCCGCACCAACCCGCGCCCTCGCGCCCGGCGGAACACCTGCCACCGCAGCCGCTTACGACTGCGCGCGGTGGCCCAAGGGTCGAAGACCACCAGCTCCTTGACGCCCATCGCGTCGTAGTCTTCGGGAGCCCTAGCGTAGTCCTTCTTCCATTCGTCGCTGACGACTTCCAGCGCGAACACTGGGACGGTGCCCTCCCACGTCTTCCACACGGATCGATCGGGCGCGTCCTGCGATACCCCGTCGATCACATAGAGGTCCGGCGCGCACGCCTTCTTCGGGTTGCCCTGCTCCCAATAGATGAACTGATTGCCGCTTACCCGCGCGACCCGCCGTCGCTCCGCGAATAGTCGCGTCACCAGCGGCAGCAGCAGCAGCGTGATGAACAGGTGGACCTCATGCTCCCCCATGTTGTCCGTCTCCGGATACTCGACCGGGTCGACCCATTTCCTCACCGCGACCATGGCCACATTTCTATCACACCAACCATAGCGCCGCTCGGTGCCTTGACCGGTCGACGGCTCCCGTTCATCGCCGTATCGCCACGGCGATGACCCTCACGGCGCCGGCCACCCGGTCGACGCGCACCATCGCCACCACGCTCGCGCCGAGCTCGCGCCCGGTCTCCCGGAGCGTCGCCACCATCTCGGTGAGCTCCAGGTCGCCGTCGTCGCCGGTGAGCTCGATGAAGGCGATCTCCTGGCCCTGGGGGAGGTCCTGCTCCCGGCGGATGACTCGCACCCGCGCGCTCGGCGCGGAGGGGGCGACGCCCGAGAGCCGGGCGACCCGCAGCTCCCCGTGGGCACAACCCACGAGGGAGAGCGCGAGGAGCAGGGCTCTACCCCCCATCGGACACCCCGCCGTCGTCCGGCAGCGGCGGCGGCGGCACCCACCCGGAGCGGCCGTCCCCGCTCCTCAGCGCGTCGGCCTCGATGGTCATCTCCAGCGTGGTCCCGGTGAGCGCCTCCACGCAGCGCGGCTGCGGCCCGGCGAGCATCGGCATGTCCCCCGAGCAGGGCCTCGGCACCTCCGTCACCGTCGCCTCCCCGCCCACCCGGATGGACCTCACGGCCACCGCCTCCGCCCCGAGCGCCAGGGCCCGCTGGTCGAGCTCCGTGAGCAGCGCGTCGAGGTGCGCCCCGGGCCCCCGCGCCGACGCCCTCAGCGGCGCGACCACCCTCATCCCCGCGGGCGGCCGACCCGCCAGGTACACCCGAAGCTGGAGCGGCGCCGCCTGCCGCACGGCCTCTCGGGGGGTGCTCGCGCAGCCCCAGAGGCCGAGCAGAGCAGTGAATCTCAGCGCTTGAATTCCAGCACCTTCCCGACGCTGGCGTCGGGCTCCGCGGGCTTCTCGGGCGGCATCGCCTTGATGCCCGCGCTCGGGGGGATGGTGCCCTGGCCGGGCAGCACCATGGGCTTGTACTCGGGCACCAGCGAGGTGAAGCGCTGGCGCACCGTGGCGTCGTCGGCGCCGTCGGTGCAGGCCTTGAGCTCGTCCATCTTCACCAGCAGCTCGTCCCAGTCGCAGGGGCGGAAGCGGCCGACGAAGATCTTCGGGTGCTTGGTCTTGTCGGCGTGCTCCTCGTCCGTGGCCAGCTCCTCGAAGAGCTTCTCTCCAGGGCGGATGCCCGTGAACTGGATCTCCACGTCCTCGCCGGGCTTCAGGCCCGACAGGCGGATGAGGTCGCGCGCCAGGTCGACGATCTTCACCGGCTCGCCCATGTCGAGCACGAAGATCTCTCCCCCGCGGCCCATCGCCCCGGCCTGCATCACCAGCTGAGAGGCCTCGGGGATGGTCATGAAGTAGCGCTTCATCTCCGGGTGCGTCACCAGCACCGGGCCGCCCTTCATGATCTGCTCCTGGAAGATCGGCACCACCGACCCGGCGCTGCCGAGCACGTTGCCGAAGCGCACCGTGATGAACCGGGTGTGAGAGCGCTGGGAGAGCGCCTGGCAGTAGATCTCCGCGACGCGCTTGGACACCCCCATGATGGAGGTGGGGTTCACGGCCTTGTCGGTGGAGATCATCACGAACTGCTGCACGCCGTGGGCGACCGCGAGGTCGGCCAGCTTGCGCGTGCCGAAGACGTTGTTCTTGATCGACTCGCCGGCGTTCCACTCCATCATCGGGACGTGCTTGTGCGCGGCGGCGTGGAAGACCACCGCGGGCTTGTACTTGGTGAACACCGCGGCCATGCGCCGGCTGTCGCAGATGTCCGCGATGCGCGGCACCACCACCACGTCGGGGAAGCTCTCCCTCAGCTCGCGGTGGATGTGGAACAAGCTGGTCTCGGCCTGCTCGATGAGCACCAGCCGGGCGGGGCCGAACTGGCACACCTGCCGGCATAGCTCCGAGCCGATGGAGCCGCCCGCGCCGGTGATCATCACCACCGCGCCGTTGATGCAGCGGGAGATCTCCTCGGTGTCGAGCGTCACCGGCTCTCTCCCGAGGAGGTCTTCGATCTTCACCGGGCGGATCTGGTTGATGGTGACCTTGCCGTCGATGAGCGAGCCCATCCCGGGGATGGTTCGGATGCTGGCGCCGCTCGCCTGGCAGAGGTCGAGGATCTGGCGCATGTCCTTCCCCTTGGCGGAGGGGATGGCCACCACGACCTCGTCGACGCCGTGGGCGCGCACCAGGTCGGCGACGCGGGCGATGGGGCCGAGCACGGTCACCCCGTGGATGCGCTCCCGCTGCTTGGAGGGGCTGTCGTCGACGAAGCCCACCACGTCGAACTGCGCCGAGTGCGTCTTGTGGATCTCCCGCACCAGCATCTCGCCCGCGTCGCCGGCGCCGACCACCAGGATCTTCTTGCGGGTCTCGGCGGGGTCGAGGGCGTTGGTGCGCATGGTCTCTCGCGTCGCCCGGATGGCGAGGCGCATCCCGCCGACGGCCATGAGGGCGAGCAGCCAGTCGATGACGAAGACCGAGCGAGGGAGCCACTGCGGGCCGATGAAGATCGCGTAGAGGACGAAGATGGCACTGGAGATGGCCGCGCCCTGGATGAGCGTGAGCAGGTCGCGCATGCCCGTGTAGCGCCAGAGGCCGTGGAAGAGCCCGAGGTTGGCGTGCACGATGGCCCGCAGCAGCAGCAGGGGCACGAGCCAGTAGGGGATGAGCCGGAGGTAGTAGTCGGGGATGCGGCCGTCGAAGCGCAGGAAGAACGCGCCGTAGAACGAGAGGGTCCAGAGCACGAGGTGAGCGAGCACCACCACCGGGCGGCGGTAGCTCATCACAAGGCGCGGAACCTTCAAGTCGGGCGGAGAGGGCTCGGGCTTCATCGGGTCACCGTTCGCGTCGCGCGGCGCGCCGCACCGTGACGATCACGCGCTGGAGGTCTTCATCGGACAGGTTGGTCGAGCTCGGCAGGCAGATGCCGTGCTGGAAGAGGTCTGCGGCTACGTCGCCCCCCACGCACTCGACGCCATCGAAGACGGGCTGCATGTGCATGGGCTTCCACACCGGGCGGCTCTCGATGTTCTCCGCCTCGAGCGCCCGGATGAGCCCGTCGCGGTCGACCCCGAGCGCGCCGGCGTCCACCTGGAAGGCGCTCAGCCAGTTGGTGTGCAGGCCGTACTCGCACTGCGGCATGAGGGTGAGCCCGCCCAGCTCGGCGAAGGCGTCGCGGTACATGAAGGCCACCTCGCGGCGGCGGGCGACGCGTCGGTCGAGCACCTCGAGCTGTCCCCGCCCGATGCCCGCGAGCACGTTGGACATCCGGTAGTTGTACCCGACCTGGGTGTGCTCGTAGGCCACGCCGGGGTCGCGGGCCTGCTGCGACCAGAAGCGGGCGCGCTTCACCCACTCGGGGTCGTGCGCCACCAGCATTCCGCCGCCGGTGGTGGTGATGATCTTGTTGCCGTTGAAGGAGTAGACGCCCACCGGGGCGATGGTGCCCGCGGGGCGGCCCTTGTAGGTGGTGCCCACGGCCTCGGCGGCGTCTTCGATCACCGCGACGCCGTAGCGGTCGCAGAGGGCCATGATCGGGTCCATGTCCGCGCTCTGGCCGTAGAGGTGCACCACCACCAGGGCCTTCGGCACCTTGCCCGCGGCCGAGCGGCGGCGCAGCAGGTCTTCGAGCACGTTGGGATCGAGGTTCCAGCTGGCGCGCTCGGAGTCGATGAAGACCGGGCGGGCACCCAGGTAGAGGGCCGGGTTGATGGTCGCGATGAAGGTGAGCGAGGGGCAGATCACCTCGTCGCCGGGCCCTACCCCGAGGAGCCTCAGCCCCAGGTGCATGCCCGCCGTTCCGCTGGCGAGGGCCACCGAGGGGAGGCCCACCCGCTCGGAGAAGCTGGCCTCGAAGGCGTCGAGGTTGGGGCCCACGGTGGAGAGCCAGTTGGACGTGAAGGCCTCGGTGACATACCGGAGCTCGCTCTCGCCCATGTGCGGAACCGACAGATATACGCGCTTGCTCACACTGTTCTCCAACCGTCGCTCCGACGGGGGCGGCGCCGGTTGGATGTCCCAATCCGGGGCCGCGTTCAAGTCCCGGCGGGCGCTCCCTCGAACTCGGGCATCGTGGCGTGGCCCTCGCTCGACACCCCATCGCGCTTCAGCACCCGCCCGACGGTCTCGATCAGGATGCGCGCGTCGAGGGCCAGCGACCAGTGCTCCACGTACCAGACGTCGAGCGCGAACTTCTCCTCCCAGGAGATCGCGTTGCGCCCGTGGATCTGCGCCCACCCGGTGATGCCTGGCATCACCTCGTGGCGGCGGCGCTGCTCCGGGGAATACCTCGGCAGGTAACGCACCAGCAGGGGCCTCGGGCCGACGAGGGAGAGGTCGCCTCGCAGGACGTTCCAGAGCTGCGGGAGCTCGTCGACGCTGGTGGCGCGCAGCCAGCGCCCGACGGGGGTGAGGCGCTCGGCGTCCGAGAGGGGTCGGCCCTCGGGGTCGGTGGCCTCTCGCATGGTGCGAAACTTCACGATCTCGAAGACGCGCTCGCCCCGGCCGGGTCGCTTCTGCCGGAAGAGCACCGGGGAGCCCATGGTGGCCCGCACCGCCACCGCGGCGCCCGCGAGCACGGGGGCTGCGACCACCAGGCCCGCGAGCCCCGCGGCGCGGTCGACGGCGGTCTTGACCAGGAAGCGCCAGCCGGACTGGATCATCGCGCCGCGGGGCTGCAGGTGCCGCGCTGCGTAGGCTGGTTGCTGTCGAAGTCCCCGGTGAGCACGTGGATCTGCCCCGACGCAGGGCAGGTGACGTAGGCCGAAGGGCAGGTGCCGCACTGGTCGTCGTAGCTCCCGGAGGCGGGCCGCAGCGCCGTGGCAGCGGAGCAGGGCATGGTGCCCGCGCAGACGCGCATCACGGGGTCGCCGGAGCATTCGCCGTAGGAGGGCTGGCAGAGCGATCCGACGCCCGCGGCACCGCTGCAGCCGACCATGGTGGCGCGGCCCGGAGAGCAGGTGAGGGTGACGCCCATGCGCCAGCCGCAGTTGCGGTCGGGGCCCTGCACGGCGCCCGGGACGCAGGGAGCGGTGATCAGATCGGTGCTCATGCAGGTGCCGCAGTCGCGCTCGCAGGTGGTGCAGTTCTCGGTGCCGTTGCAGGTGCCGTCGCCGCAGCGCGCGGCGGGGGGGACATCCACCGGGGGCGGGCAGGTCGAGGCGCAGTCGGCGCGGCAGCTGGCGCAGGTCTCTCCCTCGTTGCAGGTGCCGTCGCCGCAGCGCGCAGCGGGGGGCACGTCCATCGGAGGAGGGGGGCAGGTCGAGGCGCAGTCGGCGCGGCAGCCCGCGCAGGTCTCGCCCTCGTCGCAGGTGCCGTCGCCGCAGCGCGCGCTGGGGACGTCGATGGGCGGCGCGGGGACATCGATGGACGTGGGGACATCCACCGCTTCGGGGACGTCGGTCGTGACGGGGACGTCTGCGGGCGAGGGGCTGTCGGTGGACGGCGAGGGGCTGTCGGTGGATACCGCGCTGTCGGTGGCGGTGGAGGCGTCGGAGTCGCCCAGGTTGCCGACGTTGCCGCGGGGGGAGCCGCACGCGCCGATGGAGAGCAGGGCGAGGACGCTGAGCAGTCTGGGTGTCTTCATCGGGAGTGGTGGTCTGCGTGGAGAGTGGGATTGGTGGAGTCGAAGTGGAGGGAAGCGACTTATCGGTTTCGTGGCGGAAGTCAACGATTCGACTGGCCAGGGAATGTCACAGCGACCTCTCTCCTCAGCGCACCATCCCCTGGAGGATATCGAGATAGCGCTTCGCCAGCGAGTCGCGCGTCGCGTTGGCCAGCACCCACTGCCGGCCGCGGGCGCCCATGGCAGCGCAGCCCGCCGGGTCGTCGGCCATGGCTCGTATCGCGTCGGCGAGGCTCTGGGCGTCCTCGGGCTTCGCGAACACCCCGGCCTGCGCCTCGTCGCACACCAGCCTTCGGGCCACGCCGTCGATGGCCAGCAGCGTGGGGCGCTCGGTCGCCATGTAGTCGAAGACCTTGTTGGGATAGACCGTCTTGAAGGTGGGGTTGTCTTGAAGGATGGCCGCTCCCACGTCGCAGGCCCGCACGATCTCGGGCATTCGCGACTTGGGCTGCGCTCCGTGGAAGCGCACGTTGTCCAGACCGCGGCGCTTCGCCTCGGCCTCCAGGGCGGGGCGCTCGGGGCCGTCGCCGACGCTCGCCAGGAGGATGTCAGGCCGGTCGCGCAGCCGCTCGGCGGCGTCGAGGAACTGCCCCACCGCGTTGGCCCGCCCGTGCGCCCCGGCGTACATCACCACGAAGCGGTCGCCCCAGCCGAACTCGCGGCGAGCGTCGTTGTCCCGAGACCCAGGGGTGAACAGCTCCACGTCGGCGCCGTTGGGGACGAAGACGATCTTTTCGGCGGGGGCGAGGCCCCGCTTGATGAGGTCGTCACGGAAGGCGGGGGTCAGCACGTTGATCTTGTCGGCCATGAGGCAGGCCGCGCGCTCCATGGCGTAGAGCACCCGGGTGAGGGCGGCGCCCTCCTTCAAGACCCCGGTGGTGATGGCGCTCTCGGGCCACAGGTCGCGGATCTCGAAGACCCAGGGGACGCCCTTCCAGCGGGCCCTGGCGGCGATGACGCCTGGGGCCATGGCGACCAGCGGCGGCGAGGTGGCGATCACCACGTCGGGGCGGGCGACGGTCATGGCGGCGTGCGTGGAGGAGAGCGTGAAGCCGAAGAAGGCCGCCATGCGACCCGCGTAGGACTTGTTGTAGGTGCGAGGGACGTGACAGCGGAGGACGGTGACGTCGCCGTCCTTCTCGCGGGTGATCCAATGGCCGTGGTAGCGCTCGGGGACGGCTCCGGTGGCGTAGTCGAGGTTGCCCGCGACGACGGTGACCTCGTGGCCCGCGGCGGCCCAGAGGCGCGCGAACTCGTTGAAGCGAGAGCCGCCGGGAGAGCCGGGCATCAGATAGTATTGATGAATGACCAGGATCTTCATGACAACCGTTCAGGGGGAGGTGCAAGCCGCGTCGTTGGACGCTGGGGTTCGCGCGCCGCGCTTCATTGGTGGCGCAAGGCGCGTGTTTGACGCTGGGGTTCGCGCGTTGGCGCTCACCCGCAGGCTATAACAGGTGACGACCCCCACGTTCGTGGGGGTCTTTCGAACAGGAATGCCAATTCGATGGAGCCCGCGGCACATCGATTGGACCTTCCGGAAGGTTCATCGAGCTTCGGCACGAAAGACCCCCACGAACGTGGGGGGCGTCACCTGTTATAGCCTGGGGTGAGCGCCAACGCGCGAACCCCAGCGTCAAACACGCGGCTTGCGCCACCGATGAAGCGCGACGCGCGAACCCCAGCGTCAAACACGCGGCTTGCGCCACCCCTGACCTGCCACCCATGGCCTTCATGGAGCCTCGATCGCCTCTCGCCAGTCGAAGGTGTGCGTCGCGCCCGCGGTGCGCACCGTCCATCGGCCGCCCTCGACGGTGACCTCCAGCGGCCCCTCTCCCATGACGGTCACGAACTCCAATGGACACTTCGCCCGCCGCTCGACAGCCAGCGAGGGGACGTCCTCCTTCTCTCCGTAGTACCGTGACATCCAGCCGTGGGGAGGGTCGCTCTGCCCTCGCACCACGGTGCCCGCGAGGGGCGCTCCGGCGCGGTCGAACACCGCCACGCAGTAATCGCCCTTCGGGGTGTGCAGCGTCATCGCTCCATGCGCGGGGTCGGCGGTGTGGGGATACGGACCGCCCAGCCAGTGGAGGCGCGCGGAGTGCTCCCCAGTGCCGGTGATCCGGTCGATCACCACCATGGTTCCGTCGTCGAACAAGCGGACGCTGCGGTGGTGGACGCAGCCTCCCTCGTGGCGGGCGTAGCCGCTGTGCTCGCCCACGGCATGGGTGTATCCGGGTACCGCCTCGAAGCGCTCCAGCCTCGCCTTCGTCGGGTAAAGGAACTTGAAGCGACGGAAATGGAGCATCTGGTCGCGACCGTCGACCGTCACCGTGTTGTGGCTCTCGGTGCGCATGAAGTGGTCGTGCCACTGCGGCTGATCGTTGTAGAGATAGGTTCCGCCGTCGACGAGGACGTTCTCTCCGCGCCACCAGGCGTCGAGGTGGAGCATGTCGATCTGGCCGAAGCGGTCGAGCACCGTGCCGCAGCGCAGGGCGGCGAAGGTACCCTGGTCGTCGCCAGAGCGCAGCACGGAGTAGCCGGTGTGGCGGAAGGCCACCGAGCGGCGGGAGGGCTCTCTCAAGGGGGCTTCGAGCGCCTCGGGCCCAAGCAGCCAGGCGGACTCTTCATCCCACGGACCAGCGGGGTAGAGGCGCTCTCCGCGGAGGCAGAGGGAGAGGGCCTGGAGGGTGGGGCGGAAGTCCGAGAAGTCGCAGGTGGAGAGGACCCGGGGGAGCGATCCGTCGTTGGCGCCCTGGTTGGGGAGGCGGCCGTCCGAGGGGTTCTGGTGGGCGACGAGGAAGTCCAATGAGGCCGTGAGCGCGCGGCGCCAGGACGAGGGCATGTCGGAATAGCCGTCGGCGCGAAGCAGGCCCCAGGCGAGGAGGTAGTCCTGTGCGATGACCCGGTGGTAGTTGTGGGAGAGGTTGATGTACCCGCCGTCGGGGTAGACCTGGCGGGTGGCCTGCTCGTCGAGCAGCGAGAGGCCGCGGCGGCGCCAGCGGCGGGAGTCAGGGAGCTCGGGGCGCATCCAGGCCACAAGGAGGAGCCCGAGGGCCTCGGCGATGAGGTGGTTGTTGTAGACCGCGCGCTCGGCGTAGGCGATCTCGTGCTCGGTGTGGTGGCCCACCGCGGCGGCGTAGCGGGAGACCTCCTCGCAGAGCGAGGCGGTGTCGACCCCGAGACCCGAGAAGGTCGAGAGCGCGAAGAGCCACGCGTTGAGCCGGATGGTGGCCTCCTGGTTGGAGTACCAGTGGACCCCCAGGGGGAAGGGGTTGTCTCCAAGGAAGCCGCGAACCTGAGAGGAGAAGGCGGTCCAGAAGGCGTCGCGCTCGATTGGGGAGAAGGCGGCGGCGCGTGCGAGGTGGAAGGCATGGGGGAAGCGGGCGGCCTCCCAGGTGAGCTTGACGTCGCCCACCCGGCCGCCGTCGCGCAGGGCGTCTGACCAGTGGGCGGAGGGGTTCCAGCGCTGTCCGTTGGTGGGGTTTCGGTGCCAGTCGAGGGGTTGTCCGTAATCGCCGTCCCAGCGGCCGAAGCAGCGGATCACCCCCCGGGCGGCGCTGCGGGCGTGGCTGCGAAGCGCCTCCACGGCTTCAATCGACACCCGAGGGGCCATCGCCAGCACCAGCGGCCCGGGGAGGCCCCAGGGGAGGCGCTCCCTCCATCGGGTGGAGGGAGTGGGATCGGGCGGCAGCGCAGGGCTCCTTCGGGCCAGGCCGGCGCGGAGGCGCAGCTCCCACGCGGCGCGGAAGGCGGTGCCCGAGAGGCCGAGCTCCCGAAGCTCCTCCACCTGGTCTCGCACTCTCTGGAGTCGCTCCATGGTCCCTTCAGCCCGCCGTCGGGGCCGCGGCGTCCGCGGTGCTGTATCGGGTGTATCCGCCGTCGAGGGTGAGCGTCGCCCAGAGCTCGACGCAGAGCGCCTTCCAGGTGACGTCGAACCACAGCGGGTCGCCGGTGTTGTCGAGCCAGCGGGCCATCGCCGGGGCGTCCCAGAGGCCGCGCTCGCGGGCGCGCTGTCGGGTGAGCGTGTCGAAGACGAAGTCCCTGTGCTTGCCGCGCATCCAGGTCTCCGCGGGGGTGTCGAATCCCACCTTGCGTCGGGTCAGCACCTCCTGGGGAATGGAGTCGGCCACCGCGCGGCGGAGCAACCACTTGGAGGCCCCCTCGCGGAACTTCAGATCGAATCCCGACTGGAAGGCGAAGCGCACCATCCTGGGGTCGGCCATCGGCACCCGGGATTCGAGCGAGTGCCCCATGCTCATCCGGTCATCCTGCTGGAAGAGGCCGGTGAGGTAGGTCTGCTGATCCCAGTGCATCAGCTTGTCGGCGGGGTCGGTGGCGGGGGAGGCGTCGAGGGTGTCTCGGAACACCTGGCGGGCGCGCTCTCGGGAGAGCACCCGTGGGTCGCTCAGGAGTCCGGCCCAGGCGCTCTCAGGCACCTTGGTGAAGTTGTCGAAATAGCGCTCGTCCCAGCGGAGGAGGGCGGAGGGGCCCTTGCGGAGGTTGCGGGCGATGCGGTCGAGGGTGCGCCGCTCGGAGAGCTGCTTCCAGAGGTTGCCTCCCACGGCGGGCGCTGCCGGCGCCGCGGCGGAGGCGGAGCGACGCAGCCTCCCCTGGAGGCGCTCCAGCAGCCTGGCAGGAGAGGCGAACTGCGCCGCGACCTTGAGCGGGTGGGCGAGGGCGTAGCGGGCGTATCCGCCGAAGACCTCGTCGGCGGCCTGGCCCCCGAGGCAGACCTTCACCCGGCTCGAGGCCAGCTTCGCCACCGCGTCCATGGGGATCATCGCGTGTCCGATGACGGGCTGGTCCTGCATGTAGAGCAGGCGGGACATGTCTTCTGGGAAGGTGCTGCCGTCGAGGGTGATGAGCTCGAGGTCGAGCCCGAGGGCCTTCGCGGCGGACTCCTGGTAGGGGCGCTCGTCGATCACCCCCTGCCCGGTGAAGTGGACTCCGAAGCAGCGCGGGCGCACCCCCGCCTTCACCGCGCAGGCGGCGACCGCCGTCGAGTCGATGCCTCCGGAGAAGAACGACCCCACCGGGACGTCGCTCATCAGCTGCTCGCCGACGACGCTCTGGAGGGTCTCCCTCAGGGCCTCGACGTTGCTCTCGGGGGAGCCTCCGCGCGGGGTGAAATCGTCGACGGCCCAGTAGCGCCGCGCCCTGCGCCCGTGGGCGTTGAAGGTCACGTACTCCCCGGCGCGCACCTGCTTGATGTCGGCGAGGAAGGTTCGCTCGAAGAGGGGAGTGTGGAAGTGAAGGTACTCGTTGAGGGCCTCGGGGTCGAGGCGGCGGGGCACGTCGGGGTGCTCGAGCAGGGCCTTGATCTCGCTGGCGAAGACCACCCGGCGGCCGTCGTCGTGGAGGTAGAGCTGCTTCACCCCCATGGGGTCTCGGGCGAGGGTGAGCCGTCGCTTGTCGCGGTCGTAGAGGGCGAAGGCGAAGATGCCCGCGGCGTCGGAGAGCACGTCGGGGCCGCTGCGGGCGACCCAGCGAAGGAGGGTCTCGGTGTCGGAGTGCCCCCGGAAGCGCTCCCCGCGGGCCTCGAGCTCCCGGCGGAAGCGCTGGTGGTTGTAGAGCTCGCCGTTGTAGGCGATGACGAAGGCGCCGCCGTCGAGGGGCATGGGCTGCGCGCCGGCGGGGGAGAGGTCGACGATGGCGAGCCGGCGGTGGCCGAGGCCGAGGGGGCCGTCGACGTGGAAGCCCTCGCCGTCGGGGCCGCGGTGGGCGAGCGCGCGGGTCATGCGGGTGAGCGCCGCGCGGTCGACGGAGCGGTCGGGGTCAGCGTAGTGGAAGATGCCAGCGAGGCCGCACATGGATGGGGGAGCCGGTGGGTTGCCCGTCAGGCGCGGCGACATTCACCGGGCGCGCGGGCAGCCTTCGCGTGCATGGGCGGGTACTTGGGAGGGGGCGTGGCGTCAAGCGTCGGGTGGGGTGACGGGGCCTTGCGTCCGGGGCGCCGCGGGCAGCATCTCACTGGCCATGAGAGCAACCGCGGCGGCGATGGGGATGGTCATGGCACTGGGATGTTCGCGCTCGTCGGCGCCTCCGCCGCCCGCGCCGGTGGTGGCGACCCAGGCCACGGCGGCCGCGCCCGCTCCTTCGGCCGCGACGGAGGCGCAGGCGCCCGCTGCTGCGACGTTGACGGTGAGCGCTCCGGCGCGAGAGGCCATGATCGCCGAGGGCGAGGCGGCCCCGAGCTTCAGGGCGACCACGCACGAGGGGAGCGCGGTGGAGAGCGACGGCGGAGCCCGGTCGAGGGTGCTGGTGCTGTACTTCTATCCGCGCGACGAGACGCCCGGGTGCACCCGCGAGGCGTGCTCCTTCCGGGACGCGTTCAGCGCGTACAGCGAGGCAGGGGCGGACATCGTCGGGGTGAGCACCGACTCGGCGGAGGCGCACCGGGGCTTCGCGCAGCACCACCGGCTGCCCTTCGGGCTCATCGCCGACACCGATGGTCGCCTCGCGGGGGCCTTCGGGGTCCCGGTGAGCTCGGGCTACACCGCGCGCACGACGGTGGTCATCGGCCGCGATGGCCGAGTGGCGAGGGTATTTCCCAACGTGCGCGTGGACGGGCACTCGGACGAGGTGCTCGCGGCGGTGCGCACGGCGCGGTGAGACCGAGCGGTGGTGGCGGCGGCCCCCTTCCCCGCTGCCGCGTCCCTGCTTCGGGCGACAGGCAGACCGAAGGACAGGTCAACAAGCTCAAGATGCTCAGCGGAACAGCGGGTCGAGGCCGAAGGACTGCAGAGCATCGCGGCACGTGGGAGACGAGAACGTAGGATCGAAGATCGACGAACCGCCGCACTGATCGCCAGTCCCCACACCAGAATCTGGAAGGACCTCCTCGTTCCGGCGGATCAACTCGCAACCCACCGAACTCGTCCCCACCAGATGGATGGTCGCGCTCGGGGCAAGATCCCCGCGGGGCTCGCCGAGAGTCCGCGTGGCGGCGCCCAAGTTCATCACCAGGCGAAACCATCGGCCCGGCATCAGCGTCATCTGGACGCTCTGAACCGGCCGACTGATCAAGCCCCCGGGCACCGGATAACCCACCTGCATCTCGCGCGTCGCCGCAACCACGCCGCCCGACATCATCGCGCGACTGGACTCCGGATCAAGCGCCAAGCTCCAACCCAATGTACCCATATCGCCCGGCCGAGCGGACCCATACAGTTGGAACAGGACCGTGGGAGAGCTGGTGCAGTTCTGTCGAATGCTCCAGCCGCCGACCCCATCGAACTCTCCCGAGTCCGACACCGTCGCGTGCGCCGTTGCCGTTGCCGGCACAGTCGTCATGTCGTCTCGACCATGGGAGTCAGCCGTCGTGACATCCGAACACCCGGCACCGAGCAGGAGAGCGGCGACGCCCATCCACCCGAGCATAGGCACTGCGCGTTTCGTCAGCATCCTGCACCTCGCGATCCGAGAATGTTTAGCGGAATCAGATTGTTGTTTTCGTCACGCTCGCTCACCAGGCCCGAAGGGTCAAGCTGCACCCACTCCAGCGCGTTGGGCACCGGACAGAGCGCGCGCCGCAGCGTATCGCGCAGCTCCAGCCACGTCGGCCGCGACCGCAAGCCCACCTGGAGCAGCCAGTGAGCTCTCCCCGGAGCTCCGAATGAGGGCCGTGGGAGCGGGACGCCATCACCCACGCCGCGATCTGTCTACTTGGCCTTGAGGAAGGTGTGCAGCCCGCACTCGGTCTTCTCGCTCCCGGCCCAGCGGCCGGAGCGCTCGTCCTCGCCGGGCATCACCGGCCGGGTGCACGGCGCGCAGCCCACGGACACATAGCCCTGCTCGAAGAGCGGGTGCTCGGGGACGTGGTGCAGCTCGAGGTATCGATAGACGTCCCGGGCGTTCCAGTCGGCGAGGGGGTGCACCTTCAGCGGGCCGTCGGTGGCCAGCACGATGGGCGTCTCGCTGCGGCTCTTCGACTGGTCTCGCCGTAGACCCGACACCCACGCCTCCTTGCCCGGGAGCGCCGCCTGAAGGGGCTCCACCTTGTTGAGGGCGCAGCACCGGTCGGGGTCGTCTCGATAGAGCGTCAGCCCATATCGCTCCAGGAAATGGCCCTTCTCCAGCGCGGGCTTGAGCACCTCGACCCGGAGCCCCAGCCTCGCGGTCAACGTGTCCCGGTAGGCCAGCGTCTGCTCGAAGAGGAAGCCCGTGTCGATGAAGTACACAGGCAGCCGGTCGGCCACCTCCGACCAGAGGTGCAGCAGCACCCCGCTGCCCGGCCCGAAGGACGAGGTGAAGAGCAGCCGGTCGCCGTAGGTCTCCACGGCCCAGGCCAGGCGCTCTCGCGCGCTGCGGGCTTCGAGGTCGAGGTTGAGCGCGTCGAGGTCCATGGTGACGAAGAGTGATAGCCCCTTCGAGCTACGCGGCGCACTCGCCTTCGCCGATGGCCACGCGGAAGCCCATGGTCTCGCCGATGTCGAGGAAGGCCTCGTCCGGGGTGTCGGAGTCGAGGTCCGCCAGGTCGTCGAGCAGCGCATGCACCCTCGCGGAGGTCACCCGCTTGTAGAACGCCGTCGCCGTCTCACCATCGGCCTTCTCGTCGGCGTAGAGCTGCACCAGCCGGGCGACCGCCTCGGCCACCCTCCTCGCCGGGATCTTCACGATCTGCCGGCCGAAGCGCGCCCCGTCCTCGTCGAAGCCGCCGCCGAGGTGGAGCTGGTACACCGGCGCCGTGCGCTCGCCGACCTTGCGCGCCGCCCCGTGCCAGCCGATGTCCGCGATGTGGTGCTGGCCGCAGCTGTTGGGGCAGCCCGACACCTTGATCACCGTCGCCGCCGCCGTCTTCACCGCGGCGTGGAGCGCCACGTCGCTCTCCAGCCGGGCGCTGATCGCCGCTCCCACCTGCCGCGACGCCGTCACCGCCAGGTTGCAGCTCTCCGCCCCGGGGCAGGTCGTCACGTCCGCCACGGTGCGAGCCCCGGGCTTCGCGAGCCCGATGGCGTCGAGCGCCGAGTGAAGCGCCGGCAGCCGGTGCGTCGGGACCCATCGCAGCACGAGGTTCTGCTCGACGCTGGTGCGGAGCGAGCCGTCGGCGAAATCCGTGACGAGCTTCGAGAGCGCGCGGAGCTGCGCCGCGGTCACTGCGCCAAGCGCCAGGCGGATGAGCACCGCGTGGTAGCCGGGCTGGTCCTGCGCGACGGTGTTGCCGCCGCGCCAGAGGAGGTAGCCCGGGCCTCGGGTGGAGGGCGCGTCGTCGATGGTCGCCGGAGGAGGAGGCGTCGGAGGGGCGGTCGAGACGGAGAGGTCGAGGGGAGTGCCACCGCGGGCGAGCACCGCGGCGTACTCCTCGTGCAGCGCCTCCAGGAACTTCTCCTGCCCCATCTTGCGGAGCACGTACTTCAGTCGCGCGCGGTGCTTGTTTTCGCGGTTGCCGGTGCGGTCGAACACCCGGTTGACCGCCTCGCAGGCGTCCAGCAGCCGCTCCTCGGGGAGAAACTCATGGAACACGATCGCAGCCTGCGGCGAGGTCGACAGCCCCCCCGCCACGCGCATGAGGAAGCCGCGCCTGCCGTCGCGCACCCGGGCGATGAGCCCGATGTCGTGGATGCCCGCCATGGCCGTGTCGCCGGGCTCGTAGCCGAGGGCGATCTTGAACTTCCTCGGCAGCGAGTTGGCCCACGAGCTCCGCAGGAAGAAGCGGGTGATGGCCTCGCCGTAGGGCGTCACGTCGAAGGTGCCGTGGTTGCGCACGCCCGCCAGCGGGTCGGCGGTGACGGTGCGCACGGTGTTGCCGCAGGCCTCGCGGGTGGTGAGCCCGGCCTCGTCGAGCCGCCGCATCGCCGTCTCCACGTGGGCCATCTGAACGAAGTGGAACTGCACGTTCTGCCGGGTGGTGACGTTGCCGTGCCCGTGGCCGAAGCGCTCCGCCACCTCCGCCAGGGCCTCGAGCGAGGCGGGCGCGAGGACGCCCTGCGGGATCTTCACCCGGAGCATCTGCACGTCCGTCTGCCGCTGGCCGTAGACCCCGCGGGTGAGGCGGTAGCGGCGGAAATCCTCGGCGCTGAGCTCGCCCCGCTCGAAGCGGCCGAGGGTGCTCACGAACTCGTCGATGTCACCCGGGTCGCTGAAGCGCGGGAGGAACGGAGAGGTCATCTGGGTCATCACTTCACTCCAATGGAAGAGGCTTCGGTCGTATCGTCGGCCGCCGGCAGGTACCCGCGGGCCCGAAGGACGCCCAGCACCCGCTCTACGCCCTCGTCGATGGTGAGGTGCTGCGTGTCGAGGGTGAGCGCCGGGTCCGTCGGCGCCTCGTACGGGTCGTTCACTCCAGTGAAGTGGGGGATCTCCCCCGCGAGGGCCCGCTGGTAGAGCCCCTTCACGTCGCGCGCCGCGCAGGCCTCCAGGGGGGTGCTCACGTGCACCTCCACGAAGTCCCGGATGCTCTCCCGGCACCAGTCGCGCGCCTCGCGGTAGGGCGAGATCGCCGCCGTGATCACGAAGACTCCGTTGCGGGTGAGCAGCTGCGCCACCCACCCGATGCGACGCACGTTGGTGTCACGGTCTTCCCGCGAGAACCCGAGGCCCTTGGAGAGGTGGGTGCGCACCGCGTCGCCGTCGAGCAGCTCAACCCGGTGGCCCAGCGCCGCCAGCCGGGGGGCCAGCGCCTCGGCCAGCGTGCTCTTGCCCGCCCCGGACAGCCCCGTGAACCACACGGTCACCCCGCGCCGCCTCGGCGGCTGGACGATCATCGGCGCACCGCGCGCAGACGGTGGCCACCGCCCGCCGCCAGGGTGTAGTGTGGGCCGTCACCCGTTCCTGCAACGTTCTTCATAATGGACGGATATTCAATATGTCGAAGACTCCCAGGAAGTCAAACGCCCGCTCGAAGGCCCCTCGCGCGGCGTCATCGACCGACGCCGAGGCCCCGGAGGTGGAGGGCGACGACATCGGCGCGGCGGAGCTCACCCGCCGCGTGGCGGACAACCTCCGGGTGCTGAGGAAGCAGCGCGACCTCTCGCTCGACGAGCTGGCCGCGCGCTCGGGCGTCTCGCGCGCCACCCTCTCTCAGGTGGAGACCTGCAAGACCAACCCGACCATCGCCATCCTGTGGAAGATCGCCGCGGGGCTCGGGGTGCCCTTCGCGTCGCTGCTGGGCGAGGAGCGGGTCGAGCGGGTGCGCGTGCTGCGCCGCGGGGACGCCCAGGTGCTGCGCTCGGCGGACGGCCGGCTGGAGTCGCGGCCGCTCACCCCGGCGGGCGCGTCGCCGTCGGTGGAGTGCTACGAGCTGCGCCTCGCCGCGAGGGGCATCTCCCGCAGCGAGCCCCACGCCAAGGGCACCAGCGAGAGCCTGACGGTGCTCACCGGGGTGCTCAAGCTGCACGTGGGCGACGAGGCGGTGGAGCTCAACGCGGGCGACTCGGTGTTCTTCGAGGCCGACGAGCCCCACGCCTACGAGAACACCGGGCGCGTCGAGGCCCGGTACCACAACGTGATCATCTACCCGCGGGGGTGACGTTGTCTGGGGGTGCGTCGCCATGATAGACGCACTTCCAGTTTGATGGAGCCGCTGATCGCGCTGCGAGGGGTCACGAAGTCCTGGGGGGGCGCTGGCAGGCCGCTGGCGTTGGCGCCGGTCGACCTGGAGATCGGGGAGGGGCAGTTCGTGTGTCTGTGCGGCCCGTCGGGCTGCGGCAAGACGACGCTGCTCAACCTCATCGCGGGCCTGGAGCGCCCGACCAGCGGGGCGGTGACGGTGCGCGGGGCGGCGGTGCGGGGCCCCGGGCCGGAGCGCACGGTGATGTTCCAGGAGAGCGCGCTGTTTCCGTGGCTGACGGTGCGGCGCAACGTGGAGTTTCCGCTGGAGATGGCCGGGGTTCCGGCGGCGGAGCGGGCCCCGAGGGTGGAGCGCTACCTGAAGATGGTGCACCTCTGGCGCTCTCGGGACGCGCACCCGCACGAGCTGTCGGGGGGGATGCGCCAGCGGGCGGCGATGGCGCGCGCGCTGGTGGGGGAGCCGTCGATTCTCCTGATGGACGAGCCCTTCGCGGCGCTCGACGCGCAGACGAGGGACGTGCTGCACGGCGAGCTGGAGCGCATCTGGCTGGAGACCCGGAAGACCGTGGTGTTCGTCACGCACAACGTCCGCGAGGCGGCGAGGCTGGGCGACCGGGTGGTGATGATGGGAACGCGCCCGGGGCGCATCACCCGCGACCTGGCGGTGAAGCTGTCGAGGCCCAGGGAGGCCAACGACCAGGACGTGACCACGCTCGCCGCGGTGATCGAGCGCGAGCTGAAGATCGAGATCGAGAAGGTCATCCGTGAAGAACTCGACGACGCGTGGACGCCTGCGGGCGGTGGGCTTCCTGGCGCTGCTGGTCGCGATCTGGGCGGCGGCATCTGAGGGCGGGGACAGCTTCCTCTTCCCGGGTCCAGCCGACGTGGCGCTGGCGCTGCGGGACAACGTGCGCTCGGGGCTGCTGCCGAGGGCGGTGGCCAGGAGCCTCGCCCGGCTGGCGGTCGGCTACTCGGTCTCGCTGGTGGCGGGCGTGGCGCTTGGCGTGGCGCTCGCCCGGGTGCGCTGGGTGAAGGACACCCTCGGCGCGGTGGTGCTGGGGCTTCAGGCGATCCCGTCGGTGTGCTGGCTGCCGCTGGCGCTGCTGTGGTTCGGCCTCGGGGAGATGGCCATCCAGGTGGTGGTGGTGCTGGGCTCGCTGCTCTCCATCACCCTCGCCACGGAGAGCGCGGTGAACACCATCCCCCCGCTGCTGGTGCGCGCCGCGCGCACCATGGGGGCGGAGGGGCCGAGGCTGTGGCTGCGGGTGATCCTTCCGGCGGCCTTACCGGGCATCGTAAGCGGCGCCCGGCTGGGGTGGACCTTCGCGTGGCGCTCGCTCCTCGCGGGCGAGCTGCTGTTCATCTCCGGGGGCCTCGGGCAGGTGCTGGAGCTCGGGCGGGAGCTTCACGACATGGCCCTGGTGCTGGGGGTGATGGTGGTGATCGTGGCGCTCGGGCTCGCGAGCGACCACCTGCTCTTCGGGGGCCTGGAGCGTCGGGTGCGCCGCTCGTGGGGGCTCGACCGTGCCTGAGGCGATCACCCGTCGGGCGCTGCTGGCCGGCGTGCTCGGAGGCGCGGCCGGGGGCGCGCTGGGCGCGTGTCGGGCGTCGGCCGACGCGAGGGTGCTGCGCGTCGGGTGCATGGGCACGCTGGCCCACGCGCCGTCGCTCATCGGGCTTCACAGCGGGCGCTTCGAGCGGGCGCTCTCGGCGCGCGGGGTGCGGCTGGAGAGGGCGGTGTTCGGCGCGGGGCCGGAGGTGATGGGGTCGCTGCTGGCGGGGGCGATCGACGTGGGGTGCCTGGGGCCGGTGCCCGCGGTGACGGCCTATGTGAGGACGCGGGGGAGGGCGGTGCGAGTGGTGTCGGGCGCGGCCTCCGGGGGCGCGGCGCTGGTGGTGCGGCGGGGCGCGGGCATCCGTTGCGCGTCGGACCTGCGGGGCAGGCGGATCGCGACGCCGCAGCTCGGCAACACCAACGACCTCTCGCTGCGGGCGTGGCTGCGGTCTCAGGGGATGGACGCGACCGAGTACGGCGGCGAGGTGACCGTCAGCCCGATGAAGGGGAGCGCGATGCTGGCGCAGATGCGACGGGGGATGCTCGACGGCGCGTGGGTGGCCGAGCCCTGGGGCGCGCGGCTGGTGGCCGACGCCGGGGCGGTGGTGCTGATCGACGAGCGGACGCTGTGGAGGGATGGGCGCTTCGCGACGGCGGTGCTGGTGATGCACCGGGGCTACCACGCGATGGCGAGGGAGAACGTGAGGCTCTGGGTGGAGGCCCACTCGGCGGAGGTGGAGAGGCTGAGGGAGGAGCCGACGAGGGGGATGAGGGAGGCGAACGAGGCGCTGAGGGGGATCGTTGGGAGGGGGGTTGCGGAGGGGGTGCTGGCGCAGGCGTGGGGGAGGATGGAGTTCACCACCGACCCGCTGGAGGAGACGATCGGGGCGATGGCCAGGGTGGGGATGGCGCTGGGGATGGTTCCGCGGGGGTCGATCGCGGGGCTGGTGGGGAGGGTGTGAGGGGATGAGAGTCAGATCGCGGCGGGCACGGCGCGCTCGGCGCGTCGGCTCACCAGCGCCCCGAAGAGGGCCGCCGTGAAGAACATGATCAGCGAGTAGATGGCCGGGGGGATGGCCATGGTGGAGTTGTTGAGCAGCGTGGGGCCGCTGGCGATGGCGATGGCGAGGGTGCCGTTGTGGATGCCGATCTCCATCCCGATGGCGATGGCCTGCCGCTCGGGGAGGCGCGCGACGCGAGGGACGAGGTAGCCCACCGCGAGGCTCGCGATGTTGAAGGCCAGCGCCGCCACGCCCACCTGCTGGAAGAACTCCGCCAGGTTGGCGCGCTCCTTCAGCACCGTGCTCAAAATCACCAGCAGCAGGAACGCCGCGGAGACCGAGCGCACCGGCTTGTCGAGGCGCGCGGCGAGCTCGGGCTTCTTGTTGCGCACCAGCATGCCGAGGCACACGGGCCCGAGCACGATCACGAAGACCTGCACCACCTTGGCGAACTGCAGCGGGATGACCCGGCCCTCGCCCATGAACGCGGCGAGCGACAGGTTGACGATGAGGGGGAGGGTCACGAGCGAAAGCACGCTGTTGACCGCGGTGAGGGTGACGTTGAGCGCCACGTCCCCCTTGGCCAGGTGGCTGAACAGGTTGGCCGTGGCGCCGCCGGGGGAGGCCGCGAGCAGCATCAGCCCCACGGCGAGCGCGGGCGGCAGGCCGAAGGCCTTCGCGATGCCGAAGCACACCACGGGGAGCAGGACCATCTGGCAGAGCAGCCCGACGATGACGGCGCGGGGATAGACCACGACGCGTCGGAAGTCGGCGGGCGTCAGCCCGAGGCCGAGCCCGAGCATGATCACGCCGAGCGCGAGGGGGAGCAGGATGGCGGTGAGCGGGCTTGATCCCATAGGGGTGAGTTCCTCCGCCGGCGACGCTATCGGGTCGGCCGTGGAAAGCACAAGGGCGGGGCCCAGGACGGCGTAGCGGGGAGCGCGTAGAAACAGCGGCAGGAGTCCCCATGGTGTGGCGTCGGGTCGTGGCGGGGTGCGTGCTGGTGGCCCTCGGGTGCGCGGGGGCCCCGCCGCAGACCCGGCAGCGGCCGACGGGCTCGTCGGCGTGGGTTCCGCTGGTGGTGGGGCCCTTCCAGCGGGTCTTCCGCCCGGTGGGGACTCGCTACCTCAATGACCACACGCTGGCCCGGGAGCCCGACGGTCGGTGGCACCTCTTCGGCATCACCCACGACTCCGAGGGCGACCCATCGAGGGAGATGAGCTTCCTCCACGCCTCGGCCCCGGCGCTCCTCGGGCCGTGGTCCGACGAGGGCGACGCGCTGCACTCTCAGCCCCCGGAGGAGAGCATCTGGGCGCCCTTCGTGCTGCCCACCGGGGCGGGGCGCTGGTCGATGTTCTATTACGGCAACACGCCCGACCACCGGGTGCTGAGGGCCGAGAGCGCCGACCTGCACCGTTGGGAGCGCTCGGCGTCGAGCGCCCCGGGAGGCCGCGACCCCTTCCTGCTACGGGTGGGAGCGCTCTGGTACCTCTACTCCGTCGGGGCCGACGAGCAGCGGGAGATCGGGCAGATCGTGGTCTCCCAGAGCCACGACCTCCTGCGCTGGACGATGCCCACGGTGGCCCTCGCCGACCCGGTGGCGACCTTCGGCTGGGGCAACCTGGAGAGCCCCGTGGTGGTGCGCCGGGGGGAGGAATTCTACCTCTTCGTGACGCGCACCAGCGACTCGCCGCACGACTACGCGCGCACCATGGTCTTCGCCTCGACGGACCCCACGCGCTTCTCCTGGGAGCCCGTCACCGAGCTCATGGCCCACGCGGCGGAGGTGATCGAAGACGGGGAAGGGTGGTTCATCACCTCCGCGGGGTGGACCGCGAGGATGGGCGAGCGCTGGCGGGGCTTATCGATCGCCCCGCTGGCGTGGGCGCCCCGGGCGTCGCTGCGTTGAAGGGTCAGCTCGCGTCGGCCACGCTGCCGACGGCGGAGGGGCGGCTGGCGCGCATCGCCGCGAGCGCCCCGGAGGGCGCGGAGGGGCGAAGCGCGGCGGGGGGGCTGGTGCGGAGGGGGTAGACGGGCGTGCCCGGCACGGGGGCCTCGAGCGTCGACCACGCGGGCACGAAGCTGAGCGCCGTCGCGCCGAGCACCAGCGAGGCAGGGACCAGGAAGGCCGTGTAGCCCAGGTGCCGCGCGGCGGGCACCATCAGCGCCGCCCCGAGGGCGAAGCCCCCGATCTTGAGCAGCCGGAGCATCGCGCGCTGGAAGGCCAGGCGACGCTGCTCCCCCGCGGTGAAGAAGCAGGTCGCGAGGAAGACCCCGAGGTCGGTCGCGGGGCCGGTGAGGTGGGTGGTGCGGACGACCGCGCCGGTGCTGCTGGCGACCGCGGCGTTCTGCAGGCCCATGGCGAAGCTCAGCAGGGACAGCATCGCGAAGTCGGGCAGGCTCTCGACCGAGCCGCCGAAGCGGCCGAAGAGGCCCTGCGCGCCGAGCAGCGAGACCAGCGTCAGGAGCCCCGACACGACGACCAGCGGCAGGGCGTAGAGGGGCGCCAGGCCCCGGTGGTAGCGGCCGTCGATCGCCAGCACCGAGGCCATGGCGCCCGCGATGAAGCAGGCCAGGACGACGGCGTAGTCGAGCATCAGCCCCCAGGCGCCGGAGTCCATGCCGAGCAGGGAGACGGTGCCGGTGACGTGGGTGACGAAGCGGCGGCACGCGAGGAAGGCGCCCGCGTTGACGGCCCCCGCGGCCATGGTGAGCAGCACCCAGCTCGGCCCGTGGCGGAGCGAGAAGATGGTCTCGTGGTGGTGCAGCGCGGGCATGGGGGTGAGCCTCAACGCGACGCCTGCAGCGCCCTCGGGGTCACGGGCTCGTGGTGGTGCTGAGCGGTGTCGGGGGCCGCGTGCCGGAAGCGGAGCGAGAAGGGGAGCTCGTCGCGGGAGCACGCCGCCAGGGCGATCGGGAGCACGAGGAGGAGCAGGTGGAGAGGGCGCATGACCGGCCCTACTGCAGCGGGGGTGCCACGAAGGAAACGCCTGCCAGACAAGGGGAATTGCGGAGGAGGGAGGCGTTGGGCGTTTCCGACTGTCAGGTAGAGCCGACGTCGGGAGGGGCCGACAGGTCTCAGTCCTTCTTGAAATCGGTGGGGGAGAGCTTGTGTCGGCCGATGAGGTCGTAGAAGTCGGTGCGGTTGCGCCCCGCCAGCTTCGCCGCCTGGGTGACGTTGCCCTGCGCCCGCTCGAGCACCGCCTCGAGGTAGGCGCGCTCGAAGGCGTCGCGGGCCTCGCGCAGCGTCGGCAGCGGGACCGTCGGGTCTCGCAGCCCGGCGACGGCCACGCTGGCGGCGACGGTGTTGGCCCCGGCGCCGTCGGACTCGGCGGGCGACTGCAGCGTGAGGTGGTCGGGGCGCACTACGCCGTCGGCCGCGAGCAGCACCGCGGCCTCGATGACGTTGGCGAGCTCCCGCACGTTGCCGGGCCACGGGTGGTCGCGCAGGGCGGCCAGGGCTTCCGGCGAGAGCACCGGGGGGGAGACGCCGTGGCGCGCGGCGCTGCGGTCGAGGAAGAGCCCGGCGAGCACCGCCACGTCGTCGCCCCGCGCCCGAAGCGGAGGGACGTGGATGGGCACCACGTGGAGGCGGAAGAAGAGGTCCTCGCGGAAGCGCTTCTCGGCCACCTCGGCGCGGAGGTCGCGGTTGGTCGCGGTGATCACCCGCACGTCGGCCTTCTCCTCCTTGTTGGACCCGACGCGGGTGTAGCTGCGCTCCTGCAGCACCCTCAGGAGGCGCGCCTGCACCATGGGCGAGGCCTCGCCGATCTCGTCGAGGAAGAGCGTCCCGCGGTGCGCGGCGCCGAAGAGCCCCTCCCGGTCGGCGGTGGCGCCGGTGAACGACCCCTTCACGTGTCCGAAGAGGGTGCTCTCGAGGAGCTCGGGCGGCAGCGCCGCGCAGTTGACGGCCACGAAGGGGCGCTCGCTCCTCGGCGAGGTGGCGTGCAGCGCCCTGGCGACGAGCTCCTTGCCGGTGCCCGACTCGCCGAGCACCAGCACCGTCGCGTCGGTGGGCCCGAGGCGCTCGATGAGCGCTCGCACCCGCTCGATGGCCTCGCTGCTCCCCACGATGCCGCCGTCGTCGTCGCCGCCCACGATGCGGCGCAGCCCGGCCACCTGGCGACGGAGGCTCGAGCTCTCCACCCCGTGCGCGACCTTCTGCAGCAGCTCGTGGTCGTGGAAGGGCTTGGTGAGGAAGCCGTAGGCCCCGCGGCGCATCGCCTCGACGGCGGTCTCGATGGAGCCGTGCGCCGTGAGGATGATCACCGGGAGCTGCGGGGAGCGCTGGAGGATGCGGGTGAGCACCTCGAGGCCGTCGCCGTCGCCGAGGCGCAGGTCGAGCAGCACCACGTCGACGCGGTCGCGGCCGACGCGCGCCAGGCCGGCGGCGGCGCCGTGCTCCTGCAGCACCTCGTAGCCGTTGGCCTCGAGGCGCATGGAGAGCAGCTCGACCAGGGCGCGGTCGTCGTCGACGATGAGGATGCGGGGGGCCTGGCGGGCTTGGCTCATGGTGGCCCATCTTGCGCTTCACCGAGCGGGAGAAGGAAGGCGAAGGAGGTCCCTCCCGGGCCGGTGTAGGCCACCACCAGGTCGCCGCCGTGGGCGCGCGCGACCTCCCGGGCCAGCGGCAGCCCGAGCCCGAGGCCAGCGGCCCGATCGCCCACGGCGGCCGACTGGAAGGCCTGGAAGGGGTCGCCTCGCAGCAGGGCAGGGAGGCCGGGCCCGCAGTCGGTGACCTCGACGCGGACCCAGCGCCCGTCGGTGCGGCGGCGCACCTCGACGGTCGATCCGGCGGGCGACACGCTGACGGCGTTGCGCACCAGGTTGGCCACGGTGCGCTCGACCAGGGCGACGTCGACGGAGAGCGAGGGGGCCTCGCCCTCGACGGTGAGGGTGACCGCCACCTGGCGCTCGTCGGCGTCGGGGCGCTCGTCGTCGATGGCGGCCTGGAGCACCGCGTCGATGGCCACGGCGCTCTGGATGCGCAGCGCCTGGCCAGTCTGTAGGCGCGAGATGTCGAGCAGGGCGCTGACGGTGCGCACCTCCCGCTCGCAGGCGTCGCGGGCGAGCTGCACCACGCGGGTCTGGCGGGGTGTGAGGGGCCCGGCGGTGCCGTCGGCGAGCAGGGAGAGGGCCTCGCGCAGCTTGGCGAGCGGCGTGTGGAGCTCGTGCGACACCGAGGCCAGGAGCTGCTGCTTCATCCGGTCGAGGGCGCCGAGGTCGCGCCCCATGCGGGCGAGCGCCTCGGAGAGCTCGGCGATCTCCCGCACGCCGCCGGAGACCACCGCGACGGGGGAGAAGTCGCCGCGGCCGAGGCGCACCGCGGTGGCGCTGGCGTCGGCGAGGGGGCGGCCCAGCCGGTGCGCGGCCTTCTTGGAGATGAGCGCGGCGGCCAGCACGCCCCCGACGCCGAACAGCAGCGCCGCCACCGAGGACCACGCGGAGGTGCGCCGGGCCTGGCGCTCGCTCACCGCGATGGCGCCGTGAAGGGCGCGGAGCTGGTCGATCCAGGCGTCGGTGAGCTCCTCGTCGAGGGCGAGGCGGTCGGAGGCGATCTGCGAGAGCACCTGGCAGGTGTTGGTGCCGATGCCGCCCACGATGTCGTGGTAGCGCCTCGCCGGGCGGAGCAGCCTCGACTTGGCCCTCGACTGGTGGCGCGTCAGGGCCTCGTCGAGCGCGCGGTCGGCGGCGACGATGTCGGGGACGATGGAGGCGGGGTCGATGTGGGGGTTGACCAGGCACTCCCTCGAGGCGCGGCGGGAGGCGACCTCGACCTGCCACGCGGCGCGGTGGATGGCCTCCTCGGCGTCGAGGTTGCGCATCTCCACGTCGGTGATGTGGGAGACCAGCGAGCGGGTGTAGAGCAGGCCGACGATCGGCACGGCGACGGCGGCGATGGAGAGCAGCACCAGCGCCGCGTGGGTGCGGAAGAGCAGGGCCGCGAGGGGCGTGTCTTTGGGCATCGGGGATCTTCCTGGGGCCCTTACCAGGGCTGTGGAGCAGGGGAGCCCGCGGAGGATCTCCCGAGGAATTCCCCGACGAGCTGTCGGCCCGAGCCGACGCTCCGCGGGCCTCGTTGTCGGCCTCCGCCGACGCTGTGGCGGGGGGAGAACGATCCTGCGGGGGGAGGAGCGGGTGGCATGCAACTTGGTACGAAGTGGGGAATGCGAACTCTCCTCGACGGTATCCGCCAGTATGACTCCGAGCGCAGCGACTACGCCGCGCGCTTCGCCGAGCTTGCGGAGGGGCAGTCACCGCACAGTCTGTTCCTGGGGTGCTCCGACAGCCGGGTGGTGCCGAGCGTGCTGACCTCGTCGGGCCCCGGGGAGCTGTTCGTGGTGCGCAACGTGGGCAACCTGGCGCCGCCGCTCGTCGGCGACGGCCTCTCGGGGACGCCCCCCGCGGTGGTGGCCGCGGTGGCCTATGCGCTCGACGTCCTCGGGGTGCGAGACCTCGTGGTCTGCGGCCACTCGAGCTGCGGCGGCATGCAGGCCGTGCTCAACGGCAAGATCTCCGACCCCCACATCGAGCGCTGGCTCGAGGCGGCGCAGCCCGCGCTTCACGCCTGGCGGGTGAGCGGCCCGATGGACGCTTCGCTCTCCGAGGTCGACCAGCTCTCGCAGTGGTCGACGCGGCTGCAGCTCGAGCACCTTCGGCAGTACCCCTCGGTGCGGCGCCACCTCGAGGAGGGGACGCTCCGGATGCACGCGTTCTGGTTCGACATCGCCGACGGGCGGATGCTCGCCTACGACGAGTCCGAGCGCCGCTACCGCCCCGCGGTCGAGGTGCTGGGCGTGAAGCTCGTCCGAAGCGCCGCGTAGGCTCCGACCGCGCTCTTCCTAGCGCGGGGTGCTCTCCCGTCTGGGACACGCTCGCCGACCCTCTCCCCCGCGGCCGTCCGTAGCGCCGCGTAGGCGTCCGGCCGCTCTCGCTCTGTCCTAGACCGACGACCTCGACGCCACCGGCGAGGGCTCGACGTGCACCATCACGCCGAGGTCGGAGTCCTCGGCGCGCAGGGCTTCTTCGATGCGGTCGCAGATCGCGTGGGCGGCCTGCACCTCCATCACCCCGGGCACGATCAGGATCATGTCGCACTGCGCGGAGGTGCCGGTGCGGCGCATCCGGAAGCTCTCGATGGCGACCGCGCCCCCCTCGTGGGCGACGCGCTCGGCGACGGCGCGCGCCCGGGTGACCTCCGCGGTGTCGAGCACCTCGTCCATCAGCCCGCCGATGGAGTGACGCATGAGCTTCCAACCCATCCAGAGGATGTTGACGGCGACGAGGCAGGCGAGGAGCGGGTCGAGCCGCCACCAGCCAGTGGCGCGGGCGAGCCCGATGCCCGCGAGCACCCCGGACGAGGTGATGACGTCGGAGAGGATGTGGTGGCCGTCGGCGGTCAGGGCGGGCGATCGGTGCTTGCGGCCGGCGACGATGAGCCGCCAGGCGAGCAGGCCGTTGAGGGCGGTGGCGACGAAGGAGACGGCGACGCCCGGGCCGAGGCCTTCGAGCGCGCGAGGGTGGAACAGCCGCTCCCACGCGGCGTAGATGCTGAGCACCGCGGCGACGGCGATGAGGGCGCCCTCCAGCACGGCGGAGATGTACTCGGCCTTGCCGTGGCCGTAGGGGTGGTTGTTGTCCGCGGGGAGGTGCGCGATGCGCACCGCGAGGAGCATCGCGAAGGAGGCCACCACGTTGACGATGGACTCCAGCGCGTCGGAGAGCAGCGCGACGGAGCCTGTGAGCCGCCACGCGATGCCCTTGAGGAGCAGCACCGTGATGCCGGTGGCGAGGCTCCATCGGGCGAGGCGTTCGGCGGGGGGGAGGGTAGACATGGGAGGGGGCTCTCCCCCTCTCGTGTAGAACGTGGGCGGTCGATTGAACAGGGCGCTGTATCAGGCGCGCACGGCGCGGCGGATGGTGGCGGGCACCCAGCGCTCGTCGGCGATGTCGGCGAGGGCGTCTCGCAGCGGGAGATCGGCGCTCGACGCGGCCGCGAGGCGGACCCTGGTGCGCCCGTCGTCGCTCAGCGCCGCGAGGGCGATGGCCGCGCCCACGCGCTGCTCGGGGAGGGCGTCGCGGGCCACGACCGCGCGCTCGAGGTCGTCGAGGTCGACGGACTGGCCGCGGTACGCCGGGGAGCGCGAGGCCAGCGCTCGGAGGGCGTCGCGCCACTGGTCGAGGTCGCGCCCGCCGCGCTCAAGCGCCGGGGCGGACTGCGGGGGGGAGGTCGGCGCCCGGGAGATCTCCGAGCGGATGGCGGTGACCAGCGCCCGGTCGCGCTCGGGCTCAGGGGTGCTCACCGGGATGCGCAGGAGCTCGCCGGAGTGGAGCCGGAGCACGATGTCGAAGCGGACGACGTGCACCGAGCGGACCTCGCGCCACGGCACGAAGCGAGGCCCTCCGCCGGAGAGCACCGACAGCCCATCGACGCCGAGGAGCACCTCGGTGGGGCCGAGCGAGCGGCGGGCCTGGGAGAAGATCGCGATGGCGGTCGCGGCGAGCAGCGCGGCCACCGCCGCGGGGTGGAGGCGCACCAGGAAGAGCGAGAGCACCACCACGGGGGTGAGCTGCAGGGTCACGAAGACCAGGGCGAGCAGGCCGTGGACGGGGCCGTCCCAGGACGACCCCAGGCGTACCCGTCGCGTCTCGGGGGGCGCGGCAGCGGCGGCATGTTCCCTCATGGCCGTGGATCGGTATAGGTCGCCCGCCGTGGGGTGGCCAGTGGACCCATGATGAACAAATCCGACGCGCTCGCGAGGGGGGCCGTTCTATGGTCGCGCGATGATCCGCCGCGCGCTGCTCCCGCTGATGCTCATGGCCTGTACCGCGAGGGAGGTGCGCCCGGTGGTGGCGACGAGCTCGCAGGCCGATCCCCGACAGGCGGTGAGCGCGTGGTCGCAGGTCGAGCGCTTCCATTGCGAGCGCGGGGCCGACGGAGCGCCCGTCCGCTGCGCGACGGACGGGGACTGCACCGGGGACAGGGTCTGCGACGCGAGCTCGGGCTGCGGGTGCTGTGTGCCTCCGCCGCCGCGCGTCGAGCCTGCTGCCACGCTGCGCCGCTACCTGTTCACCGCGTGCGCCCAGGGGCGCTGCGTCCCGCCGCGCTTCTGCGAGCCCTCCGCCGACGGCGCCACGTGCACGATGCGCTTCGACCGGGAGGTCGCGCTGTGGATGTCGCCGTGGGTCCCGCCGCAGGGCTCCGACGTTCTGGCGGAGACCCGCCGGGCGCTCTGCATCCTGGTCGAGCCGGCTCAGGACTGCATGTGGACGCTGGAGATCCCCGGCGGGGAGTACACGGCCGACGCCCCGATGCCGACGCGCTACGAGGGGAGCTACGAGTGCGGCGGGCGCACCTGCAACGGCGTCGAGGCGCTGAGGGCCTCGCCGAGGGTCGGCTCGTCGTACACGGTGCGGCTCACCGCGCAGCGCTGCGGCGGCTGAGCGAGGCGCCCCTCAGCGAGGGAGCATCTCGATCTCCATGAGGTTCTCGGGCGCGTAGGTCCACGCGCGAATCTGCGCGTCGCGCAGGCCCAGCGAGGGGTACGGGGCCGAGCGCTCCAGCCAGAACTCCGCGCGCTGCCAGACCGTGTGGATGAGCTGCAGGTGCGCGGGGTCGCCGATGATCTCCGCGTAGTCGTCGGGGTGCTGCGTGCGCGCGAGCTTCAAGTAGAGCTCGACGTAGTACATCAGCGTGAGGATGCCGTCGCGGGAGCTGATGCGCAGCCCCGGCCGCAGGCTGTCGCGGGTGCAGTAGCGAGACGCGAGCGAGTGCGTGTACTGCACGTACTCGTCGAGCAGGGTGTTGAACCCTTGGGCCCCGGAGCGGCCGCGCAGGTAGACCTCGTCGTAGGAGTCCGCGTCGGGGTTGGCGTGCAGGGTCAGGATCTCGCTTCGGTCGAAGTTCGACAGGCGCCTGGTGCGGATGACGAGGTCGTCTCGCAGCCGGTAGGGCCAGTCGGTGCGGATCATCGTGAGGTCCCAGATGTGCCCTCCCTCGTGGATGGCGACCTCGAAGCTGCCGAGCACGTCCGCGAAGGTCGCCCTGGTGCGAAACCACCCCTGGAGCTGCGCGTCGGTCTGCGCCTCGACGAAGGCCACGCCGATGGGGTAGCGGCGCTCCGCGATGCCTCGCACCGCGGTGCGAAGCCCCTCCGGGGAGTCGACGTAGGCCGCCGAGAGGTCCGCGAGGCTCGCGGTGTCGTCGCACATGGGCTCGCTGTACGCCGCGCCTCCGCCGCGGTCGCTCGTGGGGATGGCCGCGTCGGAGGTGGGGCCGCCGTCGGCGCCGAGGCCGGTGTCGTTGGTCGCGGCGCCGCAGCCCGCGAGCGCGAGGCCGAGCACGGACGCCAGGAGGCTCAGGCCAGGGCGGTTCATGGCCCGAGGTTGAACGACGTCCGAGGGGGTCTCGTCAACGGCGCCGCTGCCATCGACCGACCGCGGACATCCGCCGCCGCAGCATCGGACGTCAGCGCTTCAGCTCTGTTAGAACTGCGGCCCTATGAATCCCTCCGCTTGCTTGCTTCGATCGATGGCCGCCGCGGTGCTCCTCTCGGGCTGCGGCGCCCGCACCGTGCTCCGAGAGCCCTCGGACGGCGGCGACCTTCCCGACGCGCCCGTCGTGATCGATCGTCCCGCGGTCGTCGACGTCCCGGTGGTGCCCGATGTCCCGGTGGTGCCCGATGTCCCGGTGGTGCCCGATCGCCCGGTCTCTCCTGATGTCCCGGTGACCTGCGCCGACTTCCAGACCTTCTGCAATGGGCGCTGCGTCGACACGCAGAACGACCCCTCCCACTGCGGCGGCTGCGGTAGCGTCTGCGCCCCGGGGCAGCTCTGTCTGGGCGGGCGGTGCATCATCGAGTGCGGCGGCCCGGGGCGAACGCTCTGCGGGCGAACGTGCGTCGACCTCTCCAGCGACCTCGCCAACTGCGGGGCTTGCGGGCTCGCCTGCCCGCCGGGCGCGACCTGCTCGGGCGGTCGCTGCGAGGCGGCCTGCTTCGGCCCCGGGCAGATGCTCTGCGACGGGGTCTGCGTCGACGTGCGCTCCAACCCGATGAACTGCGCCGCATGCAGGCGCTCCTGCCCGCCGGGCCTCACGTGCTCCGACGCCCGCTGTGTGATGCCCAGGCCGCTGACGGGGACGCCGTTTCGCATCCGGTCGCTCGGCACCATGTGCCGCGCCATCGAGCACAGCGACGTGACCGGCGACGACCGCGGGGGCATCGCGGTGTCGCTCTCGGGGGTCTTCTACACGGGCGACTCCTCCACCGGGCGCTTCGACCTCGACTCGCTGACGGGCGTCCCCCTCGGCCGCGTCGACGACGGCCTCGTCTCCGACCTCGCCACGGGGCAGGTCTACTCGCTGCGCTCCCGGGGCCGCCCGGTGAACATGACCGGCGAGGTGGACCTGATCACCGAGCTCGCCCTTGTCGACGGGGTCACCGGCGCCCTCGACGGCCGCGCGCTCCCGCTCTCCCGGGAGATCCAGCTCCGCGGCGACGTCGGGATCTTCGCGGGCTACGGCCGCGTCGCGTTTCACGACGGGACGCGCGCCTGGCAGGTCGAGCTGCCGTCGGGCGTGGTGACCGAGCTCGGCCCCGTCTCGCTGGCGCCGCGCACGTCGAGCTGCGAGAGCTGGGCGTACTGGGGCGTCGTGGAGTTCTTCGAGGGGGCGCTCCACCTCACCTACGTCCGCGACATGAGGACCATCGTGCGCACGCGCATCCCCGACGGGGTCACGACGACCGTCGGAGCCTTCCGCAGCCTGAGCGACATGTGCTCGTTCACGGTCTCGCCGCAGCGCCGCCGCTGGTACTGGCACCACGAGGGCGGCTCGCAGTTTCGCAGCGGCGACGAGAGCATCGGGTTCTGCGACGCCTCCCTCGCCGTCGGCGACGTCGACGCTCCCTGAGCGGCGTCCACGCAGCTCGGTCGGCGTCCACGCAGCTTGACCTCCGACCCCACCCGGCGCTCCGATCGCGCCCCGTGCGCTCCAGTCCACTCCTCGCCCTCCTCGCCCTCGGCCCCTCCTGCGCGGAGTCCCGCCCCGCCGCGCCCGACGCCTCGGCGCCCCTCGACGCGCCCCTCGACGCCCCCTCCGACGCGCCCCTCGACGCCCCCTCCGACGCGCCTGCGCCCGTCGATCGTACGCCCCCCGACGATCTCCCCGCCGCCGCCTGCTCGGCCCTCCCGCTGCCCTCGTGGGCCTCGCTCGTTGGAGCGACGCTCACCGCCCGCTGCGCCCGCGTCGAGCTCCATGTCACCGCCCTCGACGACGGCGCACTGCGCCTGCGCTACGCCGCCCCCGCAGCGCCCGCCCCGCGCTCCTTCGCCGTGGTCGACGCCGCCGCTGCGCGCGCCGTCACCGCGGGCGCCACCGCCACCGGCGCGGCGCTCTGCGGCGACGGGATCACCGCCCTCATCGAGGCCGACACCTGCCGGGTGCGGGTGCTCGACGGCGCCGGGCGCACGCTGCTCGACGACGGCGCCGCCCCGGGGTGGAGCCGCGCCGCCGACGGCTCCGTGCGGGTGGAGCGCGCGACGCCCTCGGGCGAGCGCTTCTACGGCTTCGGAGAGCGCAACGGCCCGCTCGAGCGCCGCGGGCGCGCGATGGTCTTCTACAACACCGACGCCTACGACCCGATGTACGGCGGCGTCGCGCCGACGGCGGACCCGCTCTACCAGTCGATCCCCTTCTTCCTGGCGGTGCGCGAGGGGGCCGCGTACGGGGTGTTCACCGACAACTCGCGGCGCGTCGAGGTCGACCTCGCGGCGCGTGATCCGTCGCGCTACGCGATCACCGCGGCGGGCGGCGAGCTCGACCAGTACGTCTTCGCCGGACCCACCATGGCCGACGCCCTGCGCCGCTACACCCGGCTCACTGGGCGAGCGCCGACGCCTCCGCGGTGGGCCCTCGGGTACCACCAGTGCCGGTGGGGCTACCGCGACGCCGCGCGGCTGGAGGAGGTCGCCGCGGGCTTCCGGACGCGCTCCATCCCGCTCGACGCGGTGTGGCTCGACATCCAGCACATGGACGGCTTCCGCACCTTCACCTGGAGCCCGTCGGCCTTCCCCGACCCCGCCGCGATGACGGCCCGGCTGCTGGCCGCGCACGTGCACACGGTGGTGATCGCCGACCCGGGACTGAAGGTCGACGACGCGTGGGAGGTCTACCGCGACGCGCTCTCCGGGGCTCACCTGCTGCGCTCGCGCGGCGGCGAGCTCGTGACGGGGACGGTCTGGCCCGGTCGCTCGGCCTTCCCGGACTTCACCCGCCCTGCGACCCGGAGGTGGTGGGGCGACCGGGTGGCGGGCCTCGCGCGCCTCGGCGTGGCGGGCGCGTGGCTGGACGTGAACGAGCCGACGGTGTTCCCGGAGACGGGGGGCGGGAGCGTGCCCGACGAGACGCCGGTCGACGGCGACGGGACCGCCACCACCATGGCCGAGGCGCACAACGTCTACGGGATGCTCGAGTCGCGCGCGACCCGCGAGGGGCTGCTGCGCGCGGCGCCCGACCGGCGGCCCTTCGTGCTGACGCGCGCGGGCTACGCGGGCATCCAGCGCTACGCCGCGGTCTGGACCGGCGACGCCCCGAGCACCTGGGTCTCCCTGCGGCAGCAGCTGCCGACGCTGTTGAACCTCGGGCTGTCGGGCGTCGCCTTCGTGGGCAGCGACGTGGGCGGATACTCCGGGCGCGCGACGCCTGAGCTCTTCGCTCGGTGGGCGCAGCTCGGCGCGGTGTCTCCCTTCTTCCGAGGGCACGTCACCCAAGGCGTCCCCGACCAGGAGCCATGGGCCTTCGGAACCGAGGTGGAGGACATCGCCCGAGCGCAGATCAACGAGCGCATGCGCCGGATGCCGTACCTGGAGGCGCTCTTCGCGGAGGCCGAAACGACGGGCGCTCCGGTGCTTCGTGCGTTGACGTACGAGTTCCCCGACGACCCGGCGGCGGCGCGCATCGACGACGAGGCGATGCTCGGCCCGTGGCTGCTGGTGGCGCCCGTGCTCACGCAGGGTGCGTCCTCGCGGCGGGTGCACCTGCCGCCGGGGCGCTGGTTCGAGGTGGACTCCGGCGCGGCGTGGGAGGGGCCGGCGGACATCGACGTGGGCGTCACCCTCGCGGCGCTGCCGACCTTCGTGCGAGAGGGGGCGATCGTCCCGCGAGGCCGTTGCAGCAGCACGCTGGGCCGTGGGCTGCGACGGGCGCTCCGCTCGACCTCGACGTCTACCCGGCGGAGCGCGCGACGGAGTTCACGCTCGTCGACGACCTGCCCGACGGGGCGCCCGACGCCCCGCGGGGGAGGGTGACCCTCGCGACGTCGCGCACCGCCGCAGGGATGACCCTGGCGGCGCGGGTGACGGGCGACGGGTCTCGGCTGCCGAGAGCGCTGACGGTGCGGGTGCGCCGGGTGGAGTCGGCCCCGACGCGGGTGATGACGGGCGAGAGCGAGCTGCCGCGACTGGGCGACGAGGCGTGGCGCTCGGGGAGCGCGGCGGGCTGGTGGTACGACGCGGAGGACCGCTCGCTGGTGGCGCGGGGGCTGACGCTGGGGGCGCTGCCGCTGGCGGTGGCCTACGACCCGGCGCTGGTGGAGCCGCGACCGGCGGTGCGGGTGACGGTGGAGGTGACGGTCCCGGCGGGGACGGCGCGCGACCGGCCGGTGTACATCGCGACGAGCGCCAACGGCTGGGCGCACGCGCCGCTCGCGTGGGACCCGGCGACCGGGAGGGCGCGGGGCGAGATCGTGGTGCCTCGGGGGGAGTGGTTCTTCTACAAGTTCACGAGAGGGGGTTGGGACACCGTGGAGCGCTACGCCGACTGCTCGGAGGCGAACAACCGGTATGGCTTCGGGGCGGCGCACCCGACGCGCAGCGACACCGTCTGGGCGTGGCGCGACCGCTGCCCGTGAGAGGATCGTGTCCTCGGGCGGCGCCCACGCCGAGAGGAAGCGAGCGAGCTCGCGCACGCACGGGGCCCGGAGGGTGCCTCGGCGAGAGAGGGCCTGGAGGTGGTAGGCGAAGCCGCCGGTGGGGGTCTGCTCCAGCGCGAGGTCATGGTGGGACGCCGTCGCCGAGGAGGAGTACTCCCCTCGGAACCAAATGGTCGCGCACGAACCGCCTCCCGAACGAACGGCCTTGAGGGGAGCCGCGATGGGGCTCCTCGCGGCGGCGCTCTTCGGCGTCTCGGCGCCGATTGCGAAGCGGCTGCTCGGGGACGTGTCGCCGCAGGTGCTCGCGGGGCTGCTCTACCTGGGCGCGGGCCTGGCGCTGACCCTCTACCGGGCGCTGCGCCCCGCGACGACGGAGGCCCCGCTGGTGAGGGCCGACCTGCCCAGGCTCGCGGCCGTGGTCGCGGCCGGGGGCGTCGCGGGCCCGGTGCTGATGCTCCTCGGGCTACAGCGCACCAGCGCCGTCACGAGCTCGCTGCTGCTCAACCTCGAGGCGCCCTTCACCATCGCGCTCGCGGTGCTGGTGTTTCGTGAGCACCTCGGGCGCTACGCGGCGGGGGCGATGGCGCTCATCCTCTCGGGCGCGGCGATCCTCCGGCTGCAGCCGGGGGCGCACCGCGCGGACACGCCGGGGGTGCTGCTCCTCGCGGGCGCCTGCGCGGCGTGGGCGCTGGACAACAACCTCACCCAGCGGCTCTCGCTGCGCGACCCCTTCGCGCTGGTGAGGGTGAAGACGCTGGCCGCGGGCTCCTTCAACCTCGCCCTCGGGCTCCTGATCGCGGGCCGGATGCCATCACCCCGGGTCACGGTGGCGGCGCTCGCGCTGGGGAGCGTGAGCTACGGGGCGAGCGTGGTCCTCGACGCCTACGCGCTGCGGCAGGTGGGCGCCGCGAGGGAGGCGGCCTACTTCGCCACGGCGCCCTTCCTCGGCGCGCTGGCCGCGGTCTTCCTCACCCACGAGCGCCCCGGGTGGTCCGACGGGCTCGCGATGGCCGTGATGGCGGCGGGGGTCGCGCTGCTGCTGCGCGAGCGTCACGGTCACGGCCACGCGCACGAGGCGCTCGACCACGCGCACGCCCACGTCCACGACGAGCACCACCAGCACGCGCACGGCCCCGACGACCCGCCGGGGGAGCCGCACGCGCACGCGCACCACCACGCTCCGCTCGCACACGACCACGCGCACGCCCCCGACGCGCACCATCGACACCGCCACTAGGGCAGCGCCCGGGAGCGCTCGACGCGGGCCTTCACGCCGAGGAGCATCCGGCGGTCCATGGCGAAGCCCACGGGCTCGAGCAGGGTCGGGCCGAAGGAGAGCCGCGTCGCGAGGTCGTCGGAGCACGCGCAGCGGTAGCGGCTGACGAGGCGGCACCGCCCGGCACCCAGCGGCTCCACCTGGAAGAGCCAGGTGGCGGCGGTCCATCGCTCGCCGGTGGCGACCGCGTCGGCGTCGGGCGCCCCCACGGCCAGCAGGTGCCTGCCCTCGGCCACGGAGGTCACCCGCAGCGGCGGCATCCTCGGGTGCAGCACCAGCGCGTCGCCCTCTCGGTGCGCCAGCTCAGGGTGCACCGCCTCGGCGTTGCGCACCCCGCAGCCCACCAGGTTCTCGAGCGCCTGATAGCTGTAGAACCCCCCGCGGTCGGCGCCGATCTGGGCGACCCAGGGCCACACCTCCGAGGCGGGCGCGTCGATCTCGACCGCGTGCGTCCACGACCAGCGGGGCTCGGGGATCACCTCGTCCCCAGGCCGCGGGCGCGCGGCCTCCCGCTCGTCGAGGCCCCAGTGGTTGCGGGCGCCGCGAAGGAAGGGGGTGACGAGCGCTCCCAGCACCCAGCCGACGCCCCCGGCGCCCTCGAGCACGTCGCGCCAGTCGTCGCGGGGCAGCCTCCCCTCGGCGCGCGCGGCCAGCTCCCGGAGCTGCGCCTCCTGCATGAAGTGGTGGACCGGGCGGATCCACGCCGCGTGAAGCCCCTCCGAGGGCGACCACGCAGCGCGGGCACGGGCGTGGAGGCGGGTGCAGTCTCCGTCGAGGGGTTCCAGCACGAAGCTCCAGGTGACGTGCCAGTAGCGCTCGGGCCGCGCGGCGCCGAAGGGGAGCTGGCGGCCCTCGACGACGTCGTGAAGCCCGCCCAGCACCAGCGAGCGCGGCGCGCGGACAGCGAGCACCTCGAAGCCGTCACGGCCCTCCGGGGTGGCGGCGATGACGTCGCCCACCGCGAGGCGCTGCAGCTCGGGGTGAACCTCGCGGGCGCTGCGCTCGCCGCCGTTGTCGAGGGTGTCGACGCTGTAGAAGCCGCCGCGCCGGCAGCCCATCTGCACGAGCCACGGCCAGACCTGCTCGGGCCTCGCGGCGATGGAGACCGAGTGGGTGATCTGCTCGGCGGCGTCGGGGAGGAGCTCGTCGCCCTCGAGCGCGCGGTCGTCCTCGTGGGCGCCGGGGCCGCCGTACTCCCTGGCCAGCGCCCGCAGCAGCGAGCGCCGGATGAGGTGCGAGCCGGGACCGATGACCAGGAAGTACCTGCGAAACTTCTCCCACGCCCCCTCGTCGGTCGCCTCGGTGCGCAGCTCGAACTCCACCCGGCTCCCGCCGTCGCCGTGAGGCAGCACCCTCAGCGCCCAGGCGACCTTCAGGTGGTCGGGCTCGGCGAAGGCGAGGAAGGCCTCGGCGTCGTCCGAGTGAACGAAGGGGATGTCAGGCATCCACACCTTGCCGATGGCGCCGACGGCCACCTCCCGCTCCCCTTCGGCCAGGATGCCGAAGCCCGGGGCGCCGGGCGTCGAGCGAAGGTCGTCGAGGCGCACGAGGGGGGCGGCCGGCGCACGATCTGCGAGGCGGTCGGGCAGCGTGCGGATCGCGAAGAGGGCGCGGGCGAGCGGAGAGAGGGGCAGCGACCCGTGGCGGATGCGCTCCCAGACGGGGTCGGGCGGCGCCGCGAGGTCTACGAAGTCGAGCTCGACGCTTCGGGGCGCGGGGAGGAGGCGGTCGATCGTTCCCATGCGGCCGGGCCGAGCAAGCCACGAGCCCAGGCGCGCGCCCGCTGCTCCTCACCAGGGTCGAGCGGCCCCTGCGACCCTCCGACCCAGAAGTGCTCCGGCGCCGCGGCCACGCCGAAGCCGAGTCGGGTCAACTGTCCCGCGATGTCCGCCGCCGCCGAGCCGATGTGACGGAAGAACCTCGGGTGCGAGGCGTGCGTGTCGAAGGCCAGCGCGGCCGTCGCGGGGCCCGTGGGGCGCAGCGAGGCGAGCCACTCTCGCACCCCGGTGCGCTCGGAGATCACCCGGGCGCCTGCCTGCCGTGCGGCGTCGGCTCGGGTGCGAGGGCGGCTCATGCCGAAGGCGTGCGTCGGACCGCCCACCACGAGGAGGTCGACCCCCGGCGGGAGCTCGGCCGGGGCCTCGCCCACCTCGACCAGGTCCACGGTGGCGGCGCCCGAGAGGCCCTCGGCGATGGCCCGAGCGACGCGCTGGGTGTTGCCGTACATGGACTCGTATACGACGAGCGCGCGCCGGACGGGGGCGTGAGGGGCGACAGGAGGGGGGAGGCCCCGCCTGGCGCGCAGCACCGCGAGGCCCGCGGCGACGAGGGCCGCGACGACGATCACGAGGAGGAGGGAGCCGTTCATCGGAGTCTCGCCTTCCGCGAGCCCCCATCCGGCGTCGCAACGTCGCGTCCGAGAGGGGGGCGGTAGCGCGGTAGGAGTAACCACCGGGGCGTGGACAGACACCCCCCCCGCGGGATCAGTCGCTGATCCCCCGCTCACGTCGAGAGCGGAGGCAGTCGGCGTCGCCCGCCTGCACCCGTCGGCAGGGCGCCGGCCGCAGCGCGTAGATCTCGCAGCGCACCCGCCTGCCCAGCTTGCCGGAGAGGGCGCTGCACCGCTGGCCGGAGTCCAGCTTGAGGTGGGCCCGGCCCTCGGCGTCGCGGGTGACGTAGCGCTCGACCAGCTTGCCGTGGCGGAGGAGCGACTCGCGCTCGGTCACGTCGACGTAGGCCGAGTACCCCTCCGCGCGGTTCTCGTCGGGGTTGGTGCAGCAGGCGCCGCAGCGGGTGCAATCGAGCATCTCGGGCGCCCTCATACCAACCTCCCGCCCGCTCGTGCGTCTGAGGGGGGGCCTGGGAATCGATTCGTTGGGGCCCCCGACGAATTGCGGTCACGAAACGACCCCGCACCTGAACATGAGAGACAACCCCCATGGGAGCCGAAGCAGCAGTGATCCAGGAGAGCGATCCGGTGCGTGAGGCCCTCGCGGCCGGCGACGCGAGGGCCGCCATCGCCTTGTGCGCGCGCCAGTACGGCGCGTCCATCGGGCGGCTTTGCATGGGCTGGCTCGGCTCGCAGGCCGAGGCCGAGGAGGCCGTGCAGGAGACCCTCCTCGCGGCCTTCGACGGCGCCGCGCACTACCGCGGCGAGGGGAGCGTCCCGGCCTGGCTCTATGGCATCGCGCGCCGGGTCTGCGCCCGCCGCGTGGAGGTGCGCGGCCGGAGGGAGCGCCAGCTGCGGCTGGTGGGCTCCGCCCCGGAGCGCCCCGATGGGGCCGACGATCTGCTCTCCGCGCGACGCCGCGGTGAGCGGCTACGTCTGGCCCTCGAGCAGCTCAAGCCCTCCGAGCGCGACGCCGTGGTGCTGCGCTTCGAGGGGGGATTGTCGTTTCGAGAGCTCGGGGAGAGCTGCGGCATCGACGAGGCCACCGCGCGAAAGCGGGTGAGCCGCGCCCTGGAGAAGCTGCGATCGACGCTGGTCGACGCCTGAGACGGAGCACGAGTCCAATGAACAACCGATACGACTGCGCCCGGGTTCAGGAAGAGCTCGCCGCGCTGGCTGAAGACGCCATTCCCCAGGAGGCCGCCGCGCACCTCGCCGGGTGCGACGAGTGCCGCGACCTGCTTCACGACGCCCGGCTCACCGCCAGCGCCCTGCGCGACGGCCTCGGGGCGGACTTCGTCCCCATGGACGGCGACGCCCTCTCGGCGAAGGTGCTGGCGGCCCTCGACGCGAGGGCGGCGGCGACCTCAGCCCCGATGGACGCTCGGCTGGATTCGCCTCGGGTGGGGCAAGCCCCGCCCCTACGCAACGAGACGCCCTCCGGCGTAGGAGCGGGGATCGCCCCGCCCGCAGCGGAGCCGGTGGCCAGTGCGGCAGCATCGAGGCCCCATGCGACGAAGGCCGAGGGGACGATCGTCGCCCGTCGGCGCATCGGCCGCTCCATCCTGGGCGTCGGGATCTTCGCCGCCGCGGCCTCGGTGGCGGTGGTCGTCGCCGCGCTGCGAGGCCCCTCCGTGTCCACGCCCGACGCACCCGATGCGCCGAGGGTGATCCCGTCGGGCCCCATCGGTCCGTGGCACGCGACGCTCGGCCGGGTGATCGGCGCTGGCGTCACGGTCAAGCCCGACGGCGCCTCGGACTTCGCCGCCGTCCGCGAGCGCGCCGTGCTGGCGGTCGGATCGACCATCCGCACCGACGCCCGCACCCGCGCCCGCCTCGACCTCGACGACGGCACCGTGCTGGTGCTCGACCGGGGCACCACCGTGGTGCTCGACCCGGGCGCTCCCCGCCGCGCGCGCATCGTCGAGGGCACCCTCGTCGCCGACGTCGCCCACCGCGACGACGCCCCTCCCGCGGTGCTCACCACCCCTCAGGGCGACGTGCGCGTGCTCGGGACCAAGTTCGCCCTGAGCGCCTCCGGCGAGCACACCACGGTGCAGGTCACCCGAGGCGTGGTGCGCCTCGGGGAGAGCCGCGCCGACGGCGTCGAGGTGAAGACCGGCCAGGAGGGCGTGCTCGCCCGCGGCAGGGTCACGGTCTCTCCCGCCATCGACCTGGGCGGCCGCGTGGCGTGGTCGGAGCTCAGCCCCGACGAGGCCACCACCTCCTCGGGCCTCGGCGAGCTTCGTGCGCGCCGGCCCGGCAGCAGCGTCGAGCGCGACCAGGCGGTGCACCTCGCGGAGCACTCGGTGCGGGTGAGGGTGGTCGGCAACGTGGCGCGCACGGAGATCGAGGAGGTCTTCCGCAACGACACGGGCAACGAGCTCGAGGGGCTCTACCGCTTCCCGCTCCCGCCCGAGGCGCAGGTGGAGGAGCTCGCGCTCGACGTCGACGGCCGCATGGAGCCCGGGGCCTTCGTCGACCGCGACCGCGCGGCGGCCATCTGGCGGGGTGTGATCCACCACGCGGCGCCGAGCGCTCCGCCGCCGAGGGAGGAGTACGTCTGGGTGCCTGGTCCGTGGCGAGACCCGGCGCTGCTGGAGTGGCAGCGGGGAGGGCGCTTCGAGCTGAGGGTGTTCCCGATTCCGGCGCGGGGGACGAGGCGGGTGCGCATCGCGTACACGCAGACCATCGCCCCTTCGGGCGGAGGGGTGCGGCGCTACGTCTACCCGCTGCCCCACGATCCGGGGGGTAGCACCCGCGTCGATCGGATGACCATGGACGTGCAGGTGCTCGGCCACGCGAGCGGCCGCGCCGCGCGGATGCTGGGCTACCCCTTCACCCCCGCGGAGACCTCCGCCGCGGCCTCCCGATGGACCTTCTCCCAGGACCGCTTCACCCCGTCGGGCGACGTGGTGCTCGAGTACGCCCTCGGCGACCAGGGCACGCCCGTCACCGCCTGGGGCTACGCCGAGCCCACCAACACCGAAGGCGCCTACGTCGCCCTGGCCCTTCGCCCTCAGCTCCCTCGCTGGGGCGAGGCCCGCCCCCGCGACTACGTCTTCGTCGTCGACGCCAGCCGCTCCATGGTGGGAGAGCGCTACGCCCGCGCCACCCGCCTGCTCAGCGCCATCGTCTCCGAGATGGACCGCCGCGACCGGCTCACGGTGCTCGCCTGCGACGTGCGCTGCGTGGCGATGCGCGAGGGGATGGTCCCCGCGAGCGCCGAGGTCGCTCGGCAGGCGAGCGGGTGGCTGCAGTCGCGAGAGCCCGCCGGGGGCAGCGACCTCGGCGCGGCTTTACGCGCCTCGGTAAGCGCGACCCGGGCGACGCCTGACGACCGCGACGTGAGGGTGGTCTACCTGGGCGACGGCGCCTCCACGGTGGGCCACCGCCGCCCCTCGACGCTGGCGCTGGAGGTGAGCACGTCGCTTCCGGCGCGGAGGGCGACCTTCACGGCCGTGGCGGTCGGGGCCGAGGCCGACACAACCACCCTCGCGGCGATGGCCAGGGCGGGCGGCGGCGTGGTGGTCCCCTACCTGCCGGGGGAGTCGCGCGACGGCGCGGCGCTCTCGGTGCTGGAGGCGACCTACGGCGCGGTGCTGCGAGACCCGCAGGTGACGCTGCCCTCGGGCCTTGTCTCGATGGCGCCCTCGCGGCCCGACAACCTGCGCGCCGGCTCCGAGGCCGTGATCACGGCGAGGATGCTCCCCGGGGTGCGAGAGGTCGACGGCGAGGTGGTGCTCCGGGGGACGGTCGCGGGCGAGGCCTTCGAGGCGCGCTACCCGATCACCGTGAGGGCGACGGAGGACGCGGGCAACGCGTTCGTCCCTCGGCTCTTCGGGGCGGCGCGCATCGCCGACCTGGACGCGAGCGGAGAGCCCGGGGCGAGGGCGGAGATGGTGGCGCTCTCTCAGCGCTTCCACCTGGCGAGCCGGTACACCTCGCTGCTGGTGCTGGAGAGCCCTGCGATGTTCCGGGCCTTCGGGGTGACGCGCACCGAGGGCGGCGTGACCTGGACGGGCGAGAGCGAGGCCGTCGCGACGGGCGGCGCGTCGTCCGACCTGGGCCCCAGCGAGCCCGAGGCGAACGCCGACGAGATGGCGGCGCTCGGCGACACGGCGGCCAGCAGCGGCGCAGTGGGAACCCTCGGGGCGGCGACCGAGAGCCCTATGGCCGAGGAGCGCTCGACGCGCGCCCGGGAGTCCGCCGATCCGCCGGGCCACGCGGGCGGCGGCTTCGCCCAGGTGCAGCGTCAGCCCACGGCGCGCCCGGCCCCGACGATGCCGATGGCAGCGGCGCCGGCGGCCCCTGCGGTGACGGCGACGCCCCAGCCGATGGACGACCTCGCCCGCGTCTCCCCGGCGGCGCGCGGCCGGCGCATCGATGTGGACGCCCCCTGGGCGGGCGGTCGCTGGATGCGCAGGACCTGGGTGCGCCGCGCGGCGGTGAGCGCCGGAGGGACGACCACCACGTCGCTGCAGTCTCGCATCGAGACGGCGCGGCAGGCGCTCTCGGCCAACCCTGACAGCCGCGACCGGCACCGCGAGCTCTTCCGCTGGCTGTCGCTGGCGGGCGAGCTCGACGAGGCCGCGAACGTGGCGGATCGCTGGATCGCCCGCGATCCGCTGGACGCCGACGCCCTGATGCGCCAGGCGGACGTGTCGGCGAGGCGCGGCGATCGGCTGAGGGCGATGCGCTGGCTCGGAGGCGTGGCGGACGTGCGGCCCGACGACGTGCTGCTGCTCGAGCGGCTGGCGATGATGCACGCCCGCGCTGGAGACACGGAGACGGCGTGCGCCTACCGGGTGGCGGCGGCGGAGTCGCGGAGCCGTGACGCGGCGAGGGTGGCCGAGGCGGTGCGCTGCGAGCGGGCCGGCGGGCGAGAGGCCTTCGCGGCGAGGCTGCTGGAGCTGCTCACCGACGGGGCGCAGCGGGCGAGGGCCGAGGCGCTGGCGCTGGGCGGCGGGTCCGACCCGATGGGAACGCTGCGCGGAGAGCTTCTGGCGCAGGCGACCTGGGAGTCGGGCGACGACCTCGACCTGGTGCTCATCGACCCCAGCGGGGTGCGGGTGAGCTGGCAGGGCGGGCGCGCGGGCACGGCGGTGGGCGACGCGCTCTCCGGGGGGCGCGAGTCGCTCTCTCTGTCGCGGCTGTCGACGACGGGCGAGTGGCGGCTGGAGGTGGTCCGCACCGGCAAGCAGGCGGCCGACTCGCTGGACGACGACGACGCGCGCGACGCGGCGGTGCGGGGGAGCGTGACGGTGACGGCGCTGGGAGAGCGGCGGGTGCTGCCCTTCACGCTGGTGGGATCGCGCGCCCTCATCGGCCGGGTGGTGGTGACCCGCGAGGAGCAACTGGTCCCGACGTCGACGCCTCCTCCGCCCAACGCGCAGCTCGAGATGCGGCGCTGGTAGCCTGAGGCGCTCGCTACGCCCTGAGCCCGGCCCTCCCGATCAGCACCACGACGCCTCCTCCACAGGCTTCTCCAGGATCTCCCTCACGTTGGCGGCGATGGTGCGGTAGCCGACGTTGCCGCTCAGCCGCTGTCGCCCGTCGTTGAGGGTCAGCGTCGGGCTGACGCGGATGTCCTGCTCTCGCGCCAGATCGAGGTCGCGCGCCAGCTCGGCGTGCGCCCGGCCCGTGGTGAGGTGGGCGTCGAGGGCGCCGACGTCCAGCCCGGCCTCCCCGGCGAGCGCCCGGAGCACCTCCAGGTCGGAGACGTCGCGACCGTCGCGGAAGAAGGCCTCGCGCACCTGCCAGGCCGCCGCCGCCTGGGCGCCCGCGGCGGCGAGTCCCGCTCGCTCCAGCAGCCGCACCGCGCAGAGCAGGAGGTGCGCGGGCATCGACGAGGTCGGCGCCACGCGGGTCCACGCCTCGGGGCTCAAGCGCACATGGTCGAACTTCGCGACGACCGAGCCCACGTGATCGGCGTAGGCGGCGAGTCCGCCCTTGTCGCGCCAGCGATCCTCGAGCTTCTCCCGGGCGTTGCCGAAGACGGACACGTAGCGGTACTCGACCGCCACCTCGGAGGGAAACTCCCGGGCGAGACGGTCCATCCGCACCTGGCCCACGTAGGCCCAGACGCAGAGGACGTCGGAGGAATGAACCACGCGAATCGGCTCCATGCGGGCAGAGGGTATCACCCCGCGCGCAGGGCCCTCGCGTTCAGTGGGCGAGCCAGCCGGCGTCCATGGTGATGGCGGTGCCCGTGACCGACCACGCCTCGTCGCGGCAGAGGAAGGCCGCGTACTTCCCCACCTCCGAGGGCTCGATCAGTCGCTTCTGGGCGTTCTGCGTCAGCAGGATGCGAGAGAGCACCTCGGACTCCGGCACCCCGTGAACCCTGGCCTGATCGGCGATCTGCCGCTCCACCAGCGGGGTGCGCACATACGACGGGCAGAGCGCGTTGACGGTGACGTTGCGCGAGCGCGCGGCGGCCTCGAGGGCGGCGGTCTTGGTGAGCCCCACGAGCCCGTGCTTGGCCGACACATAGGCCGACTTGAAGGGCGACGCGACGAGGCTGTGCACCGAGCCCACGTTGAGCACCCGGCCCCAGTCGCGCTCGTACATCCCAGGGAGCATCGACTTGATGAGCAGGAAGGGCGCGGTGAGCATCACGGCCACCAGCAGGTCCCACCTCGCCTCGTCGAAGTCCTCGATGGGGCTCACCGACTGGAGCCCGGCGTTGTTCACCAGCAGGTCGACGGAGCCCGCCTCTCGGGCGAGGCGCTTCACCTCGTCGCGCTTCGAGAGGTCCGCCGCCACCGCCCTCGCCCCGGGGATCGTCGCCCGGATGTCCTCCAGCGCCGGCGCCGACACGTCGCTGAGGATCACGCTCGCGCCCTCGGCGGCGAGCTCTCTGGCGATGGCGAGGCCGATGCCCGAGGCGGCGCCGGTGATGAGGGCGGTGCGACCGGTGAGGAAGGGTGGCTGGGTCATGGCAGGAAGCTCCGGATGGCGGCGGCGCTGGCGGGGTGGGTCATCACCCCGTAGTGGTTGGCGTCGATGTCGACGGCCTGAGAGCGGGGCACCCTCCGCAGGTAGTCTTCGCGGTCGCCCGCGCTGACGATGAACCCGGCGCCCAGGGGGATGCCCGCGCGCACCAGCAGCGTCGGCATCGAGAGGTCGGGCCAGAAGGCGCGAGGAACCTGCGTGGCGGCGTAGGACATGTCCTCGTACACGGCCCCGCGGTCGGTGCGCGGCCGCACCCCGCCCGTGGTGGGCACGAGGTCGTAGCGGTAGTGGCTCTCCCAGACCGGGCCCCAGGGGGTGATGATCCCGAGGTTGCGCACGGCGCGCACGTAGGCGTCGGCGTCGGGGTGCACCGAGCCGAGGCGCTGCACCGCCGCGACGATGGGAATCAGCGACGCGGGCTCAGGGATGCCGATGGCGTCGATGAGCACGGAGCGCTCGACGCGGGAGGGCGCCTGGCGAGCGAGCTCGAGGCCGATGAAGGCGCCCATGGAGTGGCCGACGTACTCGAAGCGCTCGGCCCCGAGGGCGGTGGCCACCGCGAGGACGTCGCGGGCGTGGTTGCTCCAGCCGTAGGTGCCGAGGCGGGTGATGTCGCTCCAGCCGCGGCCGCGCAGGTCGATGGCGACCACCGAGCGGCCGTGCGCCGCGAGCTCGGGGCCGAGGTAGTCGTAGCTGCGGGAGTTGGCCGAGAGGCCGTGGACGCAGAGGGTGAGCTTGCCGTCGTCGGGGCCGAAGCGGTGCGCTCGGATGCGCCCGGAGCTCAGGTCGAGCTCGATGGCGCGGGACTGGGTCGTCATCGGGGGGTCACCGGGCCTGGTATGTTGTGCGGCGCAGCATGAGCAGCTCGCCCACTCGTAGACGCAGTGGAGGCCGAAGGTCAACCTTCGGTTGTTGCAGCGCACAATGACTGCGGGCTGGCTTGACAGCCCCTCGCCGCGCCATCTTCCATGCGCCGGGGTCGAGCGCAGCGGAGGGTGACGGATGGGCAACGAGTTCAAGGGAGAGAGCGGGCACTCGGCGGACTACTTCGGCGACACCCGAGACCACTGGTGGAACCGCGACTACCTCCAGCTCCTCTCGCAGCGCTGGGGACTGTCAGGGGTGCGCGACGCCCTCGACGTGGGCTGCGGCGTCGGCCACTGGGGGATGCTCCTCGCCGAGCAGCTCCCGGCGGACGCGAGGGTGACCGGGGTCGACCGCGAGTCGGTGTGGGTGGAGAAGGCGGCCGAGCGGGCGGAGGCCCGCGGGCTCGGCGGGCGCTTCCGTTATGTGCAGGGCGCGGCGGAGGCCCTCCCCTTCGCGGACGACTCCTTCGACCTGGTGACCTGCCAGACGGTGCTGATCCACGTGCCAGACGCCGACGCGGCGCTGGCGGAGATGATCCGGGTGACGCGCCCCGGAGGCCTCGTGGTGGCCTGCGAGCCGAACAACCTGGCCGGGTCGCTGAGCCTCGACGAGGACTCCATGGCGGCGCCGGTGTCCGAGGTGCTGTCGATGGTGACGCTCCAGCTGGTGTGCGAGCGGGGCAAGGCGGCGCTGGGGGAGGGCGACAACTCCGTCGGGCAGCTGCTCCCGGCGCGCTTCGTCGAGCACGGCCTGGTCGACCTCCAGGTGTACCTCAACGACCGGGCGAACCCGGTGACGCCGCCCTACGAGACGCCGTCGCAGCGCGCCGAGGTGGAGGAGCTCATCGACTTCAGCGAGCGCGCCTTCGGGATGTGGAGCCACGACGAGACGAGGCGCTACTACCTCGCGGGCGGAGGCTCCGAGGAGGACTTCACCGGGCACTGGGCGAAGGCGCTGGGGAGGCTCGACCGCACCGTGAGGGCCATCCGCGCGGGGAGGTACCGCTCCGGCGGAGGGGCGCTGGGGTACTGCATTTCAGGGCGTAAGCCGAAGGGCTGAGATCGGGGCGAGCTCGCCGATCGAGAGCCGCGCACGTTTCACCTTCGGGCCCCCCCAGGGCCTCGCAGACGCTGATGGGGTGCACCGGCCCGTCGAACGCGGTGTTCACGCTGCGACCTGCAGAGCTCGGCGCAGCTCATCGAGCGGACGACGCCAGCAGGTCGTAGCGGTCGAGGTTCATGACCTTGTTCCAGGCGGCCACGAAGTCGCGGACGAACTTCTCCTGCGCGTCGTCGCTGGCGTAGACCTCGGCCAGGGCCCGGAGCTGCGAGTGCGCGCCGAAGACCAGGTCGGCCGCGGTGGCCGTCCAGCGCGCCGAGCCGGTGGCGCGGTCGCTGCCCTCGTAGACGCCCTTCGCCGACGCGGAGGGCCTCCACGCGGTGCCCACGTCGAGCAGGTTCACGAAGAAGTCGTTGGCGAGCGTGCCGGGCCTGTCGGTGAACACGCCGTGCTTCGAGCGCCCGTGGTTGGCGTCGAGGGCGCGCATCCCGCCCACCAGCACGGTCATCTCGGGCGCCGTCAGCGAGAGCAGGTTGGCCCGCTCGAGAAGCCGCGTCTCCGGCGCGAGGGGATCTCCCTCGCCGACGTAGTTGCGGAACCCGTCGCCGGCGGGCTCGAGCACCTCGAAGGCCTCGACGTCGGTCTGCTCCTGCGAGGCGTCGGTGCGGCCAGGCGCGAAGGGCACCGTGACCGGGTGGCCGGCCTTCTTCGCGGCCTCCTCGACGGCCGCGCAGCCGCCGAGCACGATCAGGTCGGCCAGCGAGACCTTCTTGCCGAAGTCCTTCTGCACCGTCTCCAGGGCCGAGAGCACCTTCGCCAGGCGGGCGGGCTCGTTGGACACCCAGTCCTTCTGCGGCGCGAGGCGGATGCGCCCGCCGTTGGCCCCGCCGCGCTTGTCGGTGTCGCGGAAGCTGGCCGCGGCGTTCCAGGCCGTCGAGACGAGGTCGGCGATCGACACGCCCGCGTCCATGATCTTGCGCTTGAGCGCGGCGACGTCGGCCTCGCCGATGAGCTCATGATCCACGGCGGGCACCGGGTCCTGCCAGAGCTGCGGCGCCGGGATCCAGGGCCCGAGGTAGCGGGCGCGCGGGCCCATGTCGCGGTGGAGCAGCTTGAACCACGCGCGGCCGAAGGCGTCGGCGAGCTGGTCGGGGTGTTCGTGGAAGCGCCTCGCGATCGGGGCGTAGAGGGGGTCGACCTTCAGCGCGAGGTCGGTGGTGAGCATCATCGGCGCGTGGCGCTTCGAGGGGTCGTGCGCGTCGGGCACGGTGCCCTGGGCCTCGGGGTTCTTCGGCCTCCACTGCTTCGCCCCGGCGGGGCTCTGGGTGAGCTCCCAGTCGTACTTGAAGAGGTTCTCGAGGAAGCCGTTGTCCCAGCGCGTCGGGTTGTTGGTCCAGGCGCCTTCGAGGCCGCTGGTGATGGTGTGGGGCCCCTTGCCGGTGCCGTGCTTGTTCTTCCAGCCGAGGCCCTGCTCCTCGAGGGCGGCGCCCTCCGGCTCGGGGCCCACGTTGCCCTCCGCCCGCGCGGCGCCGTGCGCCTTGCCGAAGGAGTGCCCGCCGACGATGAGGGCCACGGTCTCCTCGTCGTTCATGGCCATGCGGGCGAAGGTCTCTCGGATGTCGCGCGCGGCGGCCAGCGGATCGGGCTCGCCGCCGGGGCCCTCGGGGTTCACGTAGATCAGGCCCATCTGCACGGCGCCAAGGGGCCTGGCGAGCTGGCGATCGCCGCTGTAGCGCTCGTCCCCGAGCCAGGTGTCCTCGGGGCCCCAGAAGAGGTCTTCGGGCTCCCAGACGTCGGGGCGTCCGAAGCCGAAGCCGAAGGTCTTGAAGCCCATCGACTGCATGGCCACGTCGCCGGCGAGCACCAGCAGGTCGGCCCACGAGATCTTCTGGCCGTACTTCTTCTTCAGCGGCCAGAGCAGCCGGCGCGCCTTGTCGAGGTTGGCGTTGTCGGGCCAGCTGTTGAGGGGCGCGAAGCGCTGCTGTCCTTCGCCGCCGCCTCCTCGCCCGTCGGCGGTGCGGTAGGTGCCCGCGGCGTGCCAGGAGAGGCGGATGAAGAAGGGGCCGTAGTGGCCGTAGTCCGCGGGCCACCAGTCCTGCGAGCTGGTCATCACCGCGATGAGGTCGCGCCGCAGGGCCTCGACGTCGAGCGCCGCGAACTGCGCGGCGTAGTTGAAGTCGTCCTCCATCGGGTTCGACAGCCGCGAGTGGTGGTGCAGCACCGAGAGGTCGAGCTGGTTGGGCCACCAGTCCTTGTTCGAGCGCGGCCTGCCCTTCCTGGGGGTCGGCGCGGGAATCACGGGGTGCTCTGTCTCGCTGACGCTCTGGGTGTCTTGCTTGTCGGGCACGTGAACCTCTCCTCTCAAGGTGGGCGGTCGACCCCGCCGGCAACGTAGGACCGCACCCCGCCGTCCGTCGATGCCCGGCGAGCGTGCTCCACGGGACCGCCCCGACCGTCAGGCGGTGTACCGTCGCCTGGTGGGGTCCCTCAACGAAGCTGCCGACCCGATGTCCCTCCGTGCGCTCGTGCTCGGGCTTGCCTTCGCCGCTCCGTTCGGGTGCGCCTCGTCGGCCGCCGTCGCGCCCGCCCCCCGGGACGCCGGGCCCGAGGTGGTGTCCGTCGACGTCCCGCCCGATCCCCTCGACGACCCGATGACCCGCATCGACTGCCCTCCGGGGCGGCCCGACCCCTGCGGCCCGGGGCGCCACTGCATCGCGGTGGGCCCCGGCATCCTGGGTATTTGCGTGCGCGACGGAGCGCGCGGCGGCCTCTGCCGACGGTCCGCCATCGGGTGCGACGAGGGCATTCCCTGCCGCGAGCAGTGGTGCGAGCAGAACAACCACTTCGGCCCGCGAACCACCTGCGGCGACCGCCGCTGCGGCCTCAACGAGGGCTGCGTCGACATCGACGGCGCGCTCCGCTGCGTCACCTTCGGCGAGCCCGGCGGGTACTGCCGCCAGGACGGAGCGTCGGTCGAGCCCTGCGCCCCGGGCCTCCGGTGCGACGACGTCGGCAACAACCGAAGCCGCTGCGGGCGCCCGATCCCGCTCGGCGGGGTCTGCGACCCGACGAGCAGCGGCAACAGCTACTGCGAGGGCGAGGCGGCGTGCGTCGGCGAGGCGGGCGCGGGCGTCTGCCTGCCCCTCGGCTCGACGGGCGCCCCGTGCCGCGCGAACTCCTCGTGCGACCCGGGGCTCGACTGCCAGCTCCCGGTGGCCCGCACCGGGGTCGTGTGTCTCCGGGCGGTGGCTCGGGGCGAGACGTGCAACGTCGTGGCGGCCGGCTCGGCCCGGTGCGCGCGCGGCCTGAGCTGCGCCGTCGCCGATCGCCAGGCGGAGGGCGCCTGCCAGCCCGACGGCTCCTACCTCGCGCTCTGCCGGGAGCGGTCGCCGCAGTGCGACGGGGAGCTGCGCTGCCACCCGGAGTTCACCGTGTGCTCGACCGTGCTCGAGGTGGACGCCCGGTGCGTGCCGACGAGCAACCGCGCTACCTGCGCGCGGGACGTGAGCTGCGTGTCGATCGGCGGCCTCACCCGCTGCCGGCCCGACGGCACGCTCGGCGGCCGCTGCCTGCGGGGGGTGGGGTGCGGCCTCGGGCTGCGCTGCGACTCGGAGGGCGGGCAGGTCTGCGTCCCGCAATAGAGCTTCCATCGTCCATCGGGCGGCCTGTCCGTTGAACAAGCCGCTCGATCGCGGAGAGGCCATGCGCTGCGGTGTCAGTCCCCGGTGCTGGCGGCGCGCTCGGGGCGGTGCATCGGCGTCCCGGCGGCGAGGCAGCGGCGGGTTCCCTCGTTGGTGTGCTTCGACACCAGGTTGAACCACTCCATGCCAGGGAGCTTCGCGATGGTGGCGTCGACCTCCGCGAGGCGCGCCCGGCCGGACTCGTCACCGAAGAGGTAGGCCCCTACGAAGTCGCGGTCCTCGGTGGGCGCCATGGAGCCGCCGACGGGCTCCCACAGGGCCTTGAGAGAGAGCGACGCCATGCGCTGCGCCAGCACCGAGTGCTGAAGCCGACGCTTGCCCTGCTGGTAGTAGAACGCGAAGTGCCGCCGCTCGTCCTTCACGATGCGCCGCATCACCTGGTCGACGATGGGGTTGGCCGACAGCTCCGCGAGCCGGCTGTACGCGTGGATGGCCGTGAGCTCGTTGATGGCGCCCCAGGTCATGTGCGTCGCGAGGAAGTCCTTCGACAGGAAGGAGAGCAGGCGCCCTCCGAAGTCCTGGAGCACCTCGGTGCTCTTGCGGGGGCGGGCGAACTCGTCGATGGAGCGCCGCGACGGCTCGTGCCCGCAGACCTCCTGGATGCGCGCGAGGGCGCGGCCGTGGAAGCACTCCTCGTAGCCCCAGCACACCATGAAGGCGCGGGCCTCGTTGTCCGCGAGGGCGTGCGTCTCCATCAGCGCCTTCATGTAATGGACGGTGTAGAACTCGGTGTCCTGCATGTACCGCATGACGCGCACCTCGCTCGGGGAGAGCGGGTACTTCGCGGCGTCCTCGAGGCGGATGCCCGAGAGGTCTAGCGGCCGCGAGGCCGAGATGAACTTGTCGATGTTGAACGCCGGAACCTCCTCGAAGGTTCGCGAGGGGGTCGCCGGGGCCGCGGAGGTGTTGGAGGTAGTGCTCATGTCATTGCCTGTTGCGATAACGAGTGGTGTTGATGGAGTGGGGAAGTTCAGGGGGTTCAAGCCGCCCGTTTGGCGCTGGGGTTCGCGCGTAACAGTTCAGGGGTTCAAGCCGCCCGTTTGACGCTGGGGTTCGCGCGTTGGCGCTCACCCCAGGCTATAACAAGTGACGACCCCACGTTCGTGGGGTCTTTCGTACCGAAACTCCATGGACCTTCCGGAAGGTCCATTCGATGTACCGCGGGCTCCATCGAAGTGGCATTCCTGTTCGAAAGACCCCCACGAACGTGGGGGGCGTTACCTGTTATAGCCTGGGGTGAGCGCCAACGCGCGAACCCCAGCGTCAAACGGGCGACTTGCCCCACCGATGAAATGTTACGCGCGAACCCCAGCGTCAAACGGGCGACTTGCCCCACCGACGAAATGTTACGCGCGAACCCCAGCGTCAAACGGGCGGTTTGAACCCCCTGAACTTTCACTGCTGGGATTGCAGGGACCATAAGGCACATCAGCCGCCCTCAAGGGCCCGCTGCGCCGCCTCGGCCTCGCGGGCGCGGCGCTCCAGAACGTCGGTGCCGAGGTAGCGGAAGACGTAGGCCCCGCCGACGAACATGCAGAGGAAGAGCGCCAGGATGCGCCAGAGCACCAGGTAGGGGAGCTCGTAGGCCGTGGGCACCCACGGGGACATCAGGGTGTTGGACCCGGCCTCCGCGATGCCCGAGGCGCCCGGGGTGGGCGAGAGGTAGAGGGCGAAGTTGAGGAGCGTCTGCACCGTGATGATCTGGGCGAAGGGAGGCCCCGGGGCGACGTAGGTGTGAGGGATGGTGCTGAGCCCGAGGCCCTTCAGGATGAAGAAGGCCACGGAGAAGCGCGCCCAGAAGAAGGCCACGGTGAGCCCGAAGGCCTGGAGCACCGCCCAGCGCCCCCGTTGCAGGTAGACCGCGAAGCCCTCGTGGACGCGGTCGACCGCGCGCAGCAGGCGCTCGCCGAGGATGCCCGGCTGGAGCGTTGGGCTCTCTCTCAGGACCTTGAACCACGGGACGAGCCCGAGGCCCCGGCGCAGCGGGTGCCAGGGCATGGCGAGGGCGTTTCCTCCGACGCGGAGGATCCACTTGAGCAGCGGCGGGTGCACCACGCAGAGGATGAGCGCGAGCAGGGCGGCGCCGAAGACCACGGAGGAGAAGCCGACGAGCCAGTCGAGGCCCGCCGCGCCGGGGACCACCAGCAGGCCCTGCGAGCGCAGCACCATGAGCGCGGCGCCGGAGAGCAGGAAGAAGAGCAGGGTGCAGAAGGCCGTGAGCAGCTCGGCGGTGGCGATGGCCTCGAAGGGCATGCCGCCCTCGACCAGCGTGGCGACCTGCGCGATGGGCGCTCCGAGCTGGCCCGGGGTGACGCCCGCGACGAACATCAGCACGAACTCCGACGAGACCGCCGTGCGCCAGGTGAGCCTGGGGCAGAGCACCCGGCCGAGGACGAACATCCGAGTTCCGCCGCAGACGCCCTCTTGAAGGGCGAAGGCGGCGGCGACGAGCAGCCAGAGGGGGTTGAGCGTGGAGAGGGCGCTGGAGAGGTCGGCCTGCTTCAGCGTGACGGCCCTCCACAGCAGGAAGGCGAAGGTCGCAAGGGTGAGCGCGACGATCAGCTGGATGCCACGGATGAGGGTGGCGCGGTTCACCAGGGAGAGAGGGGGAGGGGGGTGGACACCGGTGGGGCTCTCTCTCTCTCAGGGCTCCATGCGCTGGAGGCTCGCGAAGCCGGCGCGCACGTAGCGCATCGAGGAGAGGGCGAGCACCGAGACCACCACGACGGTGAGGGCGACGACGAAGCCCGGGTCGACGGCGACGCCCGCGAGGCGCAGCAGGGGGATGGCCCCGATGAGGGCCGCGGTGACGAGGAAGATCGGGTCGACCGGGGAGCGCTCGGCGCGCAGCCGCAGCGAGAGCATGCGGGCGCCGAAGTAGAGGTTGACGCCGGTGGTGAGGGCCACCGCGGAGAGGGTGGAGATGTCTCCGCCCACGCCCGCGACGGCGATGGCGACCTGGGCGGCGAGGAAGGCGAGGGCCGGGGCGATGGGGCGGTCGACGGAGGCGACGCGCTGGAGGCTGCGCACCTTGCCGAAGAGGATCGTGGCGATGGGCCAGAGGTGAAGCGCCTGCCAGAGGGAGACGGGGCCGACGTGCATCTGCCGCCACACCTCGGTGCCGTAGAGCCCGGTGACGACCATGGTGAGCGAGAGCACCGCGACGGACTCGATCTGGTTGAGCAGGCCCATGCGGAAGACGCCGGTCTCGGTCTGCTCCCAGCAGGTCATGGCCGCGGCGCCGGGGATCAGCATGGCAAGCATCACCGTGTACTCGGGCGATGAGCCGAGCACGTAGATGGTCATGACGGCGATGTAGGTGGTGTTGAGGAGGTCGAGCCCGTGGTCGAGAAACTCCCCCGTCGCGCTCGACTGCCGCGTGCGCCGGGCGTGGGCGCCGTCGGCGTTGTCGCACCAGTTGTAGGCCTGCAGCAGCACCATCGCGGCGAAGAACACCCAGCCGCGCCGCGCGTTGGCGGCGACCAGCAGGGCCGCCGCCACGAAACAGAGCAGGTGCCCCGTGTGCGTGATGGTGTTGGGGTGCACCCTCGTCGGGATGTACGGCAGGGTGGGCTCGACCATCCACCGCTTGTAGAACGGCAGGAGCAGCGAGCGATCGTCGGCGCGATACACGGGTGCTTCAGACATCGAAGGGGAGGATGCAACCTGTCCCCTGCGGCGTGCAAATCAGGGGCAGGCGCTTTCCGCGTGCGTTCGGCCGGTGGCGTCGCGCGCGAAGGTCGCTACGCACTCTCGGCCATGACGTCGTGGGCGGTGCCGACGCCCTGCTCCCAGAGCGTCTGCAGCTCGCGCGCTCCGGGGAGGCTGGCGAGGAAGGGCTCCCACTCCGCCGGCCGCCCTGGCGAGAACGCGAGCGCCAGCACCGGCGACCAGCGCGGGCGCACGGGCCGGCGGAGCAGCCGCATGTTGGCCTCCGGGGGGGTTCGGCCGCCCTTCTTCAGGTTGCACACCCGGCAGGAGCACACGACGTTCTCCCAGGTCATGGGGCCGCCGCGGGAGCGGGGCATCACGTGGTCGAGGTTGAGGTCGCGAGGGGTGCCACGGCGGGCGCAGTACTGACAGGTGTATCCGTCGCGGAGGAAGATGTTGCGGCGGGTGAGTCGGATGGTGGTGCGGGGCATTCGGTCGTAGGCCACGAGCTGCAGCACCCTGGGTATGAGGATGGGGCCGCGGCTGGTGCCTACGGTGGGCCCGTCGCCGCCCGGGGAGAGCGAGGCCCAGGACTCGAAATCGTGGGCGACCCAGGCAGGGTCGAGGGCCCGCGCGACGTCGGTGAACATCAGCACGAAGGCCCGGCGCGCGGTGGTGATGTGCACCGCCTGCAGGTTGCGGTTGACCACCAGCACCTGCGCCGATAGCTCCCGGGACGACTGGCTCATGGACCACCTCGGATGGAATTGCCTGATTGGCCGCGCTAATCCCTCGTAGCGTGCTTCGGCCCAGCCCCGGTCGCCACCGCCTTGTGCAAGGCCATGGTGACCGCCGTAGCGAGATCATCGACCTCCGACGGCAGCAGCGACCTTACATCAAGGTGTAAAGCCCCGTCGAGTCCTCGGCCGATCACCGGGGGAGTTGCCGTACGGAGCAGGGCCGCGAGGGGGTCGGGTGCCACCCCGTCGACGCGCACCGCCCAGGAGGGGAGGACCTCCAGGGGGAGGGTTCCGCCGCCGACGCGGGCCTCCGTCGCCGCGAGGGAGAGTCTTACCCCGTCGGGTATTCCCGCTTCGGAGATCTTCGCCAGGGCGGACTCCGCGAGGGCTCGCAGCTCGGCCGCGGTGCGGGAGAGCATGGCCACGGCGGGGAGGTCCCGTGCCGCCCACCCCTCGGCGTGGGCGCGGAGCGTGGCCTCGAGCGCGGCCAGCACCAGCCTCCCAGGGCGCAGCGCCCTCATCAGCGGGTGCCCCCGGAGGCGGGCCACCCACGAGGCGCCGCCCACCACCACGCCCGCCTGCGGTCCTCCGAGGAGCTTGTCGCCGGAGACCATCACCAGGTCGGCCCCGGAGGCCACGCACTCCCTGGAGAGGGGCTCCCTCGCGCTCAGCCCCAGCGCCCGGGTGTCGCCGCCCGCCCCGCTGCCCAGGTCCACCAGCAGCGGAACGCCCCTTGCGCGGGCGATGGCCGCCAGCTCCTCCAGCGCGGGCTGCTCGGTGAATCCCACCAGCGCGAAGTTGCTACGGTGCACCACCAGGATCGCCCCCGTGTCCGCGCCCACCGCCCGCTCGTAGTCCGCCGCGCGGGTCTTGTTGGTGGTCCCGACCTCCACCAGCCGGGCGCCGCAGGAGGCGATCACGTCCGGCACCCGGAACCCCCCGCCGATCTCCACCAGCTCGCCCCGCGAGACGATCACCTCCCTCCCGGCCGCGAGGGCCGTCGCCGCGAGCAGCACCGCCGCCGCGCAGTTGTTCACCACCAGCGCGTCGTCGCCGCCGAGCACCGCGTTGGCCAGCGGAGCGACGAGGGCGTCCCGGTGCCCTCGCTCGCCCCGGTCGAGGTCGTACTCCACCGCGGCGTAGCCACGGCAGGCCTCGACCACCGCGGCCAGCGCGGTCTCCCCGAGGGGCGCTCTCCCCAGGTTGGTGTGAAGCACCACGCCCGCGGCGTTGATCACCCTCCGTAGCCCCGCCGGTCGGCTCTCGCTTAGCTTCCTTGGTAATCGGGCGAGGGCCTCGGCGCGCAGGGCGTCGCGGTCCGGGGGGAGGGCTCCGGAGAGCAGCTCGGCGCGCAGGGCGTCGAGCACCTCGCGCAGTGCGAGGGCCACCGCGGGGCGGCCCCGCTGCTCGATGAGCTCCCGGGCGGCGTCGGTGGCGAGCACCTCGTGCGCCGGGGGGAGCGCCCTGCGCGCTGCGGAAGGGGGTTGTCGCACGCGACGGTGGTAGCACCGGGGCGAAAGTCCGCGAAGAAAGCTAAAGGGCGGCCGTAGACTCGCGGCGGTGATGAGCTGGCGGACGATGGCGGTGGTGGTCGCGCTGGGGTGCGGGTGCTCCGCGGCCCCGGCGCGGGTTCGTGGGAGCTCCGCAGCGGCCGGGGAGGGGGTGCTGGTGACGGTGCGCAACCGCTCTCGCTTCGACGTGCACGGGCTCTCTCTGCGCTCCCCGGGGCGGCGCTCCTGGGGCGTCGAGCGCCTCGGGCCGGAGCCGCTGCGCGCCGGGCAGGACGCCTCGTTTCGCCTGGAGGGCTGCGCCCCGAGGGAGCTTCGGCTGAGGGACGTGCACGGGGAGGAGTGCGTGCTCCAGGGGGTCGGGGTGTGCGACGAGAGCGACGGCTTCACCCTCACCACCGACCGCCTGCTGCGCTGCGAGCGGTGGCACTGACAGCCCCTCGGCCCATGGTATGACCGCCGCGTGATCGAGAACCCCAATCCCCACGGGATCCCTCGGGTCATCGCCGTCGGCGGGGCCAAGGGGGGCGTCGGGCACTCGCTGGTGGCGGTGAGCGTCGCGACCTTCCTGGCCCAGCTAGGGCGCAAGGTGCTGCTGGTCGACGCCGCCCCGCGCGCCGCCACGCTCGGAGGCTGCTTCGGGGTGGTGCGCGACGCGGGCTCGGTCCCGCCGTGGCTGCCTTCTCCCTTCGTCGCGCGGGGCCACGAGACGGTCGTCCCCAACGTCAGGCTGCTGGAGGTGAGCAGCGAGCTCGGGCCCCACCGGGCGAGGGCGTCGAGCGACCCGAGGGCGCTGCTGCGGGCCTCCGAGGCGGACGTCTGCGTGCTCGACCTGGGCGGCGGCGTCTCGCCCCGGGTGGTCGACGGGATGCTCTCCGCCGACGTGATGCTCACCGTCTGCACCCCGGAGCCGGTGGCCGTCGAGGCCGTCTACCGCTTCGTGCGCCACGCCTACGCCCGCCGGATGCGGCGTCGGCTGCTGGAGCTCGGCGACGACGTGGGCCTCGAGCTGCTGAGGGAGCTGCTTGTCGCGGCGGGGGGGCCGCCGGTGCCGGCGCAGCTGGCGCACATGCTGTCGGCGCGCTCCGCGGAGGTGGCCTCGGTGGCCTGGGAGGAGGCCGCTTCGCTTCGGGTGCGCCTTGTGGTGAACCAGTCGCGCTCGCGGGCCGACCTCGACCTTGGAGAGGCCATGGCGCGGGTGGCGGTGCGGCCGCTGGTCGGGGCGGTGGAGAGCGTCGGGGGGGTGGAGTTCGACGACGCGGTGTTCATGGCGGCGAGGCGTCGGCGGCCGCTGCTCATCGAGAGCCCCGCGGCGAAGGCCAGCCGCAACCTGGAGCGCATCGCCCGGCGGCTGCTCTCGCCGGAGACGATGCGGCCCGCGGCGATGCCCGGCGAGGCGGGGATGCCCGCGGCGCCCTCGCACTACGAGGTGCTGGCGCTCGACCGGGGGGCCAGCGACGAGGAGGTGCGGCGGGCGTACCGGAGGGCGAGGGAGATCTACGCGGTGGACAGCCTCGCGCTCTCCGGGCTGCTCACCGAGGAGGAGGTGTCGAGCATGGTGGCGCGCATCGAGGAGGCGCGCGACGTGCTGCTCGACCCGTCGCGGCGCAGGCCCTACGACCTGTCCATCGCGCCGTCCGATCCCTTCGCGGGGCACCCGGGGGCGCTGGTGGAGGAGCCCGCGGAGGAGCCCGTCCCCAAGGGGCCTGAGCCGGAGATCACCACGGACACGGAGTACAGCGGGGAGTTCCTTCGGTCGCTGAGGGAGGCGCGGGGCATCGAGCTGCGCGACGTGGCCGCCCGCACCCGCATCCCGATGCACCACCTGAAGGCGCTCGAAGAAGAGGATTACAAAGTGCTTCCCCCGGCGGTGTACACCCGAGGCTTCGTGATCGAACTCGCCAAGACCCTGCGCCTCGACCCCGAGTCCGTCGCCAGGAGCTACCTCCGCCGCCTCCGCAAGGCGGTGGCCGCGTGAGCGAGGCGGGCGAGGTGAGCGAGGCGGTCGGGGTGAGCGCGGTGAGCGACCCCGGGAAGGACGCCTTCCCCGCGGGCTACGCGGTGATGCTGCTGGCGGCGGGCTTCGTGATGACGCGGATGTTCCAGCGGGTGACGGTCGACCGCCCGGTGGTCGCCTGGCTTGGGGTGTTCTTCGTGGTGACGGGCGCCCTGCTCTCGCTGGTGGCGACGCAGCGCCTGGTGTGGTCGTCGCGGCTCCCGGCGGTGGTGCGCGGGCTGCGCTCGCTGCTGCTGGCGCCGATGACCGTGTTCGTGGTCGCCGCGATGCTGACCGAGCCCACCCGTCGCCTCCAGGGCTTCACCATCCTGGGCACCGCGGCGACGCTCCTGCTGGCCTGCGGCGTCGGCGTGGTGCGCTCGCTGATGACCCGCGGCGAGCGCCTTCACGCGGCCCCGCTCGGGCTGCTGCTGGTGGGCGAGCTCTGCGAGCTCTTCGGTCCGCCGCTGCGCCTCGCCTTCCCAACCGGATCGGTGGCGGCGCGAGGCCTCGACCGCCTCGGGGCCTTCTCCGAGGCCGTCGCCTTCGCGGGCGTCGCGCTCGCCGTGGTGGCCGCCGTTGTCAGCGCGGTGCGCAAGGTGGGCGTCGCGAGGATGCTGCCCTTCACGGCGCTCCCGGCGGCCCTCACGCTGGTGACGGTCACGCTGCCGATCAACCTGCCGCGCAGCACCGCGCTCATCGCGCAGCAGGCCTTCGGGGCGCGCTTCGACCTGGTGGGAGGCGCCGTGGTGGCGCACCCGTCGCGGCTGGCGCTGTCGCTCTACACGCTGCTCTTCAGCGGGCTGGTGACCGCCGCGATGCTGTCGCTCTCGACGCAGCGCGAAGACCGGGGCGCGGGATTGCGCCGGGCGCTGGGCTGGGTGGCGGTGCTCATCGCCGGCTTCGGAGCGCCCACGGCCGCGGGCTCGGTCGACGCGCTGCGGGTGCTGGCGCTGACGCTGGGCGCGCTGCTGCTGGAGGACGCGACCTCGAAGGGGTGAGAGAGGGTCTTCGCGGGGGGCGACCGACCACGCAGGCCCAATGCGGCCTCGCCCGGAGGGGAGGGAGCGGCGACGTCAGCCCAATGCGGCCTCGCCCGGAGGGGAGCGAACGACCACGCCAGCCCAGCGCGGCCGACGGCGGGGAGTCCGACGGTACGAGCGCGAGGTCGACGGCGGGGAGTCCGTCGGTACGAGCGCCAGGCCGACGGCGGGGAGTCCGTCGGTACGACCGCGAGGTCGACGGCGGGGAGTCCGTCGGTACGACCGCGAGGTCGACGGCGAGGAGTCCGTCGGTACGAGCGCGAGGCCGACGGCGGGGAGTCCGTCGGTACGACCGCGAGGCCGTCAGCGACCAGAGCCAGACCCCAGCCCGTAAGGGCGGGGGAGAGACCGACCACGCTACCAGCGCGGAATTCTGACGCCGCCTCTGCCCGGAGACCGACCACGCTTCCGGACGACGACTGGCTACGTGGTAGGTCGCGCCCGCTCCCTCACGGTCGCGGTCTGGCTCTGCTCGCTGATGGCCTCGCGGTCGTACCGGGGATTCCTCGCCGATGGCCTCGCGCTCGTACCGGGGAACTCCCCGCCGCCGGCCTCGCACTCGTACCGGGGAACCTCCTACGCCACCCCGATCAGCCGCAGCAGCCCGTAGGCCATCGCGACCACGGCGCCGAGCGTCGACAGCACCCCCAGCAGCACGAACACCGTCGCCACCAGCGGGTGCTTGTCGATGGCGTGCAGCACCGTGTGCGCAAGCCGCTTGGTCCCTGAGATGTGGCACTGGACCTTGATGCGGCCCGCGAGGATGTCCTCCAGCGCCTGCGCCATCTCGCCCGCGTTGGCGAAGCGGTCGGCGGCCCTCGGAGAGACGGCGTGGCGGATGAAGTGCAGGTACTCCATCGGCGCGCCCGTGGCGGCTGCGTCGGCCACCCAGTCGATGATGTTGCGGTCGCCCACCGAGGCCACCGCGGCAAGCACCTCGTTCACGCTGTTCTTGCCGTCGAGGTAGTGGCGAAGGGACACCAGCTCGTGGAAGAGCACCCCCAGGCTGTACACGTCGCTGCGCTCGTCGATGCGGTCGGTCTCTCCGCGCGCCTGCTCCGGGGACATGTAGTGCGGCGTCCCCATGATGGCCCCGTGCTGCGTCTGCAGGCTCGTCGCCCCAGCCCCCACCGCCCCGCCAGGGACCTCGTCGGGGAAGACCACCTCCGCGCCTCGCACCGGGCGCGCCAGCCCCCAGTCCATCAGCATCACCTCGCCGTAGGGCCCCACCATCACGTTGGCCGGCTTGATGTCGCGGTGGATGATCCCCCGGGCGTGGGCGTACTGCACCGCCCGAAGGATGCCCAGGAAGAGCTGCGCCCTCGCCTCGATGGGGAAGCGCCGCTCCGTGGCCGGGTCGCGCGCCTGGAGCTTCTCGATCACCGACTCGAGCGTCTGGCCCTCGACGTACTTCATCACGAAGTAGTGCTTGCCCTCCTCGTCGATGCCCACGTCGTGCACCGGGACGATGTTGGGGTGCTCCAGGCTCCCGATGGTGCGCACCTCCTGGGCGAAGCGCAGCAGCGCGGAGGTGTTGGCGTGCTCCGGGCGCAGCCGCTTGATGGCCACCCGGCGCTCGATGTCGTGGTCGCGGGCGAGGCTGACCTCCCCCATGCCGCCCTCTCCCAGCGACTGGAGCCGCTCGTACCGCCGCTGACCCTCGCGAAACACCGCGCCGCCGTCCCAGGTGGGCAGCACCGTGGAGCGCGATCGCCCGGGGGAGACCTGCGCGTAGGAGACGCGCGCGTGCTCCGCGGCCATCGTCGCGCCGGCGTCGAAGGACGAGTACTCCGGCAGGCGCACCGCCTCGGTCGGACCATCGTCGGCCAGGGTGTTGGCGGTGGCGGGAGGATCGACCAGCGTGTCGAACTTGCGGGGCGAAGGGGACGGGTTCTCGAAGGCAAGGGTACGGGCCATGTGCTTGCTCCCTACGGTCGTCTCCAGGCGAAGGCTACGCGCTCCGGCCGGGGTCGGTGACACCGCGGCCGGAGAAAGTCGCCCGGTGGGGTGACGAGGATCGGGGCGATCCCGCCGGGCTGTTACACCCCGTAGTACTCGTGGGCCTTGCGGCGCAGGTGCGCGAGCAGCGGCTCGACGGAGGGCGGGGCGCCGGTCGCGCGGGTGATGAGCTCCTGCGGCAGGTAGCGCTGGCCGTGGCGGTGCACCTTCTCCCTCAGCCACTCCCGCAGCGGCGCGAACTCCCCCCGGGCGAAGGACGCGTCGAGGTCGCCGAGGTCTCTGCTCGCCGCCTCGAAGAGCTGCGCGGAGAAGAGGTTGCCCAGCGTATAGGTGGGGAAGTAACCGAGCGAGCCGCCGCTCCAGTGCACGTCCTGGAGGCACCCGCGGCCCTCGGTGGCGGGGCGCACCCCGAGCAGGCCGTGCAACCTGTCGCTCCACGCCGCGGGCACGTCGTCGGCCTTGAGGGCGCCGGTCATCAGCGCCTGCTCCAGCTCGAAGCGCAGCAGGATGTGGAGGTTGTACGTGGCCTCGTCGGCCTCGACGCGAATCTCCGACGGGCGGATGCCGTTCACCGCCGCCACGAAGTCGTCCTCGCTCACGCCGGCGAGCGCCGCGGGGAAGGCCCGCTGCGCCTTCGGGTAGAAGAAGCGCCAGAACGACCGCGAGCGGCCCACGAGGTTCTCCCAGAAGCGCGACTGCGACTCGTGCACGCCCAGCGAGGCGGCCTCGCCGAGGGGGGTGCCGTAGCGCTCGCCAGGGAGGCCCTGCTCGTAGAGGGCGTGCCCGGTCTCGTGCAGCACCCCGAAGAAGGCGTCGCTGAAGCGGTTGGCGTGGTAGCGCGTGGTGATGCGAGAGTCGCCCGGACCCAGGGAGATGGAGAAGGGGTGCACGCTCACGTCGAGGCGCCCCCGCTCGAAGTCGTAGCCCAGGGCCTTCGCGGCCTCGCGGCCGAGGGCCTCCTGCGCGTCGACGTCGAAGTCCCTCGCCAGGATCTCCGTCGGAACCCTCCGCCCCGACGACATCACCTTCCCCACGAGCTCGACCAGCGGCGCCCGGAGCGCGCCGAAGATCTCCTTGAGGTGCGCCGTGGTCTCGCCGGGCTCGAACTCGTCCACCAGCACGTCGTAGGCCGCCTGCCCGGGCTTCGCGAGGCAGGCCGCCTGCTGCTGCTTCAGCGCGACGATCTTCGAGAGCCACGGGGCGAACCTCGCCGGGTCGTTGTGCTTCCGGGCGTCGACCCAGGCGTGGTGGGCGTGCGCGGTGGTGCGGGTGATCTCCTCCACCAGCGATCCAGGGAGCTTCACCGCCCGGTCGTAGGCGCGCCTCGCCTGGCGCAGCACCGCCCTCGGCTCGCTGCCCTCAGGCGCGGCGGACTGCTCGACCTCGGCCTCGGAGAGCGCCTCGCCGAACTCCGCGGAGGTCTGTCGGGTGTGCGCCGTGCGGGCCAGCCAGGCCTTCTGCTCGGCGCGGTGCGAGGCCCCGCCGGGGGGCATCATCACCTGCTCGTCCCACTCGACGACGAAGTACACCGAGTTCACCAGCGCCACCTCTCGCAGCGCGGACAGGAGGCGATCGTATCGTTCGGTCATGGGCGGTCCTCTCCAAGGGAAGGTTCAGGGGGACGGAGTGAATACCAGATGGCGGGCGCTCGCTGTGGCCGCCGTTGACCCGCGCTCGTGCGCTGCGGAATCATCATCCTCCCGATGAACCCCTCCGCGCAGTCCGAGTGGCTCCGCCGCGTCGAGGCCGAGTACCGCTCCTCGGTGATCACCCAGCGCCTCACGCTCTGGCTCACCCAGGCCGGGGCCTCGCCCGACCTGCTCCACGCCGGGCTGCGCATCGCCGCCGACGAGCTCGACCACGCCGAGCTCTCCATGGCGGTGCACCGCGCGGCCGGGGGAAGCTCCACCCCGCAGCTCGACCGCGCCTCACTGGAGCACCCGCTCCGCTCGGGCGATCCGCTGGAGTGGGACATCGTGAGGGTGGGCGTGGACGTCTTCTGTCTGGGAGAGACCGTCGCCGTGCCGCTCTTCCGGTACCTCCGAGAGGGCTGCGAGGAGCCCTCCGCGAAGGCCGCGCTGCAGCGCATCCTGCGCGACGAGGTGCGCCACCGCGACTTCGGCTGGACCCTCCTCGACGCCATGCTCGAAGGCCCCCTCGCGACCGAGCTCCGGGCGCTGGTGGTGCGCGAGCTGCCGGGGTGGTTCGGGCGCATCCGTGCCAGCTACGCCCCGGCCTTCGCCGCGGCGCAGACGGCGCTCTCCGACGACGACCGCCGCTGGGGCCTGATGCCCGCCGCCCGCTACGCCGAGGTGGTGGCGAAGACCCTCTCGCGCGACTGGGTGCCGCGCTTCCGCGAGCGGGGCATCGACGCCCGCGCCGCCTGGGATCGCGCGGTCACTCCCTAGCGCTCCGCCCGTGCGGTCTGCTACGTCCCCGCCCACTTATGCGCGTCATGAAGTTCGGCGGCACCTCCGTCGGTGATCCCACCCGCATCGCCAACCTCTGCGACATCGTGAGCCACTCGCTGCAGCGCCGACCCGTGGTGGTCGTCAGCGCGGCCTCCAAGGTCACGGACATGCTCCTCACCGCGGCGCGCCACGCGAAGGACGGCCGGGTCGACCCGTCGCCCATCGAGTCGCGGGTCTCCGCCCTGCTCTCGGCCTTCGACCTCGATCCCTCCCTGGTGCACCGGGAGTTCGTCGGGCTGCGAGAGTCGCTGGAGGCCATCGCCGCGAGGGCGGAGACCACCCCCGAGCTGCTCGACGCGGTGGCCTCCTACGGCGAGCGCATCTCCGTGAGGAGCACCGCGGCGATCCTTCGCAAGCGGGGGGTCGACGCGGTGCACGCCGACGCCTTCGACCTGGGGATGCTCACGGACGCCAACTTCGGCAGCGCCGAGCCGCTGCTGGAGAGCGCCGACCTGCTTCGGGCGGGCGTCGCGTCGCTGGTGGAGCAGGGGAAGGTGCCAGTGGTGACGGGCTTCATCGGGCGCACGCTCGACGGCCGGGTGACCACCCTCGGCCGGGGCGGCAGCGACTACTCCGCGGCCATTATCGGCGCGGCCATCCACGCCGACGAGATCGAGATCTGGACCGACGTGCCCGGGGTGATGTCCGCCGACCCCAGGGTGGCGCCGGACGCTCGGACCATCCCGGTGCTGTCCTTCCGCGAGGCCGCCGAGCTCGCGTACTTCGGCGCCAAGGTGCTGCACCCCAAGACCATCCACCCCGCGGTGAAGCGGGGCATCCCCGTGCGGGTGAAGAACACCTTCGAGCCCGAGCTCCCCGGCACGGTGATCACCGCCGAGGGCGACCGCGACGCGCGGGGCGTACGGGCGCTCGCGCACAAGCGCGGCATCCGGAGCGTCAACGTGGTGTCCACCCGGATGCTCCTGGCGCACGGGTTTCTCGCGAAGATCTTCGAGGTCTTCGCGAGGCACCGGGTGGTGGTCGACCTGGTGAGCACCAGCGAGGTCTCGGTGAGCTGCACCGTCGACAAGGACGACGGCCTCGATGGCGCCGTGCGAGAGCTTCGCACCTACGGCGACGTGACCGTCACCAACGACCTCGCGCTGGTGTGCGTCATCGCCGCGGGCCTGCTCGAAGACCCGAAGCCCTGCGCCCGCATCTTCGCGGTGCTGGCCGAGGAGAACATCCCCGCACAGCTGCTCTCCATGGGCGCGAGCGCCATCAACCTGAGCCTGCTGGTCCCGGATGCGCACGCCGAGCGCGCGGTGAAGGCCCTGCACCGCGCCCTCTTCTCGGAACCCTCATGAACCCTCCCCCCTGGCACTCCTGGCTCGGACCCCGTCGCGCCCGTCGCCTCAGCGAGCGCTTCGGCACTCCCCTCTACGTCTACTCCGCGCCGGTGCTGCGCAACCGCTGCCGCGCGCTGCTCCGGGCCTTCCCCGGCGTCGGGCTGCGCTACGCCATGAAGGCCAACAGCAACCCGACGCTCCTGCGCATGGTGCGCTCGATGGGCCTCGGGGTGGACACGGTCTCGCCCTGGGAGGTGCAGCTCGCGCTCGAGTGCGGCTTCCGCAAGGCCGAGATGATCTACTCGGGCAACAACCCCAGCGACGACGACCTGCGCGCCGTGCACCGCGCGGGGGTGCTCATCAACCTCGACTCGCTCTCGTCGCTGCACCGCTACGGCCGGATGTTTCGCGGGGCGCGCGTCTCGCTGCGGGTCAACCTGGAGGTCGGCGGAGGGCACCACCCGCACGTCATCACCTCCGGGCCCGACAGCAAGTTCGGCCTCGCGCCAGAGGACCTCCCCGAAGCCAAGGCCATCGCCGCGCGCCACGGGATGCGCATCGTGGGCCTCCACCAGCACATCGGCTCTGGGATCTTCGACCCGCAGCTCTTCCTCGACGCGCTCGACCCGCTGCTGGCCTTCAGCGAGGCGCTGCCCGACCTGGAGGTGCTCGACGCGGGCGGCGGCTTCGGGGTCCCGTACCGCCCGGAGGAGAGCCCGCTCGACCTCGCGGCCCTCGGGTCTCGGGTGACGACCCGCTTCCGCGCGATGCAGAAGGGGCGCAAGAAGCCGCTTCAATTCCTGCTGGAACCCGGGCGCTACGTGGTGGCCGAGGCGGGGGCGCTGCTCACCCAGGTGACCACGCTCAAGCGCACCCGAGACAGGGTGTTCATCGGCGTCGACTCGGGGATGCACCACCTCATCCGGCCGGCGCTCTACCAGTCGTATCACCCGGTGAGCATGGTTCCGGAGCGCGACGGGGCGGCGCTGCGGAGCTTCATCGTGGGGCCCATCTGCGAGAGCGGCGACGTGCTCGCCGAGGAGCGGATGATCCCGATGCCCGAGGAGGGCGACCTCGCCATCGTGGGCAACGCCGGGGCCTATGGCTTCGCGATGGCGTCGCACTACAACCTCCGCGCCCGCCCCGCGGAGGTGCTCATCGACAACGGCAAGGTGACGGTGATCCGAGCGAGGGAGAGCTACCGCGACGTGATCCGCCGGCGCGACCTCCGGGCGAAGCGCTAGGCGCCGCCACCCGCCGCCATGGCGGCGGCGATGCCCCCCACGAGAAGCACTTGAAATACAGTGGTTCCGTGATGGCACGAGCGCTGCGAAGGAGTGGTATCGTGAGCGGCATGGCGACGAGGGCGAGCGGCGGCGTGGACGTGGTGTTCGAGGCCCCGCGGTGGTCCGAGCGGTGGGTGCTCGAGGACGGCGTGACCATGCCCGAGAGCGATCCGCACCGGCTGACCTGCGAGCTGCTGGAGGACGTGCTGCGCACGTGGGTGAGGCGGTCCGCGCGTGATGCGCGGGTGTTCGGCAACATCGCGCTGCGGTGGGCGGAGGAGCACCCGCGGGTCGGCGTCGACCCGGACGTGTGCCTGGTGGAGCCGGCGCCGCCGGGCCCCGAGGTGCGCAGCGTGCTGACCTGGGTCGAGGGTCACCGGCCGCCGGTCGTCGCCGCGGAGGTGGTGAGCCGCGACACCGCGCGCAAGGACTACCAGGAGGGCCCGGCGAAGTACGCCGCCAGCGGCACCGGGGAGCTGTGGATCTTCGACCCCGAGCGCCGCGGTCGAGGGGTGACGGGCGAGCCGTGGGTGCTGCAGGTGTGGCGGCGAACGCGGTCCGGGGAGTTCCGGCGGGAGTACGCGGGCGACGGGCCGGCGTACTCCGAGACGCTGGGCGCGTGGCTCGTGGTGACCGACGACGGCACGCGCCTGCGGGTCGCGGACGACGAGGGCGGAGAGCGGCTCTGGCCGACCGAGGCCGAGGCGGAGCGCGCGAGGGCCGAAGCGGAGAAGCACCGTGCGGACGCGCTCGCCGCGCAGGTCGAGGCGCTCATCGCGCAGGTCGAGGCGCTCAAGGGGAGGTAAGGAGCCTCCGCGTCATGGAGCGAGGCTGAGGGTCACCGCCGCCAGGTGCGGCCCGCGGGGCCGGACTTGAGCCCGCGCTGCTCCAGCACGAGCGAGCGGTAGGTGGTCCCGCGCTCCCTGGGGAGGAGCTTGTAGAGCACCATGCCCGCGGCCTCGGCGTCGTCGGTGGCGCGGTGGGCGTTGGAGAGGTCGACCCCGAGGCGCGTCGACACCTCACCCAGCTTGAAGCCCTTTACCCCGGTCTGTAAGGCCCTGGCCCAGACCAGCGGGTCGAGCCACTCGGTGCCTCGGAGGGCGGGCGGCGTGGCGGTGGTCTTGGTCACCTCCACCCCGGCGCGCACCAGCTCGGCGCGGATGAACCCCCGGTCGAAGCCCGCGTTGTAGGCCAGCGGGATGCGCCCCTGGAGAAGCTCCAGGATCTTCGGGGCGAGCTGCTCGAAGGTGGGCTGCCCCTTCACCTGGGCGTCGGTGATGCCGTGTACCGCCGCGGCGTCCGCGGGGATCGGGATGCCCGGGTTCACCAGCATCCCGTAGCGGCCCTCCACCACGCCGTCGCGGAAGTGCACCACCGCGATCTCCACGATGCGGTCGCCGCGGCCCGGGTCTCTCCCGGTGGTCTCCGTGTCGATCGCCGCCATCGGCAGCGTGTGCCACGGGGCGTCGGGGTCGAGCTCCTCCGCGAGGCCGAGCTGCGCGGGAGGCGCCGTCCGGAGGAAGGGCATGATCCCCGGGTATGGCAGCCCCGTGGGGAAGCATGAGTTCACCTTCGATCCGTGCGCCATAGGACGCCATCGCAGCACGTCGTGGCGCTCGCTGCCAACTTGCGCGCGTCCCGATTGACGTCCGCGCCCGGGACCACCACCGTCCGGGCGCCGATGGTCCCGCTGTCTGCACCGATGCTCGCGCGCCTCGACGCGCTCTCGCCCGAAGCCCTCGTCGCGATCACCGCCCCCTCCGACGCGACCACCGCCGCGGCCCCTTCGCTACACTGGTCCGCCGACGAGGACGGCACCACCGAGGCCTGGGGCGCCGCGGTCTCCCTCGACGGCGAGCACCTCGACGCGCTCGCCCCGAGGGTGCGCTCGACCCTCTCTTCGCTCACCGCGCTCAGCGACCACGACGACGCGCCCGCGCCACGGATGTTCGGCGGCCAGTGCTTCGACCCCGCCCGCTCCCACGCCCACGACCCGGCCTGGGGCAGAGCTCCCCGCGCGCTGATGGTGCTCCCCACCTGGAGCCGCATCTCCCTCGGCCCCCGCTCGTGGCTCCAGTGGGTCGGCCCCGCCTCCGCCGCCCGCTCGCTCGACTGGAGCTTACCCTCCGGTGTAAGCGCGCCCGCCGCTCCTGCCGCAGTGCGCGCCCCCGACCCCGAGGCGCAGCCCCGCTGGGAGGCGCTGGTGCGCGCTGCCCTCGCCGCGATGGCCGACGGGGCCATCGACAAGCTGGTGGGCGCCCGCCGGGTGCGATGGTCCCGCCCTGGGGGATGGTCGCTCGCGGAGGTGCTCTCCCGGCTCCCGGCGCAGGACGGGGCCCGCTTCGCCATGAGCCTCGCGCCCGATGTGGTCTTCGTCGGAGCGACGCCCGAGCGCCTCGTCCTTCGCCGCGGCGACGCCGTGGAGGTCGACGCGCTCGCCGGAAGCATCCCCCGCGGCGCCGACGACCCCGCCGCCATCGCCGCCCTCCTCGCCAGCCCCAAGGACCGCCACGAGCACGCCCTCGTCGTCACCTTCATCGCCGACGCGCTGCGCGCCCTCGGTCTCCCGGTCTCCCACGCCGAGCTCCCCTCGGTGCGCTCGCTCCCCTCGGTGCACCACCTCTGGACGCCCATCCGCGCTCGCTCCGAGAGGGCGCCCGACGCGCTCACGCTCGCCTCGGCGCTGCACCCCACGCCCGCCGTCGCGGGCGCCCCCCGCGCCGACGCCCTCCGCTGGATCGCCCGCCATGAGCCCGACCCCCGCGGCTGGTACGCCGGGACGCTGGGCTGGTGCGACGCCCGCGGTGACGGGCGCTTCGTGGTGGCGCTTCGCTCGGCGGTGATCCGCGGAGACGAGGCGTGGGCCTACGTGGGGGCGGGGCTGGTCCCTGGCTCCGACCCCTCGGCCGAGTGGCGCGAGACCGAGGCCAAGCTCCGCACGGCGCGCGTCGCCCTCGAAGGACCCTCATGACCACTCAGCCCTCCGACCTTCACAGCGCCTGGGCGCGGTGGCTCCTCAGCGCCCTCGCGGACTCTGGCCTTCGCGACGTGATCATCTCCCCGGGGTCGCGCTCCACCCCGCTGGCCCTGGCCGCCGCGGAGTGCCCGCGGGTGCGCTGCCTTCCCGTCGTCGACGAGCGCGTCGCGGCCTTTGTGGCGCTCGGCCAGGCGCGCATCACCGGTCTCCCCTCGATGCTCCTCTGCACCTCGGGCACCGCCGGGGCCCACTACCTCCCGGCCCTCATCGAGGCCTCGCAGGCCTTCATCCCCGTGCTTGTGGTCACCGCCGATCGCCCGTGGGAGGCCTACGACTGCGCCTCGCCGCAGACCATCGACCAGACCGACCTCTTCGGCCGCGCGGTGCGCCACCGCGCCGAGCTCGGGCTGCCCGACGCCTCCCCCGAGGCCCTCGCCGCCGTCGGCCGCATCGCCGCCCAATGCCTCTCGCTCACCCGCTCCCCAACCCCCGGCCCGGTGCACCTCAACGCCCGCTTCCGTAAGCCGCTAGAGCCCGTGGAGATCGCCGCCCCGGAGCCGTGGTCCGCCGAGCTCTCCCGGCGGGTGACCCTCGGCGCGCCGAGGGCGTTTACCCCGGAGTGTATTCCGTCCTCCGACGGGGTCGCCGCGCTCACCGACAGCCTCGCCCACGCGAGCCGTCCGCTCTTCGTGTGCGGCCCGACGCTCACCTGGGGGAGCGCCGCCCACGAGGCCCTCTTCGCGCTGGCCGCGGCGGTGGGAGCGCCCGTGGTGGCCGAGTCGTCGAGCGGCTACCGCCACGTGGAGTCGACCGGCGCGGCGACGGTGTGCCCCGGCGTCGAGCTCGCGGCCCGCAGCGCGTCGTGGCGAGAGAGGCACCGCCCCGACCTGGTGGTCTCCTGGTCGCTGCCTCCCACCTCCGCCTCGCTCACCGCATGGATCACCCACCCCGCGGTGGAGCGCTGGGTGGTGGCCCCGCACGGCTGGCCCGACCCGGCGGGGGACGCGAGGGCGGTGCTGTGGGGCGATCCCGAGGCGGTGGCGCACGCGGTGCGGCTGGCGCTCGGGGCGAGGTCGGTGGGCGCGGAGCCGTCGTGGTCGCGCTCGCTGCGGTCGGCCGACGCGCAGGCGTGGTCGGCGGTGAGGGCGGAGACCTTCGGCGAGGCGCTGGACGAGCTCACGGTGGCGCAGTCGCTCCTCGACGCGCTGCCTTCGGGGGCGTGCCTCGTGGCGGGCAACAGCATGCCGGTGCGCGACCTGGAGATGGCCTCGCCGTGGCGCTCGCTGAGGGTGCTGCACCAGCGGGGAGGCAGCGGCATCGACGGGCTGATCGCGGGCGCCCTCGGGGCGAGGACGAAGCTCGGGGCCGCGGAGCCGGTGGCGGTGCTGCTTGGCGACGTGAGCGCGGCGCACGACCTCGGGGGATTGAGCGCGGCGCAGGAGCTTGAGGGCGCGCTGGTGGTGCTGCTGGTGCAGAACGGCGGAGGCCGCATCTTCGCGGAGCTCCCGCTGGGCAAGACGGCCCCGCCGGGGAGCGAGCGGGCGGCGGCCTTCGGGCGGTTCTTTCTTACGCCGCAGGGTATTCGCTGGGCGGAGGCCTCGGGGGCCTTCGGTCACCGCTACGCGCGGGTGGAGACGCCCCCGGCGCTGGCGGCGGCGCTCGACGAGGCGCTGGCGACCGACGGGGTGACGGTGATCGAGGCGGTGGTGGAGCCCGAGGACGCAGGCGCCCGGAGGCAGCGGGTGAGGGCGCGCGTCGAGCGGGGGCTCTCGGAGTGATCGGCTGGCTGCACGGCTTCCTCGGGGCGCCGGCGCAGTGGGAGCGGGTGCGCTCGGAGGGCGAGGCGTGGTGGATGCCTGGCCACGGGCCGGAGCCGTGGGTGCTGCCTGGCGCGGGCTTCGACGAGGTGGTCGACGCGTTGGCGCCGTGGACAACGGGTCGGCGGGTGCTGGTGGGCTACTCGCTGGGGGCGCGGCTGGCGCTCTCGCTGGCGCTGCGGCACCCGGGTGAGCTGCGGGCGGTGGTGCTGGTGGGAGGCACGCCCGGCATCGAGGACGCGAGCGAGAGGGCGGCGAGGGCGGCGGCGGACGATGCGCTGGCGGAGAGCATCGGGCGCGGGGGCCTGGAGGCGTTTGTAGAGAGGTGGGAGGCGCTGCCGCTGTTCGAGACGCAGCGGGAGCTGGGGCCCGAGGTGCTTGCGGCGCAGCGGTCGTGGCGGACGGGGCACCGGCCCGAGGCGATCGCGTGGGCGCTCTCGACGCTGAGCACGGGGCGTATGCCGCCGCTGTGGGAGCGGCTGGCGGCAGCGCCCTTCACGGTGTACGCGGTGACCGGAGAGCGCGACGAGAAGTTCACCCGCATCGCGGAGGAGATGGTGCGCAGGGGTGAGGGGAGGGTGGTGCACCACCGGATCGCAGGGGTCGGGCACAACGTGGTGCTCGAAGACCCGGCGGCGGTGGCGAGGGTGGTAGGAATGATCGGGTGAAGAATGGATGCGGGCGGATCGGCCGAGGGCTCCTGTGGATGGCGGCCCTGGCAGCGCCGATGGCCTGCGTCGAGACTGTGACCCCCGGCGCTGACGAGCGCCCCGACGCTGCAGCCCCGCTCGACGTCACGCCCTCGCCCGACGCTCCGGACGTCCACGACGACCTGCCTGACGCTGCGGCCGATGGGAGCGCGCTCGACCAACCACGGTTGACCTGTGCAGGCCGTACGGTCCTCGACCTCGACCTCGTCGGGATCTCCACCGCGGGCGTCGTTCGCTACCTCGCCGCCACCTCCGGGGACGACGCGCCGTTGGAGACCTGGGCCTGCGGCACCACGCTTCACCCCGTGGTGTTTCGCGTGACGGTGCAGGCGGCCGGGCGCCTCCGGGTGTCCACCGACGCCCTCGCGACCAGCGTCGCGGTCTACGACGGCTGTCCGGATTTCAGTCCTCCGGAGCTGTCGTGCCTGCCATCCCCGACGATGGCGCCGTGGCCAACGCGCGGTCCGTCGGTGGCGCCCGAGCGGGCCTTCGCGGTGGGCGACACCGTCTACGTCGTCGTCGGGTCGGTCGCCTCGCGGGCGATGTTCACGCTCTCCGTCAGCGCCGGACAGCCCATCGCGCGGGAACAACCCTGCGATCTCCGGGGCGACACCTACTGCGCGGACGGCTCCGTCTGCTTCGATCGTCACGTGTCGGGCGAGCCGCCCCGGTGTACCGCCCTCGGAGGCATGGGGGCGCCCTGCCGGGTCGGCGGAGATCCCGGCGCCGCGTGCGATCCGGGCCTGAGCTGCGATCCCATCCGCTCCAACGTGTGCGTCCCGGCCCTCGCTCGCGACGCGCCGTGTGACAACTCCGCCCTGGCGCGTTGTCCGTCGGGTCAGACCTGCGTGTCCGACCTCGGTCCGTCCGATGCGATGCAGTGGCGCTGCCGCGATGACGGAACGGCGGGGGGGCGGTGCCGCTCGACCCTCCCGCGCTGCGACGCAGGCACCGCATGCAGCGGCTATCTGTGCCAGCGACCGCTCGCCGTCGGGGACGCGTGCGATGCGCGGCGGCGTGACCTGTACTGCGGCGAGTCCGCGACGTGCCAGGGAGCCATCGGGGCGAGCCGGTGCGTGGCTGACGGCGCGCTCGACGGCCGCTGCCGCACCTCCGGAACTCCCTGCGATCCCGGGGCGAACTGCGCCCGCTCCGAGCGCGTCGGGTCCGTCGCGATGTGCCGCCGCCCGGTCGCCAACGGCGAGCTCTGCGACCCCGAAGGCACCCTCAACGCCTGCCCCGACAGGAGCCTCTGCGCCAGGGATGGAACCGCCTTCCGCTGCGCCGCCGAGGGCGCGGCCTACGGTCGCTGTCGCGCGTCCGGGGCGGCCTGCGACGCGGCCCTGCAGTGCGGCTCGACGGGCCGCTGCGCCCTCGTGGTGGGCCTCGGCGAGTACTGCGACCACGCCCGCGCGACCTGGATCTGCGCGCCCGGGCTCAGCTGCGAGCTCGACCCGCGCGGCAACTTCGAGTCCCCTGGGATCTGCCGCGAGATGGGCACCCTCCACGTGGCCTGTCGCGCGGAGCCGTCACCGTGCGACCCGGGGCTCGCGTGCACGGGCCGCCGCCGCCCGAACACGATGCGTCGCTGCGAAGCTCAGCGCGCTCCCGGCGAGAGCTGCTCCCCGTCGGAGCTGTCGGACGCCTGCGTCGCGGGCACGACCTGCGGCCCCCTCGACGCCACGCGCTCGGCTTGCATCGCGGATGGAGCTCTCGGCGGCGCCTGCCGCGCGACCGGCAGCGTGTGCGACGCGGGCCTCGCGTGCTCGATGCTCCAGCGCGATTTCTTCGGGCGCACCTGCATCGCTGGGATCGCGCCCGGCGAGACGTGCCGTGTCCGCGACGACGCCGCGGCCTGCGCGACGGGCACCTCGTGCCTCACGGTCGACGGGGCGCTGCGCTGCGTGGTCGACGGCATCGACGGCGGCCGCTGCCGAGACGTCTCGCCCCGGTGTGCCGACGGCTTCACCTGCGGCGCCGACACCCGCTGCCGCCCGACCGTGGGCGAGGGAGGACCGTGCGACGTGCGACGAGAGCGCGACGCCTGCGCGGAGCCGCTCCAGTGCATCTCGAGCCTGTCGCGGGCGGGCTCGTTCTGCGCGCTCGCCGGCTACGCCGAGGTGGCGGCGCCGGACGAGGCCTTCGTTGACGCGTGCGACGGCGGAGCGCGGCTCTTCGGTGAACGCTCTGCGCTCGCCGTCGTGCAGAGCGAGCGGGTGGCGCTGCCGTTCGTGTTTCGCGCCTACGGGACGGACGTGCGCGAGGTGCAGATCTCCACCAGTGGCGTGGTGTCGTTGGGGCCCGAGCCGCACCTCCTCCCCAACTCCGGCGGCTACGGAAACTTCCCCTGGCGGGGCGCGAGCGTGCCGATGATCGCGGCGTACTGGGACTACCTCGCCCGCCGCTCCGACGGGGTGAGCGGCGTGTGCGTGCGCACGGTTGGCACCGCCCCCCACCGACGCACCATCATCGGCTGGAACGACCTCTTCAACCTCTCCAGGGAGGCCACCCACCTGACCTTCGCAGTGGTGCTGCACGAGGGCAGCGGCGTCATCGACGTGCGCTACGCGGAGCTGCGCTCGGAGTACGGCTCGGCCTGGGACGTCAACGGCGGCTATGGCGCGATGGGGGTGCAGGGTCGGGCGGGCCTCGATGCGACGGCGCATCGGGCGCTGCTGACGGCGCCCATGGCGATCCGATACGCGCCTCGGTGAGTCGGGCGCCGATCAGTCGTCGCGGCGGGAGAGCCAGGCGTCGAGCGCAGCGGCGTCGAGCCCGAAGACCTCGTCGAACCCCTTCCCCGGGGGGTGGCGGCGGACACCCCGACGCATTCAATGGGTGCCCACCCGACGCCAACGCAGGCAGGATGCGACCATGAACGTGCGATCGGATCGGTGGCGGCTCGCCTGCTCTGTGCTCTTGATTTCAGGCTGTGGCCTGGGTGCTTCCGTGGTGGGCGGACCCACCGACGCCGGAGTCAGTGACCTCGGAGCGGACGTCAGCGCCGACGCGGGCTCTCTCGACGCGGGCTCTCTCGACGCTCCCTCCACCGACTTGCCCCCTACCGACGTGCCCCCTACCGACGCGCCCGACGTCGGACCGGCGCGTTGCCAGCGCAGCGAGGAGTGCCGCGACAACGAGTTCGGCTTCACCGTGTGCGACCTCCCCAGCGGGCGCTGCGTGGCCTGCTCGCCCACCGCCGACACCTGCCCCGCGGGGCAGTTCTGCGACGGCGCCACCTTCCGCTGCTCGCCCGGCTGCCGCAACGACGAGGGCTGCGCGGCCTCCGTCGTCGTCGACGGCGGCGTCTCCCCGGCGGACGGCGGCGCCTCCACCCTGCGCTGCGAGGTGCCCACCCGCCGCTGCGTCGAGTGCGTCACCGACGCCCACTGCCCCGCCGGGCTCGTGTGCTCTGGCAACCGGTGCGTCGCAGGATGCAACGCCTCGCAGCCCTGCCCTTCGGGCCTCGCCTGCTGCGACAGCGCCTGCGTCAACCCTCAGGACAACACCGCCCACTGCGGCGGCTGCGGGATGACCTGCGTGGTCGCCAACGGCGCCCCGCGATGCTCCATGGGAGCCTGCGCGGTGGGGTCGTGCACAGGGTCCTTCGGCGACTGCGACATGAGCGCGGCCAACGGCTGCGAGACCAACACCGCGACGACCGCCGCCCACTGCGGCGCCTGCGGCCGCGCCTGCGCCAGGCCCCCCAACACCACCGCGCGCTGCGCCGAGGGCGTCTGCGCCTACGACTGCAACGAGGGCTTCGCGGACTGCGACGGCGTCGCGGCCAACGGCTGCGAGGTCGACACCCGCACCGCAGCCGCGCACTGCGGCCGCTGCGACAACGCCTGCGTCACCGCGGGCGGCACCGCGGCCTGCGTCGCCGGAGCGTGTACCGTGGGCGCCTGCAACGAGGGCTTCGCGGACTGCGACGGCATGGCCGCCAACGGCTGCGAGGTCGACACCCGGGTGACGCTGTCGAGCTGCGGGACCTGCGGCAACGCCTGCCCGGCCCGCGCCAACGCCACGCCGACCTGCGCCGCGGGCGCCTGCGGAATCGCTTGCAACACGGGCTTCGGCAACTGCAACGGCATGGCGGCCGACGGTTGCGAGGTCGACACCCGCGGCAGCCTTACCCACTGCGGTATGTGCGGCAACGCCTGCCCCGCGAGGGCCAACGCCACGCCGACCTGCGCGGCAGGAGCCTGCGGGTTCACCTGCAACACGGGCTTCGCCAACTGCGACGGCGTCGCGTCCAACGGCTGCGAGGTGAACCTGGCCGTCGACGCCGGTCACTGCGGCTCGTGCGCCGTCGCCTGCCCGGCGGGGGCGACCTGCTCGGCGGGGACCTGCTCCTGCCCGCTCGGGACGAGCTCCTGCGCGGGGGCGTGCGTCAACCTCACCAGCGACACCCGCAACTGCGGCGCCTGCGGAGCCGTCTGCGCCGCGGGTCAGGTCTGCCGCACGGGCACCTGCCAGGCCACCTGCGCCAGCGGCAGCACGCTCTGCGTGACCCAGTGCGTCACCCTCGGCGACAACCCCCTCCACTGCGGCGCCTGCAACAACCGATGCCCGGCGGACAGCACCTGCGCCAGCGGGGTGTGCGTCCCGGTGGTGACCGTCGACCCCATCGGCTGCGCCGACGGCACCCGCGAGGCCTTCTCCGACCGCGCTCGCTTCCCCCGCATCGCGGGCTGCTCGGGCGCATGGTCGCTCCCTGGGATCTTCCCCGCCATCCCCGCCTCCTCGCTCCCCGCCTGCGCGACGCTTGGCAACAGCTCGACCAGCGCCCCCGCCAACGGCGCGGGCTGCGCCTCGTCCAACCTCTGCGCCCGCGGCTGGCACATCTGCAACGGCGGCGAGGTCACCCCCCGCACCGGCGCGTCGGGCTGCGCCGCGGAGACGGCCTACCCCGCCTCGTCGTTCTTCGCGGCGGCGGTCTCGGGCACCGGCTGCGGCGTCTGCGCGCTGCGCTCGGGCACCGTCACCGGATCGAGCTGCAGCTCGCTCTCCTGCACCACCAACTGCCGAGAGAGCGGCGACCTCAACAACGACTTCTTCGGCTGCGGGACGCTCGGCGCCGCGGTCGGGGGCGCCTGCGACGGGCTCAACCGCTTCTCGAACAACGACTGCGGCGCCCTCGGCGCCCCGTGGATCTGCGGCGGGAGCATCCAGGAGAGCCGCACCGTGGTGAAGACCTCCGCCGCCGCCGGCGGGGTCCTCTGCTGCCGCGACTGACCCCGCGGCCCCGCTCCCGCCCTCAGCTCACCAGGGTACGTGCACCGCCGGCGTCGGCGGCGCGCAGCCCGCTCGCTCCAGCCCGTACGCCGCCGCCAGCAGCGTCGCCTCGTCCCACGGCTTCGCCATCAGCTGCAGCCCGACGGGCAGCCGCGCCCCCTGCACACCCACCGGCGCCGTCAGCGCCGGGAGCCCGGTGAGGTTACCCAGGAAGGTAAACCGCACCAGGTCGTTGGTGACCGCCTGGTCGGCCTCGCCCGCCCGCTCGGCCCGGTGCCGCACCCTCGGCGCGGCGATGGCCACGGTGGGCGTCGCGTAGAGGTCCACCTCGCCCAGCAGGGCGGCGAGCTGCAGCCGCAGCCGCCGCCGGAGGATCTGCGCCTTCTGGTGATCCGCCGCGGAGATCTGCTTCCCGATGGCGAGGGTGAGCCGCACGTCGAGGGCCATCTCGTCGCGGTGCTTGCGGTACTCCTCGGCGTGCCCGCGCGCGGACTCGGTCACCATCGTCACGAAGCCGATGGCGCCCGCGTGGCGCCCCAGCGGGAGCGACACGTCGCGCAGCACGGCGCCCTGCTTCTCCAGGGTGCGCAGCGCCTCGCGGCAGGTGAAGGCGATGGTCGGGTCGGCGTCGGCCCACTCGTCGGGATCGACCCCGATGCGAAGGCCCTTCAGGTCGCGAGCGCGGGCGTTGTCGAGGGCGGCGAGGTCGAGGGGAGGAGAGCCCTGGCTCACCGGGCACCTCCCGTCGTGCCCCGCGGTCACCCTCAAGAACTTCTCCATCGCCTCGACCGAGCGGGCGATGGGACCGAGGTGCCCGACGCTCCCGTCGAGGTTGCCGTCGCCGGTGTTGGGGATGCGGCCGAAGGTGGGCTTGAGCCCCCACACGCCGCAGAGTGAGGCCGGGATGCGCACCGATCCGCCCCCGTCGGAGGCCACCGCGACGGGCACCGCGCCGAGCGCCACGGCCACCGCGCTGCCCGAGGATGACCCGCCGGGGGCGCAGCGCGGGTCGTGCGGGTTGCGGGGGGTGCGGGTCTCGTGGGGGGAGATTCCCGTCGCCCCGAGGCCGAGCTCGTGCTGCACGCTCTTGCCGACGATCACCGCCCCGGCGTCCCTCAACCTGGCCACCGCGGTGGCGTCGCGCGCCGCAGGCACCGCAGGGAGGTAGACGGTGCCCGAGCGGGTCGGGAGCCCCGCGACGTCCACCTCGTCTTTTACCACCATGGGTATGCCGTCGAAGTCCCCGAGGGCCTGGCCCGAGGCGTAGCGAGCGGTGGCGGCGTCCGCGGCGCGGCGGGCCTGGTCGTCGTTGAAGTCGCGCACCGCGGCGTGGGCGGGGGTGCGGGCGGCGGCGTCGCGCAGTGCGGAGAGCACCCGGTCGAGGTGCTCCCGGGGCGTGAGCTCGCGGCGGATGAAGAGCCCGTGGAGCGCGTCGAGGGTGATCACCGGGAGAGCTCCTCCGGGCCGATGGGGCGCTCGCTCAAGCTGGGGTGGTCCCCAGGCTCAAGCGGGAGCCCGAGGGCCCGGGTGATGCCCGACTCGGCGTACATCATGTGCAGTACTGCGCGGGCGGTCAGCGGGGATTCAGCAGCGCGGACGAGCGCGCGCAGGGTCCGGTCGTCGAGGGGGGGGCTCTGCATGGCCGCGCACGATACGGACCGCGGACCCGGCTGGGAAGACCGCCGTCATTCGGATCAGAAGAGCGTTTCGCGGCGGGGGGGAGGTCGGGCAAGATGCCCTCATGAGAGCGAGCACGGGTCGTTGGCAGGTGGCATGTCTGGCCCTGGTGGTGTCCGGGTGCGGGCTGGGATCCTCGGTGGTGGGCGGCCCCGTCGACGCAGGGGTCGACGTCGGGATGGTCATCGACGTGGTGAGCGACCTCGGGCCGATGGACGTCCCCCCGGCGGACGTGGTCACCGCGTGTCGCAACAGCTCCGAGTGCGTGGGCAACGCGGGCGGCCCGACCTGTGACGTCGCGAGCGGCCGCTGCGTCGCCTGCACCGCCACCGACGACCGCTGCGGCGTGGGGCGCCGCTGCGATCCGGCGACCTTCACCTGCGTCGCGGGCTGTCGCAACGACGACGCCTGCGCCACCGCCACCGTCGACGGCGGCGTCGGGGTGGCCGCGCCGCGCTGCGACCCGGCGACGCGCGCCTGCGTGGCCTGCGTGGTGGACGACCACTGCACCCTGGGTCAGCGCTGCATGGGCAACCAGTGCGTGCCCGGCTGCGACGCCATGCGCGGCTGCCTCGCGGGGCAGACCTGCTGCGGCGGCGGCTGCGTCGACATCCGCACCAACACCGGCAACTGCGGCGGCTGCGGGATGAGCTGCACGATCAGCAACGGCTCCCCGGTGTGCAACGTCGGCGCGTGCTCCGTGGCCTCGTGCTCCGAGGGCTTCGGCAACTGCGACATGAGCGCGGCCAACGGCTGCGAGGTCGACACCCGCACCACCCTCGCGCACTGCGGCGCCTGCGGCAACGCGTGCCCGACGCGCGCCAACGCGATGGCGACCTGCGCCGCCGGGGCCTGCGGCTTCACCTGCGAGCCGGGCTTCGCGGACTGCGACATGAGCGCGGCCAACGGCTGCGAGGCCGACACCCGGGTCAGCACCGCCCACTGCGGGATGTGCGGCACCGCGTGCCCGACGCGCGCCAACGCCACGACGACATGCGCGGCCGGGGCCTGCGGCTTCACCTGCGCGACGGGCTTCGCGGACTGCGACGGCGACGCCGCCAACGGCTGCGAGGTCGACACCCGCACCAGCCTCACCCACTGCGGCGCCTGCGGCACCGCGTGCGGGGCGAGCGCCGGCGGCTCCTCGGTCTGCTCCGCGGGCGTCTGCGGCGTGGCCTGCGAGGCGGGCTTCGGCGACTGCGACCGGAGCTCGACCAACGGCTGCGAGGTCGACACCCGCAGCAGCCTCGCGCACTGCGGCGCGTGCGGCACCGCCTGCCCGGCGCGCGCCAACGCGGCGGCGAGCTGCGCCTCGGGCACCTGCGGCTTCACCTGCAACGCGGGCTTCGCGGACTGCGACGGCAGCGCGGCCAACGGCTGCGAGGTCGACACCCGCACCAGCCTCACGCACTGCGGGATGTGCAGCCGCGCCTGCGCCTTCGCCAACGCCGGGGCGACCTGCACGGCGGGGTCGTGCGGCCTCGGGCTGTGCGCCAGCGGCTTTGGCAACTGCAACGCGACCGCGAGCGACGGATGCGAGGCGAACCTCGCCACCAGCGCATCCAACTGCGCCACCTGCGGCCACGTGTGCACGCTGCCCCACGCGACGGCGAGCTGCGAGTCGCGCCTCTGCGCGGTGGTCTCCTGCGAGGCGAACTTTGGCGACTGCGACCGCAGCGCGGACACCGGCTGCGAGGCGGCGCTGCTCACCGACCCGAACAACTGCGGCGCCTGCGGCCACCGCTGCGCGAGCGGGGCCTGCGTGGCGGGGCTCTGCAACCCCTTCCCGAGCACCGGGGGCGAGGGGATCTTCTCGCCGACGATGGACGTCGCGCTGTCGCCCGGCATCCACAACTTCACCACCATCAACGTCCCGGTGGGGGTGCGCATCACCACCACGGGCACCGGGGTGCTCGACCTGAGGGCGACCGGCGCGGTGGTGATCAACGGGATCATCGACGTGAGCGGCAGCGTCGGCGGCGAGCAGGCGGCGGCGCTGGCCCGCGGGTCGAGCTGCGTCGACAACGGCAACGGGTCGCAGGGCGGGTTCACGGGCAACGTGGTCTTCAGCGCGACCGGCGGCGACGTGGTCGCGGGGACGGGCCAGTTCGGCGCGCTCGGGGGCGGGGGCAACGGCTCGCCGGGCGCTGATGGCACCTCCCGCCTTGGCGTGGTGGTGGCGGGCCGGGGCAGCACCGGCGGCGGCTCGGGCGGCGGCTGGAGCTGCACCGGCGGCGGCGGCGGCGGCGGCGGCGGCTTCGCGGGCGGCGGCGGCGGCTTCGGCTACCAGAGCAACGAGTGCGGCTGCCTGGGCCAGGGCGGCGCGGGCGGCAACGGCGGCGGGGCGGGCCGGGGCGCGGGCGGCGCGAGCGTGGGCCAGGGCGGCCGCGGCGGCACCAGCGGGGGCAACGCGGCCTACGACGGCTCCAACGGGCTGACGCGCTCGCCCGCGGCGGCGAGCGGCTGCGGCTACCAGACGGCGCACGGCGGCGGCGGCGGCGGCGGCTCCATCGGCGCCGAGGCGGTGGCCGACCTGACGATGGCGACGACGTTCAGGCCGGGCTCGGCGGGCGGCGGCGGCGGCGGCGACGAGGGGGCCGGCGGCGGCGGCGGCGGCGGCGCGGTGCGCGTGGCCTCGCCGGTGAGCATCACCGTGGGCGCCTCCGGGCGCATCGCGGCGCAGGGCGGCCGCGGCGGCCGGCAGTCCTGCGGCGGCGGCCCGGGCGGCGGCGGATCAGGCGGCGCGATCTACCTCGCCTCCCCGGTGCTCTCGGTGGCCTCCGGGGCGGTGGTCTCCGCGAGCGGCGGCTCGGGCGGCGGCGACGTGAGCGCGGTCACGCAGACCGCGGGCACCGGCGGCCTCGGGCGCATCCGCCTCTCCGCGGGCGTCGGCGCGGCGGGCTGCACCCTCTCGGGCACCTTCACCCCGGCGCTGGCGAGCGGCTGCGCGGCGAGCACCGCCCCGACCCCCGCGCGGGCCTACGTCTCGCGCTACCCGGAATAGCTTCGAGGCCCATAGAGGTACAGGGAGACCCGGCGGAGGGGGCTTCGGCCCCCCCTTCCGCTGGGGCGGTGGTTTGCACTAGGGTCGCGCGGGATTTCTGGTTTGCTGGAGGGTTCAGTCCATGTCGAAGTTCGATACGTTGGTGGAGATCTTCTCGGAGAGCACCAAGCGCTACGCGCAGTCGCCCTTGTTCGGTGAGAAGCGTGACGGCGAGTGGCAGTGGATGACCTACGGGGCCTTCAAGGAGAAGGTCGACAACCTCCGCGGGGGCCTCGCGGGCCTCGGGGTGAAGTCCGGCGACCGGGTCGCGGTGATCTCCAACAACCGCGCGGAGTGGGCCATCGGCGCCTACGCGACGTACACCCTCGGCGCGGCCTACGTGCCCATGTACGAGTCGCAGCACGACGCCGAGTGGGCGTACATCCTCAACGACTGCGGCGCCGAGGTGTGCTTCGTCCCGAGCGAGAAGATCAAAGACCGGGTGCTCAAGGTGCGCGGCGAGTGCCCGGCGCTCCAGCACGTGATCACCTTCACGGGCAGCGAGACAGAGAGCGACACCATGGCCGCGCTGCTGCGCCGGGGCGCCGAGACCCCGGCGCCGCTGGTGAAGCCCGACAAGAGCGACCTCGCGGGGCTCATCTACACCTCCGGCACGACGGGCAAGCCCAAGGGCGTGAAGCTCTCGCACTCCAACATGGCCAACAACGTGAGCGCCATGCACGAGATGCTCGCCATCGGGCCGGGCGATCGGTCGCTGTCGTTCCTGCCCTGGGCGCACTCCTTCGGGCAGGTGGTCGAGCTGCACGGGCTCTTCTCCATGGGCGCCTCGCTGGCCATCGCCGAGAGCGTCGAGAAGCTCCTGGCGAACATGGCGGAGATCGCCCCGTCGCTGGTGTTCTCCGTGCCTCGCGTCTTCAACAAGCTCTACGCGGGGCTCAACAAGAAGATGGAGGCGATGCCTCCGATGCGCCGCAAGCTGCTCCTGGCGGCGATGGCCAACGCCTCCGAGCGGCGCGCGCTCCATGACAACGGCAAGAGCTCGGCCTTCGTCGAGCTCAAGCACAAGCTCTTCGACAAGGTGGTGCTCTCCAAGGTGCGCGGCACCTTCTTCGGCCCCAACCTGAAGTACGCGTTCTCCGGCGGCGCGGCGATCTCCCGCGAGGTGGCCGAGTTCATCGACAACATCGGGGTGACCGTCTACGAGGGCTACGGCCTCACCGAGACCTCGCCCATCGCGACCTGCAACTCCCCGAAGGGGCGGCGCATCGGCAGCGTGGGCAAGCCCATCCCTGGCACCCGGGTGAGCATCGACAAGGAGGCCGCGAGCGACCCGCTGCACGGCGAGGTCATCTGCTACGGCCACAACGTGATGCAGGGCTATTACAACCTGCCCGAGGAGAACGAGAAGGTCTTCACCCCGGACGGCGGCTTCCGCACCGGGGACATGGGCTACGTCGACTCGGACGGCTTCCTCTTCATCACCGGGCGCATCAAGGAGCAGTACAAGCTGGAGAACGGCAAGTACGTGGTCCCGGTGCCGATCGAGGAGGCCATCAAGCTGTCGCCGTGGGTGCTCAACGTGATGGTCCACGGGGCCAACCGCCCGTACAACGTCGCGATCATCGTGCCCGACATGGAGAAGCTGAAGGCCTGGGCGACGGAGAAGGGCATCTCCACCGATCCGCTGCCCGCGCTGCTGCAGCACCCCGAGGTGATGGCCTTCTACCGAGACGAGATCGGCAAGCACACCCACGAGATCAAGGGCTATGAGCGCGTGAGAAACTTCGCCCTGGTGGCCGAGGACTTCACCATCGACAACGACCTGCTCACCCCAAAGATGTCGCTCAAGCGCCGCAACGTGGTGAACCGCTACGAGTCGACCATCAACACCCTCTACGAGGGCGCCTCTCCGGTCACCGCGGGCGACTGAGCCCTCGCTCTCCCTCCCTACGACCCCAGCAGCACCCGGAGCATCGAGACCAACAGGTCTGGCTGCACGGGCTTGACCAGGCAGTCCGCGGCGCCCGCGGCGAGGCAGCTCTCCCGCTCAGCCCCCGTCGCCGTGAGCGCCAGCACCGGGACGCCCGCCAGGTCTCCCCTCGCCCTGATCGCCCGGGTCGCCTCGTAGCCCTCCTGCTCGGGCCGGGTGACGTCCATGATCACAAGGTCGACGTCGCCCCGCTCGTCAAGGCGGTCGAGCGCCTCGCGGCCGCTCCTCGCGCAGGTCACCCTCACGCCGCAGCGCTCCAGGAGGCCGGTGAGGGCGAAGACGTCGTGGATGTCGTCGTCCACCAGCAGCACCTCGCGGCCCGCCAGCGAGGGGGCGCTCTCCAGCGAGCGAAGGAGCGCCTCGCGCTGCGGCGGAGGGAGCGAGGCTTGCGCCCGGTGGAGGAGCAGGGTGCTCTCGTCCAGCAGCCGCTCTGGCGTGCGCGCGGACCTCAGCGCCTGCGAGCGCTCGAGGCGAGAGAGCCTCGACTCGTCCTCAGCGGGGAGCGCGTCGAGGGCGTAGGCGACCGCCGGGACGCGCCGCAGCTCGGGGCGCTGGGAGAGCGCCTCCAGCAGGTCGAGGCCGCCGCCGCCCGCCTGGTCGAGGCCCACGATCATGGCGTCGTAGCGGCCCCTCTCGATCGCCTCGGTCGCCTCTCGCCCCGCCACCGCGGTGACCTCCACGCCGTCGCCCCCGAGCAGGGAGACGATGTCCGAACGGCGGCCGCCGTCGTCCTCGACCACCAGCAGGAGCCGCACGTTGCGCTCGACCAGCGAGGCCGCGTCGTCGAGCGCCCGGGCGAGCTCGTCGTCGGCGACGGGCCTCGCGAGGAAGCCCAGGGCGCCGCTCGCCAGCGCGTGGTGGCCCTGCGCCTCGGCGCCCACAAGGTGCACCGGGACATGGCGGCTGCGAGGGTCGTGCTTCAGCCGATCGAGCAGCACCCACGGGTCGGCGTCGGGCACCGAGAGGTCGAGCACGAGGGCGTCGGGATGAATTTCATGGGCGAGCTCGAGGCACCGGGCTCCGGGGGCGGGGACCACCCGGTAGCCCCGGGGCAGGGCGACCCGGGAGAGCGCCCGGGAGAGGGCCTCGTCGTCCGAGACGAGCAGCAGCGCGTGCGTCGGGTGAGCGGCGGGCTCGCGCGGGGAGGCGTGGGCTGGCATCGCGTGGGGGTCCTTCGAGACCAAAGCTACAGCCGGGCCTGCCCGTCGCCATCCCCCTGTCGCGCAGCGGGGCGCTTGCGGGCCCATGGCCCCGGGCGGTAGATGCCTGCCATCGTGCTGCTCGGCCAACGGATCGCCGTGGTGATTCCTGCCTTCAATACCGGGGCGCGCGTGCGCAGGGTGGTGGACACCCTGCCGCCCTTCGTCGACCTCGCGGTGGTGATCGACGACGCCAGCACCGACGACACCGCGGAGGTGCTCGCCGCGATGGCCGGCCCGGCCGTGGTGGTGCTGCGCCACGAGGAGAACCGCGGCGTCGGAGGGGCGCTCGCCACGGGCTACCGGGAGGCGCTGGCCCGGGGTGCCGAGCTGGTGGCCGTGATGGCGGGCGACGCGCAGATGGACCCGTCGGACCTCGCGGCCCTGGCCGCGCCGGTGGCCGAGGGGAGGGCGGACTACGCCAAGGGCAACCGGCTGCGCCACGCCGACTGCGTCAGGGTGATGCCGGGGGTGCGCTACGCGGGCAACCGGGTGCTGTCCTGGCTGACGCGCCTGGCGACGGGGCTGCCGGGCGTCGGCGACTCGCAGTGCGGGTACACGGTGATCTCCGCGAGGGCGCTGAGGGCGCTCGACCTCGACGGGCTATGGCGGCGCTACGGCTACCCCAACCACCTGCTTGGCGCGCTGGCGCTGCAGCGGCGGAGGGTGGTCGACGTGGTGGTGCGGCCCGTCTACGCGGGCGAGACGAGCGGAGTGCGGTGGAGAGACGCGCTGGTGGTGATCCCGCGCATCCTGCTGGCGGTGGCGCTGGCGAGGCACGTGGGGCGCGCGAGGGTGTCGTGGCTGGGGCTGCCGGGCTCGGCGGCGCTGGAGCGCGGAGGTGAGCTCGATGGCTGAAGACGAGGAGACGGGCGGAGCAGAGCTGAGCGCGAGGGCGATCGCGGCGTCGACGGGGGAGCTCAACGCGCTGCTGGGGCGGGGCACTCGCTTCGAGGGCAAGCTGACCTTCGAGGGGAGGGTGCGCATCGACGGGCACTTCGTCGGGGAGGTGTTCAGCGAAGGGGTGTTGGTGGTGGGCGAGGAGGCCGAGCTCACCGTCACCGCCCTCGACGTGGGCACCCTCATCGTCCGTGGAGGCACCATCCGCGGCGACATCACCGCGCGCGTAACCGTGGAAGTCTACGCCCCGTCGACGGTCCTCGGGAGCATCTCCTCGCCGGAAGTTTTCATCGACAAGGGCGTACGCTTCGAGGGCGGGGTAAAGATGCCTACGCCCGATCATTGAATCCCGTAGCCCTTTACCCCCGTCAGGAGCTGCCGATGAAGCACCTCGCCATCAAGAACTCCGCAGGTCTCCTCGTCAGCCTGTCGCTGTCCCTGGGCGCGGCCTTCCCGGGAGCCGCGATGGCGCAGACGCCTCCCTCCGCCGCGACGGCAGGAGACGCTGCCGTGGCCCAGGCCCCCGTCGCAGCCGCAGCCGCAGCCGCCCCCGCCCCCGCGGCAGCTCCCGCGCCCCCCGACGTGGTGACCAGCTCCGAGGAGGTCCCTGGCATCACCGTGCGCCGCGGTCGCTCGGAGACCATCATCGACGCTCCCTTCGAGGTCGTGGCTCGGGCGATCACCGACTTCCCGACCTACGACACCTTCATGCCTCACGTGCGCGACGTGCGCGTGGTGCGCCGCAACCGCGCCGACACGGACGTCTACATGCAGGTCCCGCTGCGGGGCTCGCTCGGGGTGATGTGGGCGCTGGTGCGGGTGAACGTGCGCCGCACCCCCGGGCGCCTCGAGCTTGTGGGCCGCGCCGTCGACGGCAACATGGAGCGCTTCGAGAGCACCACAACCCTGGAGCGCGTCCCGGGCCCCACCCCTCGCACCCGCATGAGCTTCACCCTCCTGGCGCTCCCCCGGCTCCCGTTTCCCTCCTCGGTGTTCTCCCGGGAGATGATCAACGCCGCCGCCACCGTCGCGAACAACCTCCGCGCCCGCATCGCCCGCGCCGAGGCCGCCCGCACCCAGGCCGCCGCCAGCCCGGGCATTGTCCGGACCGGCGGCTGACCTTACAGCCCTCACGTGCCTTGACCCTCGCGAAGTTGGGGTGATAGAAGCCGCGCGACCTCCGCCACGGGGGGCTAAGCACCGCGCGTCGTTTCCCTCCATTTCCTGCGGGATCGACGGCCGTCGCAGGAGCCGCGCATGCCGAACGTCCTCGCTCTGCTCGTCGCCAACGAACGTCCGCTCATCAACATCGACGTCACCCTCCTGCTCAACCTGGGCGTGTGGGTCGTTCTGTTCTTCTTCCTCCGGGCCACGCTCTGGAAGCCCATGCTGGCGCTCATCGACGCCCGCGAGGCGGGCACCGCCGGGGCCCGAGAGGAGGCCGCGCGGCTCGACACCGAGGCGAAGAGACTCAAGGGCTCCCTCGACGAGCAGCTCGCCGTCGCGCGCTCGTCCGCCGCCAAGGCCCGCGAGGCCCTCCGGGCGGAGGGCGTCCGCGCCGAGGCCGACCTGCTGGGCAAGGCCCGCGAGGAGGTCAACGCGGCCGTCGAGAAGCAGCGCGCGGACATCGCCGCGCAGCGGGCGAAGCTCCACGGAGAGGTGATGGCCCAGGTTCCGGAGCTGGCTCAGGGCATCGCAGCCAGGGTGCTGCGTCGGGAGGTGCGATCGTGAAGCGCTGGTTCGGAGTGACGCTGCTCGCAGCGGCGATGGCGATGGGCACCGCGGCCTTCGCGCAGGAGCACGGCGGGGACACCGCCCACGAGGGCGGCTTCCACATGCCCGACGGCATCAACTGGACCGGCGTCGGCGGCGAGGTCGTGCACACGGTCAACGGCCGCGAGGTGCGCTCGCCCCGCCCGCCGCCCTTCGTCGGGCCGATCATCAACTTCGCGATCCTGCTGGTGCTCGGCTACATGGCCGTGACCCGCTCGATCAACCCCTCGCTCCTGGCGCGCCGCGCGTCGGTGGAGAGCGAGATCGCCGAGGCGAAGCGCCTCCACGACGAGGCGCAGGCGATGCACTCGGAGATGACCTCCAAGCTGGGCTCGCTCGACGCGGAGATCGCGTCGCTCAAGGCGCAGTTCACCGCCGCGGGCGAGGCCGAGCGAGACCGCATCGTGGCCGAGGCGAAGGCCCGGGTCGAGCGCATGCGCGCCGACGGCACGGCCACCATCGAGCAGGAGCTGAAGAACCTCCGCGAAGACCTCCGCCGCGAGGCGATCATCGCGGCGACGGCGGCGGCCGAGGCGACGGTGCGATCGAGCATCGGCGCGGATGACCAGCGCCGGCTGGCGGACGAGTACCTCGCGGGCCTCGAGGCCGCGGGCACGGAAGGAGCGAGGGCGTGAGTTCACCGACCGCACGGCGCTACGCCAAGGCGATCTTCTCGATCGGCGTGGAGGAGGGCAAGCTCGACTCGCTCACCCGCGAGCTCAACGACCTGGCCGCGACGCTCAAGGGCTCCCCGGAGCTCCTCGGGCTGCTGGCCAACCCGGTGGTGCGGGAAGACTCCCGGCGCGCGGTGATGAACGACATCGCCGGGCGCATGGGGCTCTCGCCCACGGCGCGCAACGTCGCGATGCTCCTGGCCGACCGCCGCAAGGGGGCGCTGATCCCCGAGGTGGCGGCGGCGCTCTCGGCGCTCGGCGACGAGAAGGCAGGCAAGGTCCAGGCGGAGGTCACCTCCGCGGTGCCGCTGAGCGACGCGCAGTACGCGCGGCTCACGGGCGTTCTGGAGCGGCTCACCGGCAAGTCCATTACGCTGTCGCGTAAGGTCGACCCGGGGCTCATCGGCGGGGTCGTGACCCGCATCGGCGACAAGGTCTACGACGGCAGCATCCGCACCCGGCTCGAAGAGCTGCGGACCACTGCGCTCCAGGCATAGAGAAATAAAACGGGCCCGCACTCCGGGCTTTCAGTCAGACAGAGGCGGACCATGCAACTGCGCGCGGAAGAAATCTCCCAGATCATCAAGAAGCAGATCCAGACCTACGAGAAGACCATCGAGGTCTCCGAGACTGGAACCGTCCTGACCATCGGCGACGGCATCGCCCGCATCTACGGGCTGTCGGGCGCGATGGCGGGCGAGCTCGTGGAGTTCCCCGACCAGCTCTACGGGCTGGTGCTCAACCTGGAAGAGGACAACGTCGGCGTCGCCATCTTCGGCGAGGCCAGCGCGGTCAAGGAAGGCGACGTCGTCAAGCGCACCGGGCGCATCATGGACGTCCCCGTCGGCCCCGCCCTGGTGGGCCGCGTGGTCAACGCGCTCGGCCAGCCGGTCGACGGCAAGGGGGCCATCGAGAGCCCGCACCGCCGCCGCGTGGAGATCAAGGCCCCGGGCATCATCGCCCGGCAGACCGTGAACGAGCCGCTCCAGACGGGCCTCAAGTCCGTCGACGCGATGATCCCCATCGGCCGCGGGCAGCGCGAGCTCATCATCGGCGACCGCCAGACCGGCAAGACGGCCGTCGCCATCGACGCCATCGTCAACCAGAAGGGCAAGGGGGTCTTCTGCGTCTACGTGGCCATCGGCCAGAAGCAGTCGACCGTCGCCCAGGTGGTGGCCAAGCTCCAGGAGATGGGCGCGATGGAGTACACCACCGTCGTCGCCAGCAACGCCAGCGAGATGGCGCCGCTCCAGTTCATCTCGGCCTACACCGGCGTGACCATGGGCGAGTACTTCCGCGACAACGGCCAGCACGGCCTCATCGTGTACGACGACCTCTCCAAGCAGGCCGTCGCGTACCGCCAGCTCTCGCTGCTGCTGCGCCGCCCGCCGGGCCGCGAGGCGTACCCCGGCGACGTGTTCTACCTCCACTCCCGCCTGCTCGAGCGCGCGGCCAAGATGGCCGACCAGTGGGTGCTCGTGAAGAAGGGCACCGCGGTCACCGACGCCACCAAGGGCGTCGACGGCAAGGTTCACCCCGGCGTGCTCGGCAAGGCCCACTGCGAGGAGCACCTCACCGACGACCTGGAGATCGGCCGGCTGCCCAGCTCCGGGGGTTCGCTCACCGCGCTCCCGATCATCGAGACCCAGGCGGGCGACGTCTCGGCGTACATCCCGACCAACGTGATCTCCATCACCGACGGCCAGATCTTCCTCGAGTCCGACCTCTTCTTCGCGGGCGTGCGCCCCGCCATCAACGTGGGCATCTCGGTGTCCCGCGTGGGCGGCAACGCGCAGGTGCCCTTCATGAAGGCGATCGCGGGCACCCTCCGCCTCACCCTCGCGCAGTACCGCGAGATGGCCGCCTTCGCGCAGTTCGCGTCGGACCTCGACAAGGCCACGCAGAACCAGCTCGCCCGCGGAGAGCGCCTGGTGGAGATCCTGAAGCAGGGCCAGTACGTGCCGCTCGGGGTCGAGTACCAGATCGCGATCCTGTACGCCGCCAACCGCGGCTTCCTGGACAAGTACCCGGTCAACCAGGCGCGGCGCTTCGAGCGCGAGATGTACGCCTACCTCGACGCCAAGGGGAAGGACGTCCTCGACGCCCTGCGCAGCCCGAAGACCAAGCCCGGTAAGAAGGACGGCCAGCCCTTCTTCGAGCCCCTCGAGAAGGCGCTCAACGAGTTCGCCGACACCTTCGTCGCGGACGCCAAGTAACCCCTTTCCCCAAGCGCCTCCTGGAGCGTTGAAATGCCCTCGCTGAAGTCGATCCGCCGTCGGATCACGTCGGTCAAGAGTACGCAGAAGATCACCCGCGCCATGAAGATGGTCGCGGCCGCGCGCCTCAACCGCGCGCAGCTTCGCATCAAGGCGCTGCGCCCCTACGCCGTGAAGACGGCGGAGGTGCTGCGCTCCCTCGCGGGCCGCGCCGGCGGCGACGAGGAGGGGGCCCACCAGCTCCTCGCGCAGCGCCCGGTGAAGCGGGTGCTGCTGCTGGTGCTCACCAGCGACCGCGGCCTGGCGGGGGCCTTCAACAGCTCCATCCAGCGCGCGGCCGAGCGCAAGATCGCCGAGCTCAAGGGCGAGGGCTTCGAGGTGCTCCTCGGCGCCATCGGCCGCAAGGGCCGCGACTACCTGAAGCGCCGCGGCCTCGACGCGAGGCACGACTGGTCGGGCATGGGCGAGCCCACCGCCGAGCTCGCGGCGGAGATCGCGCGCACCGTGTCGCGCGAGTTCGTCGAGGGCGAGGTCGACCGGGTGATCGTGCTCTTCAACGAGTTCAAGAGCGCGATGACCCAGAAGGTCACCTTCCTCCCGCTGCTGCCCATCGAGACGGCGGCGGAGCCCGCTCCCTCGGCCAGCGCCCCGGCGAGCGGCAAGAACATGTCGGACTACATCTACGAGCCCTCGCAGGCCGCCCTGCTCGACCGGCTGCTGCCCATGTACGTCGAGGTCTCGGTCTTCCGCGCGATGCTCGACTCCAGCGCGAGCGAGCACGGCGCGCGCATGACCGCGATGGACAGCGCGACCAACAACGCGAAGAAGATGATCGGCGCCCTGACCCTCGAGTACAACCGCGCCCGCCAGGCGGCCATCACCAAGGAGCTCATGGAGATCATCGGCGGCGCCGAGGCCATCAAGGACTGATCGTCCTCGGTCTCCTTCCCCGCGCGGCTGTGTACCCTCCGCGCATGCCTCCCTCCCTCTCTCGAAGACTCCTCGCCGCCTTCGCGCTCGTCTGCGCGCTCCCCTCGTACGCCTCGGCGCACACGCCTCCGCCGCGCCATCCGCGGCTGCGGCCGATCCTCGAGCTCTCGCCCTGGGTGGCGCTCGGCGGGGGCGCCTTCGTGGTCGACGGATCCTCCGCGGCGGTCTTCGACCTGCGCCTCGGAGGAGACGCCACCGTGGCCATCGGCCGGGAGGGAGACACCCGCCTCGGGCCCTTCCTCGAGGCGGCGACCGCGACCTTCGCGAGCGTGCAGGCGGTGGGCGGGGTCGAGCTCTTCCTGGGCGCCATGCCCCGGCCGCTGCGGATGTTCTATTACACGGGCGAAGGGGCCTTCACCGCGCGCCTGGGGGCGGGCTGGGCGTGGCGCGATCACGACGTCTCGGAGGCGCGCTCGACGCCCGTCGCCTCGCTGACGCTGACCTACGGGTACCGCGCTCCCTTCTCGCTGAGGGAGTACCGGGACGAGCTTGTTCCGGAGGACGAGCCCCCGGCCGCGATGCGCTACATGACCGGGGCGAGGCTGTGGGTGGGCGCGACCGTCGACCTCCGCGAGACACCGGGATGGCAGCTCTCCGGGGGCATCGAGTTCGAGCCCGTGGGTACCTTCCGCTACCTGCTGGGGCTCTACTGACCATCTGCACGGATGGCGGGTGCCACCGGTGGCCCATTGCGCGCGGCGTCCCGATGGGGTTCAAGTCTGCGGCGATGGCATTCCAACGAGAGAAGCGGTTGACCCGCAAAGAGAAGCAGGCGCTGCACGGCGTCGGCCCGCGCCCCCCGGCGACCACCACCAGCTTCGCGGCGCAGGGCATCGAGCTCGAGCCCGGGCTCAACGACCAGTCGCACGTGCACTGTGTCGCGTGCGGACGGCACCTCGACACCGTCGGCGAGCTCCGCGCCCGCAACGGCGCCCTGCGCCCCGGCGGCACCCCGTGGACCACCGTGCGCTGCGCTCACGGCAGCGCCTTCCAGTCGTGCGTCGCGTGCGTGCCGCAGACGCGCGTGCTGCTCGCCGACCACGACCGCAACGGCTCGGACGTGCGCGCCGCCGCCGCCTGGCACTGACCTCAACCGTTTCGATCCCTGCTCCCCTCCTACGCTGCGCCGAAGGGTGTTGAAAGGGGGGGAGGGCACAAGGCTTCATCGGGAGGCATTCACCCGTGAGCGATTCCGAAGAGGTGGAGTCGGCGGCGCAGCGGCGGCTGCTGGTGGTGGGCATCGGCGCCTCTGCGGGGGGGCTCGAGCCGCTCGAGACCCTCATCCGCAACCTGGTCTGCGACGGCATGGCCTACGTGGTGCTGCAGCACATGGCGGCGGACCACGAGAGCGCGCTCGCGGAGATCCTGGCGCGCGGCGCGTCGGTGCGGGTGCTCACCGCAGACCACGGGATGCCGCTCGAGGCCAGCACCGTCTACGTGAGCCCGCCGGGCAAGGACATCACGGTGCAGGGCGGCGTGCTCCAGCTCCAGGCGCAGTCGGCGGAGGTGCCCCGGCACTCCATCGACAACTTCCTCCGGTCGCTCGCCGCCGATCAGGGGAGCGCCTCCGTCGCGGTCATCCTGTCTGGCTCCGGGGACGACGGCGCGCTCGGCGCCAGGGCCGTCCGCGAGGCGGGCGGGATCACCTTCGCGCAGGAGCCCTCGACCGCGCAGCACCCGTCGATGCCGCAGAGCGTGATCGACCTCGGCGTGGCGGACTTCGCCCTCGCCCCGGAGGAGATCGGCGAGGAGCTCGCGCGGCTCTCGGCGCACCCCTTCGTCGCTCGTCGGCGCTCGCAGGGCCCTTGGAGCCAGCAGGTGCTCGACCAGATCTTCGACCGGCTGCGGCGGGTCTTCGGGGTCGACTTCGCCGGGTACAAGCCGACCACCATCGAGCGCCGGCTGGGGCGCCGGCTGGCGCTGCGCAAGGTCGACCGGGCGGAGGACTACCTGACCCTCCTCGACGCCGACGCCGAGGAGCTGAAGAGCCTCTACGGCGACCTGCTCATCGGGGTCACCGCGTTCTTCCGCGATCGCGAGGCCTTCGAGGTGTTGGCGAGCACGGTGGTCCCTCGCCTCTTCGCGGGGCGCTCGCCCGACTCCCCGGTGCGCGTCTGGGTGCCCGGCTGCTCGTCGGGCGAGGAGGCCTACTCCATCGCGATGTGCGTGATCGAGCACCTCGACACGCTCGGGGCGCAGCTCCCGGTGCAGATCTTCGCCACCGACATCGACGACCGCGCGCTGGCTCGCGCCCGGCTCGGGCTCTACCCCCTCGGCGTCGAGCTCGACATCTCCGCCGCCCGGCTGCAGCGCTTCTTCACCCGCCAGGGCGACGTCTGGCAGGTCTCGCAGCGGCTGCGCGCCATGGTGATCTTCGCCCACCACAACCTGGGCAAGGACCCGCCCTTCTCCCGACTCGACCTCGTGAGCTGCCGCAACGTGCTGATCTACATGCAGCCGAGCCTCCAGAAGCGGGTGCTGCGGGTCTTCCACTACGCGCTCAAGCCCGACGGCTTCTTGCAGCTCGGCGCCTCGGAGTCGGTCGGCGACGCGGCGGAGCTCTTCTCGCTGGTCGACCGCAGGCTGAAGCTCTACTCGCGCAAGAGCGCGCCGCCGACGGGCGTCTTCGACCTCTCCTCGGGCTCCCGCGGGGGACCTTTCTCCCTGGGGTCGCGACCCTCGCTGCCGACGGCCGAGCACCGCCCGACGGTGAGCACGCAGCAGCTCGCCGACCGCATGGTGCTGGAGAAGTTCGGGCCGCCCGGGATGCTGGTCGACGAGAACCTCGAAGTGATCCAGTTTCGCGGGCAGACCGGCCCCTACCTGGGCCCGAGCGCCGGGGCGGCCACGCTCAACGTGCTGAAGCTGGTGCGCCCGGAGCTGCTGCCCGAGCTGCGCCAGGCGCTGCAGACGGCCGCGAGCCACGGGGTGGAGGTCACCGCCGGTCCGGTGGCCCTGCTGGGAGCGCCGGACTCCGCCGCGGTCGTCGTCGACGTGATACCGCTGCGCGACGGGCCCGGCCGGGAGCAGTTCCTGCTGGTGATGTTCCGCGACGCGCCGACCGCGTCGGCGGCCGCGGCGCCGGTGACGAGCGAGGGGGCCGGGGCGACGCAGGTGCGCGCGCTGGAGACCGAGCTGCTGGTCACCAAGGAGTACCTCCAGACCAGCGTGCGCGAGCTGGAGGTGGCCAACGAAGAACTCCAGACCACCAACGAGGAGCTCCAGTCCACCAACGAGGAGCTTCAGTCCACCAACGAGGAGCTGGAGACCTCGAAGGAAGAGCTCCAGTCGACCAACGAGGAGCTGAGCACCATCAACGAGGAGCTGCAGAACCGCATCGGGCAGCTCAACGAGAGCAACGACGACCTGCAGAACGTGCTCGCGGACGTGAGCACCCCGCTGGTGTTGGTGGGCATGGACATGCGCATCCGGCGCTTCTCCGCGGCGGCGGAGCAGCTCCTTCACCTGATCGCCGAGGACGTGGGGCGACCGGTGGCCCGGCTCGAGGCCGCGCTCAACCCGCCCCCGATCGAGGCTCCGGGCGCCGAGGTCGATCGGGCGCCGCTGGTCGAGCCGGCGGTCGCCGAGACGATCCGCTCGCTGCACGAGAGCGCGCGGCGGGTGCGAGCCTCCGACGGCCACTGGTACACGATGCGGACGATCCCCTACCGCACCCTCGACCACGCGATTCGCGGGGCGGTGATCGAGTTCACCCGGGCTCCTCCGGCGAGGAAGGGCACCGAGCCCGTGGAGATCCACGAGATGGTCGGCAAGGTGCTGTCGACGCTTCCCCACGTCCTCATGCTGCTCGACGAGCACACGCGGCTGGTCTGGGTGAACAAGGCCTTCTTCGACACCTTCCACGTGGGCGCCGAGGTGCTCGGCCGCACCCTCGACGAGGTGTGGCCGGCGAGGGCCACGGAGCCCGTCCTCTGGTCGGCCTTCGAGGAGGCGGTGGCCCGGGGGAAGAACTTCGCGGAGATGGTCGTCGAGCACCCCTTCGGCCGCGAGGGCGCGCACCCGATGAAGTTCTCCGCGAGGGCGCTCGCTGCCACGGGCGACCGGCCGGCCCTCACGCTCGTGCTCATCGAGGAGACGCGATGAACCCCAAGGAGACGAACGCGCGCCAGGGCGGCCGGGCGGAGCTCGACGACGCGACGCGCGAGCTGCAGCTCCACCAGCTCGAGCTCGAGGAGCAGAACCGCGCGCTGCGCGAAGCCCAGTGCGCCCTCGAGGAGTCGCGCAACCGCTACGCCGACCTCTACGACTTCGCGCCCGTCGCCTACTGCACCCTCGACGAGCGGGGATGCATCCGGGAGGTCAACTTCACCGGCGCCAGCCTGCTCGGCCGCGACCGCCTCGCGCTCCTCGGGGCGCCGCTGCTGTCCGTGGTGCGCATGGGCGACCCCGCGGTCTTCTGGCGGCACATCGCGCAGTGCCGCAAGACCGGCGCGGCGGTGAGCAGCGAGCTCTCCTTCACGACCGCCGACGCCCGCGCGGTGTGCGTGCAGGCGATCAGCACGCCGGAGTTCGACCCTAAGGGGCGGCTCACCGGGCTGCGCACCGCGCTCTCCGACCTCAGCGCCCACAAGCTGGCGGAGCGGGAGCGCGACGTGGCCTGGAGGGCGGAGTCGACCCTGCGCCAGCAGCTCGAGCGCATCGACCAGGCGATGATCGCCGTGACGAGGGCGCTCGCCGGGCTGCGCGGCTCCGGCAACCTGGACGCGGTGCTGCGGGTGATCGTGAAGCAGGCGCTCTCGGTCGTCGGCGCGCAGTACGCCGCCTTCGGGAGCGTCACGGCGGACGGCGGGGGCTTCGAGCCAAAGGTCGAGATGGGCGTCGACCCGGGGGGCGTAGGGCAGCTCGGCCTGCTGGTGTGCCACGGGGAGCAGACGCTCGGCGCGCTGCGCGTCGTGGGCAAGCGCGGCGGCGCGGGCTTCGACGCGGACGACCGGCGCTGCGCGGAGATGCTGGCCCGGCGCGTGGGCGTCGCGCTGGAGATCGCGCGGCTCCACGACGCGGCGGAGGCGGCGATCGAGTCGCGAGACCACCTGCTCGCGATCGTCTCGCACGACCTGCGCAACCCGCTTTCGATCATCGCGATGCACGCCTCGCTCATCGCTCGCTCGGAGGGGGGCGACCCCCGGGCGCAGGCCCGGGTCATCGAGGACTCCGCCGCGCGGATGAGCCGGCTCATCAAGGACCTGCTACAGGCGGCGACCATCGAGGCGGGCGAGTTCACCATCGAGGCGATGGCGGAGAACCCGAGGCGCGTCGTCGAGGAGTGGATCGAGGCGGAGCGGGAGGTCGTGGCCGCGCGCGGCATCCGGCTGGTGGGCCAGTTCGAGGCGGGGCTGCCGAGGGTTCACTGCGACCGCGAGCGGGTGCGCCAGGTGCTCAGCAACCTCCTCGAGAACGCGATCCGCTTCACCCCCGCGGGGGGCGAGGTGCGCGTCGGCGTCTCGTCGCGCGGGCCGGACGTGTGCTTCTCGGTCTCGGACACGGGCTGCGGCATCCCGGAGTCCGAGCAGCCGAGGATCTTCGATCGCTACTGGCAGGGCAGGGGGCAGGGGGCCAGGGGCACCGGGCTCGGCCTCAGCATCGCGCAGGGCATCGTGCGAGCGCACGGCGGAGCGATCTGGCTGGAGAGCGCGCCCGGGGTCGGGACCACCTTCTTCTTCACGCTCCCTCCCTCCGCGGCCGACGATCCCATCGTCCCCTCCGCGCCGCCGTCGCCGCTCGACGAGGATCGCCTGCAGGGGCTGCGCGTGATGCTGGTCGACGACGAGGCGGCCGCGGTGAAGGCCCTGGGCTTCCTGCTGGGCGGCGAAGGGCTCGTGGTGTCGGAGGCGACCAGCGGGGAGCAGTGCCTCGGGCGCATCGAGCAAGAGCGCCCGGACGTGCTGGTGCTGGACATGGAGATGCCGGGCATGACGGGCCTCGAGCTGCTGGAGCGGGTGCGCGTCCGCCATCCCGGGCTGCCCGCGGTGGTGATGTCGGGCTACACCTCCGAGCAGCGGGACGTCCGGCAGGCGCTGCAGGCCGAGCGCGTGGGCTACGTCGACAAGCCCATCGATCTCGACCGGCTGCTCTCGGTGCTCGCCCGGGTCACCGACGCGTAGGCGCCCTGCGGGGCGGGGCCGCGGCCGCCGCGGGCTCGCGCACCATCCCTCGCAGCAGCTGGTACCCGACGCGCAGCTGGAGGTCGCGCATCTCGCTCCCCGGCACCGGCGGCGGCGCGGCGTCCCCGCTCTCGCGGTGCGGCAGGTGCTGATCGAGGTCGCGCTCTCGCTCCGGCGCGGAGGAGGAGCCCTCCTCGGGCTCGTCGGGAAGGTCGACCTGCTCGACCTGCACGTCGGGCGCGATGCCCTGCGCCTGGATGCTCCGGCCCGACGGGGTGAAGTACCGCGCGATGGTGACCTTGAGCGCGCCGCCGTCGGAGAGGTCGATGACCGTCTGCACGCTCCCCTTGCCGAAGGTGCGCACGCCCACGAGCGTGGCGCGCCGGTGGTCTTGCAGCGCGCCCGCGACGATCTCCGCGGCGCTCGCGGTGTACTCGTTGACCAGCACCACCATCGGGAAGTTGGGGAGCGTCCCGGGGCCCTGAGCGCGCGCCTCGTCCTGCGCCGCGCCGTTGCGCCCCCGCGTCGTCACGATGAGCCCCTCCCGGAGAAACTCATCCGTCACGCTGATGCCCTCGTCGAGCAGGCCCCCGGGGTTGTTGCGCAGGTCGAGCACCAGACCCCGGAGCGTCCCCCCGGCCTCGGTGGTGAGCCGCTCGATGGCGAGCTGGAGTTCCCACGACGCGTGGTCCTGGAAGCTCTTGAGGTTGACGTAGCCGATGCGCTCGGGGAGCAGCTCGGCGTCGACGCTCGTGACGTGCACCACCTCGCGCACCAGCTCGAGCCGTATCGGGTCGGCCGCCCCGCGCCGCCGCAGCACCACCCTCACTCGCGTTCCCGCCGCGCCGCGCATCCGGCGCACCGCCTCGTCGACGGACATCCCTCGCGCGTCGCGCCCCTCGATGGACACGATCTCGTCGCCCGCGCGCACCCCCGCCCGATCGGCCGGCGAGGTCGCGATGGGGGCGACCACCATCAGGTACTCGCCGCGCGCGTCGATCTCCACGCCGACGCCGCCGAAGTCGCCGCTCGTGTCGCTCTGCAGCAGCGCGTACTCCTCGCGGTTGAGGTAGCTGCTGTGCGGGTCGAGCGCGCCGACCATCCCCCGGATCGCGCCGTCGAGCAGCCGGTCTTCGCTCACCGGGTCGACGTAGCTGTTCTCGACGTGCGCCAGCACCTCGGAGAGCACCCCCAGCCGGCGGTACGGCGAGGCCGACGGCGGGTCGGCGTGGGCCCCGCGGCCGCTCAGCGATCCCGCCCCGAAGGCGCCCGCAGCGAGCGCCACCACCCCGAGGCCCCGCACCCAACGCTGTCTCGATCGCACCTGCACGCTCCGGTCTCCGGCGGCCCTGTCAGGGCGCCGCCGGGCTTCTTACCCCGAACGCGCCTCCGGGGCAGCACCTGTACGACGCCGCCCCCGCCCTACCCTTGACGCTTCCGCACAGTGTGAGAGAAGACGCGGCTGCTTCGGGCGTTCGAGCGCCCATTGGGAAAGTCCCTCCGCCGCCATTCACCCCCGGCGTTGGGCGTCAACGGAGGAATCCTTTCATGACACGTATGCGCAACCTCGCGATCGCGCTGCTGAGCGCCTCGCTCGGCGCCTGTGGCTCCGACCCCGTCGTCAACCCTCCGGCGGACGCCGGCACCGACACCGGCTCGCCGATGGACGTGCCGGCCGTCGACACCGGCGCTGACGCCGGCACCGACGCCGGCCCCGGCGACACGGGCCCGCGCGACACCGGCGCCGACCGCCCCGACGCCGGCCCCACCTGCGGAACCCTCCCGATCACCCCCGTCGCCCGCCCCACCTCGGGCGACACCGCGCGGGTGATGGGCGACACCACCGCCGCGTACATGGCGCAGAACCCCGGTCCCCGCCCGACGGCCAACTCGCCCGTGCGCCCGCCGTCGAGCAACACCACCTGCGTGCCCTCGCGCGGCCAGGTCGTCTACTCGTACACCACCGGCGCGATGCCGACGGCGCTGCGCATCTCGACCACCAACCCCGGCACCGGCCGCACCTTCGACACGGTGCTCTGGGTCACCAACCGCTGCCTCACCACGCTCACCGCGGCGGCCTGCAACGACGATGACCCCGAGTTCGCCGCCGCCGCCGACCGGCGCGTCTCGTCGAGCGTGACCACCCAGGTCTTCGCCCCCAACACCACCGTGTTCGTCGTCCTCGGCGGCTTCTATCCCCCGGCCACCGGCGGTGCGACCACCGACCGCGGTCCCTTCGAGCTCAGCATCCAGGAGCTGCCCCCGGTCGCCATGGGCGGGGCCTGCCGCATCGACGGCCGCACCCAGATCTGCGACTCCAGCGTGACCCCGGCCCTCACCTGCGTCGGCAACGACCCGGGCTCGGAGATGGGCACCTGCCGCGTGCGCGGCTCCGTCGCCGGCTCCATCTGCCGCACCAGCGAGCCCGCGTGCGACACCGGCCTCACCTGCTCGGCGGGCAACATCTGCCAGACCACCGTCCCCTCGGGCATGCCCTGCGACGCCTTCCGCACCTGCGAGGCCGGCAACACCTGCCTCTCGACGGTGTCCTTCTCCATCCGCGGCATCTGCACCCGCTCGGGCACCGCCATCGGCGCGGCCTGCCGCCCGGTGGGCGCCACCGGCGGCCGCTGCGACACGGGCCTCGTCTGCAGCGCCGACATCGACCCGACCGACACGACCCCGACCTGCGTCCAGCAGGCCGCTCCGGGCGGCGCCTGCGCTGCCAACCGTGTGATGTGCGCCGTCGGTGAGACCTGCATCACCGTCCACGGCGGGCTCATCGGCAGCTGCCGCCCCAACGGCACCGTGGCCGGCGCCGCCTGCCGCTCCGGCGCGGGCATGATGCCCTGCGACGGTATGCTCCAGTGCCGCGCTCCCGGCGAGGGCGCCGCCACCCGCTGCATCAACGTCGTCGCCATGGGCGCGACCTGCGACGAGACCCACGACTGCGCCGACGGCTCTCGCTGCTTCCTCACCGACCTGAGCGACCGCTTCGTGGGCCGCTGCGGCGTCGACGGCGGCCTCGGCGGCGGCTGCAACACCACCGGCGCGGCCTGCACCGGCACGCTCACCTGCAGCAGCACCGAGACGCCCGAGAACGGCCTCTGCCAGAACGTCGTCGCGGCCGGCATGCCCTGCAACCGCCCGGTCGACCGCTGCGCCGAGGGCCTCAACTGCGTGCTCAACGAGGGCAGCCTCACCGCGGGCACCTGCCGCGCCGAGGGCTCCGTCGCCGGCTCCGAGTGCCGCGCGGGCGACATGCCCTGCGGCACCGGCCTCACCTGCTCCAGCTCCGCGCTCTCCGCGGGCTTCTGCCAGACCAACGCCGCCGCGGGCGGGATGTGCAACCCCCTCCAGGGCACCATCCGCTGCCCGATGGGCCAGGTCTGCGGCGCCACCGCGTACAACCGCGGCACCTGCGCGGCGCTCACCGGCATGGAGACCGAGCCCAACGACAGCCCCTCGGCCGTCATGGCGAGCCCGATCTCGACGACCACCACCCGCGGCGGCTCGCTGCCCTTCGGTGACGTGGACTGCGTGGCGGTCACCGTGCCCGCCAACGGCTCGGTCACCGCGCTGGTGAGCGACGGCAACGGCCGCTGCCCGGCGCCCTTCCCCGGCGGCATCGCGCTCGACATGTACGGCACCGACGGCACCACCTGGCGCGGCGCCTCGTCCAACTCCGCCCTCGGCCGCTGCGCCATGATCGACGGCACCCGCGCCGCGGTCTTCCCCTACGCCAACAACCTCCCGGCCGGCGTGTACTACGTCTGCGCCCGCGGGTTCCGCGACGCGACGACCACCACGGGCGCCATCGGCTCCTACGTGCTGAGCGTCTCCGCCAGCCCCGCTCCCTGATCGAGCGCGGCGCCCGTCGCCGCACCCTTCCCCCCTCAATACCCTCTGATCGTCACCGCGGACCGCGCTCCCCTCCCTCGCGGAGGGGAGGCGGAACCTGTGGCGGCGTCGGTGACATGCCCTGCGGACTTCCACCGCGCTTGACACCTCCCCGTCCGCCTCGGTATCGGCTTTATGACTCCGTCATTTCATGTACGGACGAGGCTGCCCGGCGCAGCGTCGGACCGCAAACCGCCGATCACGGCAACAGGTGCAACGATGTCGCAGAGCGACAAGCGCAAGCAGAGTCTCTACTTCCCCGAGTCGATGCTGCTGGAGATCCAGCAGGAGGCCATGCGGCTCGACCGCTCGCTCTCCTGGGTGATGCAGCGCGCGTGGAAGCTCTCGCGGCAGGACATCCGCAAGCTCCCGTCGGTCAACGACGTGCCCGACATGGAGGCCGCCGACGACCCCCGCGGCCGCGACGAGGACTGAGCCTCCGGCGCTCGCCTCGTCTCCCCAGACCCAACGACCTCGACGACCCTACCGACCGCAACCGATGCCCTTCGCCGAAGGCCCTGACGGCACCCGTCTCTTCTACGAGTCCGACGGCGACGGGCCCGCGGTGGTCCTCTGCGACGGCATCGCGTGCGAGGGCTTCATCTGGCGCTACCTGCAGCCCGCCCTCACCCCCGCGCACCGGGTCATCCACTTCAACTACCGGGGCCACGGCCGCTCGGGCCCGCCGGTCGACCCCGAGCGCGTCGGCGTCGAGGACCACGCGCGCGACCTGCACTGCGTCCTCGCCCACGCGGGCGTCTCTCGCGCGGTGATCATCGCCCACTCGATGGGCACGCAGGTCGCCCTCGAGGCGTGGCGACAGAGGCACGACGCGGTCGCGGGCATGGTGCTCATCTGCGGCAGCTACGGGCTCATCACCCGCACCTTCCACGGCAGCGACCTGCTCTCCGTCGCGCTCCCCAAGGCCATGGAACTCCAGGAGCGCTACCCCGGCCTCATGCGGGCCCTCTGGTCGCGCGGCCCGGTGGGGCTCTCGCTCTGGGTGGCCCGCGCGCTCGGCGAGGTCGACGCGCTGCGCCTCCGCCCGGAGGACCTCGCGCCCTACTTCGAGCACGTGGGGCGGCTGGAGCCCGGGATGTTCCTCCGCATGCTGGCCGCGGCCGGGGCGCACAACGCCGAGGACCTGCTCCCCGAGGTCACCGCCCCCACGCTGGTCATCGCGGGCGAGCGCGACACCTTCACCCCGGTCCGCTACGCCGAGCAGATGGCCCGACAGATCCGCGGCGCGACCTTCGTTCGCCTCGACGGCGCCTCGCACACCGCGCCCCTCGAGCAGCCCGAGCGCCTGCAGGACGAGGTCATCCGCTTCCTCTCGCGGGTCCATGGCGATGCGGGTTGACCCGCGCACCCGCCACGTACTCACCGCCCTCGCGCTGCTCTATACCGCCCAGGGTATTCCCTTCGGCTTCGCCGCCGAGTACCTCCCGGTGGTGCTTCGCGAGATGGGCTACTCGCGCACCTTCATCGCCTCGCTCTTCTGGCTGCAGCTCCCGTGGCAGCTCAAGCCCCTGTGGGCGCCGCTCGGAGACCACCCCCGGGTGCGCCCGCACGCCCGCCACGTCCTGCTGGCGCTCCAGTGCGCGCTCGCGCTCGCCACGGCCTCCTACGCCCTCTTCCCGGTGGCCACCTCGCTGCCCTTCTGGTTCGCCCTCACCGCCCTCTCGGCGCTCCTCGCCTCGACGCAGGACATCTTCGTCGACGCCTTCGCCGTGCGCTCGCTCGACTCCCTCGGCCGCGGCTACGGCAACACCGCGCAGGTCGCCGGCTACCGCGTGGGCATCGTCCTCGGCGGCGTGGCGCTGCTGCACTACCAGACCCGCTGGGGCACCACGCCCACGCTGCTCGCCTGCGCGTCGGTCATCCTCCTCGCGGGCCTCGGCGCCTTCGCGCTGCGCCATGACGCGCCCCCGCAGGAGCTCAGGCCCATCGCGGCGCCCCGGCCCACGCTGCTGGTGGTGCTCGACCAGCTCCGCGCGGTGGTGGGCCCCGGCGTGTGGCGCGTCGCGGCGCTGGCGGTGACCTACAAGCTCGGGGCGCACACGGCCTCCGCGCTCATCAAGCCGATGCTGGTCGACCACGGGTGGACCCGCGAGGCCATCAAGGACGCCGTGGTGCTCTACGGCACCGGGGCCTCGATCTTCGGCGCCGCGCTCGGAGGCCTGCTGCACCGAAGGGTGAGGGAGGCCGGCGCGCTGGGCGTCGCGGCGGTGGCGCAGGCGGCGTCGATGATCCCGCTGGCGATGGCTGCGGCGCAGGGAGCGCCCCGGGGCATCACCCTCGCGGCCATCATCGCCGAGCACCTCGCGAGCGGGCTCGGCACCACCGTGCTCTTCGCGGCGCTGATGAGCGCGACGAACCGCGAGCGCGCGGCCCTCCACTACACGGTGCTCACCAGCCTCAACGCGCTGGCCATCGCCGCGGGCGGCTACGCGGGCTCCATCACCGCCGACGTGGCCGGCCTCGGCGCCGCGGTGGCGCTGGCGATGGCCCTCAGCGTGGCGCCCTGCGCGCTGCTTTTCCGCTGGGCGGCGCACTCGGCGAGGAGCGCGGGAGTGGATGCCGCGGAAGTGGAAGATTCGTTGACGGTGCGCGGGGGTTCCCTCTAGGCTGTCACGGCGCGGCGGGAGAGGCCCTGACACACGCTCTTGAAGGCCGACAAGTTCGATGGACCTCGATGTCGGTTATGTCTGCAGCCACTGTGACTCCTACGCTCCCCTCGGCGCGACGCAGTGCCCGCGCTGCGCAAGGCCGCTGGGCTTCGACGAGAAGCCACCCGCGCCGTTCAGGGTCCCCATGCCGGCGCCCTCGCCGGTCGTCGACGACGAGCCCGGCGACGAGCCCATCGAGGCCGAACCGCTGCCCTCGCCCGACCAGGGGCTCGAGCCCACCTTCCCCTCGTTGGGCGAGGCGATCCCTCCCCCTCGTCCCGAGCCCGCGGGTCCGCCCGTGGGTCCGCACCGCATCCCGCTCAGGTTCGCTCCCACGGAGGCGCTGATGGATCAGGCCCGAAGCTACGTCTGCAAGAAGTGTTATTCCCCGGTCCCCCAGGGCCACAAGTTCTGCGGGCGCTGCGGAGAGCCCGTGCCGCGCGAGGTGCTCGGCGCGCAGACGATCATGTTCAGCAGGATGCTCGAGCCCGGCAAGGCCAAGCTCGTGCTCATCAAGGGCGAAGGGTTCCAGAGCGACCCCTCCGACGAGACGGCCTACCTGCTGGGCGGCCGGCAGCACCCGTGCGGCCGCACCCAGGGGGACATCCTCTTCGAGCACGACCCGTGGGTCTCGCCCCTGCACGCGACCTTCTTCTACCGCGACGACGGCAAGCTGGTGATCCGCGACGACGGCTCCCTCAACGGGGTCTTCGTGCGCGTTCGCTCCCCCATGCCGGTGCAGCCGGGCGACACCTTCCTCGCGGGCGAGCAGGTGTTCCGCCTGGAGACCACGCCGCGGCCCTCCGACGGCAACGACGCCGAGGGGACGCAGTTCTACTCCTCGCCGAAGCGGGTCTCGCCCTTCCGCGTGGTGCAGATCCTCCGCAACGGCATCCTCGCCACGCAGGTGTGCGCCCGGGAGAACTCCCTCACCGTCGGCCGCGAGGGCTGCGACATGAACTTCCCCAACGACCCGTACATGTCCACCCGCCACGCGCGCGTCGAGCTCACCCCGCAGGGCGGCTTCGTGCTTCTCGACACGGGCAGCAAGAACGGCACGTACCTCTCGGTCCGCGGAGAGCGAGAGCTCAACCACGGGGACTACCTCTTCATCGGTCGCGAGCTGCTCCGTGTGGACATCTCTGCTTAGTCCGGTTCTTCAGTCTCGAATGGATGGAGGCGCGACGTGATCGTTTGTCCCAAGTGCAGCAAGGAGAACCAGGACCACTACAAGTTCTGTCTCGGGTGTGGCAACGAGCTGCCCCGCGATAGCGGCGGGGGGAGGCCCTTCCGCGCGCCGACCCCGACGGCCAACCCGATCGTCGACGCGGGTCGCGGCTCGGCGGTCCCCGGCGGCATTCCCCCGGTCGCCTCCCAGCCCGGGCCCTTCCCTCCCGCGCAGCAGCAGCCGCCCGGCTTCGCGCCGCAGCAGCCCTTCTCGACGCACCAGCAGCAGCCGCCCGGCTTCGCGCCGCAGCAGCCCCCGCCGCCGCCCCAGCAGCCCGTCTACGCGCAGCCTCCGGGCTACGCGCAGCCGCCGGGCTACGCGCAGCCGCAGCAGCCCATCGCCCCGCCCTTCGTGCCGCCGCAGCAGCAGGCGCCGATCGCGCCGATGGTCCCGAGCGGTCCTTCCCCCATGGCCGCGGCGCCGATCAGCCGGCCGCCCGCGGCGATGCCCGCGACGTGTCCGCAGTGCGCGTCGCCCAACCCCCGCAGCAACCGCTTCTGCATCACCTGCGGCTTCGACATGGCCACCGTGGCCGTCGCCCAGGCCCCTGCGCAGGAGGTGATGCCCGAGGCCCCGACGCCCCCCATCGCGGCCCCGCAGCCGACGGCGCAGGCGCCCCGCCCCGCGGTCGAGCGCGCCCGCCTGGTGCTCATCCGCCCCGACGGAACCGAAGGCGGACACCACTCGCTCATGGAGGGTGACAGCTCGGTAGGGCGCGACTCCGGGGGGGTGTTCTCCAACGACCCCTTCCTGTCGCCCAGGCACGCGTCGTTCTCCGTCGCCAGCGGCACCGTGACCGTGCGCGACGAGAGCTCCCTCAACGGGATCTACATCCGCATCGAGCGCCAGCAGCCGGTCGAGCTGCACGACGGGGACGTGTTCCGCATCGGGCAGGAGATCCTCCGCTTCGAGGCCTTCCACCCGATGCCCCGCCAGGCGGACGGCACCGAGCGCATCGGCGCCGAGTCCGAGGGGCTCGTCGGCAAGATCGTCCTGGTCACCGGCCGAGAGAGCTTCGCGAGCGCCTTCCCGGTGCCCGTCACCGGGCTCTACCTGGGCCGCGAGCGCGGCGACATCCTCTTCCCCGAGGATGGCTACGTCTCCGGGCTGCACTGCCAGCTCGCGGTCAACCAGGGGCGCCTCACGGTCACCGACGTGGGCAGCTCCAACGGGTCGTACGTCCGGCTCAACGGCCCACGCGCCGTGCGCAACGGCGACTTCCTCCTGCTCGGCCAGCAGCTCTTCCGCGTCCACGTCCTCTGATCCAGACCCGCTCTCCCGGCGCGCCGCCCTCGCGTGAAGGCGTTGCGGTCGGGTAGCATCGCGCCCCTCCATGCGCGCGCTCGTCTTCTCCGCCCTCTTCCTCTCCTCCGTGATGCTCCCTGCCGCGGCCTCCGCCCAGACCGGGTGTGGCGGCGACTACCTCGGGTGCACGAGCGCTCCCATCCGCTACCAGCACCGCGAGGGGCTGCCGGTGGAGTTCAACTTCGACACGGGCTGGGTCCCCTCCGGCTCGCCGGTGCAGGTGCGCATCGAGACGGTGCTCGCGGGCAACACGCAGGTCTCCCTCGAAGGATCTCTGGTGGGCTCGTGGCCCGAGCCCATGAGCCTGACCGTCGAGCCCACCGAGGGAGGCGGGCGCATCTCGGTCGACTACGGCATCGTGTTTCGGGCGCGCGCCCGGCTGGCGCTCGACGTGGGGGTGGGAGGGCCCATCCGCTGGGAGGGCAACCTGCCGTACCTGCCCATGATCGACTTCCGCGCCATGTCCGCCAACGCCTTCGAGCCCTGGGCGTGGAGCCGCGCTGCCACGCAGGGGCGCACCATGCGGCAGCACATCGCGGACGTCCCGATCACCGACGCCATCGTGCGCATCCCGGGCATCTCCGGCGGGTTCTCGCTCGACGCGATGGGCGAGGTCGAGGCGGGCTACCGATCGACGCGCTTCACCTTCGGAGGCCAGGCCGACCCCATCACCCAGGGCATGCGGCGGGTGCAGGCGGTGTTCATGGCGGGCTCCTTCGTGGAGTACCAGCCGGTGCTCGAAGGGGTGCTCGACTACACCGTCGGCGTGAGGCTCTACCCCGGGCTCTACGTCTCCCTCGCGGGCCGACGGTGGACCATCGGGCTGCCGGAGATCCCCGTCGGGGTCGGTCCGCTGCCGCGCACCATCCGCTTCGACCCTGCGGTGGCTCGCCTCGGGCTGCCGGACGTGGTGGCCGAGCCCGCGATGGTGGACTTCGGCGAGGTGACGCTGGGCCGCTCGGCGGAGCGGGAGGTCACGCTGCGCAACGTGGGCGAGGGGGACGGGCGGCTGCTCACCATCGCGGGCGACGGGCCCTTCAGCTCCCCGGCGAGCTCGCGCCCGCTGCCGGTGCGGTCGCGCTCGGTGGCGGTGGTGACCTTCACCCCGGTGCGACCCGGGCCCGTCGAAGGGACCATGGTGGTCACCACCAACGACCCGGACAACCCCCGGGTGCGGGTGGCGGTGCGGGGCTTCGGCGTGGAGCCTCCGCCGGAGCTGCTCGATGCGGGGAGCCCCGTGCCGGTGGAGGTCGACGCGGGCGAGGTCGCGGAGGACGGCGGCGTGGCGCTGACGCTGACCGGGGTGGACGACGGCGGCTGCGGGTGCTCGGTGCCCGGGCAGACGCGCAAGGCGCCGGGGGGAATGGCCGCGCTGCTGGGGTTTGGTGTATGGGGGGCCGCACGGAGGTCCCGCCGAGGGGCCTCGAAGCGACGGAAGACGGAGGAGAGTCCATGAAGCTTGAGGTTCGTATCGAGCGCACCAGCGCCCCGAAGGCCCATCCCCCGGAGAGCGATCTCGGGTTCGGACGGCATTTCACCGACCACATGCTGCTCGTCGACTTCAACGACGGTCGCGGGTGGAGCGACGCGCGCGTGCTCCCGTACGGCCCGCTCGCGCTCGACCCGGCGGCGGCGGTGCTGCACTACGGCCAGGCGATGTTCGAGGGCATCAAGGCCATCCGCGGCGACGACGGCGTCGTGCGGGTGTTTCGGCTGGAGCGCCACTGCCAGCGCATGGCCAGCGGAGCGCCGCGGCTCTGCATGCCCCAGCCCGACCCGGAGATGCTGGCCCACTGCATCACCGAGCTCCTCAAGGTCGAGTCCGACTGGGTGCCCCGCGCCCGCAACACGGCGCTCTACATCCGCCCCACGCTGGTCGCGACGGAGCCCTTCCTCGGCGTGCGCCCGGCGCATCAATACCTGCTCTACGTGATCCTCTCGCCGGTGGGCTCGTACTACGGCGGCGACACGCTGAAGCCGGTGCGCATCTGGGTCGAGACGCACCAGACGCGCGCCGCCAAAGGGGGCCTCGGCGCGGTGAAGGCGGGCGCCAACTACGCGTCGAGCCTCCAGGCGGCGATGCGCGCCAAGAAGGAGGGCTACGACCAGGTGCTCTGGCTCGACGGCGCGAAGCACGAGTTCCTGGAGGAGGTCGGGACGATGAACCTCTTCCTGGTGCTGGGCGACGAGCTGGTGACCCCGGCCCTGGGCGACACCATCCTGTCGGGCGTCACGCGCGACAGCATCATCACGCTGGCGAAGGCCCGGGGGATGACCGTCACCGAGCGCCCGCTGAGCCTCGCGGAGATCGTCTCGGCGCACGAGAGCGGCAAGCTGAAGGAGGTCTTCGGCAGCGGCACCGCGGCGGTGGTGAGCCCCGTGTCCGAGCTGGTCACCGCCGACCGTCGGATGATCGTGGGCGAAGGCGTCGGGCCCATCGGGCAGTCGTTCTACGACGAGCTCACCGGCATCCAGCACGGCACGCGGCACGACGCGCACGGCTGGCTCACCGCAATCTGAGCGGCTCGATCGCTGCGGGCCATCGCGCGGAACCCCCTAAGCCTGCAAGCGGGTTGAGCCGCTTGCTGACCAATGCTCAGACTTCAGCGGTTGCAGGCCCGCTCGGGGGCCGTCGGCAACCGCGGAGTGGGCGGTGTTTCCGTGGAGATGAGAGCAACGATGAGCGCCCCGCCGGGGGTGCAGGGCGCGCGGCAGCGGCGAAGGAGGCCCACGAATACAGCTGCCGCTACCGTGAGACTTGAGACCAGAGGACTGCCCTAACGGGCAGGGGTCTGGCTCTGGTCGCTGACGCCCTCTCGGTCGTACCGATGGGCTCCTCGCCGTCGGCCTCGCGCTCGTACTCCGAATCCCAGCCCACTGCCCCGCCGCAGGTGATTCGTCGACCCGTTTGAATATTCGTCAGACCCGCCGCCGCGGTCGCGCGTCCCACACAACGCCGCGCCCCTGCCTCCCCCCGTCGATGGCTGCGGGGCGCCGCGGTCATCGCCCCATATCCCTCATCGCCGGAGGCCACAGCCGCCATGGTGCCGTACATCCACGCCCGTCGTTCGGGCAGCCTCGCCATCGTCGCCCTCCTCGGCGGCTGCGCCACCGTCGGCGGCCTCGCCGCCCGCCGCGCCGCCGTCGATGCTCCCGCCGCGCCGGCCGCAGCCCACGCCGCCCGCCGCGCCACGGCCCGCGTCCAGCTCCCCTCCTGCGAGCCCGCACGGGGAGCCCACGCCGCCCGCGCTCCCGCCGCTTCGCACGGCGACCCGGACGCCCGTCGCGCCGCCCAGCGCGGCCTGGAGTTCGTCTCCCGCGAGGCCGTCGCCTGGCAGACCCAGCACAACTGCTACGGCTGCCACGTGCAGGCCGTCACCTTCGAGGCCCTCACCGTCGGCCGCGAGCACCAGTACGACGTGAGCGAGACGGAGTTTCGCGAGGTGCTGCGCGGCCTCACGGACATCAACGGCGGCCACCGCCACGCCGGGGGACTCAGCGTCGGCGGCGGCGGCATGCCCGCGACCTCCCGCGCCTTCGGCGGGGCGGCCTTCGCCCGCTACGACCGCACCGAGGACGGCGCCCTTCGAGACGACCTCCTCGCCGTCGCCGCGCAGCTCGTCGCCTACCAGAACCCCGACGGATCGGTGCGCAACGACGACACCCGCTTCCCCGTGGTGCAGGGCCCCCTGCAGGCCACCACGCAGGCGCTCCAGACGTGGCACCAGGCGTACTCGCGCAGCGCCGACGAGCGCTGGCTCGGCCCGGTGCGAGAGGCCGAGGCCTGGCTACAGTCGCAGGCGCGGCAGCTCACCGACCAGCCTGAAGCGGGCACCGTCGACCTCAACTACGCCGTGATGGGCCTGCTCGAAGCGGGCGCCCAGCCCAGCGAGGCAAGCCTGGTGGCGCTCGCCTCCCGGCTGAGGGAGCGACAGTCGACCGACGGCGGGTGGAGCTTCCGCCCCGGCGGGGAGGCCAACGCCTTCGCCACGGGGCAGAGCCTCCACGCGCTGCGCTCGCTCGGCGCGAGCGACGACGACCCGGCGGTCGCCCGAGGAACCCGCTGGCTGGTCACCCACCAGGCCGAGGACGGCGGCTGGTCGCACGGCGGATCGGGCAAGGCCGAGGCGATGTGGGCGGTCTTCGGTCTGGTGAGCGTCGATGTGATGTCCCTCTCGATGGAGGGCGTGCGCGACGGAGAGCACGCGGGGGGAAGTCCCACGGTGAGGGCCCGCGCGGTGGACAACAGCGGCGCCTCGGTGCGCCAGGTCGAGCTGCTCCTCGACGACAACCCCATCGGGCGGGCGTGCGGCGCCGCGCTCTCCCAGCCTGTGGCCCTCGGCGAGCTGCCCGCGGGGGTGCACACGCTCGACGTGGTGGCCACCAACGACCGGGGCCAGCGCTCCAGCCGGCGCATCGAGCTTTACACCGGGCAGTATTATCTCGCCACGCCGGGCACCCGCTGGAGCGAGGGGCGCACGGTGTTCTCGCTGCGCAACGTCGCGCCCCGGGAGCTCGCCGGGACGGTGCGGGTGAGGGTTCGCACGCCCGAGGGGAGGGAGGTGTGGCGCCACGACGAGGCTGCCGCGCAGGGCCCCGTGCGGGTCTCCTGGGATGGCCGTCCCACCGAAGGGGCGGCGGCCCCGGCGGGGCGCTACGTGGCGACGCTCTCCTACGTCGACCGAGGCGGTCGGGCGCTGCAGGAGATCGAGCTGCCCTTCGTGCACGACACCGTGGAGGCGCAGCAGGCCAACTACGCCCAGGTGCAGGGCCAGCTCAACGCCGAGGGGGCGGGCGGCGCGGCCAACGCCCAGGTGGAGCTCGTCGACCACGCGGGGCGCGTGGTGCAGCGCACCCAGAGCACCGAGTCGGGCGCGTACCGATTCAGCAACATCGACCGGGGGCAGTACCGGGTGCGGGTGAGCCGACCGGGCTTCCGCCCGATGGAGGCCCCGGTGGCGGCGGCCCCAGCGGCGACGTCGAGCGCGGACATGCGGCTCATGCACTGACAGCCCTATCGCGCGCGGCGATCGACTACGCTCGCGCCCACCATGACGCAGGAACACCTCGACGTGCTGATCGTCGGCGCCGGCATCTCGGGCATCGGCGCGGCCTACCACCTCCAGAAGCACTGCCCTGGGAAGACCTGGGCGATCCTGGAGGGGAGAGAGGCCCTCGGAGGGACATGGGACCTCTTCCGCTACCCGGGCATCCGCTCGGACTCGGACATGTACACCCTCGGGTATTCGTTCCGCCCTTGGACCAACCCCAAGGCCATCGCGGACGGGCCGTCGATTCTCGGCTACCTGCGAGAGACCGCCGAGGCCTACGGCATCGACCGCAAGATCCGCTACGGCCACAAGGTCGAGCGCGCGAGCTGGTCCACCGAGGCCGCCCGCTGGACCGTCGAGGCCCGCGACGCCTCCACCGGCGAGCTGCGCCGCTTCACCTGCAGCTTCCTCTTCATGTGCGCGGGCTACTACGACTACGACGAGGGCCACTCGCCGGAGTTCCCTGGGAGGGAGCGCTTCAAGGGGCGCGTCGTCCACCCGCAGCACTGGACCCCCGACGTCGAGTACGAGGGCAAGCGCGTGGTGGTCATCGGCAGCGGCGCCACCGCCGTCACCCTGGTGCCCGAGCTCTCCAAGCGGGCGGCGCACGTCACCATGCTCCAGCGCTCGCCCTCCTACGTGGTGACGATCCCCGAGCGCGATCGCGTCGCCAACTGGCTGCGGGCGCGGCTGCCGCTGCGGTCGGCCTACGCGCTCACCCGCGGCAAGAACGTGCTGCTGAGCATGGCCTTCTACAACTACTGCCGCCGCTTCCCCGAGCACGCCACGCGCTTCATGGTGGGCACCGTGCGCCGGGAGCTTCGCGGCAAGCTCGACGTGACGAAGCACTTCACCCCCCGCTACAAGCCCTGGGACCAGCGGGTGTGCCTCGTCCCCGACGGCGACCTCTTCGAGGCGCTTCGCTCGGGCAGGGCCTCGGTGGTCACCGACCAGATCGAGACCTTCACCGAGACGGGCATCCGCCTGCGCTCCGGGGACGAACTCCCCGCCGACGTGATCGTCACGGCCACCGGGCTGAAGCTGAAGTTCCTCGGGGGGATGGAGGTGGAGGTGGACGGGCGTCGCGTCGATCCGTCGAAGACCATGGCCTACAAGGGCATGATGATCAGCGACGTGCCCAACCTGGCGCTCGCCATCGGCTACACCAACGCCTCGTGGACGCTCAAGGTCGACCTCACCTGCGAGTACGTCTGCCGGCTGCTCAACCACATGGACGCGCGCGGTTACACCACCTGCGTACCCCGCCGCCGCGACAGCTCCGTGAAGGAGGAGCCCCTGCTCGATTTCTCATCGGGCTATGTGCAGCGCGCGGTCGATGCGTTTCCCCGGCAGGGCTCCATCGCGCCGTGGAAGCTCCACCAGAACTACGCCTTCGACATGATGCAGCTGCGGCACTCGCCGCTGGAGGACGGGACGATGGAGTTCTCCACCGCGCGACGATGAGGGTTGAAGGTCAGCAGGCGGCGTAGGCGGGGAGGAGATCGTCGGCGCGGCGACCGCGGGCGCGGCGGTCGGGGCGGCCGTCGTTGCGGCGGTCGGCCGGGCCCCAGCGGCGGTAGGAGAAGCGGCTCTCCAGCTCGGAGCCATCGAGGAAGATGACCGGAGCGAAGGGCGCCTCGACGATGGTGAGCAGGTAGCGGGTGAGGGAGTCGAGCTCGCTCAGCAGGTCATAGTAGCGGAGCTCGGGCGCGTCGGGGTCGTCCGCGCAGGAGTGGGAGTGGGAGGGCTTCATGGCGACGCCCAGCGTAGGAGGGCGCGACGCCGAGGGGCCAGTTTCTGCGCAGGCGTCGAGCGCCCTACCAGTGAAGCGCCTTGCCCGGAACCCGCCAGGGAATGCCCCGGCGGGCGTTGGGGGCGACCGACATCAGCGAGGCTCTGCCGCACCGTGTCCTGCTGCGCCGCGTGCTCCTGCTCGTGCGACCACGCGAGGTACATCACCAGCCCCGCCACCACGACCGCCAGCGCCATCACCCCGAGCGCCGCCGCCGCGCCCCAGACGACCCCAGCGGGCACCGCGCCGAGCGCGCCCAGCGCCAGCCACGGCGCGCGCCGGGTGCACTCCAGCGTACGCAGTCACTCCTCCAGCGCTCGCCTCCGCGCCCCCTCGTCGCCGCGACCCACCGTACCGTCGTGGGCTTCGTCCATGATGGTGCGCTACCTGTTCAACCGCCGCGCCAATGCAGGAATCCAGCGGCTCACGGATACACCCCACGGTATATCGTGGCCACGGCCGAGGGCCGTCGCGGTCGCCCACGAAACCCCGCGGCGGCTCCCGTGACCGATCCGCCCCGATGAGCGAGCCCACTCCCCCAGCGCCCGACGCCAAAGCCCCGAGGGACGCGCTCGCCCACATCGCGCTGGAGATGACGAGCGTGCTCGACCTCGGGGCGCTGCTCGGCGCGATCACCGACGGCCTCGTGGCGGAGCTCGACGTGTCGCTCGCCCGCATCTGGCTGCTGGAGCCGCCCGACGATCGGCTGCGGCTGCGCGCGAGCTCCGGCCTCTCTCGCCGGCTCGACGGGCGCTACGGGGAGGTGGCGCTCGGGGCGCTCAAGATCGGCGCCATCGGCGCGAGCCGCGAGCCCGTGTGCCTCGACGACATCGCGCGCGACCCGCTCATCGCCGACCCGGCGTGGGTGCGCGCCCACGGGCTCCGCGCCTTCGCGGGCTACCCTCTCCTCTTCCGGGCGGAGCTGCTCGGGGTGCTCGCGCTCTTCACGCGACGCCCCCTCGGGGCCGCGGAGTTCGCGCACATCGGGGCCTTCGCCCACCAGGCCGCGGTGGCGCTCAAGAACAACGACCCGACGATGAACGAAACCGACGCCAGGTGGCGGGGCACCCGCGATGTTTCCGGTCGCCGCCGCTCCGACGCGGAGTTGATGCGCGATGTTGGGTCGACCCAACGTCGGCAAGACAAGGATTGAGGACGTCGCGGGTTCCCGCCGCCTGGCGTCGGTTTCGCTCATCGTCGGGTCGTTGCCTTGAAACCAGGGGCCCGTGTAAAGGAGATCGTGTCGCCTCCTCCAGTGACCTTGACACGATCCCGCGAGGCATGACACGAAGTGCTCATGATGTCGTCGGGGGCGACGATACATTCAGTTTTCGGTCACATACACACTCATAGCGCTTCTCTTCCTACGGGGGAAACCGGCAGAGGCCCAGAACTACACTACGGAGTGGACCGGTCTCAACTCATGGGCGGGCGCTGTGGCAACGAGTTGCGTGTACCCGCGACAGTCGATTACGATCGTGAACCCGATCTGGCGCGACGGGGAGGTGCACATCCAGGAGGTCGATCCGCGTGATCCTGAAAGCCGCTCGTACTGCACGGCGCCGGATGGAAAGGCTTGGGCAACGCTGAGGGTGCCGCCGGAGGCGGTACCCCCGTGGGCGGGGCCCGGTGTAGTCAACCAACGGCCCATGCCGGGGTTGCAAAGTAGTGCGCCAGCGCTCTCGGGCAATTGGCTGGTAGTTGCGTTTCGCACCTATCCCGCCGGTACGACGGCGGAAGACGCCCATGCCGTTGGACAGTGGAGGGTCTATGCTCGGCACCACGACCCCTATTCCGATTCTTGCAATGGCTGGGACGATCATTGGGTCGACCTGGGTGTGCCCCATTCTACCGATCCCTATGGTGGTAGTTCGATCGAGCAATCCACGGCTCCAACCGCGGTGCCGATCACGTTGGGGGGTGTCGACGGCACCTTGATCCTCATGACTGGAGGATCCGACCCGGGTTCAACGAGGATGCGGGTTCTACTCGATGACGGGAGTACCTACGGCGTTACCTCCGATTGGCTCCCATTGGTCGACGGATACGACATGGCCGGCGTCGGCTACGTGAGTGGACGTATCGCGGCTGCGTCATCGTCCGGGTATGTGACCTTGGTGTCCAACGCGACCATCAACGATCGACAGGTCAGTCTGTTCGTCCTGTCCTGGCAGCAAATCAACGGGATGCTTCTTGGCTCCCCACGCGGGCCGATCTTCTCATTTGCGTGGAGCGCCTTGCCTGGTACAGCGAACGGTCTATCGTTCAGCTATTGCAACATTTCTGCCCCTGTCCTCACTCGCTTGGGTAATCAGTGGATTGGCGCCATCCTTGCCGATGCGGTCTGCAAGGTGGGACAAAGCGAACGTGTACCTCACACACTAACGTTCCTTCTGGATCGAGCCAGCGGCACATCGGGGCCTCCGAATCGAATTCAGTTCCTGGACATGTCCCCAGACACTGAGAGCTTTGCGGTAGGGATGGATGCAAGCATCAGCGATGGCTGGAGCGGTGCTGATCGAGTCAGTATCCCTCATGAGACTCTCCCCGTCCTTGTGTCGCAGGAGTGGAGTGCGTCACTCTATACGTTCAGTCGCTGGGACTCCACCGTGTCACAACTAATCATTCCACCGTATTCGATGAGTTACACCGACACCGTCGGGTGGGTTGTGCCGTTCCAGCAGGAAGGCGAGCAGGGACGAGTCTTGCCCGCTCCCGGGTGCATTCGCTACGGCGTATCGTTCCCCCAGTAGCGAAAGGAAGGTTGCCCATGTTCGTCCGTCGCACTTTGCACTACCTGTTGCTGTCCGTGCCGACGTGCCTTGCCCCCATGAGTTGCGCTTCCACTGTGCGACCCCCCTCACCCGTCGATGGCGCCGTGACGTCTGACGCCGCAGAGCAATGGGACGATGCGCATTCCGGTCGACCGCCTCGGCTGATCGCGCCCCTCTCCACGTCATCGCTCCGTACACAAACCCCTGAGTTCGAGTGGCGGTTGCCAGAGGACTCAGACGCAACACTTCTGGAGGTATGTCGTGATCGCGCATGCTCCAGAATCGAGCACTCCCGTCGCAGCAGTGAGGCGCGCGTCCGCTTGAGCACACCGCTCACGCCGGGCGTCCACTTCTGGCGAACATGGAGTCTGCGGGACTCGTCTCGTTCGGTGGTGCCGAGTAATACCTGGGAGTTCTTCGTCCCCGGTCGGTCCGCCGACACGGCTGGTGAGCGGGCACCCAGACTCGATGTGAATGGGGACGGGGTCGCTGATGCAATCTTCGCCGTAACACGTCGAGCGACTGCCAGTTCTCCTCTGGCATATGTATTCTTCGGCTCAACAGGAGGCCTTCTCGCCAGTCCGATGGAGTTGCGGCCTCCATCGCCAGAGTACGTCCTCCAGACGAGCGCCGTGGGTGTCGGAGACGTCAATGGCGACGGGTACGGCGATCTACTTTTAGGGTATCAATACTCGATCTCGCCCCAGAACGTTGCCGGTCGGGTGTTTCTCTACCTAGGCGCTTCATCCGGCGTTCAAGCGTCCCCGTGGGAGCTGCGTCCACCTCCTGTTCTCTATGGTTTCGGGCGGAGTGCGTCCTGGCTTGGGGACGTCGACCGCGACGGGTACGGAGATTTTGGAGTGTACGGGGCCATCACTCCTCTTACCAAGGGTATTCTCTACTACCGGGGAGGTGAGAGTCCCACCGCCGTCGCTGGAACCACCGGTGAGGATCTGCCTGACATCTCTTCCTGGGCCGTAGGAGACTGGAGTGGGACGGGCCGCCCGATTCTGCTTGCCACAAGCATCGGTGCAGGTGCGTCGACGTCCCTGATTCGAATTGAATCGGGCTTTGCGAGCGAGGTTCTCGGTGCCCTGAGTCTTCCTCAGGAGGATCGGGGCATCCTTCACCTTTCCGCAGACTACAACGGCGATGGCAGGAGTGATGTCCTCGTGCAGGCTGGTCAGAGAACCCTCGTCGCGTACAGCCCGACGATGTCGCCCTCCGCCCTGTCGAGCGAGGTGCAAGGTCGCGCAAGATGGGGAGAGGTCGCGCCGCGTGCGTCCGACGTCGATGGAGATGGTTTCGAGGACACAATCGCGAACTGCATCCCCGAAGGAGTCACGACCCCTGGGCCACATTGTCTCGGCGTCCTTCGTGGCGGTGCTCAGGGCATCGTATCATCGGAGGTGTTGTTCCGTTGGGAGGAGCGCGCGGCTGGTATTCGCGCTCAGGTCGTCGCCGATGTGAACGGCGACGGAATCGACGATCTCGTGTCAGCCATCACCGAGCAGGTCCCCGGGCGGGGCGCCGATGAACAGGTCTTTCGCGGCGTGAGAGTCTACCGAGGTCGTCGAGGCTTTCCGTACTTCGAGCCTTTTCAAGAGATCATGATTCCGACCACTGCCGACCAATTTTTTTCGACCTTTGCCGCTGTTTCGAGGGAGGTCCGTCATGAAGGTTGAATGGAACCGCTCGTGTCCCAGGCGAAACATACACCTGTTTCTGTTCACGGGTATTGTGTGGTTGCTTGGGTGCGGGGCCGAGCCGTCGTCTCTCGGTCGGACGGTGCAGGCGGGGGGGGTGGGCCTTGGGGAGCCGATTCTCTCGGGTTGCGCGCGTGATCCGACAGTGCCACCGCCAATTTCTGGCGGGACGCTCCTTGTGTCGAGTGCGGGCGCCACGACCTGGGTGTCGGACCCTGACCGCGATCGCGTGGTGGTGGTCGACAACGGGTCGCAGACCGTGCTTCGAACCGTGGGTGTCGGCGTGGGCGCAGAGCCTGGACGCGCAGTCGAGGGCATCGCCGCGCAGACGGTGCACGTTGTCCTTCGCAGCGCCGGTACCGTGATGACGATCGATGCGATCGGCACGACTCGGACCGTTGCGGTGTGTCCTGCGCCGCGTGGGATCGCTCGGGATGTTGATGATCTGCTCTACGTCGTCTGCGCGGGCGGTGAGATCGTGGTTCTCAACGCCGACGCCTCGCTGGTCGTGGCGAGCGGCATGAATCAGCCTGATCTTCGCGATATCGTGAGGGTTGGTTCGCGTCTTCTGGTGACTACGTTTCGCGGCGCCCGCGTGTGGGAACTCAATCGCACGAAGTTGTATTGGGGAGCGCCCGGGGTGCGCGCCCAACGCTGGCTCGCGCCTCCGACCTTCGGAGAGGATCGCGCATACCTGTTCGAGCCCGAGGCGAGTTGGCGGGTCGTGCCATTTGGCACCGACCGCTTCTATATGGCACACCAGCGCGCCCTGGTGGCGCCAGTGGGCAATCGTCATCGCGGTTTCTCTTGCGACCACTGCGGGTCGAGTGTCGTGCATGCCGCGCTGTCCAGGTTTGACGTGATCGCGAGTGCGAGCGGTACTGGCGTTCAACTGGTGCCGGTGGGGTCGGCGCCCATCGCGCCGGCGGTGTTGCCCGTCGATGTGGCCGTGGCGTCGACGGGCACTCGCGCCCTGCTCGCGGTGCCGGGAAACCATACGAAGGAACAACTGATCTCGATCGACCTCGCGGCCTACGCCGCGACCACGGGCGGTGCGTTCGCACCCGCGATACCTGTCCAGGCGTCGGGCCACGTCGTGGCCGTGAGCTTCCTCGGCACCGGTATCGAGAATTACGTGTTTCAGACGCGGCAGCCGAGTCGATTGGTCTACGTCACCGAGACCGGCGCGGGAATATCGGTCAACGCGGTGGAGCTTGGCGGCGTCAATGTCGACCATCCTGGCCACGCCTTCTTTCACTGGCTCTCTTATCACTTTAGTGGAAGCACGGCGTGAGGGTGCCGCGCGAAAACATCTGAAATCATAGGCGATCGGCACGACACTGGGTCCGGCCCACCCCCCTCCAGGATGGTACAGGTAACCGGGGGGGGATCCTGCGCTCTCTGAGACAGGAGGCCCGATTCCATGCGCGCGACGACGCTGTTGACGCACCTGCTCGGTGTGCAGGCGATGCGGGTGCGAGAGGTCGCATTCACGACCGAGGGCATCGTCCTCGACGTCGCGCCCACGGCGCGGTGGGGTCGATGCTGGGGGTGCGGGCGCCGCGTTCGCAAGGTCCACGACCGACGCGTGCGCCTCTGGCGGCACCTCGATCTCGGAGGGGCGCGCGCGTGGCTTCGGTACGCGATCCGGCGCCTGGACTGCGCGCGTTGTGGCGTGCGGACGGAGCTGGTCCCGTGGGCGACGTACGACGTGGGATTCACGCACGCGTTCGAGGAGACGGTGGCGTACCTCGCGCAGCGTGCCGACCGCGCGGCCGTCGCAGCGATCGCGCGGACGACATGGCCCAGCGTCGCCATGATCACCGGCCGCGTCCTGGCGCGTGAGTCCTGGGACGATCGTCTGGACGGGCTCGTCAACATCGGCGTCGACGAGGTCTCGTATCGTCGCGGGCAGCACTACCTCACGGTCGTCGTGGACCACGACCGGCGTCGCGTGGTGTGGGTCGAGAAGGGGCACGCGATCGAGACGCTGCGGGCCTTCTTCGAAAGGCTTGGAAACGAGCGTATTTCTGCGCTTCGCACGGTCACGCTCGATCTCTCCGCCGCCTATCGCATCGCGGTTGAGCAGGCCGCGCCGCTCGTTCGCCTGATCTTCGATCGGTTCCACGTGCAGCGCCTCGCGCACCTGGCGCTCGACGAGGTTCGCCGCGCGCAGATGCGAGCGCTCGCCCGCGAGCCCGGCGCCCGCTGGATCAAGGGCACCCGTTGGATCCTTCACAAGCGCCCCCGGAACCTCCTCGCGGAGGAGATCGCGAAGCTCGTCGAGGTCGAACGCCATCATCCCGTCCTCTACCGCGCCTACCTCCTCAAGGAGGAACTCGCCGACATGCTCGACAGCGCCGACGTCACGACCGCTCGTCAACGGTTCGCTCAGTGGCACCGACGCGCCCTGCGGAGCCGCCTCGCGCCATTCCGCCGCGTCGCGCACACCCTCGACCCCCTCCGCGAAGGACTCTTCGCCTACGTCGCCTCGCACCTCACCAACGCGCTCTCCGAGGGCATCAACCTCAAGATCCGCGCGATCACCCACCGAAGCTTCGGGGTCCCGACCGCCCAGACACTCAGCGCGATGATCCTGCTCACGTGTGGCGACCCGTTGATCGACCTGGCTCAACTGCACGCCGTGCTTCCACTAAAGTGATAAGAGAGCCCTTTCACTCCCGGGGTGCGGTGCCCATGGCCTGCGCCTCGTGTCACCTCGAAGGCGGCGACGATGGGCGGTCGTGGTCCTTCGGAACCGTCAGCAGCGGGCCCTCGTGGACGGCGGACAACATCGGCACGCGGCGCACTCAGAACCTTCGGCAGGCGCTCGCCCATCAGGCACCCTTTCACTGGCGTCGCAACGTTCCGACCCTCCGCGACCTGATGAACGAGGGGATGCACGAGCGCATGTCGCGACCGTCGGAGGTGTCTGACGCGGAGGCCGCCGGGCTCGACGCGTGGCTCCAGAGTCTGCGCCCGCCTTGTCCGACCACGCCAACCTCGGCCGCGGACGTGTCCGCGGTGGCGCGCGGACACACGCTCTACGTCGACCTCAGCTGCGCGACCTGCCACGATCGCGAGGGTGAGAAGGGCTTCTTCAACATCGGCACGGGCGGCACATTTGTCGCTCCGCGTCTTGAGGGTCTTCGCACCAGAGCCCCCTACATGCACAACGGCTGTGCCCGCACGCTCCGCGAGCGCTTCACGTCGCCGGAGTGTGGCGGGACGGGGCATCGCGCACTGTTTGAAGGTCGTCAGTTCCCTCCCATCGAGGGTCGAGAGGTGGTCGGGCTCACGCTGGCGCAGATCAATGATCTCGTTGCGTTTCTCAACACCCTGTAGCGAGGTCGAGTGGCAGGATTTGAACGGCGTAGGAGGTTCAAAGCCGCCGCGCACAGTTCGCCAACCTCCTCGAAGGGCTTGGTCATATACCCGGCCACGAGGGGGTTGTAGGCGCAGGAGCTCCTGGAGGGGGATACAACAGCGATCCGACGATGAGCGAAACAGACGCCAGGCGGCGGGGCACCCGCGACGTCTCCGGTCGCCGCCGCTCCGACGCGGAGCGACGCGGGGCTGATGGATGCGCGACGTTGGGTCGACCCAACGTCGGCAAGACGAGGATTGAGGACGTCGCGGGTTCCCGCCGCCTGGCGTCTGTTTCGCTCATCGTCGGGTCGTTGTTTCCCAACGAGGCGCCGCCGCTGAGGGAGCGCCCGGGCGACGTGTCCCTGCTGGTCGCGGCCTTCGTGGAGGCGGCCAGCCGCGGGCTGCACAAGCCCCTGCGCGGGGCCTCTCCGGAGGCGCTGGCGGCGCTCGACGACCGGGGGGCTGAGCCTACGCCGTCACGCCCGTCCCGATGGGGCAGGTCACGCCGGTGCCCCCGAGGCCGCAGTAGCCGTCCGGGTTCTTCTCCAGGTACTGCTGGTGATAGTCCTCCGCGAAGTAGAACTCCGGCGCCTCCCGCACCTCCGTGGTGATGGCGTTGCGCCCCGCCTTGCGGAGCGCCTGCTCGTAGGCCACCCGCGAGCTCTCCGCGGCCGCGCGCTGCGCTTCGTCGTAGCAATAGATCCCGGAGCGGTACTGCGTCCCTACGTCGTTGCCCTGGCGCATCCCCTGGGTCGGGTCGTGGTTCTCCCAGAAGGCCTTGAGCAGCGCCTCGTAGGAGACCTTCGCCGGGTCGTACACCACGCGCACCACCTCGTTGTGGCCGGTGCGACCGCTGCACACTTCCTTGTACGTGGGGTTGGGCGTGTAGCCCGCGGCGTAGCCCGCCGCCGTGGAGACCACCCCGGGGAGCCTCCAGAACTTCCGCTCGACGCCCCAGAAGCAGCCCATGCCGAACATCGCCATCGCCATCCCGGGGAAGTCCCCTTCGAGCGGCGTCCCGAGCACCGCGTGGCGCGCCGGGACGGGCATCCGCTCGCTGCGCCCGGGCAGCGCCTCGGAGGGAGAGGGCATCGTCGTCTTGGTGGGATCGGTGAACGAAAACATGCGGAGCACTCTGTCACCGACCCGACAGGTCGGCCAGTGCCACGCCGCTAGCGCAGCGCGCCGACGAGCCCCTGGACCACCGTCGCGAGGCCCACGACGCTGAGCAGCCCCACCAGCGCCACCGCCATGAATGCGTTGCGCGGGCTGCGGTCGACCGCGTGCATCGTCTCGGCGCCCATGCGCTTGGCCATCGTGACGGGGCACTCCACCGGAACCTTGCCGTCGCGGATGGACTGCAGCCGGTCGATCATCGCGGTGACCGAGCGGTAGCGCTCGTTCGGGTCCTTGGCGACGCCGTGCCGGATGAAGTGCGCCAGCTCCGCGGGCACCCGCGACTGGTGCGGGCTCTCCGCCGTGTACGCCATCGGGACCGGGTCGCGCAGCACCCCCGCCACGCACTCGCTCACGCCGCTCTTGCTCGCCAGGTAGTGCTCCAGCGTCAGCAGCTCATGGAACATCACGCTGAGCGCATACACGTCGCTGCGCTCGTCGAGCGTCGCCACCTCGCCGCGCGCCTGCTCCGGGGACATGTACGCCGGGGTCCCGAGGAGCGATCCCTCCATGGTCCTGAGCTTGTCGTTGCCCTGCCGCCTGCCCTTCGGGGCCGTGAGGGTGATCAGCTTGTCGTCGACCGGGAAGCGCTTCACCTCATCGCGGCTGCGGGCGAGGCCCCAGTCCATCACCACCACCTCCCCGTAGCGGCCCACCATGATGTTGGCGGGCTTCAGGTCGCGGTGCAGCACCCCCTGCGCGTGCGCGTACTGCACCCCCCGAAGCACCTGAAGGAAGACCTCCGTGCGCTGCTCGAAGGAATACCGCTGGTGGTATTCAGGGTCCCCCGCGATGAGGCGCTCGATGACGTGCTCGAGGGTCTCGCCCTCGACGTACTTCATCACATAGAAGTACCGCCCGTCGGGGTCGACGCCCACGTCGTGGATCGGGACGATGTTCGGATGATCGAGGCGCCCGAGCACCCTGATCTCCTCGACGAAGCGCGCGGTGATCTCCGCCCCGCCCTCCAGCTCCGGCAGCAGGCGCTTGAGGGCCACCGGGCGCTCGATGTCGTTGTCGCGCGCCAGCACCACCTCGCCGACGCCGCCGCGGCCGAGCACCTTCGCGGCCTCGAAGCGCTCCCTCGCGTCGACCACCAGCCGGGGCACCTCCCCGACGAACTCCACCCTCGGGAGGATGGTCGAGCGCGCTCCGCCCGCCGCGGCCGGGCCGTCGAGGGCGGGGCCGGGCAGCACCTGCGTGGCGCCGTCGTGGGAGGGCTGCTGCGCGGGCGAGAGAACGGTCTGGGCGAGCGAGGAAGGGGCGGGCGAGGGGACGTACGCGCCAGGGATCGTGTCGTTCTGCATGGGGTGGTGGTTCCTCGCGATAGCCTATCGGGCCGCGCCGCGCACGGTGTCGGCGGGGCGGAGGGCCTCGGCGAGGCGCTTGTACTGGCTCAGGTCGTTGTAGGCCTGGGCGCTCACCCGAAGCAGCAGGCTCGCCGGGTCGCCCCAGCGCATCACCGGCACCTCGATGCGGTGATGGTCCCAGAGGCGTTGCTGGAGGTGATCCTCGAAGGTGGGATCGCAGGGGTCGGTCGGGGGGAAGCGGTCCGCGGGGAGCACCAGCGTGGCCATGGAGCCGATCATGGTCTCGGGCGCTGGAGGGCTCACCCCGAGGGCGTCGGAGAGCAGCGCGCGGGCCTCCAGGGCGAGGGCGCGGTTGGCCTCGCGAAGGGCGTCCCATCCCCCAGGGAGGAGCGAGCCCATGAAGCGGATGGCCTCGGGGACGGAGAGCACCGCGGTGGGGTCGTCGGTGCCCATCCAGTTGAACTCGATGGAGAGGCGGGAGCGGTCGGTGCGGCGGGAGCTGGCCCCGTGGCTGATCACCAGCGGTCGCACCCGGTGCTGCCGGCTCGGGTGCACATGGAGGAAGGCCGCGCCCTTCGGGGAGCACACCCACTTGTGGAGGTTGCCCGTGTAGTAGGCCGCTCCGAAGGAGCGCAGCGAGAGCGGGACCATCCCCGGCGCGTGGGCTCCGTCGACCAGCACGTCGACCCCGGAGCGCTGGCAGACGTGGACGATGTCCTCGACCGGAAACACCAGGGCCGTAGGGCTGGTGACGTGGTCGACCAGCACGAGGCGGGTGCGGGAGGAGAGCGTGCGGGTGATGGCGTCGAGCACCTGGCCCGACGAGCGCAACGGGAAGGGGACCTCCGCGGTGACCACCCTCGCTCCGGCGCGCTCGGCGACGAAGCGGGCGGCGTTGGTGCACGCGGCGTAGCCGTGGTCGGTGACGACGATCTCGTCGCCCGGGGAGAGGGTGAGGGACTGGAGCACGGCGTTGACCGCGAAGGTGGCGTTGGGGACGAAGACCAGGTCTTCTGAGGGGGCGTCGACGAAGGCGCCCAGGGAGGTGCGGGCCTCGTCGAGGAGGGTCTCCAGGTCGCGCACCAGGAACTGCACCGGCTGCGCCTCCATGCGGTCTCGCAGGCGCTGCTGGGCGGCGAGCACGGCGCGGGGGGTGGCGCCGAAGGACCCGTGGTTGAGGAAGGTGACGGCCGGGTCGAGGGCGAAGTGCTGCGAGAGGGTCATCGTCGGTGGGGCGGAACGATCGACGAGACGGTCCACGGGTGACAAGCGCCACGGCTCAGGTTTCGGCGGGCGGCCGAAGGGTGAGAGACTCCGTGTCATGCGGCGTACAGGGTTGTGTCTGGCGGGTGTCACGGTGCTGGTGTCTTGCAGCGATCCGACGACGGAGGCGCCGAGGGATGCGGGCGCCGACGTGCTCTTCGACGGGTCGATGGACGCCCCGGCGGACACCGGCACCGCGTCCCCCGAGGACAGCGGCCCGAGCGAGTGCCCGGTGGGGGCGGCCTTCGCGCAGGGCTCGGCGGAGGGCGCCGCCGACCCGACGATGGTCCCGGCGGGGACGGGCCCCGGTGGGGCGGTGCGCGCGGGGCGGCTGACCGCCTCGGCGCTCCCGGTCGACCGCACCGGGCTGGGCACCTGGCAGGCGGGCGACTACGTGCTGGCCAACACCCGGGTGGCGCTGCTCATCGAGGCCGCGCGGCCGACCTCTGGATACAACCCGTGGGGAGGGACGCCTGTGGGCGTGGCCTCGGTGCGCGACGGACGCCTCGTCGACGCGGGGGATTTCGGCGAGCTCATCATCGGCCTCGGGCGCTTCACGCTGCAGGCCGAGTCGGTGACGGTGATGAACGACGGCCGCGACGGCATGCCCGCGGTGGTGAGGGCGAGCGGGCCGCTGAGGGCGATCCCCTTCCTCGATGAGTTCGGCCGCGCGATCGCCCCGGCGGACTACGGGGACATCCGGGTGGCGATGGACTACGAGCTGCGCGCCGACAGCGACGTGGCGGAGGTCTACGCGACCTTCGATGTCCCGCGGCTGGGCACCACCGTCGTGCGCACGGTGCTCAACGGCTTCTTCCAGGCCAACCGCATGGGGCGCTTCGTGCCCAACGCGGGCTTCATGGAGGGCACCGGCGCGATGAGCGCGACCCCGATGGTGGGCTGGGTCGACGACCGCGCCACGAGCTGGGCATGGATGCTCCCGGCCTCCCGCGGAACCATCACCCCGATCATCTCGGTGTCGGGCTTCGACATGTTCACCGCGCCGGCGATCACCTTCCCCCCGTGCAGCCAGACGAGGGTGCACTTCGGCCGCATCGCCCTGGGCGGCCCCGGGCTCGACGGGCTGCAGCGCGCCATCGCCGCCGACGCCCGCGTCCCGCTCCGCGCCATCACCGGAACCATCACCGACGCCTCCGGCGCGCCCGCTGCCGGGGCGAGGGTTCACGCCACCTCGATGGACGGCGCCCGATACCTCGACCGGGTCAGCGCGGACGCCATGGGGCGCTTCGAGCTGCGCGTCCCGGCCGAGCCGGTGCGCCTCCAGGGCTGGCGCTCGGGGAGCGCACCCACCGCGGCGGTGCCAGTGGCTGAGGGGGCGAGCACGGCGTCGCTGGCCTTTCCTGCCGACGGGTCCATCACGGTCGAGGCCACCGAGGCGGGGAGCGGTCAGCCCCTGCCGGTGAGGGTGCAGGTCATCCCCGAGGGGGCGGCGGCGCCATCGCTGCCCGCGAGCCACGGGGAGGCGGTGCCGTCCTACGGGCGGCTTCACGTGGCCTTCCCGATCGACGGCCGGGTGACCCTCCCGGCGCCTCCGGGGCGCTTCCGGGTGGTGGTCTCTCACGGACCCTTCTATGACCTCTCGGACACCACGGTGACGGTCACCGCGGGGATGAGCACCCGGGTCCCGGTGACGCTTCGCAGGGTGGTCGAGACGCCGGGAGTCCTTTGTGGGGACTTCCATGTCCACACGAGCCGATCACCCGACTCCGATGACGACGCTCGGCTGAAGCTGTCCTCTGGCGCGGCCGACGACCTCTCGGTGATGGCCCGCTCGGAGCACGAGTGGGTCGCGGACTTCCAGCCGTTGATCGAAGAGATGGGGCTGCAGCGCCGGATGCGGGGCGTCGGCTCGATCGAGCTCACGACCTTCACCTATGGGCACTTCGGGGTCTTTCCCCTCACGGCCGACACCTCTCGTATCAACAATGGCAACTTCACCTGGGTCGGCCGGCTGCCGCCCGCGGTGTTCGCGGACGTGCGCGCCCGGCCCGAGCGCCCGACGCTGGTGATCAATCACCCCCGCGGATCCCGCGCTGGAGCGTACTTCGACGCCGCCGGGTACAACGCCGCGGACGGCACCGCCAACACGGCCATGTGGGATGACGGCTTCACCGCGGTAGAGTTCTTCAATGACAGCTCCTTTGAAGAGAACCCTGTGCTGGTGAGGGACTGGTTCTCCTTCCTTTCACGGGGACGGCGGGTCTTCGCGGTGGGCTCCTCGGACAGCCACCACCTCAACAGCTCGCCCGTGGGCTTTCCCCGGACGTGCATGTTCCTCGGGACCAGCGACCCGATGGCCGCGACGCCGCAGGCCATCGGGACGGCGGTGGGCACCGGGCGATCGACCATCGCGGGAGGGATCTTCCTCGACGTGAGGGCGCTCCCTGCGACGGGGACGAGCGGCGCCGTGGGCCCGGGCCAGGAGCTCACCGGGGTGGGAAGCGAGGGGAGGCTGGAGATCACGGCGAGGGCGCCGACGTGGGTGCGCGCCGACCGGCTGCAGGTCTTCGTGGACGGGACCGCCCTGCCGACCATCGCCCTCGACGACGCGGCGCGCGACCCGAGCGACCCGGTGGTGCGCTACCGCGGAACGGTCAGGGTGCCGGTGGCGGCGAGCGGCAGCTGGGTGGTGGTGGCGGCGCACGGTCGGGAGCTGGAGCCGGTGTTCCCGAGGCGGACGGCCTTCGCGGTGAGCAACCCGATCTTCCTGCGGCGGTAGCGGGAGGGGGCTCTCTCCCCTCCGATCAGACGGAGGTCTGGGTGATCAGCAGGAAGGACGGATTGCCCGCCGGGTCCTGACTGGTGATCTTGTTCTTGAAGACCCCGAGGCTCGAATAGACCGTGGCGTAGTCGATGGGATAGATCCAGACGTTGGGCCCGACGTTGTACGTGGCCCAGGCCTGATAGAGCCCCCAGTACTCGTTTCCAGAGGTGTCGAACCAGATCTCTCCGAGCTTCAGCCAGGAGGTGCCGTCCCATACACGGATATCGTAGAGGAAGAGCGGGTCAACCTGCATGACCCCGGCCTTCAGGGCCTTCTTCCCCTTCTTCGCGGTTCCAGGGAAGGGCTTCGCCTCAGGGCGGGCCACCGCCGCGGTGCCCATCGCGGGCTTCTTCTTCTTTGCGGTCGTACCGGCTGTCTTCTTCACGGTTGCCATCAGTGGTGCTCCTCTATGCGCCGCCAATGCCCAGAGCGGCGGCAGCCTCATCAATGGACATCACCTCCAGCCGGTGTGTCCAGTGTGATCTTGGGATGCTCTCGAAATGAGGGGTGGCGATTCCCGACAAGGCCCTACGTCTGCGGGGCCGCGCCTTCGCCAGCAGCGCCAGCGACTGCACCGCCACCCGGGAGAGCGGCAGCGCCTTCGCCCGCCCCACCAGCAGCCGCTCCTCCTCGGCGTCCACCGCCTCGCCGCACAGCATCGCCAGCGGCTGCACCAGCGCCAGCCCCGGGACCCACCCGGTCAGCGTCCACTGCCGCAGCGCCCTCGCGCTCAGCGCCCTCGCCGTCTCCAGGTCGCCAGCGCGCCACGCCACCGCCGCCTCGTTCATGCAGAGCAGCGCGGCCACGTCGCGAAGCCCTACGCTCGAGACGGCGTCCAGCAGCTCCAGGTCCGGCGAGGCCGCCCGCCCGGTGCGGTAGGCCACGGCCCGCAGGATCCACTCGGCCCTGGCCTCATAGTACGGGTGGCGGCACCTCGCGGCGGAGCGGCGCGCCTCCTCGGCGAGCGAGCTCGCGTCGTCGAGGCGGAAGCACTCCATCGCCGCGGAGGCGGCGTTCACCCTGGCGTCGAGGCGCGCCGTAGCCCACGGCTCCCACGCGGCGGCCTCCTTCAGCAGCGACGCGGCCTCCTCGAAGCGCCCTTGGCGGTAGCGCAGCCGGCCGAGGGCGTTGGCGCGCAGCCCGGGGTCCGTCGCGCAGCGGGCCACCTCGTCGACCACGCGCTCCTCGCGGTCGGGCTCCACCCGCCGCGCGGCCATCACCCGCATCGTCAGCCGCCTACGCTCCAGCGCCGGGTCGGCGAAGCGGGCGACGGACTCGATCATCGCGAGCGCCCGGTCGCCCGCCTGGGAGAGCATCAGCGCAGCGCGGAGCATCCCGTCGAGCGCCGCGGTGTGCCCGGAGGGGAAGCGCGCCCGGGAGAGCTCGTAGACCGCGCGGTCGAGGGAGCGGGGTGTCCCTTCGGCGAGGGCGACCTCCACGGCGACGGAGAGCAGCGCCGACTCCGGGGAGTCGCCGTGGTGGGGGGAGTCCTCGGTGAGCTGGCGCACCGCCACGAGGCAGGCGTCGAGCACCGCGGCGGCGTGGCCGAGCGCCCCGGAGCGGGCGTGGTGAAGCGCGAGGGCGGCCCCCTCGGAGGCGATGGCGCGGGCGGCGCGGAGGCGCTCGTCGCTCTGGCCGTAGGGCGGGTGCAGCCCGAGGAGGGCGTGGAGCCGGGCGTCGTCGTCGTCCGCGGGGCGCGCCCCGGAGGCGGTGCTGCGCAGGGGGCGGGCGGTGCCGAAGCCCGTGGCGAGCCGGTCGAGGGTCTCGCGGTCGATGGCGAAGCGCTCCCCGTCGCGGCGCACGAGGCCGGCGCGCTCCCAGGCGAGGAGCTCGTCGAGGACGCGGGCGCGGCGTCCGTCGGTGCGTGCGCGGAGGGCGCGAGCGGCGTCCGAGGGGATGTGGAAGAGGCGCTCGGTGCCGGCGAAGAGGGAGCGGAGCGATGGGTCGTCGAGGAGGTCGTCGTCGCCGCCGTCGAGCAGGAGGGGAGGGAGCGAGGCGCTGCGGGCGGGGCCGCCTCGGAGGCGGGACAGCACCTCCGCGGCGGACTCCGGGCGCTCCTCGGGGCGGCGGGAGAGCAGGGCGTCGACGACGGCGGCGACGGCCTCGGGGACGAGGGGGGCGCGCTCCCGAAGGGGCGTGGCGGGGACGTTGACCTTCGCCCAGAAGGTCGAGAAGACGGTGTTCCCGGGGGCGACGGGGGAGTCGCCGGAGAGGGCGAGGTAGAGCATGACGCCGAGGGCGTAGAGGTCCGTGCGGGGGGTGATGTCACCGCCCTGGATCTGCTCGGGCGCGAGGAAGAGCGGCGTGCCGAGGATCTCGCCGTGGCCCGAGCGCTGCGCGTCGAGGGACTCCCAGCTCACCCCGAAGTCGAGCAGGGTGGGGCGCCCCTCGGGGCAGACGAGCACGTTGCCGGGCTTGAGGTCGCGGTGGATCACCCCCGCCGCGTGGATGCGCGAGAGGGTCTCGAGGAGGGCGGTGACCGTGGGGCGGAGCTCCTCCCAGGGGAGGGGCGAGGGGCGGCCTGGGAAGGGGGCTCCGTCGACGCGCTCCATGACGAGGAAGACGTCGCCGTCGTCGACGCCCTCGTCGAGCAGGGTGACCACGCCGGGCACGCGCAGGCGTCGAAGGGTGGCGATCTCGCGGCGCACCCGGGCCCCCTCGGAGAGGGAGCTTGAGTGCATCACCTTCACGGCGACGCGGCTGCGGGTGAGAGGGTCATCGGCCTCCCAGACCTCGGCCTGGCCGCCGGCGCCGAGCATCAGCTCCAGGACATAGCGGCCGGCGATGACGCGGGAGGCGAAGGTTCCCCCGCGGGGGCGGGCGACGGCGTCGGCGGAGGGCGTCGTCGGGGGGAGCTCGTCGGACACGAGGCGGGAGGGTAACGCCTCGCGATGGATGGGTGGGAAGCCGAGTTGGAGGGCCAGCGTCCAGAACCCCTCACAGCACCAATCGGGCGTTCAGAACATCCGCACCCCGAGGCCCGCGAGCACGCTCACGTGCGTCCCCGGCAGCCACGCCACCGGGAAGGCCCAGCCCGCGCGAACATAGGCCTGCCACCGCCCGAAGCGCAGGTCGGCGAAGGCCGCCGCGCCGCCCGCTCCTGCGAAGGCGTCGAGCGCCCCCACGCGGCGCACGTCGTTGAAGGCTCCGCCCGCCACCGCCACGCCCAGCTCGTGAGGAGCCCTGAGCGACGGGCGCACATGGACGCTCGCCTGCGCCGCGATCAGCCGCTCGCTCAGCAGCGACGGCCACGCGAGCCCGGGGATGGCCACCACGTAGGGGTTCATCCCTCCGACCCTCGGTCGGGTGAGGTCGTCCTCGCCCTCTCCCCAGCTCGCGCTCTGCTCCAACTGCACCCGCACGCGCGATCCCAGCGCCGCGCCCGCGCGCAGCCACTGCCTCGCCATCACGATCACCCGCCCGGGGCGGTTGCGTCGGTCGTCCACGCCCGAGAGCGCTCCCCACGCCTGGGCGTCGTCGCGCACGTCGACCCCCAGCTCGACGCCCGCCGCGATACCCCGGAGGCGGGGATAGGCGACGTGCGCCTGCCATTCGTCGGCGGGGCTGGTGATGGCCCAGTACGTATAGCGAAGCCGAGGCTCGAAGACCGTCGCGTTGGGAGGGAGCAGCAGGTCCCGGCTGGTCGCGTCGGAGCGGGCGAAGAGCCAGCGGCGCGCGGCGGCGACGAGCTCCAGCGAGTGGGCTCCGCCGGGCAGCCATTTGATCGAGGTGACCGCGTAGACATAGCTCGCCCAGAAGCCCCGGCCGGGCTGTCTCGCCCCGAGGGCCCGGTAGTCCGGGAGCACCCCGGCGTAGGCGCCCTCCGCCCGCACCGCGGCCGAGAACCGCAGCCTCGGCGTCCCCAGAGGAACATCCTCCACCCCGGCCTGCACCGTCTCGGTGTTGAGGAAGAGGTGCAGGTCGCCGCCGCCGCGGGTGAGGCCTCGCCCTCGCGCGTCGAGGAGCACCCAGCCGTGGCCGCCGAGCTCGGGGGAGAGCCACTGCTCGTGCGCTGCCAGGGCCGTCGCGCTCCAGTCGAGTCCCTGCGCCTCCGCGCCGAAGGCCAGCGTGGCGATCGCCGCAGCCCGGGGATGCCACCCTGCGTGTCGTCTCATGGAACGGGACGCTACGCGGGGCAGGCTCTGTCGGTGACACCTACGGAAATGCCCGTTGGGCGGCGGAGGGCGATCGGGGGTATGGTCCCGGCCTCGATCGCCATGCACAGCCCCCTTGATACGCTTGTCTCCGAAGGGATTCTCGACGACGTGCTCGGCCGCCTGAAGAGCGGCAAGGAGGCCGACGTGTTCCGGGTGGTGTACCGGGGCGAGGTCGTGGTCGCCAAGGTCTACAAAGACCGCGACCAGCGGAGCTTCAAGAACAACGCGGGCTACAAGGAAGGCCGCGTCGTGCGCAACACCCGCACCCAGCGGGCGATGGAGAAGGGCAGCCGCTTCGGCCGCTCCGAGGACGAGGACGAGTGGAAGGCCTCCGAGGCCCGCTGCCTCCACCGGCTCCACGCCGCGGGCGTAAGGGTGCCCACGCCGGTGATGTTCTACGAGGGCGTGCTGCTGATGGAGCTCGTCGAGGACGCCGAGGGCAACGCCGCCCCGCGCCTCGTCGAGGCGGCCTTCGACCCCACCCTCGCGGCCGGCTTCTACCGCGACCTGCGATCGCAGATCGTGAAGATGCTCTGCTGCGACCTCATCCACGGCGACCTGTCGCCCTACAACGTGCTGCTCGCCGCGGGCGGTCCGACCATCATCGACTTCCCGCAGACGGTCTCCGCGGCGCACAACTCCCAGTCGGAGTCCTTCTTCCGCCGCGACTTCGACGGCATCCAGCAGTTCTTCGCGCGCATCGACCGAAGCCTCCTCGCGTGCAACAGCGACGGCCGCGAGATCTGGAAGACCTACGTGCGGCGAGAGCTCTCGCCCGACTATGTTCCTGAGCCGGTCGCCCGCGAGGCGAGGCCCGGCCAGGCCCAGTACGCCCCGCGGGGACAGCAGGGCCCGCGCCCCGGCGGCGCCCGCCCGCCGCAGTCCTACGGAGGAGCGCCACAGGGACACGCGCCGCGCCAGGGTGCACCGCAGGGACAGCCCCGACAGGGAGCACCGCAGGGATACGCGCCTCGTCAGGGAGCACCGCAGGGGCAGCCGCCGCCACGTCAGGGAGCACCGCAGGGGCAGCCCCGTCAGGGAGCACCGCAGGGGCAGCCGCCGCCTCGTCAGGGAGCACCGCAGGGGCAGCGGTCGGCGCCGTGGCCGGCCCGCTCATCGGGGCCGGTGGTCAGCTATGTGAAGCGCCCGGCAGGCCGCGATGCGGGTCCTCCGGCCGAGCGCGCGACGGCGGCTCCTCCGCCGAAGCCCGCCGCCCCGCCGCCTCCCGACGGCAACCCCCACCGCAAGCGCCGCCGGCATCGGCCGTAGGCGGTCTCTCGCTCAGGTCGACAGTCACCGTCCTCACCCGGAGCGAAGCGGAGGGGCGCGACCGCCCACGCCAGCTCAACGCGCCTTCACCCCGGGGAGCCTCGCGCTCACCCGGCTCGCAGCGCGGTCTCCCAGGCCTCCGGGCGGAAGCCCACGAGCACGGTGGCGTCGCGCACCAGCACCGGGCGCTTCACCAGCTTGCCGTCGGCGGCGAGCCACCCGATGAGCTCGTCGTCGCTGGCCGCGTCGACGCGCGCCTTGCCGAGCGCCCGGTAGCTCTGGCCGCTGGTGTTGAGCCAGCGGCGCAGCGGAACGCCGCTCGCGGCGATCCATCGGCGGAGCTCGTCGACGGTCGGCGGCTGCTCGACGATGGGACGCAGCTCGAAGGGGATCGCGCCGGCGTCGAGCCAGGAGCGCGCCTTGCGACAGGTGTCGCATCCCGCGTAGGCGAGGAGGAGGGCTGGTGTTGTCATGGGGATGAGGTGCCGGAGCTGGTGAGCGATCAGGCGCTCACTCGAAGGGATTGGGCGGGACCGCTCCGCTGGAAGGCGCCGCGGGCCTCGGCGCGGGCGCAGGCGCAGGCTGAACCGCAGGCGGCGGCGCTGCCGGGGCGGTGACCGCGGGCGTCGGACGCGCCGCAGGAGCGGGACGCACGACCGGCCGCTGGATGGGGCGGCCGACAGGCCTCGGGCGAGCGACCGGCGCCTCGACGGGGGCGACCGCCGCAGGGGCAGGCGCAGGAGCGGGCGAGGGCAGCGGCACCACCGCGGGGACCGGTGCGGGCTCAGGCGTCGCAGCGGGCGCCGGTGCGGGCGCCGGTGCGGGCGCCGGTGCGGGCGCGGGGGTGGGCGCGGGCTCCTCCGTGGTCTGCGGCTGCGGCTGGGCCGTCGGAACGGGCGGCGCCGTGGGGGGCTGCTCCATCACCGGCGGGGTGCTGGGCTCACGCGGGGGGATCGGCGGCGTCGGGGCGGCGGGCTCCGGCGCGGGCTCCGTGACGGGCGCGGGGGGCGGCTCGGCCGGCGTGTCGCCGCTGCCCTGCATCAGCACTACGACGGCGCCGACGACCAGCGCCAGTCCGATGGCGGCGTAGAGCACCACCGGGCTGCGCTTCTTCGGCGTCGCGTCGACCTTGGAGGCGACCTCGGCTACCACGGCGGATCGCGCGGGCGCAGGCGCAGGCGCAGGTCGCACCGAGGGAGGCGCCTCCTTCACCGACTCCTCGATCAGCTCCTCGAGGGAGACCCCCGAGGGCTTCGTCTCGGCGACCGCGGCCACCGGGGCCTCGTCGACGACGGGCTTCGGCGCGGCCTCGACGGCAGGCGCAGCCTCGGCGGCGGGCTCAGCCTCGGCGGCGGGCTCAGCCTCGGCAGCGGGCGCGGCCTCGGCAGCGGGCTCGGCCTCGGCAGCGGGCGCGGCCTCGGCAGCGGTGGTCGTCTCCTCGCTCGCGGCCGCGGCCTCGGGCGCTGCGGGAGCGGGCTCCGGCGTCGCTCTGGCCGCGGGCTCGTCGGGGATCTCGCGCATCGCCTTCAGGGCGGCGTCGAGCTCCACCCTGGAGGCGCGCTGGGTGCTGTCGTCCGAGAACGCCGCGAGGTCGGCGGCCTTCATGGGGATGGTTCCGGGCGGCTCGCTCGGGGCCTTCACCACGTCGCGCTCGCCGCTGGTGAACTCCAGCGTCGCTCGGACGTCGCTCGAGGAGGGCCGGGCGACCGGCGAGCCCACCACCAGCTGCGCCGCCGCCTTCGGGGGTGTCGGCTCGACCGGGGGCGTCGCCGCGACCACCGGCGAAGCCTTCGCGGCCTCGGCCTGGGCGAGCGCCGAGCGCGCGGCCTTCACGGCCTCCGCGGCCTCGGCCAGGCCCATGCCCACCATCGTCGACTTCATCGACCCGACGGCCTTCGCGCTCTCCGCCGACTCCGGGCCAGGCTGCGACGGGGCCTTGGCGATGCGCAGCGCCTCGCCCAGCAGGGCGTTCATCTGGCGCATGACCGTCTGGTCCTGCTCGGCGGGGAGCGGGGCCGGCGGACCGTTGCCGAAGAAGTCTCCCGAGCGGGAGTCGATGCTCGTCGGCGGAGGCACGCTGGGCGCCGACGGGCGCAGGCTCTCGAAGTGCGGCCCGGCCCCCTCGCCCTTGCGCGCCATGATGCGCTCCAGCACCTCGTACCCTTCGTCCACCTTGAGGAACTTCACCCCCATCCCGGGCGGCGCGTCGGGCTTCGCCTCGTGCTCCTCGCGGCGCTGCACCACCCGCCCCGCGGCCTTCAGCACCGGGGTCTCGTCCTTGAGCTGGATCTCGATCTTCAACAGCTCGCCCAGCGCGGGCGGCTTCGGCGTCTTGATCCACATCCCGGTGCGGGAGATGTCCTTGGCGTACTGCTCGATGAAATCCTCGAGCGTCGCGCTCTTGTATTTCACCTTGAGGGCCTTCGCCTTGACCTTCTGTTCCTTGCGGGGTTCGTCGGACATCGAGTGTGCGTCTCCAGGCCAGTCGTGGGCTCTCGGCTGATCAGCGACCGTGAGGGAGCGCCCAAAGAAGCAGCGCCCGCTGGTCTCCGTCCCAATCTACCGTTGACCGCCCGCCTACGCGAAGCCTTGGAAGAAGTTCACTCCCACAATTCTCACACCGTGCGACGACCCTCCATCGCGCGGCCGAGGGTGATCGGGTCGGTGAACTCCAGGTCTCCCCCGTGCGGAACGCCGCTGGCGATGCGCGTCACCGCCACGCCCGCGGCGTGGAAGCACTCGGCCAGGTAGAGCGCCGTGGCCTCGCCCTCGACCGTCGGCGGCGTCGCCAGGATCACCTCCCGCACCCCCTCCCTGGCCACGCGCTCCAGCAGCGGTTCGAGCGGAAACTCCGCGGGCCCTATGCCCCCAAGCGGGTCGAGCAGCGCGTGAAGGATGTGGTACCGGCCCTGGAACACCCTCGCCCGCTCCACGGCGTCGGCGTCCATGGGGCGGGCGACCACGCAGAGGAGCTCCGCGGTGCGCCGCGGGTCGTCGCAGATGGCGCAGCGCACCCGGCTGGTGTAGGCGCCGCACGACGAGCACCGCCGCACCCGCTCGGTGAGCGTCGCGATGGTCTCGCCCAGGCAGTGGGAGTACTCGGGGTCGGCCCCGAGGATGTGGTAGGCGATGCGCCGGGCGGACTTCTCGCCCACCCCCGGCAGCCGCGTGAGCAGCCGCACCAGCGAATGGATCGGGTCGCCCCCGTCGCTCACGTGATGCCCGGAATCTTCGCGCCTCCGGTGACCTTGGCGATCTCCTTGTCCATCTCCTCGGAGGCCTGCTGGAGCGCCACGTTGGCCGCGGCCACCGCGGCGTCGAGGGCCAGCTCCCGGTCGCTGGCGTAGAGTTCGGGGTCGATCTCCAGGCGCACCAGCGTGCGCCCCAGGCTGGCGGTCGCCTTCACCTTGCCGTTGGCCCCGCTGGCCTCGACGGTGCGATCCTTGTTGGCCTCGCGGGTCTCCTCGACCCGGCGCTGCATCCGACTGGCCTGCTTCATCAACTCACTGATGCCACCGCGAAACTGCATGTCCTTCACCGTTCCTCCGGGCCTTGCGCCGGAGCGGAGGTCTTTACACCACCGGCCCCTCTGCCGCACGGCCCTCGCGCTGGCCCTCGCGCTCTCCCCCGCCGCCTCCCTCGCGTGCCCCCAGTGCGCGTCCGGCCCGGCCGAGCGCGACGCCGCTCCGGCCGCGCTCGCCGCCCTCGCGCTCGCCCCTATCGCCGCCATGGCCGCGGGCGCCCTCTGGCTCGTCCGGAGCGCACACCGCCGCGCTGTTGTGGAGTAGCATCCGCGCCCTGTGAGCCCGTCGGACGACGTCGAGACCTCCGCCCCTCCCGCCCCGGCGCGCCGCGCTCCGGGCGCCGGAGCCGTGCTCTCCGAGCGCTACCGCCTCGTGCAGCGCATCGCCACCGGAGGCTCGGCGGAGGTCTTCGAGGCCGAGCACACGGTGACGAAGCGCCGGGTGGCGGTGAAGGTGCTGCGCACCGACGTGCGGGGCGAGCTGGCGAGCGTGGAGCGCTTCTTCCGAGAGGCGAGCGCGTGCGCGGGCATCGACAGCGACCACATCGTCGCGGTGCTCGACTGCGACGTCGACAAGGCCACCGACGCGCCCTTCATCGTCATGGAACTCCTCCACGGCAAGGACCTCGCGCGCTTCGTCGCCGACACGCTCGCGCAGGGCACCCCCGTCCCGCCCTCCCTCGCGATGAACCTCCTCAAGCAGGTCGCCTCGGCGCTCGACAAGGTCCACGCGAGGGGCATCGTTCACCGCGACCTCAAGCCCGCGAACCTCTTCCTCACCTTCCCCAGCGACGGCCCGGCCAGGGTGAAGGTGCTCGACTTCGGCATCGCCCGCATCGCCGCCGACGGCGCCGCCTCGGGCGGAGGGCGCATCGGCACGCCGCTCTACATGTCCGCCGAGCAGCTCTCCGGCCGCGCGGAGGTCACCCCCGCCGCGGACATCTGGTCCTTCTCGCTCATCGCCTACGAGCTCCTGGTGGGCCACCCCTACTGGGAGGGCAACACCGCCACGTCGCTCTTCGCCCGCATCCCCGACGGCTCCGCGCGACCCCGACCGACCGAGCTCGCCGCGCGCCACGGGGTGCACCTCCCTCGCGCCTTCGACCCGTGGCTCTTGCGCTGCATCGACCCCGACCCCGCCCGCCGCCCCAACACCGTGGGCGAGGCCCTCG
>Ga0207969_100009_pt1 | contig 181480 bp, 169 predicted proteins | sample LakWasMet25_LOW6_2_FD_183869 | JGI IMG/M metagenome (GOLD analysis project Ga0207969, IMG submission 183869) | Freshwater sediment methanotrophic microbial communities from Lake Washington under simulated oxygen tension - Sediment Metagenome... | ecosystem: Environmental > Aquatic > Freshwater...
GTTTGTCAAGTTCTTTTTGAACTTTATTTTTCCTTCCGTATCACCAGAACCGCTTACCGAAGCCCTGATGAGCCGACCATTATAACCGGTCGATTCCGTTTGTCAAGCTCCTTGTCAACTTTATTTGCCGCCTCCTGCGTCGCCCGGGCTACCTGCCCCGAAAGAACTGCGCATTATACAGCCTTCCTGGACCCCGTCAAGAAGTTATTATTACTCGGGCAAACTTTACAAATCATTAACAGAACTCTACACATCTTTCGATTATATATTTAACATTACCGTTCATTATGACTTTTATTCTTAAACTGTAGAACACAATGAAAATTAAAAGCGGAATAGCAATTATAATACTCAAAAAGAAAATTGGTTTTTTCCTCACATCAACAACAGCGACTTTTTGCCATTTTAAATCTAAAGCGCACTTCATTCACTGTTTCGGTAGTAGCGGGGAATACCAATAAATAAAAATCAAACTTGAGCTTTTCAGCCATACACGATAATATTGATTCAATACTACATTGGAGTCAATTGATATGAATACAATAAAAAAACGCTTATCCAAATCCGTCATTTTCGGTATAGCCGCCATCATTTTGCCTTTTGGAGCGCAAGCAGACTCCGATACAAGCAAAAACATGCACCAATTATATGAAGACAACTGTGCTGGCTGTCATGGCTCTGATCATGGCGGATTTATTGCGCCGGGGTTGAACTCCGACAGTTTAAAAGGTCGTAGCCCTACCGCTTTACGCAGCCTGATCATGACTGGAAGCTTTGATACCTTGATGCCTCCGTTCTACGGCCGTTTATCCGATGACGATATCCGCGGCTTGGTCAAACATCTACAAACCACGCCAAAACAAGCTAATCCAGCTTGGACAATTGACGACATCAAGGCGTCGATAAAAGTGTATGTCAAGGACGAAAGCACCCTGCCCGCAAAGCCGACCTATCAAATCAATAGCATGGATGATGTAATTGGTGTCGCAGCTCGAGGCAAATATGGGCGCGGCTCAGGTTCAAAAGCGGTATTCATCAACAGTGTTACACATAAACAAATCGGTGAAGTTCCTACCGGCACCGCCGCTCATATTATCGACTACAACCCCGCCAACCCGCGTTGGGCTTATGTAAAAACCGATACGGCGGAAATTTTCAAAGTCGATTTATACTCCATGCAAGCCGTGCGTAGCGTTAAAACCGGATTTAATGGGCCTGGCTTGGGCGTTTCCCGCGACGGTAAATACATCATGGCAGGATCTTATGTACCGCACAACGCCGTCATTCTTAATGCCGATACCTTGGAACCGCTTAAAACCTTCGAACTGGAAGGCATCGATCCGGACGGCAAAATGGTTTCCTCCGATTCCGGCATGATCATCGGCACACCGTTTGACGATATTTTCGCGATTGCACTGGAAAACGCCGGCCAAGTTTGGGTGGTTGATCTAAAAGAAGGCTTCCCTGTCACCAAAATCGAAAAAGTTGGACGCCATTTGCATGATGCCTTTCTGTCCCATGGCGGCAGCAAACTCATGGTTGCTTCTTATGATGATAGCATCGTTACTGCGATTGATTTACAAGACCGAAAAATCATCAAAAAACTGGAAGCCGGTTGCGTACCTCATGTTGGCGGCGGCTCTGTGGTTGAAGTTGATGGTCGCACACTCGGTTTCGGTACCAATTTCGGCGACTGTGACAAAATGGTGGTCAGCGTCTGGGATCTGGACAAAATGGAAGTGGTTAAACAGGTTCCGGTTTCCGGCGGCACCGAATCACCGGCAGCCCATGCCAATGCGCCTTATGTCGCGGTCGACATTATTTCTAAAGACCGCCGCGCCCGCACTGTCCAACTGATCGACAAGAAGACTCTGGAAGTTGTTAAAACACTGGATGTAGGCGGACATGCTTATTTCCCTGAATACAGTGCAGATGGTAAATTTCTATATGTTAGCGCCGGTTACAACGGTGATGAAGTCGGTGTTTATGATTCAACATCCTTGCAAAAAGTTGCTTCCGTAGCGATGGAAAGCCCGGCCGGTATATTCTCTCACGGCCGAGCCAGATACATGACTCGTGGTCTATCCCCTGACGAAATGAAAGGAGCAAAGTAATGAGACGGGTAGCTCTCACGGGATTGTTAATGGTGGGCTTGGCGTCCACCCAAAGCGTCAACGCAGCAAGTATTTATGCCGGCGAAACTAAAGCGGCTACGGTTTGCGCGCAATGTCACGGCGTCAGAACGCCATCGGCCGATGCGCCTTTCCCGCCGCTGGCCGGACGCGATCAGGAATACCTGAAAACGGCACTCAAACAGTACCGGGATAAAACCCGTAAATCCGACATTATGAACGCTATCGCAGGCTCTCTAAGCGATGACGATATTAATAATGTTGCCATGTACTATGCCAAGTTAAAACCGTAACACCGATGAAGCAACTGCTGTTATTAATGCTGGCTATTACAGCTGTTTTGGCTAAGACCAGTCTAGCCGGTGAGCCATCACCGGCTCGGCAAAGCGCGATCCGCAACATGCTCAATCACGATTGCGGCGCGTGCCACGGTTTAACATTAAAAGGAGGCCTTGGTCCTTCCCTGTTACCCGAAGCATTGGTGGGAAAGCCTGATGAGTTTTTGATTTCGACCATTCTTAACGGTCGCCCAGGAACCGCCATGCCGCCTTGGCAACCGTTTATGAATCGGAATGAGGCGGCTTGGCTAGTTGGAGTTTTACGTAAATCAGACACAAAACCTTAACAAATGAAGTTTTTTTGTTTTTTATTTTTGATTGCGCTCTCGATTACCTCTGTAAATGCAGAAACAAGCATTGCCATTTTGGATTTTGAACTCAATGATTTGACGCTAAGACCCGGGACGGCCGAAGAAATTAATAGAACAGCAAGCTTAAAGCCTTTGCTGGAAAAAGAGTTAAAAAACGCTGGTTACCAGATTATTTCGATTGATTTAGCCATCCAACATAAAGCTAACAGCGGTTTCGGCTATCTGTTCGACCATGATAATGTTGCTGCTGAGCTTGGCAGAACAGCTTCCGCTGATTATGTATTGATTGGCCGGCTTCATAAACCCAGTTTTTTGTTTGCTTATATCATGGGCCACTTAATCAGAACTAAAGATGACAAGCTAATTGGCAACTATATCTCAGAAACTAAAGGCGGCGATGAAAAACTAACGCTTAAAGGTATAGAAAGTATTGCCAGCAAAATTGACAAGGATTTGGAGAATCGTTACACACCGCCGCCCCCTAAGCATATCCCTTTGCAGTAATTTTTCTTCCTCGTCTCTACGTCCAAGTAGACTTTTATACTGCTTTTAACTTTTAAACCCACAAGCCCATGACTAAATTACTCTCCTTTCTTCTAGCCTTGCTATGTTCTTTCAATGTCATGGCGGAACTGCGTGCCACTGGCGATCTGGGTATCGTCATCGAGCGGGAAGACGGCAATGCTTTAATCATCAACACCACCGAACATAAGCGTCTTGCCAAAATTGATAAGCTCGGCGATTTATCCCACGCGTCCGTGGTTTTCTCTCGCGATCAACGTTACGCCTATGTTTTTGGCCGGGACGGCGGCTTAACCAAAATCGACATGCTCAAAGATGCAGTCGACAAGCGCATTGTCCAGGCCGGCAACAGCATCGGCGGGGCGATTTCCCAAGACGGCAAATTAATCGCCGTGTCCAACTACACCCCCGGTGGCGTTAAGGTTTTTTCAGCAGATACGCTGGAACTGGTTGCCGACATTCCTTCCAACTATGGCGAAGGGCTGCGCTCGAAAGTGGTTGGTTTAGTCGATGCCCCCGGACAACGCTTTGTTTTCAGTTTATTCGATGCCGGCGAAATCTGGATGGCGGACTTCAAAAACCCCAAAACTCCAGTCATTAAAAAGTTCCCGAGCATCGGCAAACAGCCTTATGATGCGTTAATGTCGCCGGACGGGCACTATTATATTGCCGGTCTGTTTGGCGAACCTGGGCTGGTATTGCTGGATTTATGGAATACCGACGCTGGCGTCAAACACATCTTGCCCAACTACGGCAAAGACGATGAAAAATTGCCTGTCTATAAAATGCCGCATCTTGAAGGCTGGGCAATCGCCGGTGATTATGTGTTTGCTCCCGCAATAGGTCAGCATAAAGTCCTGGTCATCGACAAAAACACCTGGGAATTGCACGATACCATCTCCGTCGCAGGACAACCGGTTTTTGTAATGGCCCGGCCCGATGCGCGGCAAATCTGGGTTAACTTTGCTTTCCCGGATAATAACCAATTGCAGGTTATCGATGTCAAAGACCTGGCCTTACATAAAACTTTGTCGCCGGGAAGAGGCGTTTTACATATGGAATTCACCCCGCGCGGCGAACAAGTCTGGGTTGCGCTAAGAGACGATAACCAATTGGTGGTCTACGACACTGAGACCTTGCAGGAAATCACCCGCTTGCCCGCTAACAAACCCAACGGGATTTTCTTTAGCTCACGTGCGCATAAAATCGGTTTATGAGATTATGAAAGTATCGCCCAAATCAGGCTAAAAAAATATTCACCACAGAGAACACAAGGGCGCAAAGAAAATAATCCTTTTGTGATCTCTGTGTTCTTCATGGTTATTCCTTAATTTGCGAACTTTCTATGCTGACAACCTTACACAAACAGCTGCTAAACAACTATCAGCATGACTTTCCACTCTCAGCCCGGCCCTTTCAGGACATCGCCGATGCATTGGGCGTGACTGAAGCAGAGGTTTTAGCGGCATTTACCGAACTGAACGATAACAACCTTATCAGCCGCATCGGCCCGGTTATTCCGCCCAACCATATCGGCGTCAGCGCTCTGGTTGCAATGTCCGTGCCTGAGCAGCAACTACAGGCTGTTGCCGATAAAATCAGCGCGTATCCTGAAGTCAATCACAATTATGAACGCGAGCACCGGCTTAACCTCTGGTTTGTAGTCATCGCTTCCGATGCCGGACATTTACGCGACGTGATTGACTCAATCGAACAGGAAACGTCATATCCAGCCATGCTGCTGCCGATGCTGGATGATTTTTTTATTGATTTGGGCTTTAAGCTGGAGTTGAATAATGATTGATGCCCGTGACCGTCAACTGCTTGAACACATTCAACTGGGGCTGCCGGTTTGCACCAAGCCTTACCTGGAAATCGGCCGGCATTGCGACATGCCCGAAGCTGAAGTAATCGAACGCCTAACCCGTCTAAAACAGCAAGGCCTGATCAAGCGCATGGGCGTTATCGTCAAACACCGGCAATTAGGTTACCGCGCCAATGCGATGGTGGTCTGGAATGTACCGGATGATCTTGTTAAGCAACTGGGTGGACATATCAGCCGATTCTCGTTTGTAACGCTTTGCTATCAGCGTCCCAGATATCCGGAATGGCCCTATAACCTGTATTGCATGATTCACGGCAAAGACAAGATCACCGTGTTAAAGCAGCTGGATCAACTCGTCGATGCTTGCGGATTAAGCGGCTTTGACAAAGACATCCTGTTCAGCAACCGCTGTTTCAAGCAACGCGGCGCCATTTATCAAAAACCAACCCTGACTCTAGCTGATGGATGACAAAGACAAACAAATTATTAATGCGTTGCAAGACGGCTTTCCGATCTGCGATGCCCCTTATCGACAAGTCGCCGCTGAGTTGGGGCTGACCGAACAGGATCTCATCACTCGGTTGAAAGTATTAGTGGATAACGGCGTTCTAACCCGATTCGGACCTTTATATAACGCCGAACAAATGGGCGGTGCTTTAACCCTCGCAGCCGTTAAAGCACCGAAAGAGCGTTTCGATGAAATAAGCGAAATCATCAACCGCTTTCCTGAAGTAGCCCATAATTACGCACGCAACCATGAACTGAACATATGGTTTGTGATTGCCACCGAAACGCCGGAACAAATCCAGCAAACCATCCGCACAATCGAGCGGCAAACCGGCCTGAACGTCTACAACATGCCGAAAAAAAAAGAATATTTCGTCAACCTGAAACTGGAAGCTTAAACAATGCTTGATGAAATAGACCGTCAAATTATCCAGGCCACCCAAGCCGGCTTGCCGTTAACGCCTGAGCCTTACCAGATCCTTGCAAAACAACTGGGTTTGACAGCCGACGATGTAATGCGACGGCTGTCGGCGATGCAAGACAGCGGCATCATCCGCCGTATCGGCGCGGTACCTAACCACTATAAACTGGGCTATCGCTTTAACGGCATGACCGTCTGGAATGTGCCCGATGAAGTCATTGATGAATTAGGACGAAAAGTCGGGCAGCTGGAATTCGTCAGTCATTGTTATCATCGCCCCAGGCATTTACCGGAATGGCCTTACAACCTGTTTGCTATGGTGCATGGCAAAAGCCAGGAAGAAGTCGATGAACAGATTCAGCAGATTAAAGCTTTGTTGGGCGACAATAATTTAGGCTGCGATGTTTTATATAGCACCAAGATCCTGAAAAAAACCGGTTTTCGCACAACCAGCTAGCCGCTCTCAGCGCGATAACCGATAGACAGCCCTCCAAATGTTGAATCCAGAGTTGCAAACCCCATCCCGCTTGAGTAGCATCAGACAACCCAACGACAATCAACCCGTTACTGATTAGGATACTGACTATGTTTAGACTAAGCCACTACATGCGGGAACTGATAGACCCGACACCTTTAAAGCCAACGCGCAAACCGGCGGCTCCGGTCGTTATCTGGAATTTAATCCGCCGCTGCAACCTCACCTGCAAGCATTGCTACACGACCTCTACTGACATAAATTTTCCTAATGAATTAAGCACCGAGGAAATCTATACGGTCATGGATGATCTTAAAGCTTTTAAAGTGCCGGTATTGATTTTATCCGGCGGAGAGCCGTTGCTGCATCCCGATATTTTCGCTATTTCCCGCCGCGCTAAAGATATGGGTTTTTATGTCGCTCTATCGACCAACGGCACCAAAATATCCGAACATAACATCGGTGAAATCGCTGACATCAATTATCAATATATTGGCGTCAGCCTGGACGGCATCAAAGATACCCATGACCAGTTCCGGCGAGTAAAAGGCTCTTTCGATCAGGCTTTGCACGGCATCCACCTGTGCCTGGAAAAAGGCATCAAAGTCGGCCTGCGTTTTACCTTAACACAGGATAACAATGCGGATTTTCCAGCCTTGTTGCAGCTAATGGATGATAACAACATCGACAAATTCTATTTGTCGCATTTGAATTACGGCGGTCGCGGCAACAAAAACCGCAAAGATGACGCGCATTTTGCGATGACCCGAACTGCGATGGACCTAATGTTTGAGACCAGCTATAACTGGCTAAAAGAAGGAAAAGACCGGGAATTCGTCACCGGCAATAATGATGCCGATGCGGTTTATTTTCTGCACTGGGTTGCCCGGAATTTCCCTGATAAAGTCGCACACATCAGAGCCAAACTGGAGCAATGGGGCGGCAATGCCTCCGGCGTCAATGTCGCCAATATCGATAATCTGGGCAATGTTCATCCGGATACGTTTTGGTGGCATTATGAGTTGGGCAATGTCAAAGAGCGACCCTTCTCGGAAATCTGGATGGACACCAGCGATCCCTTGATGGCAGGTCTTAAGCAACAGCCAAGGCCGCTCGAAGGACGTTGCGCAAGGTGTCGGTATCAGGCAATTTGCAACGGCAATACCCGCGTCAGGGCCGAGCAAACGACAGGCAATTTTTGGGCTGAAGATCCAGGCTGCTATCTGACGGATGCTGAAATTGCATAACTAAGCTTTCTCAACATCCTGGATTCATTTATAAACTTAGCCATGTAAACGAGTATCAACAACCGATCGAAAAAATGCCAGGCATAATCTGGCAAATGCCTCATTCATAACTCCAGATCAGTCTAAATCAAGAAGGGCGTTCTATACTCACGCGTCACCGAGTAAGTGTTTATACCCGTTGTAATAATCGGCAAACTATTGAATAGTAATCGACACAAACCCAGCGTAAAGTCGGGACGGCAAGTGCGAACCCTAAAAGAAAAGCCGAACTAACGAGTGTCATTGCATACGGCCCCTGCAAAGAGTTCGGCCTTTTTTCACCACAATGAAGAGAAATGCTGATGAAAACGCTTGTGATGTTAATTTTATTAAGCAGCCTGTTTGTTGCGCCGACTGCATCCGCGGACATTGAGCAGTTATTTTTTGCAGATATTTTTTTACCGACTTTTTCGGACGGCTCCATCAAGCGCCTGAAACCTAACGGCACTGGTTCCAAATCGCTTGTATCAACCGGAAGCGGCGTTCGTGGTATCGCAGTCGATCCCGTTAACGGCGAAATCTTTTGGTCGGATATTGATCGCCACGTAATCAGCAAAACCGATTTTAACGGCAAGAATCAAAAAGACATTGTAACGGCGAAGCTGGATTTTCCATCCGATGTAGATATCGATGTCGAGCATAAAAAGATTTATTGGAGTGACCAATCACAAAATCAAATTGGCCGCGCCAATTTAGACGGCACCGAGCAAACTGTCATTATTCCTTCACCGTGCCTGCGCAATGCCGGCTTTTCTTGTACTGCCGGTGGAAATCTTGCCATCGACCCCGTAAAGAAAAAACTGTATTGGACGACGGCATACTGTTCGGACAGTTCGTGTTCAAGCCCTTCAACGTACCTCGGGGACATACTCCGGTCCGACTTGGATGGATCGAATATTGAAACCGTCGTCAAAGCGATTGGCCGGCCTTCATCGATACAAGTCGATCCGGATGGAAAAAAGGTATATTGGACTGATTACGTGAACGACGTCGTGCGCCGGTCCAACTTGGACGGCACACAGGTTGACGACTTGTTTGTTGTCGGAAAAAACAATAACCCCAATGGCTTAACGCTTGATCTGAAGAATGGCTATATCTATTGGAATCAAGATGGCGACACTCCGGATTGGACTTGTATCAAGCGGATGCATTTAAAGAGTAAGAAGCCCAAAAACATAAAATGCGGATTCGGCAACGTACCCGACATTGAGTTTGTATCGACAAGCAGTATCCAATACCCTTCCAGCAATCGTTCTGCGGATTGAATCGGCAGCGTTGGCCGTCAGGAGCATTGCTCCTAGCAAGAGCGCCACAGCGCCATTGATATTAATCCGCTTTCAAAGACAATAAACTAGCTATTTCGCTATCTTCCCTTGCAGGATCAATCGCCGTATCCAGTATAAATATCCGTTCATTAGCTATACCGCCTTTTTTCACAATATAGCGAGCAATCGCTTGCGCCCTTTCTGCAGCCAAGCCTTTTAGCCTTTGCTCTTCCGGTTTAATGATGGCTGACAGCTTCTCCTTGGCGATGGCATAAAACTCGTGCGTATTTGTATCAGCCTTGCTGCCGACTATGCGTAACCTACCCAGCAACGTTTTTTCCACCATCGCCGGAAATTTTTCAGCAAATAGCTGTTCCATTAAGCGCCGATAGTCCTGGTCAGAAATGACAACATGCTCCGCACGTATTCTTCTGCCGCCCTGCTTATTAATCTCGGCAGCTTTTATTTTTTTAAGCTGATCGTATAAAGCATCATCGCTGACTGCTGGCCAATCCTGCTCCTGATAAGCCGCGCCTTTAACTTCCAGTTTTAATTCCTGACGCGTTTTTAACGCTTTGACCAAATCGTCCAGTTTATTGGTTTGCGTCTTATCTAATTCTGCACTGCCCGCTGGAAAGCTGATAGTACTCAAATCCTCCTTACTGCCGATCAGAGAGGCTAACGCGCGAAAAGGCGAAGCGATGACTTTGCTGATGGCATTCACTAAGGCATCGACAATCAAGTGTGTCACATTGAATTTGGGATCTTCCAAGCTGCCGGTAATGGGCACATGCATTCTTATTTTGCCGTCAGCATCTTTCATCAACGCCACCGCCAGTTCCAGCGGCAAAGACACGGCATTGGGATTTTCAACTTTTTCGCCCAGCTCGAGCCGGTCAATCAAGATATTATTGCTTGCCGTCAACTCCTTGTTGGAAACTTTATAATTCAGCTCCAACGACATTTTGCCTTTTTCAACTTTATAACCGGCAAACTGCACCATATACGATGAAATCAACGGCATCGGCATGCCGGTGAAATTAATGGACACATCATAATCACCCGTATAAGGAATGATCTCACCCTTGACATCGACCGGCGCCAGATCATAGGCCGTTCCCTTTAAATCAACCTTAATCGTAGCCTTTCGGTCTGAGGAAATATTACTTGCACCGCCGCCCAGGCTCTTGATCTGCGCAGCGAACGGCAAAATCAGGGAAAGATCGGAAAAATCGGAAGAGCCATCAGTGACTTGAACCTTACCCAGTTTATATTCAGTCTTCTTAACTTCTGCCTGAGTGTTTTTAGCGGTTTTAACGGTAGCTTTCCGTTCGCCTTTCTCAACATTTTTATCCGCTATCATGATGTCGTTAAAATTATTAGTCCTATCTTTTTTAATGACGACTCTGACATAGGGTTTATTAATGATCAGCGTTTCAGCGCTGTATCGATTTGCCGGCAAATCAGCATCAATACCGTTTAGCTTTAAACTATCCCACTTTATAAAGTCCTTGTTTTTCAGCTGGTCGCGGGTAATTAAATCGACCACTTCGGTATTACCGGCAAACTTGACCTCCAGTTTATCCTGCGTTGATTTGGCGACCGATACCTTGCCGTCAACGGCCAGCTTTCCGTCGATGACATCCAGCCGGACAAATTGATCGACATAGGACTGGAATTTTTCCAAGCTGATACCTTGGGCATCAACGGCTATCTGTGCAGATAGAGGTTCGATAACGGCATTACCGTCAAGCTTTATCAAACCGGTTTCATTAAGCCCGGCGCTAAGCTGAAAAGGCAGGCTCGCACCGGCGTCATTGCTGAAATTGGTCAGCTGAAAATTGATAGGCTTGGCGGTAAGTGTGACAGGTTTTTTTAGGGTCCGATCCTCAAAGGTAAGCCCGCAGTTGTTCAGCCCAATATGATTGACCTTGACGCTCCAGGCTATTTTATCCGCCGATTCAGTGTAGGGCTCATCAGCTTTTACATCCGGCAATAAGGCCTGATAACTTAAAACGCCTTCCGGGTTCATCCATGCAGTAAAATCAGCATTATTTGCAGAAACTGACTCGATGGTCAGTTCATTTTTTTTAAGATCAAAACCGATTCCTTGCACAGAGAAACTAGCCATTTTAATCATCGGCTTGTCATGCGCGGTTGCTGAAACCTGAAAATCGTGTAGTTCGAGCTTGCTTTGCTTAAGACTAACGTTAAATTTATCGTCAACATAATCGGCCTTGTAATCGGCCTCGAGCAGTTCATAGCCCTGTAAATCCAGTTGTACATGATCCTGCAAGGCCAGAGCCTGTATTCTCGGCAATTGAACTTTCTCAAGTTTAATATGCCCTGATGAAGATAGCGGATTGAGGCTAATAGTGCCTTGCCAATCCAGCCTGCCGCCTGAATCTAATTCTAGCGACAATCCCAAGTTGGCTTGCTTTTCCGCTTGAGTCGCGAAGTTTTCAATTACAAGATTGATCGGATAAGCAGTCTCCTTTTCGGGACTGTTAAAATGCGCGTCTTCCCAGTCCAGTTTGCCTTCGGCTATCGACAGCTTGGCTATGTTTACCGGGAAAATTTTATCGTCATCCTGCTTGGCTTCGCTGCTCTCTTTGAGCAGGTCTTTGAAATTGAATTCTCCCTCTTTATCTCTGGCGATACGGACAGCTGGTTTGTTCAGCAACATGTTATCAATAACCAGTGCCATCTGCCCGATGGATTCCAGCCCATTAATATCAATAAAGAGTTCATCAAGGCCGACAAACTGCTGGCCGTTCGGCTCTTGCAGCGCAAATCCCTGCAAGCTCAACTTTAACGAAAAAGGGTCGAACCGGACCGTTGCAACAGAGGCTTTCCTACCGGTTTGCTGCTGAATAATGGTCGGCAGTTTCGACTTTACCAGCATCGGCAACAAGAAAAAGCCCAGTAGGATATAGATGCCCAGAAGACTACCCGCTATCAAAACAGCTAATTTTATTTTAGTGGGTATGCGTCGAATTTTCATAAACCCAGTCACCTAATCCGCTTTAACTTATCGCTATTATATACTCACCGTACCTTAAAAATCGGCACCTTTATCTCTTTGCCCTGCGAGTAAAGTCGCTACAAGTGGAGTTGTTTTTCTAAGCAGAGATTTAAAAGGATGTAGCAATCACGACACACAAAAAAGGCGGCCCTCAGAGACTGAGGAGCCGCCTTTTTATCGAATACTAACAACCGATACTACAAATCAAGATAACCGGTTTCTTCATGCAGAACGGTATCCAGGCCTTGTACTTCTTCATCCTGAGTCACCCGCAGGCCTATCCACCTATCCAGTAACTTTAAAATCAGATAACTGAAAAATGCGCTCCACGTCGCAGTAACGACAATCGCCAACGCCTGAACGCTGACCTGATCCATGATTGAAACACCTTCAGCCAAACCGAGACCGCCCAAGCCGCTTGCTGCAAAAACGCCGGTTAACAATGAACCGGTTATGCCGCCTACGCCATGAACGGAAAACACATCTAAAGAATCATCGATTTTCAGGGTGCGTTTTACGTATTGAGTAGCGTAAAAACATACGATACCGGCGGTAATACCAATTACCAGGGCGCCGAAAGGGCCGACAAAGCCGGAAGCGGGTGTGATAGTGCCCAAACCTGCAACCATGCCGGTCACAATACCTAAAACGCTGGGCTTACTAAAACGCTTCCACTCTATAAACATCCAGGTTAAAGCACCGGAAGCCGCACCGATATGAGTTACCAGCATGGCCATTCCGGCACGGCCGTCTGAGGTCAATGCGCTACCGGCATTAAACCCAAACCAGCCAACCCACAACATGCCGGCGCCGGTCACCACCATAGTCATGTTATGCGGCGGCATGGCTGTGTTGGGAAAGCCTTTCCGTTTGCCCAATACCAACGCCGCTACCAGGGCTGCAACACCGGCATTAACGTGGATGACGATACCGCCGGCAAAATCCATTGCGCCAAAATCAGCCAGCCAGCCGCCGCCCCACATCCAGTGGCAGACAGGCAGATAAACAACAATCAGCCATAAACCGCTAAACCACAGCATCGCCGAAAACTTCATCCGTTCGGCAAAACCGCCGACTATCAAGGCGGGCGTGATAATCGCAAAAGTCATTTGAAACATAAAGAAAACTGTTTCGGGAATATCCCCTTTCAATGACGCCACGTCTATGTCTGGCAAGAATGCCTTGGAAGCTCCACCGATCAACTTTTGCCACTCTCCCCCGTCGGCAAATACGAAACTGTAACCTCCCGCCAACCAAAGAATTGAAACCAGACAGGTAATCGCGAAGCACTGCATTAATACCGACAGCACATTTTTACTTCTAACTAGCCCGGCATAAAATAACGACAAGCCTGGTATTGTCATAAACAAAACCAGGGCAGTCGACGTTAAAATCCAAGCCGTATTGGCTTGGTTTAATTGATCCGCAAAAGCAAAATCCGGTAACAACAAGAGGCCTACAAACAGCCTTCTATTTATTTTTGACAACATTTTTTTCCTTGCGCCTAAATGGCATCTTCGCCGGTCTCACCCGTTCTAATACGAATAACCTGCTCTAAATTTGATACAAATATTTTGCCATCACCAATTTTGCCGGTATTAGCCGCGTTAACGATCGTCTCGACGGCTTTATCCAACACATCATCGGAAACGGCGATTTCCAGTTTAACTTTCGGTAAAAAGTCGACTACATATTCGGCACCTCTATACAACTCGGTGTGACCTTTTTGACGACCGAAGCCTTTTACTTCCGTTGCAGTAACACCAGCAACGCCAATTTCAGATAATGCTTCTCGGACATCATCCATTTTGAACGGTTTAATGATCGCTGTTATTAATTTCATGTTTTCTCTCAGTTTGATTGCAAAAAATGTCGGTAATATCGGCTGCAATCATAGTGAATTATCTATCAACATACAATTAAGAGGCTGGTTAAAACACGAACTGATGTGTTCTGCATTATGGATTTTCTTCAAACGCAAAAAAGCGGACGCGAAATAACGCGCCCGCTTTTTTGCGAAAAAGCTTACCTTCGAAAAAAGTTCACCCTGATGAATTAAATATGATATGCGGTTTCGCCATGCTCGGAAACATCAAGCCCAGCGCGCTCAACCTCTTCGCTAACTCGAAGTCCTATCAGCATATCCACGATCTTGTAGGCAATAAAAGATACTGCACCGGACCAAATGATACAGGTCCCTACACCCCAAGCTTGGCTGGTGATTTGACCGATCATGTTGTATTCAGCCACACCATTGGCAACATAATCCCAAACGCCGGTGCCTCCGAGTGATGGGCTGGCGACGATACCGGTACCTAGTGCGCCGACAATTCCACCAATGCCATGAACACCGAAGGCATCCAGGGAATCATCATAACCCAGGGCACTTTTCAGCATGGTAACCGACCAGAAACAAATCGCGCCGGCAGCCAATCCCAAGAAAATAGCGCCCATTGGACCGGCCCAACCACAGGCAGGCGTAATGGCAACAAGTCCTGCAACAGCGCCGGAAGCTCCGCCTAACATGCTCGGTTTGCCACGTAGCAGCCATTCAGCTGCTACCCATGCAAGCGTAGCAGCCGCACTAGCCAGTAAGGTGTTTACAAAGACTAAAGTGGCTAAGCCGTTAGCTTCCAGATTGGAGCCTACGTTAAAGCCAAACCAACCGACCCATAGCAAGGAAGCGCCAATCATGGTCATGGTCACGCTATGCGGCGCAAGCGATTCCTTTCTGTAACCGATACGCTTGCCTATCATTAAGCAGCCTACTAAACCTGCGATACCGGCATTGATATGCACGACCGTACCGCCGGCAAAATCCAGAGCGCCTTTTTGGAATAAAAACCCAGCCGTAGCAGTCGCTGCTTCAGCCGCCGCCGCATCGGTATATGCATCGGGACCGGACCAATACCAAACCATATGCGCCATTGGCAAATAAGAGAAAGTAAACCAAATGAACATAAACAACAGCACTGCGGAAAACTTAACCCGCTCGGCAAATGCACCGACGATCAATGCCGGAGTGATAGCGGCGAAAGTCAGCTGGAATGCGACATAAATATACTCAGGCACATAAACAGCTTTGCTGAACGTAGCGGCCAGAGAATCCGGTGTTATGCCTTTAAGGAAGACCTTGTCAAATCCGCCAAAGAAAGCGTTGCCTTCGGTAAAAGCTATGCTGTAACCGTAAATTGCCCACAAAATAGCCATCACCGAAAAGATCACAAATACTTGCATCAGCATGGACAGCATATTTTTGGCGCGCACCATACCGCCGTAAAATAATGCCAATCCCGGAATGACCATCAGGATAACCAGCACAGTCGCGACGATCATCCAAGCGGTGTCACCTTTATTGGCTGCAGGCGGAACCGGGACGGCTGTTTCCGCAAAAGAAAATCCTGCATGGCCGAGCAAAACCAAAAGGATGAAAGTAGTTAAAAATTGTTTCATGATTCCCCCTAAGAATTAAAGCGCTTCTTCGCCAGTTTCGCCGGTACGGATCCGGACAACCTGCTCTAAATCGGTTACAAAAATTTTACCGTCCCCAATTTTTCCAGTATTGGCTGCTTTAGTAATGGCTTCCACGGCCTGTTCCAGCATAGTGTCAGCCACTGCCACTTCAATTTTGGCCTTAGGTAAAAAATCAACCACATATTCAGCGCCACGATAAAGCTCGGTATGCCCCTTTTGACGACCGAAACCTTTTACTTCAGTGACGGTTACTCCGGAAACTCCTATATCCGAAAGCGCCTCTCGAACATCGTCGAGCTTAAAGGGTTTAACAACAGCAGTTATCAGTTTCATTTGAGCCTCTTTTATAAATTTAAAATCCAGCTTAAAGTAGGATATTTACCTTGGTACACCCTACTTTGCCCTTGCATCGCTTAAAGCGCTGACGTTGATGCTTGTATCAAGCTACGTTAAAAGCTGACTGCGAAATCGGTCGAGAACAGGAATTGGTCCTGCTTGGCATTGCCGAAAGGCCGATACTGGCCACCCGTAGCGACATCTGTTCCATCAACCCAGTCATAACGCACGTTCGGGCGGATGTTCAGCCATTTCATCGGCTTCCAGTTGACACCGGCGGTAATGCCGTAATAACTGGCGCCATTGCCGGCGTTACAGTTCGCGGTGAAATTGCCGGCCGCGGCAAAACTACTGCCCGCCCCGTTCGTGGCAGCGCCGACACGGCCCGGCGAACACACCCTGAAACCATTCTGGTCACGGAACCATTCGCCACGCACCCCGGCGGTCAGATTGTCCTTGATATCGTAGGTTAAATGCGTGTTGACACCGTACCATTCGGCATCGACATTGGGAACGGAAGTCAACACTCCGTTGGCATAACCATGGTCATGCTGCACCACCAAGTGGGTTTTTTCGGTGATATTGTGCTTGACCACTAAGCTGTACATGCCCCAGGATTGGCTGCTGTGCTCGGACGTGCCGCCATAGGTCCCGCTGACATTGGCGGAGGTATTCTTATCGTCGCTGGTCCAGGTCGTGCCGGCCAGACCCGCCCAGTTGCCCAACTGCTTGTCCCAGCCGCCATCCCAGCCGCCGGTGGCGCTGCCGGTGATTGCACCGCCCATTACCGCCCAGTTGTTGTCGACGGTATAGTTGCCCATTACGCCAGTATGGGTGAATGGTTCGCCGTATTGCATGGTGTAGGCATGGGTGTAGAAGAAATTGTCAGGAGCGGGAACCGTCTCGTAACCGATCGGCGTATAAAAGTGACCGGCTTTAATATTCAAACCGTTGCCGATAGGCGCATATATTTCTGCATAAGCTTGCGGCAGTGCAATGTCGTAAAAGCGGTTGTCGTTGCTGCCGAGCATATTCAGGTCCCAATGGCTCCGGTTCAATGGCTGTCCGGTGTTGACATCGAAAGCGGGCACGCCGTACGCTTGGGTGAAGATCGCATCAGTACCGAACATTGCATCCACGCGTCCGCCAAAATCCCAGGCATCGCCTTCGGCCGCGACGGCACGCTGCGCGAACAGGTTTAATTGGTTCAACTGAAATTCGCCGGAGCGGTCGGCGAAGGTCACCGGACCGTTGAAGTTATTGTCGGGACTAGCCGCGTTATAAGTAATGCCTGCGTTGGCCCAACCGCCGATTTTCAGCCCATTGTCTTTCATGAACTTGCTTTCGTTAGGATCACCCACCGTCTCAAGCAAGGTATCGGCCTCAGTCAGGCTCTTTGCCTGTGCCGCACCAAAAACAGAAACTAACGCTATTCCCAAAGCCAGCGGCTTTAGCTTGAAACGACTATTACTTGGATAGTTTTTCATAAATAAAAATCCTTAAAATTGGTTGGACTCAAAAGCAGAATGCTCTTAATCAACTCTTTGCAAGAGGAATGCCAATTACATTTTCACTACGGATTTTTAGTAGCTAAGCTCAAGCATACTAGATTTATTTACCCTACTTTCAATAAGTTAAAACACCTAGCAAAAACCAATTAACTCAAATACCCTAATAACCTCATAACAGAACAAAAAAAATCCGCACCCATTTTGGGCGTCACATGATGCTTAAGCACCATAATTGTGCACACCTCGAACTGCTTATTTTTTCCTTTAAAACTCCATTTATTCCACCGCATTTTTTAGTGGCTAATCCATTAAAAAAAATGGTATCGTTACACTGTTTGGCATATACGCTGATCCCATATAACTCATCTCAGGAAATAATAAATGTCTGCAGAAAAAGTACTTAAATTGATCAAAGAAAACGACGTAAAATTCGTCGATTTTCGTTTTTGTGACACCCGCGGTAAAGAGCAACACGTAACATTCCCAGCGCACACTATTGATGAAGATACATTTGAAGAAGGCAACATGTTTGATGGTTCTTCAGTTGCCGGCTGGAAACACATCAATGAGTCAGACATGATCTTAATGCCTGACCCATCCACTGCAGTTATGGATCCTTTTTTTGATGACAACACCTTAATCTTGCGTTGTGACATCATTGAACCCAAAAACATGCAAGGTTACGAACGCGACCCGCGCTCTATCGCCAAACGCGCAGAAGCTTATTTAAAATCAACCGGCATTGCTGATACCGCTTTCTTTGGCCCTGAAAACGAATTCTTCATTTTTGATGATGTCCGTTGGGGCGCCGATATGAGCGGCTCTTTCTACAAAGTCGATTCAGAAGAAGCAGGCTGGAACTCTGAAAAAGTTTATCCTGACGGCAACACGGGTCATCGTCCTAGCGTTAAAGGCGGCTATTTCCCTGTACCTCCAGTTGATTCTTTCCAAGACATGCGTTCTGCAATGTGCTTGACACTGGAAGAAATGGGCCAAGTAACTGAAGTTCACCATCATGAAGTAGCAACTGCCGGTCAGTGCGAAATCGGCGTGAAGTTCAACACACTGGTTAACAAAGCCGACGAAGTGCTGGAACTGAAATATGTCATCGCCAACATTGCGCATGCCTATGGCAAAACAGCGACTTTCATGCCTAAACCATTGGTTGGCGATAACGGCAGCGGCATGCACGTACACCAATCTTTAGCTAAAGACGGCGTTAACCTGTTTACAGGCAACTTGTACGGCGGCTTGTCTGAAACTGCCCTGTTCTATATCGGCGGTATCATCAAGCATGCTAAAGCATTGAACGCTTTCACCAACGCATCAACTAACAGCTACAAACGTCTGGTTCCAGGCTTTGAAGCGCCTGTTATGCTGGCTTACTCTGCACGTAACCGTTCAGCTTCTATCCGTATTCCTTTTGTTAACAATCCAAAAGGTCGTCGTATCGAAGTTCGCTTCCCTGACTCAACCGCAAACCCTTACTTGGCGTTCTCTGCAATGTTGATGGCAGGTTTAGACGGCATTCAAAACAAAATCCATCCTGGCGATGCTATGGATAAAGATTTGTACGACTTGCCAGCAGAAGAAGCTAAAAACATCCCGCAAGTTTGCCACTCATTCGACCAAGCATTGGACGCTCTGGACAATGACCGTGATTTCTTGACACGTGGCGGTGTTTTCACTAATGACGCTATTGATGGTTACATCGCCCTGAAAATGGAAGAAGTAACCCGTATCCGTATGAGCACTCACCCTGTTGAATACGATATGTACTACAGCTTATAAAAATGTAGACGACTCTATCAGTCGTCCCTTTTTCTATACAGCATGTACAAAAACGCCCCGCAAGGGGCGTTTTTGTTTGCGGAATTAATTCAATCCAAGAACTCAGCTTTGATAAATGCCGTCTGTTACGAGAGTATTTGTAGCAAATTGCAAACCAACTCTCTTTTAGAGGATAATATACAGTTCCGCATAGTTTCACTATGCTTTTGATTGATCCTGTAACACGCCATACGCTCACTATAGAGTCGCTATGCACGCTTTGGAATACGCTATGAAAAAGACCATGTACGAAAAAATCTGGGACAGCCATCTTGTCGTTGATGAGGCTGGACAGGCTCCTTTACTTTATGTTGATCGTCATTTGATGCATGAAGTCACCAGTCCACAGGCCTTCGAAGGCCTGCGCTTATCAGGCCGCAAGGTGCGCAATCCGCACAGCATTCTTGCTACGATGGATCACTGCGTACCGACCAAAAATCGCAATCTGCCTATCGCCGATCCTATTGCAAAAAAACAGATCGAAACCATGGCTGAAAACTGCCGCGTAAACGGCCTGAAGCTATACGACATGGCCGACCCGAACAACGGCGTAATTCATGTGGTTGTGCCTGAGCATGGTTTTGTTCATCCCGGCATGGTCGTGGTGTGCGGCGACAGTCATACTGCAACGCATGGCGCTTTCGGCGCTTTGGCTTTCGGCATCGGCACTTCCGAGGTCGAGCATGTCATGGCAACCCAAACCTTGCCGCAGAAAAAATCCAAAACTATGCAAGTAGTAGTCAATGGCGAGTTATCCAAATTTGCCTCTGCGAAGGATATTGCGTTGGCCATTACCGGCAAAATCGGCACAGCGGGCGGCACCGGCTACGTGATTGAATATACCGGCTCAGCGGTCAGGGCACTGTCGATGGAAGGCCGGATGACGCTGTGCAACATGGCGATTGAAGCCGGCGCCAGAGCCGGATTGGTCGCTCCAGACGAAAAAACCTACGAGTATATTAAAGGACGCGATTTTGCTCCATCCGGTCAATACTGGGATCAGGCGCTGGCTTACTGGAAAACCCTGCCCAGCGATGAAGGTGCCGAGTTTGACGCAACAGTCGTACTTGACGCAGCCGATATTGCCCCACAAGTTTCTTGGGGAACCTCTCCTGAACAAGTGGCCGGGGTCGATAGCGTTGTGCCTGCGCCGGAAAGCTTTGCCGATGAAACCAAGCGCAAAGCCTGCGAAAGCGCGTTGGCCTATATGGGCTTGACACCCAACACAAAAATATCCGACATCCCCGTTGACTATGTTTTTATCGGCTCTTGCACCAATGGCCGTATCGAAGACTTCCGGATTGCCGCCGAAGTGGCAAAAGGCACTAAAGTTGCCAAAGGCGTTACCGCGATTGCAGTCCCCGGCTCTTATCACGTCAAACAACAGGCTGAAGCTGAAGGTTTGGATAAAATCTTTACAGAAGCCGGTTGGGAATGGCGTGAACCCGGATGCTCCATGTGTCTGGCGATGAACGGCGATGAATTAACTCAAGGCCAACGTTGCGCCTCAACTTCAAACCGCAATTTTGAAGGTCGTCAAGGTAAAGGCGGACGCACGCACTTGGTTTCGCCTGCAATGGCAGCCGCCGCAGCGGCAGCAGGCCATTTTGTCGATATTCGCAAACTTTAAAGATCGGAAAGAATTATGGAACCGTACAAAAAACATGAAAGTATTGCTGCATTAATGAACCGCAGCAATGTCGATACTGACCAGATTATCCCCAAACAATTCCTGAAAAAAGTGGAACGTAGCGGCTTTGGTCAGCACCTTTTTCACGACTGGCGTTTTAACGACGACGGTAGCGACAACCCCGAATTCGAGCTGAACAAGCCCGCATTCAAAGGCGCTAAAATTCTGGTGGTCGGCGATAACTTCGGCTGCGGCTCATCGCGCGAACACGCGCCGTGGGCGATTGCCGATTATGGCTTTAACACCATTATTTCGACCAGCTATGCCGATATTTTCTTTAACAACTGTTTTAAAAACGGCATCCTGGCGATCAGAGTCGATAAGGATCAACTGGACAAATTGATGAACGAGATCGCCGCCAACGAAGGCGTGCGTTTTACCGTTGACCTTGAAAACCAGACAGTAACCACACCCGGCGGCAACGGCTTCACCTTTGACATTGACCCGTTCCGCAAGGAAAACCTGCTCAGCGGCCTGGACGACATCGGCTTGACTTTAAAGCATGCCGACAAGATCGAGCAGTATGAACTGCAACACAAGCAGAAATTTCCTTGGCTTTGGTCTTAAGGTAACGACGGTGTGCAGGCTCCGCCTGCAAGCTATCTGATGTACGATTCATTAGCAAGCAAAGCTTGCACTCCTGTTACCTGTCGAACAAAGCAAATGGTAGATTAAGCCGTCCGTCCGTTTTTTCAAACCGGACGGCCTGTCGTAATAATTGAACCCTGCGCTCAAACCGACACCTTATTAACTGATCCGCTTACCTTGACAACACAGGCGACAACCATGTCCACCGAATCAAGACATATCCAGCTAATGGACACCACCTTGCGTGATGGCGAACAGACTCAAGGCGTTTCCTTTACGCCCGTAGAAAAAGTCAGTATTGCCAAAGCTCTGCTACAGTGGCTGCGGGTAGACAGGATTGAGGTTGCTTCCGCCCGCGTTTCTCAAGGCGAAAAAGAAGCGGTCACTAGTATTAATCAATGGGCGAAACAGGAAGGCTTTGCCGGACGAGTTGAGGTGCTAGGCTTTGTCGATCATACGCGCAGCGTTGATTGGATACTGGAAACCGGCGGCGAAGTCATCAACCTGTTGATCAAAGGCAGCGAAAAACATTGCCGCGTACAATTGGGCAAAACACTTGAAAAACATACCGAAGATGTACTGCAAACCGTCAACTATGCGCTGGAACAAGGCCTGAAAGTTAACGTCTACCTGGAAGACTGGTCGAACGGTTATCACGACGCCCCGGACTATGTTTATGGTCTGATGGACAACCTGAAGGATGCGGGTATCAGCCATTTCATGCTGCCCGATACCCTCGGCGTATTATCGCCTGACGAAGTATTCTCAAGTTTCAGTGACATGTGCAATCGTTATCCGAAGCTGCAATTCGATTTTCATCCGCACAATGATTACGGATTGGCAACCGCCAACGTCATGGCCGCGGTTCGCGCCGGCGTCAATGCAATCCACTGCACCGTTAATTGTCTTGGCGAGCGTGCCGGCAACGCTTCATTGGCTGAAGTGGCCGTGGTGTTGCGCGATAAAATGAACATGGCTCTGTCTATCGATGAAAGCCATATTGTGCGCATCAGCTCGATGGTTGAAAATTTTTCCGGCAAACGCATTGCCGCCAATGCGCCGATCGTCGGGGCCGATGTTTTTACCCAAACGGCCGGCATTCACGCCGATGGCGACCAAAAAGGCGGATTGTACAAAACCAAATTGGGGCCGGAACGCTTCTCCCGCACCCGTAGCTACGCGTTAGGCAAAATGAGCGGCAAGGCGTCGCTGAAAAAGAACCTGGAAATGCTGGAGCTTGACCTGTCGGAAGAGAACCAGAAAAAAGTGTTGGCGCGTATTGTCAGCCTCGGCGATTCAAAGCAGACCATCACTACCGACGACCTGCCCTTTATCATTGCCGACGTGCTGGAAAGCAAGAATTACCAGCACATCAAACTCCTCAACTGCTCGGTCACCAGCGGCCTGGATTTGGAATCGACCGCCAGCTTGCGAGTTAAAGTCATGGGTGCGACGCACCTAGCCTCAGGCTACGGCAACGGCGGCTTTGATGCCTTTGTCGATGCCATCAATAAAGTCATGAAGCAACATGACTACACCCTGCCCGCATTGGCCGATTTTGAAATACGGATACCCAGAGGCGGACATACCAGCGCCTTGACCGAATGCGTCATCACCTGGGATTGCGCCGGCGAGTTGCGCAAAACCCGCGCCGTGCATTCCAACCAGGTTTTTGCAGCAATCTTGGCCGCACTGAAAATCATCAACATGCAATTGCATGAACTTGGGTTAAATCAGGCTCGATAAGTGCCTTGCGGTAAATATTTGTTGCAACAGCCCTGCATTAAGACTTTAGTTGTTTCAACAAGTCCCTGTAGTAGGCAGGCTGTCAGCCTCAAATAAGTGCTTACAACCGTATGGTTACTGGGTCAACTAAGCACCGTAGCGAAGCGCGCATCGATACAACTCTGAGTAAAATATCTCGTCTTTGTGGCACGAGTTTATAGTGTATAAGAAGCCTGTTCTTGTCGAGCAGCTTCCCGTCCAACCGGATTTGTTCCTTATCCTATACTCAGCCTCACCTGCCGAGCCGTCTGTAACTTACAAAACCGTAGAGGATAGCGCGATTTGCCAACTACTAACGACAGCCCATTAAGCCATGACTTTATTTAAAATTATCCGCATCCTGGCCTTGCTGGCCGTGTTTGTCGCCGTCGCTTTCTATGCGAAAAACCAGAAATTAAAATCAAGATCATGGACCGAGCCCTTGGAAGTTGTCATATATCGCATCAACGCCGATAACAACAGCCCGGCCGTCAACGAATATATCAGTGACCTGGACACTAGCGTATTTGAACCGATTGACCGGTTTCTACAGCAACAAAGCGAAAAGTATAAGCTGATCACTAAGCAACCTATCCATATACGGATGGGACCAGTGTTAACAACACAGCCGCCGGAAGCGCCCTTGCCCGGCGATGGTTATGGGGCAATCATCTGGTGGGGACTTAAATTCCGCTACTGGGCCTACAAAAACACTCCCGATTCGGATTCCGATATGCGTCTTATCCGTATTTTCGTGCTTTATCATGAAGCAAAGGAAGGCAGAAGGTTGCAGCATTCAATAGGGCTCGACAAGGGCTTGACGGCCTTAGTCCATGCCTTCGCCTCCATCGATCAGGATCAGCAAAACAATATCGTCATTGCCCATGAATTCCTGCACACAGTCGGGGCGACAGACAAATACGATGCCGACAATAACGCTTTGTTTCCGACCGGCTATGCCGACCCGGAGCAATCGCCTCTTTATCCGCAAGCCAAGGCTGAAATCATGGTTGGGCGCATTCCCCTGTCGGCCGCTAACGGGCGCATGGCGGCGAGTTTGGACGAATGCGTGATTGGCGAGCAAACGGCAAAAGAGATTAACTGGCTACAGGAAAACAGCCAGTACATTGCGCCATAAAAATTCTGAAACTTGATACAAGAGCACTTTATGAATGACATTAAACCAGAACAAAAACAGGATATTGTCTGCTACTGTAGCGGCACAACCAAAGAGCAAATCAAGGAGCTTATTGGCAACGGAATCGACAATCTCGACGAAATATCCAGAATGACCGGCGCTTGTTCAGGGTGCGGCTCCTGTGATGTTTCAGTATTGGAAGTGTTAGCCGACTATAAATGATGCTACTGTCTAGTCCGGGTCGGATTTTTGGCTTTGTTTTTTGGCTGACGCGCGTGACCGCGCATATCTTCCAATTCACCGACTAATCATGATTGAAAAGTGGCAGCGCATTTAAGAGTCCTACGCACAAACACTTTAAGCAACTGTAACTATTGACATTTACCTAGTCATGAGACACACTTGCAGTACATACGATAAAGCCAATCCTGCCGTAAGACAGGAGCAGAAAGTCGCGGATCCTAATCAATAGGAAAGCCGGACTGCCGAAAGTGACGACAAGAAAGTCATGGAGGTAGTTCGGCTTTTTTGTTTTTGGCAAAGAAAAAAGTAATCTTCAGTCCAAGATTGACTGGCGGTTACTACAGGAGGACAGTAACTATGTTCTACAAAAATATTATTTTTCGTCCTGCCCGTATAATGTTATCAACCTTAAACGGGCTTGTTTTCTTATCGCTGATATTACTGAGGGTATTTTCATTATCGAAGTAGTCCCTAGCAATTAGTGATATAGCGCGTTTGCTTCGTTAGAATAACGAAGCAAACGCCAATCGCCAATAGTAGACACTATACGACTGCATGGACTGATTTTTATTCCGTGCAAAAATCCGCATCTTCCACATCCCTGTGGCTTATACAGAAGGTACAACCCCAAGGATGCAGGAGCAATTGCTCCGAGGAACAAGAATCTGCTCAAGCGGTCTTCAAATGCCTACTGTTGGCTCTATTTATCATCCCAGTCGCACACCGCTTTGCCGGAGCGGAGCGCCACCCGCAACAATAACAATCCGAAGGTTTTTCTCTTTGAAAAACGTAAAGACCGCCAAACTGCATGCCAGTGTATTCAACTTACAGCTTTACTCAATCTTATTAACAGCGCCCATCCTAGTTAATAACTTTTACCAGTCATCGCTTTACAAAGACATTAAAGTCATTGCTCTTAACAACTTATTTCCAGATACCATAAAATCAACATTGCTATGCAAGTGGTAATTTTCAATGATGTTTCGGCTCGATACCTGATCCCATTGACGGCATTTTTCAGAGTATCCATTGAATCTCTGCTCTGGGCGTCCGACAGATTAGGATACCTATGCTTGTTAAGCCATTGTGGAAGCCAGCATGACAAAATCAAACAGCAAGTTCCAGGCCGGCGCGGAAAAACAGCGCTTAATGGCCCAAAATAGCGCCGATGCCGCATGGCGATTCTGGGGGCCGTATCTGAGCGAGCGTCAATGGGGCACGGTGCGCGAAGACTACAGCGAAGACGGCAACGCCTGGAACTATTTTAGCCACGACCTGGCCCGCAGCCGAGCCTACCGCTGGGGCGAAGACGGCATCGCGGGTCTCAGTGATGAAAAACAGCGTTTATGCCTTAGTCTGGCTTTATGGAATGAACGGGACATCATCCTCAAAGAGCGGTTGTTCGGCTTAACTAACAGCCAAGGTAATCACGGCGAAGACGTCAAGGAGCTTTATTACTATCTCGACGCCACGCCCAGCCACTCCTACCTGAAAATGCTGTACAAGTATCCGCAGCAGGCATTCCCTTACACAGCATTGATTGAACAGAACCGCAAACGCGGCAGGGACATGCCGGAATTTGAATTGTTGGACACCGGCGTATTCAATGACAACCGTTACTTCGACGTATTCATTGAATATGCGAAGGCCGGCATCGACGACATCCTGATGTTAATCACCGCGCATAACCGCAGCACGGCCCCTGCCCCGCTGCATATATTGCCGCAGCTCTGGTTTCGCAACACCTGGAGCTGGGGCTACGACAATAGCCGTCCGACACTTTCCGCCGCAGGAACCGGCGACATCCTGATACATCAAGCAGATCTGGGCAGCTATCATTGTTATTTCGACAATGATCCCGACCTGCTGTTCTGCGACAACGAAACCAATGTACGGCATTTGTATAACCAGACAACCGCCGGTTATTTCAAGGATGCTTTTCATGAATACGTCATCCATGGCGATCACCGCGCCATCAATCCGCAAAGAAACGGCACCAAAGCGGCCGGGCATTTCAGTTTTTCCGTTCCGGCCCACGGCAAAGTGGAAGTGCGTCTGCGCCTGAGTAAAAATCAAAACCGACAGCCTTTTCATGACTTCGATGCCCTATTCACTGCACGTCGCACCGAAGCCGATGACTTTTATGCCGAATTACAAACGGCTTTGCCCGATGCCGATGCCAAACTGATCCAACGCCAAGCCTTGGCCGGTATGATCTGGAGCAAACAATTTTATTATTTCGATATTCCCCAGTGGCTGAACGGCGATCCGGCAACAGTTCCACCTCCGCCGCAGCGCCGCCACGGACGCAACAGCGACTGGCAACACCTGAATAATGCCGACATCATTTCCATGCCGGACACTTGGGAATACCCGTGGTACGCCGCATGGGACCTGTCCTTTCATTGCGTGACGCTGGCAATGATCGATCCTGCCTTTGCCAAAAATCAGTTACTGCTGATGGCGCGGGAATGGTATATGCACCCGAACGGCCAAATGCCGGCTTATGAATGGAATTTTGGCGACGCCAATCCGCCTGTTCATGCCTGGGCCGCGTGGGAAGTCTATAAATCCGAATGCCAATGCAATGACGGTACCGGCGACCTCGATTTTCTGGAGCGGATCATGCACAAATTGATTATCAACTTTACTTGGTGGGTCAATCGCAAAGATGCCGACGATAACAACGTCTTTCAGGGCGGCTTTCTCGGCCTGGATAATATCGGCGTATTCGACCGTAGCGCCCCGTTGCCGAATGGCGGCCGCATCGATCAGGCCGACGGCACCAGTTGGATGGCGATGTATTGCCTGAACCTGATGCGCATCGCTCTGGAGCTGGCATTGCATGATCGGGTTTATGAAGACATCGCCACCAAGTTTTTCGAACACTTCCTCTACATTGCCAAAGCGATGGACAACATCGGCGGCGAACAATGCCAGTGTATCGGCCTTTGGGATGAAGAAGACCAGTTTTTCTATGACGTACTGCGCTCTCCCGACGGCAAAATGATCCCGCTCAAAGTACGGTCGATGATTGGCTTGATCCCATTTTATGCGGTAGAGATCATTGAGCCTGAACTACTGGATAAGCTGCCCGACTTCAAACGCCGCATGAAATGGTTTCTCGATTACCGTCCCGATTTGGCTTCGTTAGTGGCCGATTGGAACGTGCCGGGGAAAGGCAACTGTCACTTGCTGTCCCTGCTTGGCGGCCACCGGATGAAAAAACTGTTGCAACGAATGCTTGACGAGACTGAGTTTCTATCCGACTACGGCGTACGTTCCTTGTCGCGTGCGCATCATGGCCAACCTTATGTAGTTGGCTGCGCCAGTTCGCAGATGAGTGTGTACTATCAGCCCGGCGCAGCCGAATCCGGCATGTTCGGCGGCAATTCCAACTGGCGCGGCCCTATCTGGTTCCCGGTCAATTACCTGTTGATCACCTCGCTACGGCGTTTTGCCGGCTTCTACGGTGAGAGCTTCAAAATAGAATGCCCGACCGGTTCCGGTATTTTTTTATCCATCAATGAAGTAGCCGATGAGCTTTCTCATCGACTGACCCGGATTTTTCGCAAAGATGAAAAGGGGCGTAGACCTGCCCATGGTGATGATGAAAAGCTGCAAAACGATCCGCACTTTAAGGATTACCTGTTATTCCACGAATATTTCCATGGCGATAAAGGGCATGGCTTAGGAGCCTCACACCAAACCGGCTGGACAGGCTTGGTTGCGAGACTGTTGCAACCGCATCCTTAGCTTATTTGTCAGAAGTTAAGTTCAGGGACGGTTCTCGTAGGTCAATAATATAGTGAAAAACAGCTTCTGAAATTCATCGCCTCTTATATGAACCAGAGCTATTGGTGCCTGCCAGATTTTTCCTGTATGGGTAAAGTAAAATAAAAAGTCGTTCCTTTTCCGGGTTGACTATTGAAATGCAGCGTTCCGTCATGAGCTTCGATTAACGAGCGTGTGATGGATAGACCCATGCCCATGCCGTCCGCTTTAGTCGTGTAAAAAGGCGTCAATACCTTTTGCTGCTGGTCTTTATCAATCCCCGCCCCATTGTCCTTCACTCTGATCTGTATACTATTATCGATCACCATTCGACTGGAAATAGTTAATTGGCGTTGCTGTTTTTCAGGCGAGCTTTTTAGGGCATCAACGCTGTTCCTGATCAAATTTATGAGAACTTGTTCAATTTGTATATGATCCACATGGACAAGCGGCAGGTTATTGTTCAGATCAAATATCAGCTTTATATCATTTTGTTTAATTTCAGCCAGACACAAACCGACACTGTCATGTATCAATTTATTAACGTCGGCAGTCGAACGCTTTTGTGCATGAGATTTAACAAATTCCCTCATCCGATGAATAATCCGTCCTGCCCTTAAAGCTTGATTCTGTGTTTTGTGCAATATCTCGGCGAGCTTTACCAGATCGGGAAGTTCAGCGTTAATCAGGTTTAAGCTGACCTGCGTATAGCTGGAAATCGCCGACAAAGGCTGGTTGACTTCATGCGCAATGCCGGACGCCATTTCCCCCATCAATCCAAGGCGGGTAACATGGGCGAGTTCCATCAGATGTTTCGATTCTTTCTGTTCCTGATGTTTTCGCGAACTTATGTCGCGCACAATGTGGGTAAAAAAGTGCTCATTATCGATTGCATACTCCGCTGTGGACAGATCCAGCGGCACTACAGAACCGTTTTTGTGCAGGCCTTCAATTTCCTGAATTTGGCTGACAGGCTTTAATGCATCGGCAAAGTTATAGTCTTTCATTGTCCTTGTCGATAACGGCATGAGTTTGCTGATATTGCGGTTAATCAGTTCTTCCGGCTGATAGCCGAAAATGGTTTCTACGGCGGCATTCGCGGACACGATGATATTGGATACGTTAATAGTAATAATGCCTTCTACTGACGCATTAAAAATGGAGTTGAGCTTGGCTTCCCTCTCTATTAATTGATGCCTTGAACGGTCGAGTTCTTCAACTTTCCGCATTAAACTCAGATTGCTTGCAATCAGTTCATTGGTCTGCCTGTGAACCTTTTCTTCCAGACTTTTATTAAGGCGGATAATAGTTTCTTCTGTCTGCTTGCGCTCTGTAATATCCTGGATGGTACCCACCAATTTTGAAGGATTACCGGCTTTATCAAATTCGATGTAGCCATGACCGATCACCCAACGTGTTTCGGTATCATTTGGGCGGATGATTTCATACTCCATCGAAAACCGTTCGTGGTTACGAATTATTTCCTGATAGTGATAGAGCACACGCTGACGGTGTTCAGGATGAATCAATGTTTCCCAACTAGGAATATTCCGTTCAAAGTGTAAGTCGATGCCAAAAATTTTATCGAGCAGAGAGGAACTTTCCCATTGACCGCTCACCAGATCTATTATGTAGTAGCCTAAGCCTGCTGTCTCATGCGCCAGATGTAAAAGTTTCTCGTTACGGCAGGCTATTTTATTTTTTTGTTTTAGTGATCGATAAGAAGCCAATAAAACTAAAGTGATAACGCCGGTTATCAGCATGATGATTACGGCAATTTTGATATATCTGAGCAGTTTTTCTTGATCAACTTTAGGGTCAGGATCATAGCTAAAACCCTGTAACAACTTATCGTCTCCAACCATACCCGCCTTGATGAATGTTTCCGCCATATGCCGCCAGCGCCAGGGATTCATATGCCCCAGATCGATCACATCCGGTATGATCAATGAACGTATGGCGTCGGCTTCAAATTCAAGATGCTCTCGGGATTTGTCGACCTTGTATTTATTGAGCAATAGATCAATGATTTCCTGTGGGTGATCCATTGCATAATACCAGCCTTCAAGACTCGCTTGACGGAAGGCTTTTACGCGCTCGGGGTGGTATTTAAGTTCATCTTCCGTTGTAAATAGAATGTCGCTGTAGAAATCGACACCGTAGTTACGCGGATTGAGTACGGTAAATTCAATACCTTGCTGCTTTAAAAAATAAGGTTCGTTGCTCAGATACGAGTTAAATGCATCTACTTTACCGTTAACCAAATCGCTAATTTCATAACTGCTGGGGATGATATGAAGGCGGCTTATATCTATGCCCTCATTATTGAACATGGCGACAAAATCAGCATCGACAGCTTGATCCATCAACATGATTTTTTTTCCGGATAAATCGTCAGGCGAAGAAATTCCGGTATCTTTGCGAGCAATTAACACGGAAGGAGAATGTTGATAAATCGCAGCCAAGGCAACCAGCGGAGCGCCGCGCAACCGTTCCAACAGTAATTCGCTATTGGCTTCGCCGTATTGAGCACGGCCTTGAAGGACTTCCTGCACCGGTTTTTTTTCCGAGGTACCTTCGTGAATGATTACATCAAGCCCCACCTCTTTATAATAGCCTTTCTCTAGCGCCGCGTAATAGCCAGCAAATTGAAACTGGTGATGCCAGCGTAACTGTAGATGAATGGGTTCGGCAGACACCGAAAAGCACAGGCATATCAATGCCATAGAAAGCATGGCACGGGCTTGCATCATATTAGGCTAATCCATTTTCTATGCTTGATAATCACATTTATTATGTAGGTCTGTAAGGATAACTCGGCGACATTAACCAAGAGGATTTTATGTAAACCATGTCTACAATCTGATAGCTGGGGATTAGAAACAAGTCATTGCTCTATATGTATTTGTTTACGCGAACATTAACTTTAATTTATACCGCAAAAGCATTGCTTTAAATTTTGTAGATTAAATCTATCTATTCAAAAGTTAAGCGAAAAGATGTTGTATCTTATTAGCCTCATCTGAGCGAGAAACCATCCAATTTTATAAGCTCTCGAAGTGCTTATTGAATTACAAAATGTTCACTTAAATATATACCAGCGTATTCCCAAGCACTGCTCCATCGTTCATATCTCACTCAGACTCTAATTAACGTCTAACAGTGAAAAGATCCGATTTGCTTTGAATAAATTATGGCCTCCAGCCCCATCTATTAATGTTCTTAGATGCCTTACATAGGCCAATTTATCATTATTTCTATAGCCTAAACTGTGCTGTTGCACGAAAATACAAAATAGAGTTTCCGAATTTTTTAATCAATACGCATCATTACCTATCAAAGAATCACTACCGGTTTGCCTTACACGCAAAGACCGATTAGGAAAGGCCTAAACTGCTTAATGCCTATATCACAGTAGAGCTAAAGTGCTCAGCAAGCCGATCACATTAATTTGAAGATGTCGCAAGTCTAGTGAGCTGACGGCCGCTAAAATTGGGCTGCTTGGAGGTGATTAAAGCCAGCATACTGAGGTAATTTGGTCATATGCTTGAAACGGCTTTCAATATTTGCCATCAATCAGCGTTGAATTTTCCAGTCAAAAAATTTTCATGTGTAACGATACCAATATGATAGTGGGCAGCTACTGGAAAATTTAAACGCTCTTTTGTTGTAAAACTGGCAAAATTTACACCCCGTTTTCCACCAAGCCAAGCTTAGCACGGCCTCCAGCTTGGCCTACTTACGGAATTGTTGGTAGGCATCAGGCCAGCTCTGTCTCTCTTTGAATAACTGGACAAAAACGGGTATTAATCCTCGTCTTTAACCATTCCGGAAATTCTCTGATAAAGGTGTCGGCTTCCTCACCTGACTTGAAATTTCTAAAATCGACTAAAATGCCGTCTTCGCCATCATATTGTGTATTGCACGATAATGCGAAATGCTTAGAAAGCGCGTACAGATGTAACTCAGTTTCAATGCTCTGATACTCGACATAAAGCTGAGATTTAGTTAATTCAGGCCTGATAAGATCGTTCTTTGTGCATTGATCTTCGTTGTGGTAAATGTGGTATGTATAACTGTTCATGCTTGAGCCTACTCGTTGAACCTTAGCCCCAAATGACGGGACACCGCCAAAAATTGTGTTTTTAACCGAAACAAAAATAAAGATTTTTCAGTCCTTCTACGCCGCTTTGCTGGTACAACTGGAAATAATCACGCACAGTCCTTTCACAGGTGCCCACCAATAAGGCAATCTTCTGATTAGACAGGCCGCGGCTTTTTAGCCACAGCGCTTGTAGACGTCGCCGAACCAGCGGGACGGGGTGGACGTGTCTTTCCTTTTTTAAAATGCTTAATGTTTCCGAAGTAAATTCAATAGGCGTCGTCATGGTCATTCTCGTTTTCAAACCGCTTTAATTACGCAGATGAGTAATTAAACAAAAAGATATCAACGAAATAGCTTAAAGATTAATTGATCATTTTGGGATATGTACGAGTACTTATATCGGCCACTTGAAGGATTCTAACCGGTTAAGATTGCAAAGCTGAACGCGTAAGCGTACGACCCAGATTTGGATAGTGGCTTTAAATTACCGGAATCCCGCATGTATCAGGCGGAAGGAGGGCCGTTATCATGGAGAACGGTCACTGAGACGCTGACCCTAAAGGCGAAACTCTAACTCATCACGATGACGAGTCGAATAAAATCAACGGAATAAGTAGAGGTACTAATTTATTATGGCTCGCGAATAAGAAATACTTCACCACAAGCTTTAAGCCTTCAATAAAGCCTCGGCATTCACCGTGTCACTGGCCCTTCCTCCTGGGGCTCCTCGATATGCCCTTCTTAAATTTTAGAAGGGCGTTTTTTTGCCAGACCCTATTGAGTGTCCTGTTGGGTAGTCGAAATATAGGCTTATAAAGCTGAAGAAAGCTAACGGAAGCGTGGTTATAAGTAGTTATACGTATATTTTCTAACAGCTCAGCAATATAGAATATACCCACCAATTTCTGAGGAGGAATGGGTGCTAAGCTTATAATTATAAAAATAAAATAATTACAAAAAGAAAATATTAACAAATAAAGCCCGGATCAATGCTGAATCCGGGCTTTTTTTTATGGCCGTGATAAATTAAAGCACATCCCACTTAGTAGCTGACTGAAGAATCAGCTTCCGGAATACCAACGTCTCAACCCGTCTCCCCATGCCCCGATAACCCGCCGATAACGATATGAGCAATACCCCGGCCAGAGACATCGCGGCCTATATCCGGCGTGGGCATTGTTACGTAGATTGGGCATAGGTACGAAGCCCAACGCATCGAAGCCGCAAAGTGTTGGGCTTCGTACCTCAGCCCATCTTACGGAGTACAAGTAAGTCGCCAATCAACATACGATGCCGATGACAGCCTGTCGTCGCTTCGGTGAATTGCTTAACGGAAAATCCCCTTAAAGCTTTCAAATGGAAAGTTTATAAACGCCGCTCAATTAATCGGCGTGTAAAATCTTCAATAACTTCATGGCTAATAGAATAACCGTCAAACGCTATAAACAATGGCTGAACTGCTTGGCTTACATAATCAGATAGCGATGAAAGAGGAACTCCGAGTGGAACATCTACAGTGGTAACAACCTCATCCTGGTAAGCTTGACGTCCTGGATACATAAATCGTCCAGGTTGAGCCCAAGCGCTAAGATGTCGACCTTTTAAGCGCTTCCATCGGAAAGCAAAAGAAAGAATAGTGTTTGATGAATCGCATTTCATGCCTTTCGCGAACGCTATACCAACAGCAATGGACTCGGCTGTACGTAAAATTGACAAACCAAAATCAAGGACTGTAAACGCCTTAGGTACATTTGGAGCATTAAAAATATCGTCAGCTAATGAACGGCACAAATAGAATTTTCCTGCTGGGTCAATACGCATAAAATCTATAGAATTTATATTTCCTGGACTCCATGTATCACAGGCGATAAAAGCTTCCCATATTCCATCATTAATATAGGAGCGATCTTCTTTCTCATGAAAAGAACGACTATCTAACCAAATTGGCCATCCCGTGTAATTTGGATTACTAGATGCAAGTAGATTTAAAAATTCGCGATTTGCTAGATGGTTAGGTACATTTCCTTGCAGCCACAAAGCAACTTCAAAAGTACCATGATCAGGGATAGTCTTTGTGCTACTCCTTATCTTTTCTTGATATTTTGAATAACTTTCATCTAGATAATTCTTAATAAGATCAGCAGTAGAGGCTTCTGGCGAGGAACTTTTTGCAATGGTATCAGCAAATTCACGCATAACATCCGGTGTAATCCCGCTCAGATGACGCCGCATAAATCGTCCTATATCGGCCTCGCGGTTTTCAAAACAGACTTCAATAATTCTAGGCCAATCTTTCCAAATGGCCTTAGCTGTACTAGGCGTGTTGTTTGAATTCAAAGTCCTGACATACACATCATCAGCACTAATCAATTTTTTATTTTCTGAATCTTTTAAATCCGCTTTTGCTGCGACCGGTGTTCGTATGCCAGATGGAATAACAATTACTGGATAAATTTGACCATCGCGTGAAGCAAACTCAACCGATACCTCAAATTGTTCAGATGCATACTTTGAGATAAGTGCCTGTATTTTGTCGACATGAAATAAAATATTTACATCGTCAAGAGCCTTGTATGGGTCTGGAGCAAGTGTCTTATCGTCAAAACCAATTACCATATAACCGCCGCCAAAATTTCTTAGTGCTAAGGCGGTGCGAACAATTTTTTGCTTACCGTCTAGGGTATCGGGAGATATCCATCTCTTTAATTCAACTGCCAGGCTTTCACTGGGTCTGTCGACTAATTCTTGAATACGTGAATGTTGTTTATCCATAATTAAAAACTCATATTAAACATTTGCTTATAATATTTTATCCTACGAATTGTTCGCTACGACGTAGCCCGATAGAATATGCTAAACGCAGTGAAGCGCATCCTACGGTCTACACCTGTTAAATCTTCTCAAGAAGCTCGGCTTTTTTGGTTGAAAACTCTTCATCCGTTATTACGCCAGAATCTTTTAATTCACCAAGCTTCTTTAGCTGTTCAATCGGTGATTCTTGTTTGGCCTGGGCGGCATTGCTCGCGCTCCCGCTTGAACTATTGCGTCCGGCTTCTATTGCATTAATTAATTTTGTCTCACCGTCTTTATTGAAAGTTTTAAAAACCAATGCATCATGTGAGGTATGAATGCCAATAGTTCGATGACCCAAAAGCGATTTGCGCTCTATGGAGGTAATGCTTTTAAGCGGAATAGTTTCTAAAACCTCTCCGAATATGCCCTTGCGATAAAACGCGACTCGCTCGTTTGTAACAATAAGTGATCCGTTATATTGCCTTTTACTTCCGCTTCCCATTGCTTCGCCAATGTAACCATCGTCGAAAGCCTTAATTGCTTCGCTCGCTTTAAGATGCGAAGCTCTAAACTTTGCTACATGTTTTGATTCTTTAGCCATTTTCTGCCCCCCTTATTTGACAAATAGAAAATACAACTAACCTAATCCCGCTCTCGCAAAAAACGAGAGTCGGGATTTGCAGCCCGCTTTAATACCAAGATGCCAGCGCATCGAATGCGCTATTTTTTTGCCTATCGTTTTTATGTTCCCGAAAACTATTTCGGTAACATCATCATTATGGTGGGCTGGCTTGGGCCACCTTTGGGTGGGCCGCTCTTGGTGGCGGTACTGCAAACTCAAGTCAGTCCATCACCCAATATTTGCAGTTAAGTGGCGGTCTCTTTAATCACCAAGGAGTAACCCATGAACAAGCTATTAACTTGGCTAGTCGCCAATGCGCCTAAACGCCACCAAATCCAAGTCCGTCTGTTTCAAATCCGCTACCAACGTGCAATCCGTGTGAGCCGCGCCCTCCTGTTACCGCCTGCTTTAACTAGGGAGGTGTAACATGGATCATCAACTAAAAACCCTGGCCAACCCGTTCCAGTTCACCGATCTGGATATTCGCACCGCGACCGATGAAAACAGCGAGGTGTGGTTCTGCGCTAAAGACGTTTGCGCAACGCTTGATATAGTCTGGTCGGGCTCATCAGCAACCCTCGAAAACATGCCGGATAACTGGTTAATGGTCTGGAAACTCCAGACCATTCAGGGCGAAAGCGACGCCATTTTTATTAACGAAGCCGGCCTTTATCACCTGATCTTTCGCTCTAATAAACCCAAAGCCAAAGAGTTCGCTAACTGGGTTTGTGAAACCGTACTGCCCGAGATCCGCAAAACCGGCTTCTTCGGTACCATCGACATTAAGGATCAAATCAGTATATCAAAGCAGATTGACAGCATATCCTTACAAATCGTAAATACGAAAAATGCGTACAGACGGCGACTCCTACAAGACCAACTGCGCCGACTCTGCAACATAGTCAACCAGCCGATACCGCCACACGACTGGATAGCAAAGGACTACAACCAGGTAGACCTGTTCGGTGATTCGCCAGCTAAGCTAACCTAGCCAGGAGCATGCGATGACAGAAGAACAAGAACAACTCATCCATGCTCTAGAAGGTGCGGCCCAAGGCATCAGCGCTGCAGTAGAGCAACAGACCATCACGCCAACGCAGATCTACTGCCTGCTTAACACCCTGATTAAAGATCTAGCCGCAACCCTACACTAACCCATCCAAAGCCGGGCGCAAGCCCGGCACACTCACCCAGGCACGGCCATAAAGCCGAAGCCGATCTCCAACCTGAAGCCGAAACCGATCCCAACGAAGCCCAAGCCGATCCCAACCTGAAGCCCAAGCCAAAGCATCGCCCACACGTCCCCGCCCCGCCCAAAAATCACTCCTCCTCACCCGCGCGGTTTTTGCGAAAAATTTTTTCACTGAAATAAGTTTTGAAACAAGGATTGGTGCTGAAGCAGCGGAATTGCTAAGAGTTGAGCGTTTAGAAACGCGTACTGGAAATTACAATTTTTGAAGTGATGTGGCACTAATTGCAGATTGCTACTGCCACTTTTAGTGCCACAATTTGATCTTAGATTGATTTTTTGTTTATAAATCAATCACTTAATTGGTGGAGGCGGCGGGAATTGAACCCGCGTCCGTAAGCACTCCGCCACAAGGTCTACATGCTTATCCCGCTCTTTTGATTTAACCAGTGACTACCCGTCGGGCCAAGAAAATCACCAGCGATTCCGTAAGGTTTTAGCGCTTCCACACCGGACAGATTTCAGCGCGATCTTATGTAAATGACCTCTGAGCGCCTTTCATACCTAAAAGGTACTAAAAACTCCACCCGCATAAGCACAGATGGTCAAAGGAATGGTGCTGTTTTTAAGCAGCTAAAGCCATTGAGTAGTTTTCGTCGTTTGCGAATACTTTAGTTTCAGTAGATTTTACGAGGTGTACTGTCCTCGGCATGCACTTAAGGTTTTGCTACCCACGTCGAAGCCATGTCGCCCCCCGTGATGGTTATATTACACGAATTGTATAAAAATTGTACAATTATTTTTTAAGCCGGTATTTATAAGGGGTTGAGAGGGTTACTGAAAGTTTTAATTTGTAGGAAGTACGACTAAAGCCGCTGTTAATCTTAATGTAAACGGTTATTCCAGCAGAGGTAACGACGACAAGGAACTTGCGCTAGTCAATCAACATTCGAGCCAAGGGACTGTTGCTCTCTATTGATGGTAGCCGATCTACGGCACCACAAAGCTCAATAATGCCGTCTAGCTGCTTAATTTGCTCAGTATACTCGTGGCTGACGTTTTCTATCACCAGCAACGCTTCACCGTCAATCATATTGATGGCGTTGTTCACTCCTTTGTTTAAACCTCTTAAAGCACTTTTTTCCAATGACGGCTTTAACTTTTTCAGGATAAAAAACGGAGTCAGCCAAGTAATGGCGATTAACAAACTACTATGTATCGCAAAATCTACGCCCAAATATTCCACGTTCGTCATATTACTGGTGTAGTAGCCGATAAAAACTTGATAACCGACCCAACAAATGGCAGCAAGCGGCAGGACAATTTCACATAGGCGCATAAACTTTAAAAATCCGCGATGTAAGGCATTGCCGGGGTTCGCCAAGGCTTGCCTGGCAGACAGCTCGCTTTGTGCCTGGACGATTTTGGGCGCTTTTTCACGTAGCGCGGAGAGCTGTTTTTTAAGTGGACTCACCGGGATACTCAACTGGTCGGCATTAATGACGAACTCATCCAGCGCGTCGTCAAAGCGGGCTTCGGACCAGTCATCCCACAAGTTCATTTTAGCTCCGGTGGCAGCATATTTGGCAGTCGCAGGATTGTTTAATAAGTCCGCCGCATGATCGGCATAATGCCTTGCCAATTGCTGGATAGGCCATGCAAAGCCCTGTTGCAGCACGTGGGCCGACCGTTGCCATTGCTCCTGCCAAAGTGTTGGTAATTGTTGAAAAGCCGATACGGAGCCCATTAACTGGCGGGTGCTTTGCAGGTTTTTCTTTAACTCGTCTTTTTTAATCTGGGAGCTTCTTTGCTCTAGCTGCGCAACGATATGCTCGGTCGCTAACGAGCTAATCGTCGACTCCAATTGGGCAAACTCATCGGCTTGCGAGCTATCGCCACATATGGTTTTGAATATGACCGGATCGGCAAAACCGGCTTTGTGCAGCTGTTGCTTGAAATCTTCATACTGTTCGGTTTGTCCTCTGTCCCACTGGTTCAGGACAAATAACCAAGCATGTCTGCCGCCTTCTGCAAGCAGCAACCGCCAGGCTTTTTCATCACGATAGCGTTCGGGACTGACCACATAAATCAGCATATCGACATGCGGCAACCATTCCAACACCTGACGTTTATTGCTTTGTTCGGTGCTGTCGAAATCGGGCATATCAATCCAGATGACGTTTTTCCTGGCCTCATTATCATGCTCGGCGGTTTTTATTTGCGCCAGCGGCAGTTGTTCGGGCAAATGCTTTATCGCGACAGAGTGATGATGATATAGCGTGACTTCTCGTGAAGTGGGCCGTTCGACTCCGGCTCGGGCAATGGCTTTGCCCGCCAAGCGGTTGAGCAAGGAACTCTTGCCAACGCCGGTACCGCCCATGAATGCGACAATCAGCGGCCTGGAACCGCTATGGTTAAACAGTGCATCCGGGGTTCTGATATCGACATCGCTTAACTGCTCAGCGGCGTCTGCATTAATCCAGCCGGCTGCAACTGCCTGCTTTGCCCAATGTTTTGTTTTTTCTACCAAACTAGAGTAATCGTAAGCCATGGCGCTTTTCTGTGAGTTGAAGCTCTGCCGCACGCAGCTGGTCAGGAGATATATTAAAATAAGCCGTCATCGATAGTTGCTCTGGCAATTGCAAAAGCTTTTTGCGCAGGCTCTCGATAAATAACGCCTGTTTTACGGTATTGAATTGGTTGTGTTTTAACTCAGCTTCTACTTTATGCATGTAGCTGCCGACAGCGCTTTCAGCCAGCAGCGAGGTAACGGTTAGCATCGCCGGAGCAATAACCAAATCATGCAGACCTATGCCGCCCATATAAAAAGTCATCGCAATAACGGTAGCATCGGCAGTGGCCCTAGTTGCCCGCAAGCTGTTTAACACGACCGGCTGTTCTTGCAGTTTGTAATATAAGCGATACGCCGCGCTTTCTACATCCTGCTGAAAAGACAGATGATATTTTTTGGCAGCCTCTGAGAAATCCTGCAACGCGTCCTGCCGCTGACTGCGCAGCAAACTGTTTAGTTGCCGCCACCACTGGCTCTGCTGGTTTTGGTCGGCTCTATCCAGTAGCCTGTCGGCCAGCTGGATCAGCGTATGTTCGGCTATTTGGTTTAACAGGGCTATTTCATAACTGCTGTCTGCAATATGCAGATTTTTGCGCCTCAGTTTCATGATCTGCCTGACCGGCCAAGTCAAAACCTGGCGAGTTCCGGCCAGAAGGCGAGCTAATCCGGGGATTTCCATTAAATTCAGCAATTCGGTCATCGCAAGCTGAAAGGTTTCGTAATGGTGCGGATGATTCAGGTAATCGCGCTGGTAACTTTCCATTGCCTGTTTGATCATCAGATCGACCAATTCATGCCAATCATTTAATGACTTATGTTCGGCAAAGACCGGCTCCAGCCAAGTTTGCCAGTGCCTTTTCAATAATTCCTGTTCAAATCGCGCGTGTTTTTCCAAACGGACTTTGTCCGCTAATTGCTTAAGCAGCTGCTGCCTGGACTCAGGCCACACAGGCAGCCCTCCCGGCTTTTGATAATATAGCGACACAACCTCGGGAAATTCATCGGTTCTGGCTTGCCGCCATTTCTCTTGCAATGAATGGATAATAACCGACTCGGAACCTTCAACCAGTTTATTCAGGCAGATAATGGTCGGCTGATGCAGCTCTTCAACAGCGGCCATGATGTCCCAGACCGACTGATCGGCATATTTTTCCTTGCTGACCACCAGAATAACCATATCCGCCAAGGCAATAGCCCTGATCACACCTTCCCGGTAGGTGGCGGAGTCTATCGAATCGAAATCCGGCGTGTCCCATAAAACACCATGCGGCAGGAGCGCCGAATCGGTAGTGTTTTCGGTCAACGAATAACAATCGTGCCGGTCTTTGCTAAGCTGGGATTGCTGCAATTGCTGGAAGCGCCCGAAATAGCGTTGCAGGCCGGTGCAATCCTGGGCACTAATGCCGTTGCAAAAGCCCTGCGGATGAATCGTGTAGCCCGCCAGCGGGCTGACACCGGCAATATTGCTGTTTAATAACACGTTAGCTAGCGAGCTCTTTCCTGCCTGGGTCGGCCCCACCACCGCCATATGCAACACCGGCGGCTGCGACGCTTCAATCAGCTGACCCTTGCGAATAAAAGCTTCCGCCAAAATCAACTGATCGATCCGTTGTTGATAGCTGGTTTTGACTGGCTCATTACCCAGTTGCGCCAAGACGGCTTGATAACGTTGTTTTAATAATTGGATAAATTCCAGCATAAAAAGCTAGCTCAGGATTATAATGGCTGACTATTTTACTTCGTTTGACGATCCTGCGTTATATAATAACTTTCGCAAACCGTGTAAATATCATGACATGCGTCCCTACTTAAAATTGAGGTTATCTTTATGAAGAAATTGCCTGTTCTTCTGCTCATTCTCTGCTGCACATCCTTAGTTGCATGCAGCAAGGGGCAAGAAATCAATGGTCATACCACCCGTACCGCCTTCAGATCAGTAAAAGCGCTGAAAAACCGCTTGCCTCCCGATGCTCGCATTGAGTTTGAAGTCTCTTTCTGGATGCTTCGCGACTCTATTAAAGATGAAAAAGAGTTTCTTAATACTGTTGATGGTAAAAAACCTGAGGAGATCATTACCATGGGCAAAGAACTTTATCAGCAAAGAAAAAATAGCGGTTTTGCAGGCTATGAAAAATACACAAGCTGGGAAGATATGATCGCCAAATTCGGCAAGGAAAGAATTGATCAAGATAACCGCAGAGGCCAAAAGGAAGATCCTAAAGACAAAGCCAACGACGTTTTGTACAAGCTCTAATTTCACCGACTGGGCAAGGCTTTTTGATCGGTTAATACCGCCACAAATTGACTTGCCTCAGCGATAGTCTGCTCCATCGCATTGATAAGCTGTGAAATATCAATGCCTATCTCAATAAATTCATGCCTTAACGCCGCGATAGCTTGAGCGTTAAGATTATGCTTCAAGTACAACACCTGATCTTTGAATGCCGCCAGCACCGGCTGGATTTTAGCCTCGGCTTTTTGCATGGATTTGATAAGCCGTGCGTAATTCTGCCGAGCTGCTTTTAACTGTTGTTTGCTGTGTGCGCGCAAATTACGGTTAGTGTACTCATTGAGTTCGCTTTCCCATTCTCTGAACAGCGCCTCACTGACCTGTTCAATCGCCCTGATTCTGTTGCTTACCGAATCGGATTTAGCACAGCAAAACTGGTACTGTCTGTTGAGCAGGTTATATTTATGGTCCAGCGGCGTTTCATTGACGCAGACCAGGGTCTTAAACTTTTCCAGCGCATCTTCAAACTCATGTTTGGTTTCCTGTAAGCTTACGCAAGCCTGCTCAACATGAGCAACGACTATATCGCGCTTATGCTCGCCAATCGATTCTCTGGCACTGTAAATAAAGGTGCGGATTTTTTTGGCAAGGAAGCTTCTGATTAAATTTAACAATATTTTTACCAAATCGTTGGTTAGCAGTTTATTTTGATCGACGATTAGAACCTTGGGTTATTCGCCTGAATCCCATCAATTTTTAATAGTTCCGATGCTCCGGCGTGACAAACGATAAATGTCCGCAAATTTATTCTCGTCGCCAGCTGGTTGTGCCATCGGGTGAATCTTCCAGAATCACGCCCCGTTCTTTCAGGCCGTTACGAATTTTATCGGCTAAAGCCCATTCTTTGGCTTTTTTGGCATCCAGACGCGCCTGAATTTGCTGCTCGATTTCATCTTCTCCAAGTTCTGCATCTCCGCCGGCTTTAAGAAACGCATCGGGATCGTCCTGTAATATGCCGAGCAAGCCGCTTAAATATTTCAGCGTAGCCGCCAACATCGAAGCTTTCTGCGGGTCAATTTCTTTGGCTTTATTTAAGTCCCTGGCCAAATCGAATAACACCGATAATGCGACCGGCGTATTAAAATCGTCATTCATTGCCTGTTCAAAACGGGTTTTATAAGCGTCTTCGGCCGCCATATCCGTTCTTGCTTCCACTCCGCGCAGAGCGGTATAAAGCCTTGTTAAAGCCATTTTGGCATCATTGAGCTGCTCATCGGAATAATTCAGCGGACTGCGGTAGTGGCTGGAAAGGATGAAAAAGCGAATGATCTCAGGCTTATACTGATTCAACACCTCACGCACAGTAAAGAAATTACCCAGCGACTTGGACATTTTTTCATTGTCCACGCGAACAAAGCCGTTGTGCATCCACAGGTTGACGAATTTCTCGCCGGTCGCGCCTTCCGACTGGGCGATTTCGTTTTCATGATGCGGAAACTGCAAATCCATGCCGCCGCCGTGTATGTCGAAATGATTGCCCAAACAACAGGTAGACATTGCCGAGCACTCGATATGCCAGCCTGGACGGCCCAAGCCCCACGGTGAATCCCAGGCAGGCTCATTGGTCTTTGCCATCTTCCACAACACGAAATCCATCGGATTGCGCTTGGCCAAATCAACATCAACCCGCTCTCCGGCCTGCAAATCGTCCAGATTTTTGCCTGATAAGCGGCCGTAATCCTTAAACTTGGACACCGCATAGAATACGTCGCCGTTAGTGCCGACATAAGCCAGCCCTTTATCCACCAGGGTTTTAATCATTGCGATAATATCGTCGATGGACTGGGTTGCCCTTGGTTCCAGATCGGGCGGCAAAACGGCCAGCGCCCGTTCATCCTCATGCATTGCGTCAATAAACCGCGCTGTCAACTTGCTGTAATCCTCGCCGTTTTCGAGGGCGCGCTGAATGATCTTGTCGTCGATATCGGTAATGTTGCGCACGTAGGTCAGTTCATAACCCTGATAGCGAAAATAACGCGCAACCGTATCGAAAACCACCATGACCCGCGCATGCCCGATATGACAATAATCGTATACCGTCATGCCGCAGACATACATGCCGACTTTGCCCGCTACGCGCGGCTGGAACGGTTCTTTTTTTCGGGTCAGAGTATTATATATTTTTAGCATGTCATTAAGTTATACAGTTAGGCGAGTTTCCATTGCCGATAAGCCGGGCAGGTTAAACAAATCCGTACAATCTATCAAGCGCATGCTTCTCTTTCAAGACAAAAACACTTAGAATTTATTTTTGCATCACTTTACAAGGAAAACCATGCGTACTTTCATTTTCTCCATGATGCTTCTTTTAACCACATCACTCTCATTTGCAACGGAAAATCTTATGTCTGACACCTCATCAAAAGTTAAATTAACTACATCCTTGGGTGAAATCGTTATTCAGCTGAATCCTGAAAAAGCACCTATCTCTTCAGCGAATTTTCTGACTTACGTTAATGAAGGCTTTTACAACGGTACTATTTTCCATCGCATCATCCCCGGATTTATGGCGCAGGGCGGCGGCTTTGACACTGACTTCAACCAAAAAGCGGTTCACGATCCGATTAAAAACGAAGCCGATAACGGCTTGCCAAACAAACGCGGCACCGTCGCCATGGCGCGCACCAACGTTCCTGATTCAGCAACAGCCCAGTTTTTCATCAACTATAAAGATAATTCGTTTCTGAACTATTCCAGCCCGACAACTAGTGGTTGGGGCTATGCAGTGTTCGGCGAAGTAATAGAAGGCATGGATATTGTCGACGAAATGGCTAAACAACCTACAGGCAACCGTGGCGGCCATCAGGATGTGCCTCAAACCAATATCGTTATCGAAAAAGCAGAAGTTATAAAATAGCCGAAAGGCGCAAGGCTAAAGGCGAAAGGTAACAAGGCTTACCTTCCCTTTGCCCTTTGCCCTTTGCCCTTCGCCCTTTGCCCTTTGCCCTTTGCCCTTCGCCCTTTGCCCTTTGCCCTTTGCCCTTTGACTCTCACTCGCCTTTGAATCAAGAAATCCTGTTCATCTCAGACCTGCATATTTCCCTGGAAAAACCTGAAATCACCCGCCGGTTTCTCTCATTCCTGAGCAATAGAGCACCTAAAGCGGCCGCGGTTTATATATTAGGCGACCTTTTCGATGCCTGGATAGGTGACGACGACCCTACCCCGCCTAACAATTCAATCCGGAAGCATCTTAAACAGCTGACCAGCTCAGGCACACGGGTTTATTTGCAGCAAGGCAACCGCGATTTCCTGCTGGGTAAGCAATTTTCCGAAGATACCGGTGTTACGCTACTCGATGAGTATGCGGTCATCGATTTGCACGGCACACAAACGTTGCTTACGCATGGCGACTTACTATGTACAGACGACCTGCCCTATCAAGCATTTCGCGTCAAATCGCATACTCCGGAATGGCAACAAGCCGTGTTATCCAAGCCCTTATTTTTGCGCTTGCTGGCTGCGCGCTGGTATCGTCTGCGCAGCTATTTACACAAACGCAAAAAATCTCAGGATATTATGGATGTTAACCAGGATACGGTGACTAAAGTTATGCGTGAACACCACTGTCTGCGATTGATACACGGACATACGCACCGCCCTGCCATACATAATTTTGAAATAGACAATCAACCTGCCCAGCGCTTTGTGCTTGCCGCATGGAGCAAGAATGCCGCCGAAGTACTATGCTGGGATAGCAACGGTTACCGAATTGAAGCTCTCTGATTTGCTCATTCGATTTTTTAGTCGCCACAAGTTAAATTTTTACTCACCCACCTTCGTTTTAACCAGCCGCATCTGAAACGAAATATCTGTAAAATCTTAACTTGCTCTTAAACACCCTGAGTTTTATCAAAAGGTTAAAAGAATTCAATTAGCATCGACACCTATAAAGGTTGACTTTTGGGGCAAAATCATTAAATTTAGGCCTCTAGAGTGAAAATTTCCTGTCTCCTAGGAACATGAAAGCCACCCTAAAAAAACTAATATTAGTCATAAAAACATAATCACTATTCTGTCAAATTAACAGAATACCAGGAGAAATATTATATGAAGAAGCCTTTGAAAAGTTGGCTGCTTGCTTCCAGTGTGGCTGCTATTTTAGCTGCACCAGCAGTTTCAACTGCTAACAGCGATCTTGAAAAACTCACCCAAAACCCAGCTAACTGGGCAACTTGGGGTGGTGACTACGCAGGTACTCGTTACAGTAAACTAAGTGAAATCAACGCTTCTAACGTGAAAAACCTGCAACCAGCTTGGTCTTTTTCTACAGGTGTTTTGCGTGGACACGAAGGCGGCCCATTGGTTGTTAATGGCGTTCTTTTCATTCACACACCGTTCCCTAACACTGTTTACGCAATTGACCAAAAAACTCAATCCGTAATCTGGGAATTCACACCAACACAAGATGCTGATGTGACTATTCCAGTTATGTGCTGCGATACTGTCAACCGTGGCTTGGCTTATGGTGACGGCAAAATCTTCTTGCAACAATCCGATACCGTTTTAACTGCGTTGGACGCTAAAACCGGTAAACGCGTATGGAGCGTACAAAACGGCGACCCAAAACTGGGTATGACCAACACTTCTGCTCCTTTAGTTGTTAAAGATAAAGTTCTGACTGGTATTTCTGGTGGCGAATTTGGTGTTCGCGGCTTTTTAGCGGCTTATGACATCAACACTGGCGAATTGGCTTGGAAAGGCTACAGCATGGGTCCAGATAAAGATACACTGATCGATGCCAAGAAAACAACTACTTGGAAAGACGGCAAAGTTACTCCAGTTGGCGAAAACTCAAGCTTAAGCACTTGGCAAGGCGACCAATGGAAAATCGGTGGCGGTACTACTTGGGGCTGGACTAGCTACGACCCTAAATTAAACTTGATCTATTACGGATCAGGTAACCCATCTACATGGAACCCAGTACAACGTCCAGGCGACAACAAATGGTCCATGTCATTATGGGCTCGTGACGCTGACACCGGTGCTGTTAAATGGGTTTACCAAATGACTCCACACGATGAGTGGGATTTTGACGGTATCAACGAAACAGTTTTGGTTGACCAAGAAGTTAAAGGCAAAATGCACAAAACTATCGTGCATTTCGACCGTAACGGTTTTGGCTACACTTTAGATCGTGAAACCGGCGAACTGCTTGTTGCTGAAAAATTCGACAAATCAGTTAACTGGGCAACTCATGTCGACATGAACACCGGTCGTCCACAAGTTGTATCTAAATACTCTACCGAGCAAAACGGCGAAGACGTTAATACACAAGGCGTTTGCCCTGCTGCGTTAGGAAGTAAAAACCAACAACCGGTTTCTTACTCTCCACAAACCGGCTTGTTCTACATCTCAGGCAACCACTTGTGCATGGACTACGAACCATTCGAAGTTTCATACACAGCGGGCCAACCTTACGTTGGCGCTACTTTAAGCATGATGCCTGCCGGTGCAGACGTTATGACTGGCAAACCTGACAACTCAAACAACTTGGGTCAATTCACAGCTTTCGACGCTAAAACAGGCAAAATCGTTTGGTCTAACAAAGAACAATTCTCTGTTTGGTCAGGTTCTGTTGCAACTGCGGGCGGTGTAGTATTCTACGGTACTCTGGAAGGCTACTTGAAAGCGGTTGATGCTAAAACAGGTAAAGAACTGTATAAGTTCAAAACACCTTCCGGCATCATCGGTAACGTTAATACTTGGGAATATGACGGCAAACAATATGTTGGCGTTCTTTCAGGTATCGGCGGCTGGGCAGGTATCGGTATCGCTGCCGGCCTTGACACGGGTGAAGAGGGCTCAAACTCAGAAGGTTTGGGTGCTGTAGGTGCTTACAGAAGCTTAAGCTCTTTCACTAAACTGGGCGGTACATTAACTGTATTTACATTACCCAGCAACTAAGTCGATCTGATTTTTTAGATTGAGTAAAAAGCCCCGGTTGATTTATCAACCGGGGCTTTTTTTTGGCACTTTATGCAGTAAACTATTGCCCGGCAATTACTTTAACTCCTGCATCCATGCAGTAGTCCTTACCGTTATACTAAGGAGATTTTAATGAGGACTTTACCTCAACATACAAAATACCTCGCCACCCTAATGCTAGTTGCATGCAGCTTTACTGCCACGGCGGAAGAAAAATTCAAGGTCTGCGCCGATCCGTTGAATCCACCTTACTCCACAAAAAACAAAGACGGCTTTGAAAATAAAATCGCCGAGCTGTTTGCCAAAGAACTTGGGCAGACCATTGAGTACACATGGCTTCCTCAACGTCTCGGTTTTATCCGCAACACCCTAAATGCGCCGTTAAAAGACACTGACGTGGATAGTAACGAATACAAATGCGATATTGTTATGGGGGTTCCGGAAGGTTATGACCTCACATTAACAACTACGCCCTACTATAGGTCAACTTATGTACTTTTAATCGCAAAAGGGCGCGGCTGGGATAACATTACCGATGCTAGCCAGTTAATCGATCTACCTTTACAAAAACAGCAAGCGTTAAAAATCGCCATGTTTGACCGCGGCCCCGGAACAACCTGGATGCAGAAAAACGATCTACTTGATCAAGGGATCCCCTATCAGTCGATGTCAGGCGACAGTGAAAATAATATAGCCATGCAGATAGAAAAGGATCTTAAAGCGAAGAAAATCGACATGGTTATTTTATGGGGACCTATGGCGAGCTATGTGGCTTCGCAAAGCCCCAAAAACAGTTATTTAATGATTCCGATGAAATCAACGCCTGATGTGAAATTTGATTTTGCTATGGCGATGGGCGTTCGTAAGGGCGATAAGGCAAGGAAAGAAATGCTTGATAAGCTGATTGCGGACAAAGCGGACAAAATTCAATCCATCATTGCTAGTTATCACATCCCGCTGCTACCACTGTCTAAAGAAGCTGTTCATGACGATAAGGATTAACCTTAACTAGATTGAGTCGGGGGCGACCTCCAGATCCAAAGGCCGCCTCCCTCGAAAACGTTATTTACGATTAAATAAGCCAATCAGATATGCAAATCTGTTCGCACGTTCATGTGAGAGTTGGCTCCATTGAAAACGCCATTTCCAGTTGCCTTCCATCGTACCCGGCGTATTCATCCGATGCTCAGAACCCAACTCCAGAATATCCTGCATGGGTATTACCGCAATATTTGCAACCGATGCCAATGCGGCATGTATTAACGCACAATGCAGGGGCATTGCCGGATTGCCGAGATAATTGCAAATATGATTTTTCTCATCATCACTAATGCCCTGTAACCAGCCTAAAGTGGTATCGTTGTCATGAGTACCGGTATAAACAACGCAGTTCTTGTCATAATTATCAGGCAAATAAGGATTATCAGGGCCGCCGCCAAACGCAAACTGTAAAATCTTCATGCCGGGCAATTCGAATTCATCCCTTAATGCCTCAACTTCGGGAGTGATAATACCCAAATCCTCTGCAACCAACGGCATCGACCCATGCTCAGCTTTTATGGCATTTAATAATGCATAACCCGGAGCATCAATCCATTGCCCATGAATAGCGGTATCTTCCTGTGCCGGTATTTCCCAAGCCGATTCAAGCCCACGAAAATGATCGATCCGGATAATATCAAACATCTCAAGCTGGGTTCTCATTCTGTCAACCCACCACTGAAATCCGGTTTCTTTCAGATAATCCCAATCATAATGCGGATTACCCCAGCGCTGTCCTGTTTCAGAAAAATAGTCCGGCGGTACGCCTGCCACGACGGACATATCACCTGATTCATCAAGCTTGAAAACATTGCGATGAGCCCAGACGTCAGCACTGTCATAAGACACAAAAATAGGGATATCGCCAAACAAAAATACGCCTTGCTGGTTAGCGTAGGCTTTTAATTCCAGCCACTGCCGGAAAAATACATATTGCTCAAATTTAATACATTCGATTTTTGTTTTTAACTGCTGACTGGCTTCATTTATTGCTTTTGGATCCCTGACCTTAAAATGCTCAGGCCATTGATTCCAGCATTGCTCCTTAAATTCAGTTCTAAGAGCAAGAAATAAGGCAAAATCGTCAAGCCAGAATGCTTTTTCTTGGCAGAAGCGTTCAAATTCATCCCTATCCTTTTGTTCCGCACATGCCAAAAATCCACTATAAGCTTTTGTTAATTCGTCTCTTGTGGCGCAGCTTCCGGCACACTTCTCGTCCTTATCAGAGGGCCGCAGCCAACCTTGCCTTACCAGCCAGTCAATATTGATTAGCGCGGGATTACCGGCGTGAGCGGATAAACACTGATAAGGCGAGCCATCCGCATGGGGCAGACCTAAAGGCAAAACTTGCCATATGCTAACCCCGGTGTCATGCAGAAATCTTACGAAATTAAAGGCTTCCTCACCCAAATCGCCTTGGGGGCCTGCACCGGGTAAGGATGTAATATGTAATAGAATACCGGCTCGGCGTTTATTTAGGATGTCATTCACGCTTAGTGATCTCTTGTTTATGTTTCGGTTGTTAGTTTTACTAAGGTTTAAATACTAATAACCATCAATTATATAAATCGATACCTGGGCGCATTGCTCCACCCATAGCCGGAGTACCGGACCCTTGCGTAAATGACAGCGCCAGATATGCAGGCGGCTCTTCGCCTAGCAATCTATATAAATTAGTCAAATTAAGCCGGAATTGTTTTTCAAAATTACTGACCGCTTCGCCTGGATTATAATCGCCAAACCACCAGAACCAGTCGGAACCTTCACAAATGGCTAACTGAAACTCAGCCTGTTGCACTTGCTGGTCCGTTAATCGGCCGGTTGAAATGACTTTGTCAAAGGCAGCTTTAACATCGCCCAGCATATCCCAGCCGCGATTCTTGTCCGCATCGCCTATCCAGGTCGAGAACGTGCCATAGACCCAACTGCCCGCAACAATTCTCGCCAGCGGCTTAATCTCAGCCTTATTTTCCAGGCATTCCGAAAAAGTAGTTAATTCAATCTTTGGATGACCGGTTAGCCGTTGATACAAGGCACTCAGAAAATGATAACCATTAGCAGGAAAATATTCCCAAGCATTCTCCCCATCCATGATGATTGAAACTACCTTGTCGTTAGGCTCATGGTCAGCAATATTTTCAAGATGACGAATTAAATCGCCGACCGCATCATCGGCGTGCCATTTTGAGTATTCAAAACCAATCAGGTCAGATAAGCCATCATCACGAAAAAAGCAGACGATATCGGTTCCCTGAAGCTTAAAAGGATGATGAATTCCTAATGCGTTGTCGTTTTCAGCAAGATTCAAGCTATTGTTCAGCACAGAGCCGCCGCTCGCAGTCCAGTCAAAACCAAAATCACTTAATATATTTAAGGTTTGATCACTAATGCTACCCTCCGAAGGCCAGCATCCTTTAGGTTTAAAACCGAATAACCGCTTGAACGTGTGCACGCCCTTTTCTATGTGCCATAAAACGCGCTCTTCTCCGCCCGGATAGACATCCAACTCCGGCAAAGGAGCGTCAGGCATAGCTTCACGGGTAGTATTCAAATCCAGCAAAAGCGGCAAGATAGGATGGGCATAGGGCGTCACAGAAAGCTCAACCTGCCCTTTTCTGGCTAATGCCTTATATCTACAGATAATACTGCTCAGCTGCTCGGCAATAACCTCTATAATTTCGATCCTGTCGTGTAATGTATAACCGGATCCTTTTTCTATCAGGCGCTTTATCCGAGTATCCGTTAACTTGATTGTTTCCCCCATCCAAATCAGATGATACCAGGACAGAATATCGCTGATAAATTGAGAATTGACATAAGTTAACGAGTCATAATGATGTTCAAGCCAATCGGCCATCTCAATCAATCTTTTAAAAGTCGGATAACGGTTTATTTGTCTTTCTCTGTTCGCTCGCATACAGTCTTTAACCAACCGCATGCGCTCTTCAGGATCGGCAGGGATACTGGGATTAACCAGTGCGGCTAACAAAGGATCGGTAATTGAAATGCGGTCATGTAAATAGCCGTTGACCTGTCTGGCATATTCCTCAATTTGCTCCAGAAGTATCGGTGCGAAATTGACTACCGCCTTGGCTTGCGGCACTGCTTCCAGATGCGCTGCCATATCGACATAATCTTTAATAACATGCAGATAGGTCCATGGCAGCTTAAATTCTCCAGATTGTAAATCCCGGTATTCCGGCTGGTGCATATGCCAGCACAGAACTAATTTCAATTTGCCGTTATCTGACATAATGTCTTTTTTGCCCCAGCATATCCGGCGTAACCAGGACGACTCCGCCGGGACTGACATGAAATCTTTTTTCGTCTTCCTCTCTGTTTTCCCCAATCACGGTGCTTTCCGGAATTTCACAACCTTTTTCTATAATCGCCTTGGTGATGCGGCAATGGCGGCCAATATTAACTTGCGGCAAAACGATAGTGTCTTGCAGCGTCGTGTACGAATTAACGCGAACATTGGAGAACAATAATGAATGCCTGACTTTTGCCCCGGAAATCACGCAGCCTCCTGAAACCATGGAATCAACTGCCATTCCCCGTCTTTTGTCGTTGTCAAAAACAAACTTGGCCGGAGGCGTTTGTTCCTGATAAGTCCATATAGGCCAGGTATTGTCATATAGATTTAAATCCGGTTTTACGCCAATCAATTCCATGTTGGCGTTCCAGTAGGCGTCAATGGTCCCCACATCCCGCCAGTAACTTTGTGCGCCGCTTTGCAGATCCAGGAAAGGATAAGCATTGGCTATGTATTTATCGATAACAGCAGGAATAATATCGTGGCCGAAATCCCGGCTTGAGCTTTTGGTGTCGGCATCCTTAAGCAACTGCTCAAACAGAAAGCCGGCATTAAAAATATAAATCCCCATGGATGCCAATGCGGTATCCGTTCTGCCCGGCATCACAGGAGGGTGCTCCGGTTTTTCCACAAAAGCCCTGACGCGCCGGTTCACATCGACATCCATGACGCCGAAAGCCGTGGCATCCTGTAGCGAGACTTCTATACAGCCTATCGTTAAGTCAGCCTTTTTTTCAACATGATCGGCAAGCATTGCGCCGTAATCCATTTTATAAATATGGTCGCCAGCCAATACTAAAATATGTTCCGGGCTACGACTGCGCAGAATATCGATATTCTGAAAAATCGCATCAGCAGTGCCTTTATACCAAGAGTTTTCATCGTGCCGTTGTTGAGCAGGCATTAAATCGACATATTCACCGAACTCGCCACGCAAGAATCCCCAGCCCTGCTGAATATGCCTGATCAGTGAATCCGACTTGTATTGGGTTAAAACCCCTATCTTGCGGATACCGGAATTCATGCAATTCGACAGCGGAAAATCAATAATCCGGAACTTGCCTCCAAAAGGTACAGCCGGTTTAGCACGCCAATCGGTCATATTCATTAATCGTGAACCGCGACCACCGGCCAATATTAATGCGATGGTATTGCGAGTTAAGTGACTGATATTTTGATCGTACTTTTGACTAGTTGACGCTGACATTTTTCATCTCCATGTGGAATAGACTGACAACTCTTGATGTGTTTGGTAACATTCACGCAACTATTATTCCACTACGCCGAGGCTATTCATAGTGAAAAAGCAATCTAAAAGTGCACTTGATTCTGATGCTGTAAAAATCATGGAAGCCAGACATCATGATCCCTTTGCAATTCTAGGTCGCCATATCAAGAACAATCATATTCAAGTTAAAGTGTATCTGCCGTATGCAGAAACCGTATGCTTTAGTCACAACGGCGCGGCTTTAAACCGACTACCCGATACGGACTTTTTTGAATATAACGCCGAACATGAACAATTGCCAGAACATTATCAATTGTCCTGGGTCGATAAGAGCGGTTACAGCCATGAAAACTATGACCCGTATGATTTCGGCATCCAACTGCCGGAGTTCGACCGGCATTTATTCGGCGAAGGCAGGCACTGGCATATTTACCAAAAACTGGGCGGGCATCTGCACAACGTCGATGGTATTGACGGAGTTTTATTTGCGGTCTGGGCGCCCAATGCCGGACGGGTTAGCGTGGTGGGCGATTTTAACCAGTGGGACGGGCGCTGCAATCCAATGCGCAGCTTGGGCGGCAGCGGTATCTGGGAATTGTTCGTACCGGGTCTGCACGCCGGCTGTTTCTATAAGTTTGAGATATTAAACCGCAATACCCACGAAGTTCTGTTAAAAACCGACCCCTATGGCCAACAGTTTGAGTTTCGCCCTAATACCTCGTCAATCGTAGTTCATGAAGACAGCTATTCTTGGCAGGATCAGCAATGGATGAGTGACCGTATCCGTCACAATTGGATGCATGAGCCTATGTCGATTTACGAGGTTCATCTGGGCTCGTGGCGACGCGACCACCTGGGCAACTTCCTCAATTACCGTGAACTGGCCGTGCTACTGGTCGATTATGTCAAAGAAATGGGTTTTACCCACATTGAACTATTGCCGGTCACCGAACATCCGCTGGATGCTTCCTGGGGTTATCAAACCACCGGCTATTTTGCCCCAACCAGCCGCTTCGGCACACCGGATGACTTTCGCTTTTTTATCGACACCTTACATCAAAACGGTATCGGCGTGATTCTGGACTGGGTGCCCGCGCATTTCCCCAAAGACAGCTTTGCATTGGCTCGTTTTGACGGCAGCGCGCTTTATGAGCACGAAGATCCGCGCAAAGGCGAACACCGCGACTGGGGCACATTAATTTATAACTTCGGCCGCAATGAAGTTAAAAACTTTTTGCTGGCCAGCGCCATTTTCTGGCTTGAGGAATTCCATCTTGACGGCTTGCGCGTCGACGCCGTCGCTTCAATGCTGTACTTGGATTATTCCCGTGACGATAACGACTGGATTCCGAATATGTACGGCGGCAACGAAAATCTGGAAGCGATCGACTTTCTACGGGAACTGAATTCCGTCACTCATGACCAGCACCCCGGCACCGTAATGATGGCCGAAGAATCTACTTCGTGGCCGCAGGTAACCCGCCCGACCTGGACCGGAGGCTTAGGCTTCTCGATGAAATGGAATATGGGCTGGATGCACGACACGCTGGCTTACATGAGCCAGGAGCCGATACACCGCAAATATCATCATGACCAACTCACTTTCGGTATGCTGTATGCCTTTACCGAAAACTTCTGCCTGCCTTTTTCCCACGATGAAGTGGTGCATGGCAAAGGCTCATTGATCAACAAAATGCCGGGAGATGAATGGCAGCGTTTCGCCAATCTTCGGTTGCTTTATACGTTAATGTACACCTATCCCGGCAAAAAACTGCTGTTTATGGGCTGCGAATTCGGGCAAGGCAACGAATGGAATTTCAACAAGGACCTGGACTGGTATGTTCTGGATTATCCGCATCACAAAGGCGTGCAGGCGCTGGTAAAAGACCTGAATCACCTTTACAGAAAACAGCCGGCTTTATATCAGCATGATTTCGACCATCAGGGGTTTGATTGGATTGATTGCCATGATGTACAACAGTCCATCATCAGTTATCGACGCAAAACCGAATTTGAAGAATTGATTGTCATACTCAACTTTACTCCGGTAGTTCGTGAGCAATACCGGATTGGCGTACCCACAGCCGGCACTTATACAGAAATATTCAATTCCGACTCCGGTTATTACGACGGCGGCAATATCGGCAATGGCGCCGCATTGTCAGAGCCTACGCCGTGGATGAATCAGCCTCACTCTATCAGCCTTACTTTGCCTCCTCTGGGAGCCGTAATTTTGAAATTATAGGTTTTAGACGAAGGGCGAAAAAGTTTGCATCTAAATTTAAAAAGTATTCAAACTCTTAGCCTTTAGCCTTGAAAATATCATCCGGTATTCCATGACAAACCTAACATCTGCTAAGCAATTACCATTAATAAAACTAACAACCAAGGTAAATGAAGAAAATACTTTTTGTCACCAGTGAAGCCCACCCTTTAATTAAAACCGGCGGCTTGGCTGATGTTTCCGGCAGCTTACCCAAGGCCTTGTCGGATTTGGGTGAAGATGTGCGCGTTATCATGCCCAATTATCACGCCATCAAAACCACCGAAGAAGTTCGCTACCTGAGCACTGTCCATGTCAACAATTATGCTGTAAATATTTTGGAAACCCGGTTGCCGGAAAGCAACGTCATCGTGTGGCTGATAGATTGCCCGGAATTCTTTGATTGTCCAGGCAATCCCTATGTTGATGATCAAGGCGAGCCTTGGGAGAACAGCGCCGAGCGTTTTGCGTTATTTTGCCGCGTTACGGTTGAAGTTGCGATGAACCGGAGCTGGCTGGATTGGAAACCCGACATTGTCCACTGCAACGACTGGCAAAGCGGACTTGTGCCTGCGCTGCTGTCGCTGGAACACAACCGTCCCGCCACTGTTTTTACCATACATAACATGGCTTATCAGGGCATATTTCCCAAAGCGACCTATCTTTCCTTGAACTTGCCCGGTCAGCTTTGGAATATGAACGGCATCGAGTTCCATAACAACCTGTCATTCATTAAAGGCGGCTTGGTCTATTCCGACCGCATCACCACGGTAAGTCCGACCTATGCTACGGAAATCCAAACTGCCGATTTCGGCTACGGGCTGGAAGGCCTGCTCAGTTACCGAAAAGATGCTTTAAGCGGCATTCTCAACGGCATAGATACTGACCATTGGAATCCGGAAACCGACCCCAACATCAGCCAAACATTCAATCACTTAACCTTGAATAAAAAACTGATCAATAAAGAAGCGCTACAGAGTAAGTTGTCCCTGCCCGTTGACCAAAACATTCCCATATTCGGGCTTATCAGCCGCTTGGTAGAGCAAAAAGGCATTGACCTGATCATGGACTGCCTCCCCGAAATGCTCACTCACCCATTGCAATTTGTATTGCTTGGCAACGGCGACAAAGAATTTGAACAACGCCTGCATGATTTTGCCGCGAGCCATCCCGATAAGTTATCGATCAATATCGGTTATGACGAAACGCTGGCGCATCTGATTGAAGCGGGTGTCGATATTTTTCTGATGCCGTCCCGCTTTGAACCCTGCGGTTTAAATCAGATATACAGCCTGCGCTACGGCACCGTGCCCATCGTCAGAAAAACCGGAGGACTGGCTGATACCGTGGTCGATACACTCCCGGAAACGCTGCAAAATAATACCGCCACAGGTTTTGTATTCGACGAAGCAAGCCCCGGTACATTGATGGAGGCCATTAAACGCGCACTTCTCTTGTACAGCTACCCCAAGTCCTGGAAACAGCTGCAAACCAACGGCATGCAAAAAGACTACTCATGGGCCAAAAGCGCCCAGCAGTACGCGGACTTGTACAATCAACTTTAACCCTTCCCTGCCATCAGACATCCGCTTAGATATAAACCAAGACTGTTATAGTCTTGGTTTATCCGGTTAGGCTCGTTAACGACCTAACCCGGCAACATTAGCAAACGCAGCAAATGACATTTAAATTAGCCCGTAACGGCTTCATTATCGCCATCAGCCTTGTTGGCTTGCTACACCTATTTTATGGAGCTAGCTTATGGTGGCTGGCAGTGCCAGGCACGATTTTCCTGGCATTAATCATTTACGGCTCAGCGTTTATTGAATCCAATTTTCATGCCCTAACCTATTGCCATGGGAATATCTCGGAAAGAGAAATCGCCCTAACGTTTGACGATGGCCCCAACCGGGAATACACCCCGCAAGTGCTCTCGGCTTTGGCGCAACACAATGCGCCGGCAACTTTTTTTGTCATCGGCAAGAACATCCAGGGCAATGAAAACATCTTGAAGCGAATGGATGAAGAAGGGCACTGCATTGGCAGCCACAGCTATACGCATTCTGCTTATCTGGACTTTAAAAGCCTGCAAGGCTTTAAAGATGAGCTGAACATGACTTCGGAAAGCGTTTTCAAAATCATCGGCAAACGTATGAAATTGTTCCGGCCGCCTTACGGTGTCACTACGCCCAATCTTGCAAAAGCCTCAAAGGCATTGAACTACAACATCATCGGCTGGAGCATCCGTTCTTTCGATACCACAAAAGACAGCATGCAAACTATAACGATGCGAGTGCAATCCCAAATAAAACCGGGCGCGATTATTCTGTTTCATGACACGTCGGATAAAACTATCGAAGTGTTAAAACAAACGCTGAGTTTTGCGAAAGAGAATGGTTATAAAATTGTCAGCATAGAGCAGCTTTTGAAGCTTGACGTTTACGAATAATTGAAAAGCAGAGTGATGATATATGGCCCATCACTCACATTTAATACCGCCTAATCCCATGATATGACGCCGGCATACAAACCGAAACCATGGCCATATTAAAACATGGGAATCAAGGGAAAAGACGTTTCAGCAGTTCTTCGCGTGTAATCTTAAAGTGTGATTCGATGTTAGTAAGAATAGCTGCCAGCGTACCGGTTTTCAGAGGATTATGAGCGGGAATGGTTATATGATGGGTACCGTTTTCAAAAGTCGTCAACCGTATGTTACTGCCAGTCTGGCGGGTTATATGGTATCCGAGTTCGACAAGCTCTTTTGCGAGTTTGATTCCGGTGATATCGCGAGGAAGTTTCAAACGGCAAGAATTTCTTCGTGGACGAAATGCAGACGGATCATCTTTGGAAATTTATTTTCATCAAAATGGCAACGAACTGCGTCCTAGACGTTGGCATGGAGTTCTTCATGGGTGTCCGCATCAACAAAGATTGATTCTCCAAGCGCTCTGGCTGTATAGCCCCCTTCCGGGGCGCCTTCTACAATAAAAAAAATTTCATTCATAACTTACTCCTTATATCCGGAGAAAATACTACCGAAGTATTGGTAACCACGCAAAGACCGTTCCAAGCGTTATAAGCACACAGCTTCAATAATATATCCTAAACGACCGCTGTATCTGCTCAAACTCATACAGATAAGGCTTCGCGACTTCATGATTAGCTGCCACCACCAGCAGGTCATGGGAAAAAACCGAAGTGTTGTACCAGTTAAAACTGCCTTCTATGACAATGTAATCGTCAATAATGCAATATTTGGAATGGATCGGAGAGTACGGCACCGGATGATCGTCTTGCCCGTAAACCAGGCCTACCGGAATGCCGGCATGCTTTAAACGATCGACTGTCGGCAGCAATGGGCGGTTCAGTTCATCATGCATCGACCGTTCTATACCGACGCGCCCCTGCCTAGCTAGATGCCCATTCAGAAAAATATGCACATGAACGCCTCGATTTTTGGCATTGATCAGTGCGTTAACCACGCTGTCATGATGATCCCCGAGCAAATCGCCAATCAGGAATAATGACACTTTAATCGAATGTCTGGCCCGGTGTATTTCCCCTAGAATGGCATGATGGGGACGATAAGGTTTGCCGTTCAGCATCACGTGGCGGCCGAAAGTATACAGCAGGTTGAAATGGCTTAATGGATCGATGCCGTATTTTTGAATGACGCCGCCACGCTGGCTTTGGAAGATGTTATCCAACAGTCGGCAAATGCCTTTGGAATGAAACGTCATCCCCGACTCCCAATTAGCCCACCAGCGATCGAAAGTGATATTGAATGAACCCAGTATGCTGTCCTCATCGTTAAAAATGATGAATTTGGTGTGCATGTCCGGCTCCACTTCGATCAAGTGATGCTTGGGACTGCAAAACACGCCGATCAATTCAATCCGCGAACGTTTTAACCGCGCATAGTTCTGGCTGTTGGTCAGGGTCATTTTTCGCCAATCGACGATGCATTGCACCAGAACGCCCTGGTCGCTGGCGCTGAGCAAATGGCTCGTAAAATCATGATCATCAATGCAGTCCACACTAACTTTTATCGTGCATAAGCGGCCAGGGTTCTCGTGCTTAGAGCGGATAACCTTGTCGATAAGATCGTGAATATAGCGCTTGGGGTGATAAGGATGATGCTGCTGTCCTTTGGTGAATTTGGGCACCAACTGCAAGGCTTCAAAATGATGGTTATACCAATCGACATCGCTCTGCAATTCACCGGAATTCAACTCATAGGCCCGGTAGCTGCTGGGTGTTGCCCAATCTCCGGTAATTCTCCGGTACTGCGGCTGGTCGCCTTGAAGCTGGTGCCAATCCATAAAGATATATTCGTTATGAGAAGCGATCGAGCGCTCATCCAGATGTACAATAAAGGCAAACTTAACGCAATTGATTTGGCCGAAGTTGCTTGAAAACGGATGAATGTAAAAATCCCGCGTACAGCGTTTGTGTCGGTCCCAATGAATATCGTAAGCATCGGTATCGACGATGTAGGTTTCGCAGATCGCATCGCGGTAGACTTTTAGAATAACCTTTACGTTGGCCTGAACACCGTGAAATACATCGAAATCTATTTTTCCCCAGCGGATATAGAATTTGTCGTTAAAATCGTTCACTCTTTGAAAAGAGCCGCCCAGGTTTCCATGAATGGGCGAAGCGTAGTGTTCAGCTATCTGCATATAAGTTTATCTCCATGATAAAAGGACATAGGCATCTTTGTAAGGTATTCACAATTTCTCACTCAGGCTCAAAAGTCATGACATAACCGCAATGATCGGAAACCCTTCCATAGTCTTGCTCGGTGAACAGAATCTTCGCGGAAGTGACTTTCAGGTCACTGGCTTTATTTAAAAATATATAATCAATCCGATAATCATCGCTCGGATAATTTTGCCAGTGAGCGTCATTAACCCTGAATATTTTTTCAAACACACCCTGCGAATTGGCCGCTAAATACTGGTCGTCATACTGGTGTCCATCGACCACCAGATGATAGCCGGCCGAACCGCCGGCAATATTAAAATCGCCGCACAACAGAGTGGCTTTGACCTGAGCCGACTGTTTGGCTTCGGCCCATTCGCACAAGCGTTGGAATTGCTCGGCAAATCCGTCTTCCCACCAGCTTAAATGCACCGAAAAAACATTCACCCGACCGATATAAGGCACTTTGATTTGAGCCATGACCACTTTTCTGGAATGAATGCTATGGATATCATCGCTGTCGGACACATACTTGGCGTCCTGTTTGATCAGCGGATATTTGCTTAAAATGGCGACGCCCTCGCGGTACTTATCAAAACCCAGATGCGACCAGTCGGTATGGATATGATAGGGATTAAGGAGACGATCATTAATTATTTTTGCGGAATTTGTCTGCCAGTCCCCTGCCCCGTCATTCCAAAGTTCAGCCACTTCCTGAAAACAAACCACGTCAACATTCAGTTCGTTAATCGCCTTGGCTATTTGGGAAAATTTATCATCCTGGTTATCTTCCTGGTAACAGTGCAGATTAAGAATCAGGATTTTTAGCGGCTCGTGGCTGAGCGAGTAGTTAAGGCCGTGGTTATTGTCCCAAAAAAGCTGGCCGTTGCGCTCAATAGAAATGCTGTATTCCAAGCGAAACGCCTGACCGATTCTAAGCCAGGTTTTCCAGATGGCGACGCCGTACTGATTGGGATTTCTGGCATTGCTGAGCGCCACTTTGTCCCAGTAATTTCTTTTAAAATGGCAGGAAGTTTTATGCGTGTGTCGCCAGTTATCTGTCGTCCAGTGCACAATGACTTTATCGGCCTCGTTAAAGCCATTGACGGCAACCGTGATCGGAACGTTTTTTTGTTCGTCATACAGCTTGGTTGCAAAATCGATGTTTAAAACCGGGACGGCCCAAGCCAGCCTGACGCCTGAGTCGGCTTCGCTGGAATAGTTTAAGCCGTGGTTATTGTCCCAATGCTCGGCATTGGGCGTCTGGTAGCGCAATCCGAACCGTATGTTGCCGGACAGCGATTTATCCGGAGCAGGACGAAAATGTACCCGGGCCTGCCAATACTCCCTATCGTGTCCCAACTTGCTGTGATAGCTTGCAGGCAGGGTTTGCCAAACGCCGTCTTCACCCGACCAAATCACATCAACCCGTTTGTCGTAACTGTCGTTTTCCACCTGCATAAAAAAACTCAGCGTCTGCTGAACGCCTCCTTTTTTCCGGGTAATCACATTTTCAACATACAGCAGTTGGATTTTATTCATCCATTGTCTCCGGTGATTGCTGCCCTGAAATGCAGGTCAGAAAGAACGATAAATTATCTAACGATGGCTTACTATGTCCGGCACATGCTGAGCTGCATCCTGAAGCCGGTCGGATTTGATATTTTTCCCTACTCCTAATGGATGGTAATCCTGAAAATCAATGTCCGGAAAAATGTTATCCATGATCTCCAGAGCGGTCAGATAACGCTCATTGATCCTGTTTTTGCGAATGCTGTCGTGCAGATAGTTAAACCTGGCCAAATGATCGGTAATGCGCTTATTCGCATAATCGATAGTGGTCCCCGATTTCAGGATAAACGGCCAATCGGATGCTTGCGCCAGCAAAATCGACCGGGCCGCCTGATTCAAAGCCCGCCTTTGCAGCGGAGTAACCGCCAATCCCTGAATATCCCGCGCCAACTGCTCCATCTCCTGTTCGGCTTTGTGGAGCAAGGGATAAATCCAGTCGTTCGTTTCATTTATCCAATAACTGGAGTAACCCTGATCACCCCAGGTTGAAGCGGCGGGCGTAGCGATCTGAGCCGGCGGTTGCTGTTTTAAATAATCGGAACAACTGGCGAGCTGGACGCCATGAGTATCTTTGCTCGCCAACCTCAGCACACATTCCAGCCAATAAGTTCCCTCATACCACCAGTGACCGAACAGTTCGGCATCGTAAGGCGCAACTATAATCGGCTGAGATTCGTCCATGGCCGCGCCAAGCCGATCAATCTGTTGCTGCCGTTTATCGATAAAATCCTGCGCGTGCTCGTACGCCTTTGCCAAAGCCTGCCTCGGATTATAAACTTGCTTGGGCAAATTTTCGCCGGTCACGCGATGGTACTTTATCCCGGTATTGATGCGGGTTTCACCGTCAAGAATATAGGGCGCGATATAATCCAAATCCAACTCAAAACCGATGTCGCTATAGTATTCGCGGTAATCAAAATCTCCCGGATAACCTTCTTTCGCGCTCCAGACCTGCTTTGACGACTCAGGATCACGCGCAAACGCCGCGACACCGTTACCGCAATTAATAGGTGTATAAACACTATTGCGGGGTTGCGGATTTGCATCCATAACGCCGTGGCTATCGACGAAGAAATACTTGATTCCGGCATCGGCAAGCACCGTCTCAAGGCCTGGATAATAGCCGCATTCAGGCAGCCAAAAACCGTTCGGGGTGCAGCCCAAATTAGATTTAAACGTGGCGATGCCGGTATTGATCTGGTTGCGGACTGCGGCTTCGCTGACATTCAGCAGCGGCAAAAAGCCGTGTGTCGCGGCCGTTGTTATCAGCTCCAGCTTACCGGTGGCTTGATGCTTTTTAAAAGCCGTCAGTAGATCGCCTTGGTAACGTTCCTGGTAAATGCTTAGCGCATTCAGGAAAAAGCGGCGATAAAGCCGCGCCAGTTTTTGATATTCCGGCTGCTTGCGGGTTCGGATAAGTTCTTTTTCAGCCAACTCCAGTCGGCTATGCAGATATTTCAGGTAGCGCGTTTGCAGCAGGTCGTCACGCAGCATGGATATCAAGGTCGGCGACAAGGACAGCGTCAGCCGGTAATCGACGTTATCGGAGTGCAGCCTATCAAGCATGCCGATCAGCGGCAGATAGCATTCGGTCATGGCTTCGAACAGCCAGTTCTCTTCGAAAAAACTGTCATATTCAGGATGCCGCACATAAGGAAGATGGGCGTGGAGAATAATGCTCAGGAATCCTTGCCGGCAAGAAGCGTAATCAGAGCGAGGTAAGCTTTTGGTCATCACGCGGATTTGCTGATTCCTTGACCCGAGGCGTTTTTGCTCAGGTTATAAGTGGAGTTGTTATGGCTTTGATGCCATGCCGCCCCGCCATGAGGGGCATAAATAATGTTCGAGTGCGCAAAAGCGATAAAACCGTCACCTTCGCAACAGGTACCGATAGCGGCTGAATAAGCCGTGTCATCAACCGGGCTGGGTAAGGACACTTGTTGGCGGGTACTGGGGCTGTCAATGATAATGTCGAACCATGCCGCTGTGTCGTCAGTCGCCTGTTCTTCCTCAGGTTGCGAATAAATTCTTAAAGTGAGAGGGCTCTTATCTTCGTTATCACCCGCAGAAATTTCCCGTTTTTCGCCAAGATCCCAATACGCATACAGGTGTCCCGGATCGACGGGCAACAGAACCACTTCGGGCATAGGGTAAGAGGCTTTGGGCGTAAAACTCCGACCGATCTCCTCACCGATTTCCAGCAGTTCCTGTGGCGAAAGCCTGATTTTTTCCACAAGCTCCGGCATTCCACTTGAATAACAGGGCGTAAAATTACGGCTGATTTCCTGACTTATTTCAAGTATCTCTTTCGCCGATAGATTGATTTTGGAATTGTATCCTGAATGCAAAAACGTCATCACCAGCCTTAAACGTTACGATTACCTTATCTGAAATTCTTCCTTATATAATCCATATTTTTCTTAGGTTATCGCTAAAGATGCCCCAAAAAAGCAACTTTCCCAAGTATACGGAGTAAATTCCGCAGGGTCTAGTTGCAGATTTAATTACCTTGGAGCATTTCGATATTTTCAACAATCGCCATATCCGTATAGCTCGGCTATTTCCATGCTTGGTCTCATGCAGAACCCTAAGTGCAACAAAGTGCATTAACTATTCTTGGAAGCGACCTGCTTAAGCTCGCCTCCGCCGCAGCGCAGACCCACCCCAAGCCATTGTTTAAACAAATATTTATCCTAGGTATTGCTACGAACTGACTGCAACTGACTTTACCATTATATTGGCTTTTAAACTCAGACAAAGCCATGACAGCAAGGTTTCCGCTCGCATAATAAGCAAACGTGCGAATTAAGTTTCCCTATGCCGTTAAGTCGACTATCTGAGTACGAAAATTAAGCCTCTGTTTAACACAACATCAGCGTACTGCTCTTATCCCTCAATCAATCCGGAGGTATAGAGTTCTGCGATCGATAAACCGGAAAGTGAGGGAATGTCATGCCATCGCAACAAGTGGAGTTTCAATTTATCACCGGTCTGAAAAGAACCTTATTCCGCAATGCCCGCTTGCGGGGCAGTTGGGATGAAAATGGTGGATATTCGGATAATTGGACCGACGTTCCGATGGTAGAGGAAATAGGTCCAGACGGCTGCCCGATCTTTACTGTCCCGGTTACGCTCGACCTTGCCGACCGGGATAAGATATTCAAATGGGGAGTGATTCTTGACGGGCCGCAGGGAGCCAGTTTCTGGGGCATACCCACCGAAGTGCATGACCCCAACTCCACGGCACGCTATCGTCAGTTTCAGCTCAGTAACAGTGGAGGCGCGCCGCAGGTCGAACGCTACTATTTCACTTACGGCCGCCGCTTGGGGGCCAATAAACACTTTTCACCCCAAAGCGCCACACCGGGTTTGCGTTTTGGCGTTTGGGCACCCAACGCCAAAAATGTGGAAGTGGTGTTCGGAAACTTGGACAACGGCTACATTGCCGATGACGGCGCCGGGATTGACCCTGCGCAGCCCATGGTCGCGTTGTCCCGCCTGCCTGACGGTATCTGGGAAGGCGGGCCGCACGGCGACTATGAGAACTTTAAAAGCCTTCCTTACATGTACCGCATACAAAATGCCCAAGGGCAAACTGTTTATCGGACTGACATTTTCTCCCGAAGCCAAATCGGTAAAGGCAGCGTCGACCCCATTGAAAACCCTTGGGATGAAAAAGTCGACACCCTGGACGGCACGGTCAGTTGCAGCGTGGTCATTGACCCCGATGTCGTGCGCCGGGGATTTGAGTCTGCGCCCGAAGGCATTGAACCGGACCTGATTGCGGCGGAAAAATTTTGGGCCACTGAATTCACGTCCGGCTTGCCGATTCCTACCCGGCTGGAAGATTTGATTATTTACGAATTACATGTCGGGTCATTGGGATTCGGCAAAAACGATATCGGTACTTTGAGCGATGCCATGGCCTTTCTGGATCACTTGGTCGATCTCGGTGTAAACGCCGTCGAACTGTTGCCGCTAGCCGAGTTTAAAGGCGATGCCGCTTGGGGCTATGGCGACACGCACCACACCTGTATCGAGTCCAGTGCCGGAGGACGCGACAAGTACCGCCATTTCGTCCGGGAGTGCCACCGGCGTGGCATTGCCGTCATTCAGGATGTGGTCTACAACCATTATGATGGTAAGGCTGCCCGTGCCGAGTGGCAATACGACTCGACCGCTCACGAGCAGAACATTTATTACTGGTACGAGGGCCATCCCAACGATTACCCGGATTATGAACGCGCAGCGCAAGATCCTTCAAAACCGTCCAACGAGCGCCCGGCGCCGGAACATGGCGGCTATCTCGACAACGGCTCTTCCGGCTACACGCCGCGCTTTTGGGAGGAAGTCGTGCGCCAGCAGTTCATCAGCAGCGCCGCTTTCCTGATTGAGGAAATGCATGTCGACGGCTTGCGCGTGGACCTGACGCAAGCCATCCATCGCGACAATGTGCGTCACGCAGACGGGCATTCGGTCGGCAGCGCCAATCTTTTCGGGCAGAAGTTGCTGCGGGAGTGGAGCCGTACGTTGCGCATGATTAAGCCGACGGTGATGCTGATTGCCGAGGACCATACCGAATGGGACGCCGTGACCAAAACGCCTGCGCAGGGAGGTCTGGGCTTCGACAGCAAATGGGAAACGGCATTCTGCCACAATCTGATCGGCGATTCCCCATCTGCCCTAGGTAAAGCGCGCCTTTTAAAAAATGCTGGATTCGGAGGCAACGATCCGCTCCAAATGGACTGGTTTTCCGGCGTCCTCTACAACAGCCGTAACAACCAGGTCGTGTTCCATGAGTCTCACGACGAGGCTGGCAATGCTCATGATAAAGAAAAAAATATATACACCGAGCGGACGATTATCACCGCCGTCAACGGCGCCGCTCTTTTGGGCGATACGCGCACTTGGGCGGAAGCGCGCTCGCGCTTATGCTTCGGTTTTTCCGTGCTTTCCGCAGGCATACCCATGTTCTTCATGGGTGAAGAGATCGGCGCACAAAAGCGCTACACCTTCGATAAATTCAAGGACAACCGCGAAGACATACTGGGCGAGCGGCACGGAAACGGCAGCGCGCTATTCCGCTTTTACCAAGACATTATCACCCTCAGCCGGCGGCTGCGCTCGATTCGCAGTCACAACATTGACATCCTTCATGTGCATAATGCCAACCGGGTCCTTGCCTTTAAGCGCTGGAACGAGGATGAAGAAGTCATCATCGCCGCAAGTCTTAACAATACGGCTTTTACCGATGGCTACCTGATTGAAAAGGATTTATCAGCCATCCCCAACGCCCGCTGGAAGGAAATTTTCAACAGCGATGCGGCCATCTACGGCGGTCAAAATACAGGGAATTATGGGGCCAGCCTCTGCTCCGACCAAGGCCGCCTCAATGTCCAAATCCCTGCCAACGGCTTGGTCGTGTTTGTTAAGCAATGAAAAAGGTCAATCAAATCGTGATAGCAGGGCTGTAGATCAATTGTCAGCACCATTCCACATTCTCAAAAACCACTACGCTCCGGGCATTGACCGAATAGCGATTTTCCAGGACCGGTTGCTGATCTTGTCGCGGTACGATATCCTGAGGCGACTTCAGCGCTGTGTCTAAAGCCAGACACCATGCACGGCCGTGAATCACCGGCAGTTCGATGTTAATTTGCTGCTCAGACATATTCATGATCACATGCAGATCGGCTTCGTCATCTTCAACGCCGGCCAGGGTAAACGCCAAAAATTTCGCTTCATGATCATCCCATAACGGCTTGTTGAGTTCAGTGCCATGCCATTGAATCTCGGCTATGCCCCTGTCATTGGGTTTTCCGCCCAAATACCGCCGCCGCATAATGGATGCATGCCGGGTGCGCAACGCAATCATCAGGCGGACAAAACGCAGCATATCGGCATGTTGCTCAGTCATATTCCAATCTATCCAGGACAACTCGTTATCCTGGCAGTAACAGTTGTTGTTGCCGCGCTGGCTGTTTAATAACTCGTCGCCTGCCAGCAGCATCGGAACCCCATGACTGAGCAACAGGATGGCGAAAGCGTTTTTCACCTGTTTCAGGCGCAACATTAAAATACTTAAATCGTCTGTTTCTCCTTCAATGCCGCAATTGAAACTTAAATTATTATTGCAGCCATCCTGATTATATTCACCGTTAGCATAATTATGCTTTTCGTTATAGCTGAACAAATCGTACAGGGTGAAACCGTCGTGACAGGTCACGAAGTTGATGCTGTTAATCGGCAGCCGGCCTTTATGCTCGTACAGGTCGTTACTGCCGCAAAGTCGGGTTGCAAGCTCATTGACCAGTCCTTTATCGCCGCGCACAAAACGACGGACAACATCCCGGTATCGACCGTTCCATTCGCCCCAGCGGTAACCGGGAAAACTGCCGACCTGATACAGCCCTGCCGCATCCCAGGCCTCGGCAATCAACTTGGTTTTCGACAGTTGCTCTGAAAGCTCGATGCCCCAGAGCAAAGGCGGATCTTGCAGCACTTCGCCGTTTTCCCCTCGCGCCAGCGCGCTGGCCAGATCAAAGCGAAAACCGTCAACATGCATTTCCCTGACCCAGTATTCCAGACAATTGATAATGAAGTTGGATACCAAAGGATGATTGGCGTTTACCGTATTGCCGCAGCCGGTGTAGTCATGAAGAATGCTCTTGTCGAACTTGTCATGATGATAAAAAATATCGTCGCCGATGCCCCTGAAATTAATAATGGGGCCTTCTGCGCCCGCTTCTGCGGTATGGTTGAACACCACGTCCATAATCACGCCGATGCCGGCTCGGTGCAGCGCCTTAACCAGATCGCGAAATTCCTGCACATGCGTGCCCTGTTCCGGAGTCACGCAATAACCCGGATGCGGACTGAAAAAACTGTGCGTGCTGTAACCCCAGTAATTTTTCAAGCCCAGATCGGTGGTATGGACAGGCACATCCTGCTCGTCAAAAGCCATGATGGGCAACAACTCAACGTGAGTAATGCCGAGCGCCTGCAGGTAAGGAATTTTCTCAATCAGCCCGGCAAAAGTGCCGGGATTAGCTACGTTTGAAGAGCGATGACGGGTAAAACCGCCGATGTGCAGTTCATAAACAATGGCTCTTTCGCTACGAATGCGTAGCGGCACATCGCCTTCCCAATCGTAACGATCGTTCACAACAACGCAACGCATCGCGGTCAGTTTATTGTCGCCCGGCAAACACGCCGCCTTACGGCTCCAGCGTTTATGGCTGACTGCGCGCACCCAAGGGTCGATCAGTTGCTTATTTTTATCGAAATGCAGTCCCGCCCGAACTTGATTAGGCCCGTCCATGCGCCACGCATACCAGGTACCAACCGGCAACCCGGTCACATAAACATGCCATGAAAAAAAAGTGCGGTTAATATCTTCCTGCAACACGATGGTTTGAAAGGGCTCATCGCAGTCTGACGTATCAAAAAGCAACAGTTCGACATGCGTCGCATAGCGGCTGAAAATGGAAAAATTGACACCCTTCGCTTTAGCTCTAGCACCGGAAGGATAGGGATTACCCGGCCTTAACTGGTATTTTTTTTTGTGCATACTTTTATCTCACGCTTTGTAATCACAAAGCCTAATTAACTGTCTTCAATTGAAAAACAGGAACTTATGATAATTATTATCCATCGACTGTACGGCCGATTCATTGATAACTGTTATTGAAGACATTACCGAATTTTAACGGTTGAATTCATAGACGAAACACTTTAATAAAGATATGGCTTTGATCCAATAGGAAGTGACCGATCGGGGCCTTACATTTCCGAAAGAATGTCCAACGCCTCGGAAAGCGTGGCAACTCCATGAATCTTCAAGCCTTCGATAGCTTTTTTAGGAATGTTTGCTTTGGGTATAACCGCTTTCTTGAAACCGTGTTTTGCCGCATCGTTAAGCCGTGCATGACCGTTGGCGACTGGCCGGATTTCGCCGCTCAAACCGATTTCCCCGAAAAAGAACGCATCATGCGGAATGATTTTGTCCTTCAGGCTGGACACCACACCGACCACAATGGCTAGATCGGAGCTGGTTTCGGTCACTTTAATGCCGCCGACCACGTTGGCGTAAATCTCATCATTGGCGGTAAAAATGCCGCCATGCCGCGACAGCACGGCCAGCAGCATTGCCAGACGGTTTTGATCGAAACCCACCGCCAATCGCCTCGGATTGCCGTACTGGCATTCCGTCACCAGCGCCTGAATTTCCACCAGCAGCGGCCGCGTTCCTTCCCATAGCACGGTCACCACGCTGCCGGAAGACGGCTTGTCCGGCCGGTTTAAAAACATCGCCGACGGATTTTTGACTTCTTTTAGCCCGGTGCTGTCCATCGCAAAAAAACCCAATTCGCCGACGCTGCCGAAACGGTTCTTGTCTGCCCGCAACACCCGGAACCGGGCATCATCGGTCGAGCCCAGCATCACCTGGGTATCGACAATATGGCTCAAGGTCATAGGCCCCGCCAGCGATTGATCCTTAGTGACATGGCCCACCATAAAAATCGATACGCCGTTTTTTTTGGCATATTGAGTCAAATAACTGGCCGACTCCCTGACTTGCGAAACCGACCCCGGCGCCGATTCCGTATCTTGGGTATGCATGACCTGAATCGAGTCGATCACCAGAATTTGCGGTTTGACTTCATCCAGAATATCGCAGATACGCTGCACCGAAGTTTCGGCCAGCATCATGATTTTGTCCGCAGGCAACTTGAGCCGGTGCGCCCTTTCGGCAATCTGTTGCAGCGATTCTTCGCCGGAAACATACAACACGCTGACTCCGCGCGCAGAAATGTTGGCAATGGTTTGCAGCAACAGCGTGCTCTTGCCTGCCCCAGGCGCACCGCCGATCAACACCACGCTGCCGCAGACAATGCCGCCGCCTAAAACGCGATCGAATTCGGAAATTCCGCTGAAAATTCTTTCGGCCTGGGATAGATTAACGTCCGATAATAATTTGACCTCGGACCGGCTTCCGGCATAACCGGCCGAGCTTTTATTGCGTTCCGGCCCGCCCAGCCTGACTTCCTTGATGGTATTCCATTCGCCGCAACTGGTACATTGACCGCCCCAGCGTGGATAATCGGCACCGCACTGGTCACAGACAAATGCGGTTTTACTTTTCTTGCTCATACACTCTAAAAAATATTATTAACAGCGGTTAAATTACCGGGAACTATACACTCTTTAACGTCAGTAATCGCTGACATTCAACCGCATCAGGCCTTCCCTGTAAATACGATGCGCCGGGATCAACCGTAAATCGCGCATCCATCGCAGTACGCCCCAGCAACATACGAAAACTCATGGTATCGCGATTGGTCAGCGTTACTTCGGCGTTTATTAGCGACCGCCCCAAAATCATCTGGGTTTCTATAACATAACGGCGCTGCTTATGTCCTCCGGAATCCATCACCATGCGCCGGTCTTTAACTTGCGCATGACATTCAACCGCGACATCGGAGCGTTTTTGCATAGGATGAATGGCAAACATCACCCACCGTTCTCCGCCTTTTCGATAAGGCTCGATAGCAAACGCATGCAGCGCCGATGATCGGGCTCCGGTATCGATTTTTGCTTTAATCTCCGGCAAATTGAGTTCCGGCAGAGCCACCCATTCGCGCCAGCCCAACATTGGTTTGTGTATCATCTGTGTAAAGCCTTACTCTAAAGTTATACTTTGACCCAACAATTGCCGGAGACCCTGTAGAATGTGGGCCATTATGCTCGAATACAGCAATTGGATAAAAATATTTATTAAACGGAATCAACTATGCCTGAATCATTAAGTTCCGCTTCCGAAAAATCGGGCTTGCCGCCCGGCTCGCTGGTGCATGTCGGCGAAGTGCATGAACACGAACATAAAATCACCGTCATTGATTACAACAAATCAACGCTAAGCCGGCGCACCATTAAAAACATTGACGAACTGCTGCCCTACCAAGCCACAGATACCGTCACTTGGGTCATTATCGACGGCCTGAAAGACGTTTCGGTTATCGACGCGATCGGCTGGCATTTTGGTATTCATGCGCTGACCCTTGAAGATATCCTTAATACGCATCAGCGCCCGAAATTCGAGGAGTTTGATGATTATTTGTATATTGTTTTAAAAGCACTATCGTTGGCTGATGAATTTAATGTCGAATACGAGCAGGTCAGCTTATTGCTATTAGATAAATTTGTTTTTACCTTTAAGGAAAAGCCGGACGCGATATTTAATCCCCTTTTCAACCGGCTTAACAATGATAAAAGCCAAATCAGGAACCTCGGCACCGATTACCTGACCTATGTCATCATGGATACCATCGTCGACGAATATTTTGCCCTGCAAGATAGCTTCGACGAACTGATTGAGACGGTCGAAGATGATCTGCTAACCAATCCTTCGGCGCAAACCCTGAACACCATCCAAAAAATCAAGCGTGAATTGATTTTTCTGCGCCGAAGCGTATCGCCAATGCGGGAGCTGCTGGCCTCGATCCAACGCAGCGAATCGCAGTTACTGAATGACAAAACCAAACGCTACTTCGGCGATATTTACGACCACATCATTCGCGTCAGTGAAGCGATGGAATCCTACCGGGACCTGATCGCCGGCATGCTGGACATTTATTTATCCAGCGTCAGCAACAAGATGAACGAAACCATGAAAATACTGACCGTGTTTGCGTCGATTTTTATTCCGCTAACTTTTATCGCCGGTGTCTACGGCATGAATTTCGAGTACATGCCGGAACTGAAATGGAAATGGGGCTACCCGGCATTGTGGGCAGTATTTATCGGCGTATCGGTTTTCTTGCTCAGGTTTTTCAAGAAAAAGGACTGGATTTAAACAGCTCAACATTGAGCATTTTGATAGAAAAGGCCATGCGCCTATTCTTAATTGTAATGACAAAAACGCCATTCTCTGGAACTCGGGATATTTAGAAAATAGCCAGGGGAAATTGATGCAACGTCCACGGTAGCGGTCAATAACAAGCTTCTCCGATCCTCTGAAAGCTACATTCTCGCTTGACGACATTTAATAGTGTTTGACTGCGTTTTACAGTTCTCTTTCTTCTTGGATAAATATCCTATAAACTCAATGCCGGCTCAAAAAAAGCTTGCAAATGAGTAGGCAATTAAATATCTTGATTAAAACAGTAGGTTAACAACCACCTAGTTAAACTGGCGCGGTGTGGATTGCCGCCGACAAGCACTTTACCAAACAAGAGCGTGATTTTGGTTCAATGTAGCTGCTACTGTAACTCTGGATGTATTTCTTACGCCGTTGTTTTAAGCCGATCATGAGACACCGATTTTGAAAACATTATCCCGCCTTGCGTCAGAAGCAGCCACAATCCACTTTCCAGCCAACCGCACATCCTGTCAGCACTTCAGCATGACAGAGAGCGTTGTTCCATATGAAGCGTAGCGGACTATTTGCACTGCTGTTGGTTGGAGCCATTTGGACCTCTGCCGGCTTTGCGAGCGCAGAGCAACCGTTGCGTGTTGGTACAGAAATCGGCTTTCCGCCTTATTCCGATACCGATGCCCAGGGGCAATCGACCGGTTTCGCCGTTGAACTGTTTACCAAGGTTGCCGCCGTGATGAACATTCCTGCGACCTTTCATCCCGGCGAATGGGATACTGTCTGGCGAAACCTGAAGAAGGGCAAGATCGACGCCCTGCCACTCGTGGCGCGCACTCCAGAGCGTGAAAGCCAAGTGGAATTCACCCTGCCTCACACAATCGGCTATGATAGCTTCTTCGTTCGTAAAGGCAGTCCAGACCTTTATTTCATTGAAGAAGCCCGCGCCATGAGCATCATTGTGCTACGCTCGGATGCCGCCCATGAAGCTCTTGCCAGCCGCGGCTTCACCAATCAACTGGTAATTGTCGATGACCTGACTGACGGCTTTCGCCTGCTGGCCTCAGGTCAGCATGACGCGTTGTTGGCACCGACGCTACAAGGCAATGCGATAGTCCATAACCTCGGATTGGCTAAGATCGTCGTACCCGGCCCGCTGCTCAAGGAATATCGGCGGGAATTCTGTTTCGCCGTGCGCAAAGGCAACACCGGGCTGCGCGATCGACTCGATCAGGGACTGGCTATCGTCAAGGCCAATGGCGAGTACGACCAGCTTTACAGAAAGTGGCTGGGGCTCTACGAAACGCCAACTTTTCCGGTCCAATATATCATTTCCGGGGCATTAGCTATTGCCGGTTTGTTTGGGCTTATGGGGCTGTGGACTTGGCAGTTGCGCCGTCAGGTTGCACTGCGCACGGCCGAGCTAGCTCAAGCCTATACCGCCGTACACTCCGAACGTCAGCGGCTGCTAGACGTGCTACAGGCGCTTCCGACTTATGTAGTGCTGCTGACGCAGGATTACCAGGTGACCTTTGCCAACCGTTTTTTTGAACAGCGCTACGGCAAGGCCCAAGGACGACCCTGTTATGAGTACCTGTTCAACCGTAGCGAACCCTGCGAAGTTTGTGAAACGTTCAAGGTATTCAAATGCAATCAAGCGGTGAACTGGAGGTGGACAGGACCGGACGACCGCGACTACGAGATACACGATTTCCCGTTTACCGACAGCGACGGCTCGCCGATGATCATGGAAGTCGGCATCGACATTACCGAAATGAACCGGGCCAAGCAGGCGCTACGCGAAGCTAATGCTTCACTGGAGCAGCGTGTGGCCGAACGTACGGTCCAATTGGAAGAAGCGCGAGAAGAAGCCGAACAGGTCCGCGATCTGCTGCGGATCACCATGGACAATGCGCCGGCGCTGATGTCTTATATTGACCAAGATTGCCGATACCGTCACGTCAACAAAAACTACGAGCGCTGGTTCGGACATAGCGATGAACAAGTACGCGGACACCACATTCGGGATGTTCTCGGCGAGGCGGCTTGGCAAACCATCCAAGGTTACGTCCAGCAAGTCCTGTCCGGAGCACAGGTCGAATTCGAACTCCAGATACCGTATCTAAAGCTTGGCCTACGCTGGGTTCACGCGACCTACTCCCCAGACTTCGACTCCAAAGGACAGGTGCGCGGGTTTGTGGTACATGTGCTTGATATCAGCGAGTCCCAACAGTCTAAAGACGCATTGGTTAAAGCTCATGCACTTCTCGACAGCCTGCTGGCACAAGCGCCGGTCGGCTTCAGCTATCTGGACCGTGAGTTGCGCTACCAAATCATCAATGACAGACTCGCGGAAATTAACGGCATTCCTGCCTCCGCACATATCGGCCAACGCATCCACGACATCGTGCCAATGTTAGTCCCTGCTGTGGAAAAAATTGTCGAGCGGATTCTAGCGACTGGAGAGCCGGTTAAAAACCAAGAGCTTAGCGGCGAGACCCCGTCGGCGCCCGGCATAACGCGTTACTGGAACGAAAGTTGGTACCCTCTGTATACTAATAGCACTGAAATTGTGGGCTTCGGTGTCATCGTAGAGGACATCACGGATCGCAAACAGGCCGAAAAGGCCTTGCGAGAGGCGGGCCATCGCAAGGATGAATTCCTCGCCATGCTCGCCCATGAATTGCGCAATCCCCTAGCGCCGATCAGCAACGCCATACACATCATGAAACTGCCCAACCCGGACGAAGCGCAACTCGCTTGGTGCCGCGATGTCATTGGCCGCCAGGTCGAACACATGGTCCGGCTGGTCGACGACCTGCTGGATGTCTCGCGCATCAGCCGCGGCAAGATCGAACTCAAGAAAGAGGCGCTCGACGTATCCGCTATTGTGCGACGGGCGGTCGAAACCAGCCAACCGCTGATTGATGCTCACCGCCATGAATTTTCCGTACACCTGCCGCCTGAGCCGTTATACGTCAAAGGCGATCCGGTCCGGCTATCGCAAGCCGTGTCTAACCTGCTCAACAATGCCGCCAAATATACGGACGAAGGCGGCTGCATCGAACTGACGGTTGAACCTGCGGGCAATGAGATATTGTTCCGGGTCCGTGACAATGGCCGCGGCATCGATCCTTCGGCGCTGTCCGGCCTGTTTGAGCTGTTCTATCAAGTGGACCGTACCATCGACCGTGCAGAAGGCGGTTTGGGCATTGGTCTTGCGCTGGTCAAAAGCCTGGTAGCGATGCATGGCGGCGATGTTTGGGCGCAAAGTGAGGGCCGGGGCAAAGGCAGCGAATTCGTTATCCGTCTCCCCAGACTGTCGTTATCATCTTCTGTTCCGGCTCTATGTCAATTAAGTCCCAAACCGGCTGAAGGTTCGCTCCGCATCCTCGTGGTCGACGATAACCATGATGCCGCCCAAAGCCTGTCCATGTTGCTGACCAGCAAGGGGCACACTGTACGGTTGGCGCACGACGGCTATGAAGCCTTGGATACCGCACTGGCTGAACGGCCGCAGGTCATGCTGCTCGACATCGGCCTGCCCGGCATGGATGGCTACGCGGTTGCACGGGCGCTAAGACAGCATCCCGACCTTAAAACGACTCACCTGATTGCCCTGAGCGGTTACGGACGGCCAGAAGATATTGAACTGGCAAAAACAGCCGGATTTAACGGTTATCTGGTCAAACCGGTTAATTTTGACGAGCTGCAATCCGCCCTGAATCCGGCCATCATTTCTTTACAAGAGACTTTTTAAGTAACCGAGCAAAAGTTCTTCGGTATCTTGGAGTGCGAGCGCTGCTTGCAAAGCAGGCACCAAAAGTAAGCGCTTTACAACTGTAAGGATGCAGGAGCAATTGCCGACGACTGCACGGACGCAGGAGGTAGAGCAACGCAAGGAGCAGTTGCCGAGAAGCAAATATCTGTCCATGCAAGTCGTTCGTACCTTCGTGGTGAATATGTTCTTAAACTGATTTGGATAATTCTTTCACAGTCTCTGGAGCTTGGGAACTAGCGTATTTTCCAAGCCACGAGGCATGTTGCCCCGTCCGAAACATTTGGCGTTGGTCCCTCGCTCCCACGCGCTGCCCTTCGACACAGCTCAGGACAGGCGTGGGAACGAGGAGAAAATTTCGCTGGTAGGGCGTGCCGTGCGCGCCTTGGGAGCAAAAGGCGCGCACGGCACGCCCTACGTTGCAGTTCATCATTTCTACTGGAATCACGTTGTCCCTCAGACTTTTGCTTTCGCCTTGCAGAATTTCAGCAAGTAGCGGGTGCTTAGAGCTCATACCCTAATCCCGCCAGATTCTTTTTAATCTCCGCTTCCAAACGGCTGCTTTCGGCAAACTGCGTTTTGAGCTGTGCGGTTAAGCGCACCATTCTCTCGGCAAACGGTTCGCCGTCGTCCTCTTACTCAGCGGATCTTACGTAACGGCCGGGGGTGAGCACATGAATGATCTTGTCGCTGGAGACAAAGAAGCCGCCGGAACCCATGGCCGGGTCGTAGACGCGGCCTTTGTACGGTTCCAGCATTTCAACGGTCAGCGTGACGATGCTTTTCGACGTGTAATACTGCCCCCCTTGTTTGTCTTCCGCCAACGCAAACTGGCCCAGGAAGTATTCGTAAACATGGCCGAGAATATCCTTGCTGTGCAGTTCCAGTTTGTGGCCGTGGTATTCCGGGTCGCGGAAGCTGGTGTCGGGAAAGCTGTTGATCAGGCCGATTAGTTTGTCGTTGTCCAGTCGGTATTGGCTGATGCGGTTCAGGATGCCTTTCAGTTTGCTGTTGGCTTTTTCGATTTCATCCAGCGCGTTATCGACCAGCCAGGAGATCGAACGCAGTTTGACGTCATCGCCCGGCTCGTTTTGCCATATGACCGAACCTATCGGTAAAGCGGCGGTGCTTTTTAATGTGCTCCAACGGGCCGTTTTGGGCAGCCAAAAGATGTTCTTTTCCTGGTAATACTCCAGCAGTTCAAGCTCATCAGCGATGGCTTGTTGGTAGTCTGGGTCGGAATCGTAATCCTCACGCGGCATGAAGTAGATGTTGTCGCCGCTGTCTTGCCGGAACAGGGCTTCCAACTCGTTCCGGCGCTCGTCAAAGGCGTCGGAGACATATTTCGGAAGATAAAGCCGAGCACGATAGGCTTGTAGTTGGCTGCATCCAGGCTGCTACGTAGTTTATCGGCCGCTTTCCAAAGCTTGTCTTCAAGCTCCTTCAAAAATTGCTGTTCTGAGGTATTCATGATTTTTCTTAATTGTTACGCAAAATAAACAAGTCATATCATTCCGTGAGGCGTTGAATTTGCAATCCCATCTCGCCTGTTTTGGCATTGCCGCCATCGCTGAAGTATGCGAATTGCTTGCCATGCCCACATATTTTAAGTAGATTCCTATCAAGACTCGTTTCGTCAACTTTGGAGCAGGCGCTATTGGACAGTTTGCAGGCACAACAGGAACACGGCCAGATCATAGGCACCATCGATGAGGTGCATGGCCCGGTGGTGATTATCGACTGCACGCAGTTGCCACCGTTGCGTCAGGCTTTGTGTACCTGTTTCGATCATTCCATCTATCTTTTCGAAGTTCACCAACATCTTGATGAGCGGCACATCCGTGCCATTACCCTGCACGGCACAGCCGGATTAAGCCGGGGCATGACCGTATACGATACCGGCGCGCCACTACATGTCCCTGTATCCGAGCAATGTTTGGGACGCTTGCTGAATATATTCGGCGAGCCGCTGGACGGACAACCGGCTTTGCCTGAAACCGAATTCCGCAATATTCACGCCAGACCGCTGCCGTTATCCGAAGCCATCGGCATCAGCGGTATTTTGGAAACCGGCATTAAAGTCATCGATTTACTGTGCCCTTTTGTTAAAGGCGGCAAGACCGGCCTATTCGGTGGCGCGGGAGTCGGCAAGACCGTGCTGGTCATGGAATTCATCCATGCCGTTTCCGCGATCCACAAGGGCGTGTCGGTCTTTGCCGGTGTCGGCGAACGCATCCGTGAGGCCCACGAGTTATGGCGGGAAATGCAGCAGGCGGGCGTCATGGACGATACTCTGCTGGTGTTCGGGCAAATGGATGAATCGCCGGGCGTGCGTTTTCGCGTCGCGCTGTCGGCCCTGACTTATGCCGAATACTTCCGCGATACGCTGCACAAGGAAGTGCTGTTTGTGGTCGACAATGTGTTCCGCTTTGTTCAGGCCGGCAGCGAAATCTCCAGCCTGCTGGGCCGTATGCCCGCTACCGTGGGTTATCAGCCGACCTTGACCACGGAAGTCGCCGAGTTGCAGGACCGCATCCTGTCCACACGGCAGGGCGCCATCACTTCGGTGCAGGCGGTCTATGTTCCGGCCGACGACATGACCGACCCGGCGGTCAGCGCCATTCTCAGCCATCTGGATACCACGGTTATCCTGTCCCGAGACCAAGCCAGCAAAGGCATTTACCCTGCCGTCGATCCATTGCTCTCCAGCAGTAAGCTGATGGACAGGCATACTCTGGGAAATCGCCATTATACGGTTGCCAAAGGCGTGCGCGAACATTTGGCGCGCTATCATGAACTGGAAGATATTATCGCAATGCTGGGCATCGAAGAATTGGGCGAGGCCGACCGGAAAATTGTTCTGCGCGCTCGTAAATTGCAACGTTATTTGACCCAGCCGTTTTCGGTTTTGGCCGAGCATACCAAGCAGACCGGGGTTTCAGTGCCGCTGGAGCAAACTCTGACCGATTGCGAAGCGTTTCTAGCGGGCCATTATGACGAGTTGTCCGAAGAACAATGTTATATGCGCGGATCGATGCAGGATAGTCTATGAACCTAAAAACAGCGGTTTATCCACGAAAAGCACGAAAGACACGAAATGGCACTGCTCTAATTATCCAGACTTTAGATAAGCAGCTACGTCATGGTATTTTTCGTGCTTTTTGTGTCGCCTAAGGCGCCTACTTTTGGTTTTTGCGGACAAAAGGATTTTCCAGGATGAGCCAATTCGCACTAAACCTGTTCGATGCAAGCCATGAACAACGCGTTGAAGGCGTTACTTCATTCGTCGGCGAGGATGCTTCGGGCAGTTTTGGCATTCAGGCTAATCATGCGCGCTTTATGACCACCCTGGTTTTCGGTCTGGCCCGTTTTCGTTTGGAGACAGAAGAGTGGCAATATCTGGCGCTGCCGGGCGCGGTTGTGTATTTCAACAATAACGAGTTATCGATCAGCACCCGGCATTTCCTGATCGACACCGATCTTGAGCGGATCAGTGCCTTATTGGAGCAGCAATTGATCACCGAGGAAGACAATTTGCGCGCCACCAAAGAAAGCCTGCACCGAATGGAACAAGCCATGCTAAAACGCATGCTGACGCTTAAACGTAAACCCGGTTGGTAGCCATGAGCAATCGAAAACAACTTAAAGATAAAATTGAAAATCAGGTCAAACGCATCAAAAAAGCGGAACAACATGATCAGGGCCCGAACCTGCCCTCACTTGGCACCTTGGGTTTGGTCATGATATTGCCTATTATCGGCGGCGTTTATTTAGGCCACTGGCTGGACGACCAGGTGGAGGGTTACTCGACGCACTGGACGCTCAGTTTATTGTTCGCAGGCATAGTGATCGGGGTTTTTAACGTGTACTTTCTGATTAAGGATTAAAAAGCCTTCTCTAGAAAGAAAAGGCTTTTCTATAGATGAGGCTAAATCATGGAAAACGAATTTGTTTTTTCTTTCGGCCCGGTGGTAATAGCCACATCCGTTGCCACCACGTGGGGCATCATGCTGGCGGTTACTGCAATAGCCTGGCTTTCAACACGCCATCTGGAGATGCTGCCCGGTACTTTTCAGACTATAGTCGAGGGCATTGTAGCGGCTATTGATGAGGCCATCACTGCTGTAGCACCGGAACACGGGCGGCAAATCCTGCCTTTTATTGCATCCCTTTGGCTGTTCCTTATCATTGCCAACCTGATCGGTTTAATACCCGGTTTGCATTCACCGACCCGCGATCTTTCAGTGACTTCGGCACTGGCAATACTGGTATTCTTCTCGGTGCACTGGTTTGGCATAAAAACCCAAGGCTTGAAAAACTATCTGCGCCATTACTTGAGCCCCACTCCGATTTTGCTGCCTTTTCACATTATCAGCGAATTGACCCGAACCTTGGCGCTGGCTATCCGCTTATTCGGCAATATAATGAGCCTGGATATGGCGGCCATGCTGGTATTGCTGGTCGCTGGGCTTCTCGTGCCGATTCCGATTTTAATGCTGCATATCATTGAAGCGCTGGTACAGGCCTATATCTTCGGTATGCTGGCGCTGGTCTATGTGGCCGGTGCCATACAGTCCCAACAACATGATTCACCGGAGTAATTTATGTCAGACATCGCCTCGATTGTCCTTGGTTCCAGCATCGCCGCTATTATCGGTATCGCGCTGGGAGTGATGCTTCCAGCCTTGGCTATGGGCAAAGCCATCAGCAGCGCCTTAGAAGCCTTATCGCGGCAGCCGGAGTCGGAGCGGTCGATTATGCGCACCTTGTTTATCGGCTTGGCTATGATCGAATCGTTGGCGATCTATTGTCTGGTTATCATTTTGATTGTGCTGTTTCGGAATCCGCTACTTGAATATGTTCTTAAATGATTGGAAAAGAATTCACCACGAAGACACGAAGGGCACGAAGATATGGAATTTGACGATTTATCAAGACGTGTCATTGGTTGTGCGATTGAAGTCCATAAAATTTTGGGAGCTGGGTTACTGGAATCTACTTATGAAAAATGTTTAGAGCATGAGCTTCACCTAGCAGGCCTTTCTTATACAGTGCAACAGCAATTACCTGTCAACTATAAGGGCGTTCAGCTGGATTGTGGGTATCGGCTTGACCTTGTGGTGGAAAATAAACTAATTATTGAATTAAAAAGCGTTGAAAAATTACAAAAAATTCATGAAGCGCAGATACTCACCTACATGAAATTGACTGGCTTAAACGTAGGATTACTAATTAACTTTAATGAGACACTCTTGAAAAATGGCATTAAACGTTTTGTTATCTAAGACTTCGTGCCCTTCGTGTCTTCGTGGTGAATAGTTTTTTACCGAACACCCAAACCGGCAATAAAGCATATGGAATTCAACCTATCCACTTTAATTTTTGAAATCATCAATTTCCTGATTCTGATCTGGATTTTGCAGCGGATTTTTTACAAGCCTTTGCTGGAAGTCATCGCCAAGCGTAAGCAGTTTATCGACCAATCGCTTAGCGAAGCTAAGAACCTGAAACTGCAAGCGGAACAACAATGCAGCCTTTATGAAAACCGGCAAAAATTATGGGATCAGGAAAAACAGACGGCTATCAGTGCGCTGCACCGGCAGCTGGAAGCCGAAAGAAAAGCGCATCTTGACAAGCTGAATGCCGATCTTGAGCAGGAACGGCAAAAAGCCAATGTGTTGCTGTCGAAGCAGCGGCGGGAGATACAGCAGCAGCTCGAAAAACAGGCCCTGCGAAACGGCGCCAAATTTGCCGGAATGCTGTTGCAGCAATCCGCCGGCCCCGAACTGGAAGCCCGCTTATTTACGCTGCTGATGGACAACCTGATCACCTTGCCGGAAGCCTGCAAGTTGTGCCTGACCATGATGGGAACCAAAAAATCGGTGCCTATCAAGATAACCAGCGCTTATCCGCTGCCCGTTGAAATGCGCCGGCAACTGGAACAAAAGCTGGGAACGTTAATCAACAGTCAACTCAATTTTCAATACCATCAGGATCAAGCGCTAATCGCCGGCCTGCGCATGGACATCGGGGCTTGGGTACTCAATGCCAACCTGCAACATGAACTGACCGGTTTTGCCGAGATTGCCAATGAGCCCGAATGATACAGCGCTTGTATTCCCCACGCTCGAGGGTGAGATCCCAGCCGCTGTCGAGCCTGGATCACAGAACAGTCTTCTGGATAAACAAGCCGAGTGGCTGGCTAACTATCAGCCGGGACTGCGTATTATCGAACAAGGCACGGTGGTTTCAATCGGCGACGGCATTAGCTGGATCAAAGGCCTGCCGTCGGCGGCTATCGAGGACATCCTGGTTTTTGCCGATGGCAGCCGGGGCATGGTCTTCGACCTTAACCGCGATCGCATCGGCGCAATTTTGCTGTATGAAACCGAAGCGCTGACCGCCGGCACTACGGTTCGCCTTTCCAAGCACTCGCTGAGCATACCGGTCGGCAATGACTTTATAGGCCGGGTTATCGACCCGTTAGGTGCGCCGCTGGACGGACTGCTGCCGCCAACCCAGGCAGGGCGAGAAAACATGGAAAAAGGTTCGCCCGCGATTATCGCCCGTGATTTTGTGCATAAACCGCTGTATACCGGCATTAAAATTATCGACACCTTGATTCCGATAGGCAAAGGCCAGCGGCAATTGGTCGTCGGCGATGAAGGCCTGGGTAGAACGTCCATCGCCATCGACACCGTCATTAATCAAAAAGATAAAAATGTACTGTGCATCTACGTAATGATCGGCCAGAAACGCTCTGCGGTGGTCAGCACGCTGGAAACCTTAAAAAGCCATGGCGCGCTGGACTATACGGTGTGCGTCGTCGCTGAAGCCAGCGCCCTGCCCGGCTTGCAATATATCGCCCCGTTTGCCGGTTGCGCATTGGCCGAATACTGGATGGCGCAAGGCCGGGATACGCTGATTATCTATGACGATTTATCTACTCATGCCAGGACTTATCGGGAGCTGTCGTTATTGCTGCGCAGGCCGCCCGGGCGTGAAGCCTATCCGGGCGACATCTTCTTTGTCCATTCCCGCCTATTGGAACGCTCGACCTGCCTGAATGCCGAAAACGGCGGCGGCAGCATGACCGCCTTGCCGATCATCGAAACCAAACAGGGGGAAATTGCCGCCTACATTCCAACCAACCTGATCTCCATTACCGACGGGCAAATCTATCTGGATAACGACCTGTTTGTGTCAGGATTTCGCCCGGCCATCGACATTACCCGGTCGGTATCGCGGATAGGCGGTAAAGCGCAGGACATGAGTATCCGTGATCAAGCGGGACAAATGAAACTGGATTATCTGCAATTTCTGGAACTGGAAGCTTTCACCCGTTTCGGTCAGCGTCTGGAAGCATCAATGGAAGCTCGAATCAAACGAGGCCGACTGCTGCGCGAGCTATTAAAACAGGATCGGCTGGCTCCGCACAGCATCCTTTTTCAGTTGGCTTGGCTGACCGCTTTTAATTCGGGACTGTTTGACCAGGCGGCTCCTGAAGACATTGCGCAAATGCTGGTTAACATTGAACAGGGTATTAAAACGACGACACTGACGCTGGAAAGCAGTCCTGAACAGTGGCAGCAAACCCTTGGTGAATGGCTTAAACCGTCATGAGCCTGAGCCGCGAACTGCAACTGCATATTACCCAGCTAAAGGAAATACGCAGCATTTTAAACTCAATGAAGATCCTGGCTTTCATGGAAACTCATAAATTGCAGCGTTTTAAAACCATGCAGGGTCAGGCCGTGGCTAATATCGAACGCGCGGCGCTGGATTTTCTGGATTTTTATCCCGGCCTGACGGCAGCAGAGGGCAACGTTGCGCATGTCTGCATTTTGCTGGGCTCGGAACGTGGGTTTTGCGGCGATTTTAACGAAAGCCTGATCAAAACTATCTCAAGCCAAGCTTATACCGGCATTATTGCGATCGGCAGCCGGCTTTGTAACCGCTTAGAAGGCATAGACAAGGAGGTCATCGCGAGACTTGAAGGCGCCAATGTCGCTGAAGAAGTGCCTACGGTTATTAATCGCCTGATTGACACCATCAGCGCATTGCACGGCAAATCCGCCCCGGCATTCGAGCTGACCGTTGTTTATCACGATAACGCATCCAACCAAATCAGCCGGCGCCAAGTGTTTCCCCCTTTTGCTCAGCCCAACCAGATAACCTTTCATTATGGTCACCCGCCTTTACTCAACCTGGAACCCGGCGAGTTTTTTGCAGACTTGATCGACCATTATTTATTTGCGGTACTGCATGAAATTTTTTATATCTCGCTGTTGGCCGAAAATAATAGCCGCCAGCAACATCTGGAAGGCGCAGTCAATCATCTTGATGATGAAACCGTACGACTGCAAAAAAAATCCCAGATTTACCGGCAGGAAGAAATTACCGAAGAAATTGAAGTGATATTGTTGAATACGGAGAATCTTTAAGAGGTGCTGAATGTTGCTGGCAATATCAGCCGTTGATGCAGTCGTACCCGTTCTCCATAAAAATGTTGCCTTCATAGTGAAATAAATCAATAATAGTTTCGTATCGCTATCTTTTTCAGTAAACTTTCTTTCTACGAGCGTGTGACGATGAACATGAAAAGCTTATTAACTTGCCTTGCAGTATTAACCTTGTCATTGAATGTTGCCGCTATTGAAGTTCAGGAAGAGCCGAAGATTATTGCACCGAGCAAAATAACGCCAACGCAGAAAAACTCACCGGACACACATCCATCGACACAAACCGTTAATGGCGAAGCGAGTCCTCAAGCTTCCGCCGAAAAGCCCAGTGAATTTATGACTGCTCTTAGCGTCTATTTGATCATCATCGTTGTTTATTCAATTTACGGGATTAAAGCCAACTCAAAAGCTTAGGCTGAACATTGATAGGCAGTTGATACAACCAAAGCATAGCCATTTTAGGGGTTGACCTTCATCGTTTATTAACGATGAAGGTTTTTTTTGCCATGCCTTTTCATCGCACCCCGCCAGCGCGGCAATGACAATCCCCCTGCATTTTTACGTTAACAAACTCTTGTTTTAGCTTCTCGCTCCTGTTCGCGAGGAGCGACTTTGGCCAGCTCAGCCATTTCATCAGCCAGAAGATCCAATATATCGTCTGCCGATATAATGCCTACCAGCCCTCCTTCCTGATTAACCACCGGGATGCGGCGGATGCCTTTGGTGCGCATCAGTCGGATCGTTTCAAACACACCGTCTTTTTCCTGCACGCTGATTAGTTGCGGCCCCATGATGTCGCCTACGCTGAAGTCATTGAGATCCAGGGATTGGGCGATAACTTCTATGACGATATCGCGGTCTGTAACGATACCGACCGGCACCCTCTTTCCGTTAACTTCGTCGACAACCACCAGAGCGCCCACATGATACTCGCGCATGAGTTGCGCCGCCTCCGGTAGACTCATTTCTCTGGTCGCGAACACCACTTCGCGATTGCAAAACTCACTAATAGACATCGTCACATCCTCCGTTCAAGTTAAGGTAGAACTACAGTACTTTCGGATTGCCCCTTTTGCTGATAAGTTTTATTTTCATGCTGTTATAGTTTCGGAATAGTCTATTGAGCCATGCCGGCAAACGCATCAATAATCAAATCGACTGACAATGTGGCGAGGATTATTCCCATAATACGCTCCAGTATCGCCGCACCGTTTTTACCAATAATACGCACAAGATGCTCTGCGAGAAGCATTAACACGTAAGTGACCGCAAGGATAGCCAGGGTTATACCGGCAGTTATCGCTTGCGTGGTGATAGAGTAGAGGTAATTGTCGGTGAGTAAAATCACCACCATAATGGCCTCGGGCCCCACAATGGAAGGTATTGCCAGTGGAAACACCGCAATATCATGCCCGGCCTCAGACTGGCTGTAAGTACTTGACGTCAGACCGAAAATCATCTGCAAGCCGAAAAGAAACAAAATGATGCCGCCGGCAATTTGCAACGAGATAAGCTGAATGTGCATGGCAGTAAGAATAATTTGCCCTATAAGAATTGCACTGAGCAAAATGATAGCCGAATAAACAATTGCCCTTGTTGCCGTTTTTCTTCGTTCTGTTGGCGAAAGTCCGGAAGTCAGTGCCGCAAACAGCACAACAGTCCCTATCGGTTCAATGGTTACCCAAATCATGAGAGCGTCGTGAATTATCTTATTAAGCACTTGCTCCCCCTATGTGACATCAACTTCAACTTTTAAAGTGAAAAAACGTTCCTGATCGCTTATAAGACTTATTCTAGTATTTACTAGGGCAGTCCATTTTAAACAATATTTACGCTATCATAATTAGTAATTGTACTTATCGGGACAGCTTTTATTATGGAACTGCTTTGGGTTGGAACTGCTTATCTTGCAGGCTTGATAACCAGCCGATTATATTTACCTCCCTTGGTCGGCTACCTGATGGCAGGATATGCTTTAAATCTTGCCGGCGTTGAGGCCAACAACACGCTTAAGCATTTAGCCGATATCGGGATTGAACTACTATTGTTTACGGTCGGCCTGAAATTGAAGCTTTCTTCGCTGTTACGACGTGAAGTGCTTAACGTCGGCATTTTGCATCTACTTATCGTCACCTCATTTTCAGCGCTGGTTTTCTTTGGCTTGAATGGACAGGTGACCGGTGGCTTGATAATAGGCGTGAGCCTGGCTTTTTCCAGCACGGTGCTTGCGGTTAAGGTATTGGAGGATAGCGGCGAACTTTCCACGTTATATGGACGAGATGTTCTAAGCATATTGATCTTACAGGATATTGTTGCCATCGGCCTGCTGGCTGTTGCCAATAACAAACAGCCCTCACCTTGGGCACTTTGTCTGTTGCTGATTCCTTTTCTTCGTCCTTTGGCCTATCGGCTGCTTAGCGCCAGCCACAACGATGAATTGAAATTGTTATTGGGCGTAACACTGGCGTTGGCAGGCGGGCTGTTGGCCCAAAACGTCGGTATTTCCAGCGACATCGGCGCATTACTGATGGGCGTTATGTTGGCCGGACACATCGACATAGACGATCTTTCTAAAAAACTATGGGGGTTAAAAGAAACCTTTTTAGCCGCATTTTTCCTGCAAATCGGTTTGGCTGATCTGCCCGGTTATAGCGAAATTTTGCAGGTGTTAGAGCTAATATCCTTATTACCACTGCAAGGCATACTTTTCTTTGTCTTGTTTTTGCTGGTTGGATTACGTGCCCGCACGGCTTTTGTTTCTTCCTTGGCATTGATGACCTACAGTGAGTTTGCATTGATCACCTCGAATGTCGTCGTCGAAGCGAACCTGCTTCCACCTGCGTGGGAATCCGTAATCGGTCTGGCAGTAGCGTTATCCTTGGCTATTGCGGCGCCGTTAAACCGATTTTCGCATCGTATATTTTCCTTTCTGGAACCGGCATTAGTTCGTTTTGAACGGAAAGTCGAACATATGGACAGACTACCCAGCAGTATCGGGGGCGCAGAATGGCTGGTAGTGGGCATGGGTCGTACCGGTATTGCCGCCTATCTTGCTTTTAAGCAGCAGGATACTCGGGTTTTGGGGCTGGATGCCGACCCTACCGTGCTGGAAAACTTGCTTGCTGAGGGACGAAGGGTGTTTTACGGTGATGCAGAAGACTCCGCATTATGGGAGAACCTGCCCTTGAAAAAAATTAAAGGGATTATCCTGACCATGCCTGCATTCGAAGTCAGATCATCATCGGTAAGGCAATTGAAAAATCTGCAATTTTCAGGTTCGATCGGTACGGTTTGTTTTCATGACCATGAGGAAAAAGAACTTTACCGATTGGGAGCGACTTTTGTCATTCATCCGTTGATCGAAGCGGGCAAACAATTGACCGAACAGTTGTTGGGTTTTCAAACTATAAAACAGATTTGAAACCGTAACATCGGAAAACAGCGCTGAAATTGCTGTCCGTTTGCTTTTTCGGGTTACTTTGGTCCGGGATACCGCAATCGATAAACGAGCCTGCTATAGATCGCAACGTTGATCAATATGACAAAGCCCGCCAACCACAATTGGATGTCTCTCGTGAGACCGGCAGGATAGATGATGGGTAAGAGGTAATGTTCAATAAAACTACCCGAGTAGCCGGCCTCGCCAGCCATTCGGCGAAACCCGACTTCTAGCACCGTAAGCGGACACAGACCTCCGACCAATTCAATATAGGCGCCCCAACAGGCAGCCGGTACGTGAACCAGCGCAATCCAAGGAAAGCGAAGCGCGGCTAGACCGCCAAAAGTGACGAAGCCGATAAACAGGAGATGAACAATAAGAACGGAGTCGGCTAAAAATCGGTAAGTCATTGAATTTGGCTAGCTCCCTGCATTGAGCAATTGGATGGCTTAACCATAATGGATCGATTAAGTTTCTAGCTTGCTGGATTAGCGAATATCTAATCCCAGTCTATTGATCTTCACATCAAAAAGTGGACGGCTTTAATTATGAATCCTTTTCCTTGTCAGTGACCACGGTATAGATGACGTAAATGACAAACGCTACCGTTAGCGCGTAAATTATTGCAGGAATGTTCGATATTATTTCTGACATGTGCGTTACCCTGTATTTAATTATTTTTTACTATTTGCCCAAGCACTATTAACTGAGCACTCAGACTACCCGTACAACTGCGCTGAGAATATACCAAAAACAAGCTAGATGCCACCGGCATTAAAGACAAAAGGCGGCAACGGGCAATGCACGGTAGCGCATATCGCTCTTAGCAGTTCCGCTTCATAAGGGCTGACCTTACCGTCATGCGATATTGTCAGCACCAGCGCGGAAATCAGGGCTTGCTTGTCCGGCATATGCAGCCTGTCCAACTGCTTCAACGCCGCCTCTGTGGCAGGCATCCAATCTTCAAGCGGCTGATAATCCGGCCACTGTTTTGTATCGATCAGCATTTTTATCCTCGGTTCATGCCGCCCCAGGCATTCCATGCCTTTTTGATAAGCAGCACTGGTCTCGTCATGCCCCTGCTTTGCCATGACCGAAAACAACACGCCGACCGCTTCCGGCAACTGCGTCAGGCGAAGATAATCCTGCCGGCGTTGCGGATGAGCGGCATCATTCAAATGGTTTTTTAAAACGCAGCTCAAGGCGAACTCGAAGGTATCAACCACACCATCTACCTCAATCAATCCCTGTACCAGATCGGCTATGCGTTCAAGCTGCTCCATCGGCCGGTTTTTAATCAACGGGAAAGCGATTTGCAATAGCGGCAAGCGGAACCTTGAGTCCAGTTTTTGTACTTCCAGCTGCAAAGTTTCGGCCGCCATGACCGTTGTTCCACCCAGTTGTTGAGCAATAAGGTCTAATTGTGTTCGACGCACGGCTTCATTGGCATCGAGCAGCAACGCCAACACTAACGGCAAGGCATCAGTTCCTGAATGGGCGGCGCGATACAGATTTTCGGGTATCGATTGCCGCAAGGCCGAAGCCAGCTGTATATGCTCTTCGGTAGGCAAACCTACTGTTTCAGTCAAGGCATCCGGTGTTACGGATAAATGTTGCGAAGCAATCCCGGCCGTTGGTAAATGCTGCGCAGAAGCTTCCGTGCCGGTTTGTGACTGGTATGGCATTACTTCGGCAAGCCTTTCTATTTCAGACTCATCAAAATTCGGCTCCAATGCTTTGATACGCTGAACCAAAGGCGGATGCGTCGCCCATAGCGAACTGAATGAAGCGCCGGTGGCGAACAACATATGACTGACTTCTTCGGCATCGGCGGCCTGTAGTTCAGAGCCTTGCTGGGCGGCGGCTATTTTTTTGAGCGCACCGGCAATGCCTTGGGTCTGACGGGTAAATTGCACGGCTGACGCATCGGCCAGAAATTCACGTTGCCGCGATACCGCCGCCTTGATCAGCTGGCCGAAAAAAACGCCGATATAGCCGATCAAAAACAGCCCTAACCCGGTCAGATAAATAGCGGCTGTGTTGCCACGGCGGGAATTATCGGAACGAATGTTACCGTAGCGGGCGCTGTTCAACACCGCTCTGCCGATCAGGCCGATGACCAGAATACCGAACAAAATGCCCATCAGCCGTGTGCTTAAGCGCATATCGCCGTTGAGGATATGGCTGAACTCATGGCCGATTACGCCCTGCAGCTCATCTCTGCTAAGCGTTTCCAAGGTACCGCGAGTAACGGTCACTGCCGCGTCGCCGGTGGTAAACCCTGCCGCGAAAGCGTTAATGCCCGGCTCCTGCTCTAACACATAAACTTCCGGCATCGGAATGCCGGAAGCGATCGCCATTTCTTCAACGACATTATACAAACGACGGCGTAACGGATCTTTGCTCTCTGCGGTAATCAACGTGCCGCCAAGGCTGCGGGCAACCTTTCCTCCGCCTGCGCTCAGTGACGCAATTTTATAAAGACTGGACAGACTGATAAAGCCGATAGTGGCCAGTGAAACACCGGTCATCAGTCCCAGGTTATTCATGATCCAGTTAAAATCGGGCAGCGCCGCAGCACCTGCTCCATTGCCCGTATTTATAATCAGCGCCGCGATCACCAGGTTGACTGCCGCTACGATGGCAATCACTGCCAGTATGAACATCAGGATCAGGTAACGGGTCTGGCGACGGGCATTATCCTGGCTCTGAAAGAAATTCATCTATCTCACCCAAATCTTAAGTAAAGGAGACTTTCGGCGCCTGGCGCTTTTCCGGCGTTTCTATTTCCAGGTGTTCGGCAGGTTTAAAATTAAATAGGCCGGCCAAGATATTGTTGGGAAAGTTCTCCCTGCCGTTGTTGTAAGTCATGACCGCATCATTGAAAGCCTGACGCGCAAAAGCGACTTTGTTTTCGGTAGACGCCAGTTCTTCCTGAAACTGCATCATGTTCTGATTGGCTTTGAGATCGGGATAAGCCTCTGCCAAGGCAAACATCTTGCCCAAGCTGCCCTGAAGCGCAGCCTCGGCGCTTGCCAGCTGCCGGATCGCTTCGGGATCGGAAGGATTGGCTTCGGCGGCCTTCAGCCCGGTCACCGCGACATTTCTTGCGCTGATCACCGCATCCAGGGTTTCCCTTTCATGTTTCATATAGCCTTTAACCGCTTCAACTAGATTCGGTATCAGGTCATAACGCCGGGTCAATTGAACATCTATCTGGGAAAAGGCATTTTTGACGCCGTTGCGTAAGTTGACCAGCCGGTTGTAAATACCGATAAAAAGCAATGCAACTATGACGATAAAACCGATTAACGCGAGCAATACAGGCATGACAATATCTCCATGAAATACAAAGGATGTCTTAATCATACAAGAGGGATTACACTCTGTCCCTTGTTATTGCCAGTTAATTTATATCTTATGCTCGCCGATAAACGCCTGAAAACTCTGTTCGCGATAATTGTTGTGGCAATTATCGTTATATTTAACATCGATCCCATTGCCCAGGATCCGTCTTACCATAACTTTGCAGATCAAAGACGCATCTCTGGTATAGCCAATTTTTTTAATGTGTTGTCCAATTTGCCGTTTGTCATCATCGGCATCATGGGAATCAGGCTGGTTGCGTTAGACAAAGCAAGCGGCGGGCTAGCAGAGCTACAACCGATGTATTTGACGTTCTTTATCGGAACACTTTTAATCGGTTTCGGTTCTGCGTACTACCATTACCGGCCTGACAATAACACCCTGCTGTGGGACCGACTACCGATGACACTAGCCTTCATGGCTTTGTTCAGCGCTATTGTCGGGGAATATATTTCAACGCGGTTGGCATGGAAGCTATTCGTCCCCTTGCTGATATTGGGTGTTGTTTCAGTGGTTTACTGGCATGTAACGGAACTCAACGGCCACGGCGATTTGCGCGCTTACGCGTTAGTGCAATTTTTACCGGCTTTGCTGATACCACTAATCCTGTGGCTGTTTGACTCGAAGCTAAACGGAGACAAATATATTTGGGGCATCGTTGGCGCTTATGCCGTCTCGAAACTCATGGAACTGTTCGATGCCGGACTTTACAGTGTTCTTGGATTACTGAGCGGACACTCGCTAAAACACTTGTTCGCCGCGTTCGCGACCTTGATTTTTTATTGGGCTTTGCGGAAACGGCGGTGATCTGCCTAAAAGTTACAGGCACAAAAAAAGGTGTGCCGAAACCGATCACACCTTTTTGAATGCGATTTTTCGAAAAATTAAGCTTTTACAGCGTCTGCAATTTCGTTAAATGCTTCAATTCTGGCTTTACTGGTCTTAATCAAATCTACGCCAGTATCAACCACCATTTTGCAAAGCCCTGGTGTTTTGTAAACCATTAAACCCAAGTAACCAACAGCCGGGATAGCGATAAAGGCTGCAATAAAACCGTTTAGACCGACAACACCCATCAATTTTATCAGCAATACAACAGCATCCAAAGGCAATAAAACCATGGCACCAAAATAGGCGATTACCATGAACACGGACACCACAAAAACTACAAACTGAATTAGCCTGACTAACGCAACGTTAACTTTTTTCATATTACTTTCAATTTCCTGCTTGAACTTAAGAAGTCTTTTAGCCAGGAAAGCTCCCTGACCCTAATGTCGTCAAAAACACCACTTTTGAAGCGGCGAATTATACCTTAACACTGTCAAAATAATTCATTTTTTTCGGCTTGGTCTTTACGAATAAATAACCGATATAAGGCAGAACCGGCAATAAAGCCGCCTAAATGAGCCCACCAAGCTACATCGACAGCAACCCCTTCAAATAGCATTGCTGTTGTCGCACTGTGTAATTGAACCAAAACCCACAAACCTAGAAAAGCAATCGCCGGGACATGAATGACTATGGGCAAAAATAATATAGGAACCCACACTACAACGCGTTCAAGCGGATATAGGAAAAAATAAGCGGCCAATACACCGGCTATGGCGCCTGATGCGCCAACCACAGGAATAGCCAGATTTGGATCGAACAACCATTGTAAAAAAGTAGCTAAAAGCCCGCATACCAGATAAAAAATCAAGAACGGCAACCGCCCCATTCTGTCTTCTACATTATCGCCAAATATGAATAAAAACCACATGTTCATGATAAGGTGCAGCCAATTTCCATGTATAAACAAGCTGGTCAGAAAAGATAAGTAACCGTCGAAAGGCAAGCCGTAATAAGGATTGGTGTAGCGAATAGGCACCATGCCGTAAAGATTAAGCAGTCGATAACTTAACTGATCGGGCATCAGTTTCATTGACACGAAAACAATAATACAAATTGCCATTATCCCCCAGGTGACTATGGGTCTCGAATGGCAGGGCGCTGTATCTCTAATGGGTATCATAGCTTTTCCTGATCTAAGTAGACGAGAGATGCTGCTTTTATTGTTAACTTAGCTTAAAAGCTAAAAAACCGATTTGCAATAAATAGTTATTTAATCATAACCATGATCGTAAAAAGCTTATAATACAAGCAAAGATTGATCCCTATCACCCTTGCACTTTAGCAATTCATTTAAAGATTCATGCATTCTAATCCAATAAAAAAAGCGCCATCATTTTCAGACCTATCGCTAGACGAACAATTGCTCTCGGCAATAAAAAACCTCGGTTTTGAGCAGCCTACGCCCGTGCAACTACAGTCGATTCCTCTTGCTCTGGAATATAAAGACCTGCTGGTTAGCGCTGAAACAGGAAGCGGAAAAACCGCTGCGTTTTTGCTGCCGACACTGCATCATTTGTTAACTCTGCCTTCTGGAAAACCCGGTGTGCGGGCCTTGATACTGACCCCGACCCGAGAGCTTGCTCAGCAGATTTTTAAGAACTGCCAGCAATTGACTGAATTTACCGACCTGAAAACAGGCCTGATTACCGGGGGCAATGATTTTAGGCTACAGCAGAACATGCTCCGCAGAAACACGGAAATTGTTATTGCGACCCCAGGCAGGGTTTTGGAACTGATGGATCAGGAGATACCGAACTTCAGCAACCTGGAAGTGTTGATACTGGATGAAGCCGACCGCATGCTGGACATGGGCTTTAGCGAAGACGTACTGACTATCGCCGACAGCTGCAATGCACAGCGGCAAACCTTGCTGTTTTCCGCCACATTGACCCATTTTGGCGTTATCAAAATGGCTGACAAGCTGCTGAAAAATCATGAAGTCGTCGCTTTAAATACTTTGCATGACGGTCATCGCAACATTGAGCAGCAAATTGTATTAGCCGATGACAATGATCATAAGCTAAAGCTACTGACTTGGCTGTTGCAAAATGAAACCTATGAAAAAGCGCTAATTTTTACCAACAGCCGGATTCAGGCAGACGCTCTTCGCGGACCGTTACGCGGACAAAAACTCCGTGTCGGCGTGCTGCATGGCGAAATGGATCAAAAAGATCGTAACCGGATGATGGAATTGTTCCGTGATGGCGCGGTCAACATCATGCTTGCTACCGACCTTGCCGCGCGCGGCTTGGACATCAAGGGCATTAACCTGGTAATTAACTTTGATGTACCCAGAAACGGCATCAATTATATACACCGCATAGGCAGGACAGGCCGGATCGATGAACTGGGCCTGACCATTGCTTTGGTAAAGCACACCGAATGGAACTTAATGTCCGGCATTGAGCGCTTTTTGAAGCAGAAATTCAAACAGCGCAATATTAAAGAGTTGGAGGGCAAATATAAGGGTCCCAAAAAACTCAAAGCTTCCGGAAAGGCGACAGGCGGTAAAAAGAAAATAGAGCCTAAAAAAGTGGCTGCTGAAAAAGTCAAAATCCGCCACAGGGACAAGAAGAATATCGGAAAAAGGCGAGCACCTACAGCTAAATCAAGCATCGAAATACAAGAGACATAAAAAAAGCCCGGTTCGCAATATTCGATTGCGAACCGGGCTTTTTGTGTGGATAAGCGACTTAAGAAAGCTTACCTATTACTTGTTTAATCAGATTATCAGGCTTAAAAGGTTTAACGATATAAGACGTTATTCCTGCCATAATGGCTTCCTTAACCTTGTCTCCTTCAGACGAAGACGTCAGCATTATCCAAGGCGGAGTAACTAATTTCTCGTCGCTTTTGACTGTTCTATACAAATCAAGACCGCTCATGCCCGGCATGTTCCAGTCACATACCACGATATTGATTTTCACCTTTCTCATCATGAGCAAGGCCTCTTCCCCACCGGGCGCATCAAAAACATGAGTAAATCCGGCTTCTCGCAGAATAGCTTTGGTTAGTGTACGCATTGAAGCTGCATCATCTACAATCAGAATTTTTTTCTGTAGCAATTCTTGTGATAGTTCCATTCTTGTTCCAAATTACGCTTATTATGGGTACAGCAATACTTAATTAAGCATTTTACAAGAACTAGAGGTACCCGACAAATATAATATAAAAATAGTGTTGATTAATTCACTATTTACGAAAAAAAAGATTCACTATCAACGTTAAAATAACGCTAACAATGAGCATAGAAGTAATTGGAATAAATATAAACCGCTGTTCATTCTCAATACGTATATCACCGGGCAATTTACCGAACCAGTTAATTAACCAAGGTGCATAACTGACAGCAAGCCCGATAACCACCAAAATAACGCCAATCGCTGCCAACAATTTTCCGAGTGTCATTTGTAGCCCTCACTTTAATGTTTAATCACAACCATTATGTCCTGCTAACAAGAAAAGCCCCGTTAAGGTAAAATAATAGCCATTATCTTACCTTGCGACCAGCAAAAACACTCGGTTCTGTACACGAACCAATCGGAACACAATACATGTTGAGAATCACTGAACTAAAACTCCCACTCAATCACGCGGAAAATATGCTCAAAAATGCCATACTTGATCGGCTTGGCATCCCTGCAAAAGAACTCATCACATACACAATATTCCGGCAAGGCTTTGATGCGCGTAAACGCAATGCGATCTTGACTGTTTACACTGTTGATATTGAAACCGCAAATGAGCAGGCAATCCTTAATCGCCTGCAAGACGACCCTCACATTTCTTTAACACCTGACAGCACTTATCGTTTTGTAACTCAGGCGCCAGATAACCTACCGTCGCGTCCTGTCATCATCGGCACAGGGCCGTGCGGACTGTTTGCCGGATTAATTCTGGCGCAAATGGGCTTTCGGCCGATTATTCTGGAACGTGGAAAAGAGGTACGGGAACGCACTAAAGACACTTTCGGCCTTTGGCGCAAGAGCGTGTTCAACCCTGAATCCAATGTGCAGTTTGGCGAAGGCGGTGCCGGAACTTTTTCTGACGGTAAGCTGCACACCCAAATCAAGGACCCGAATCATTATGGACGCAAGGTACTTACCGAATTCGTCAAAGCCGGTGCGCCGCCGGAAATCCTCCATCTTAGTAAGCCTCATATCGGCACGTTCAGATTGGTCAGTGTAGTCGAGCAACTACGCGCAACTATTGAATCATTGGGCGGTGAAATCCGTTTCCAAAGCAAGGTTGACGACATCCTCATTGAAAACGGACAGGTTCGCGGCGTGACACTCGCCAGCGGTGAAACAATTAACACGACTCATGTGTTGCTGGCGGTCGGCCATAGTGCCCGCGACACTTTTAAAATGCTTTATGACCGAGGCGTTTACATTGAAGCTAAACCTTTTTCGATTGGCTTTCGCATAGAACACCCGCAGTCATTGATCGACGCTTGCCGATGGGGCGACAATGCCGGCAATCCGTTACTGGGCGCTGCCGATTACAAGCTGGTGCATCACTGTAGCAACGGTCGCTCTGTGTACAGCTTTTGCATGTGTCCCGGCGGCACCGTAGTAGCTGCCACCTCTGAGGCGGGGCATGTGGTCACTAATGGCATGAGCCAATACTCGCGAAACGAACGTAATGCCAATAGCGGTATTGTCGTCGGCATTACGCCTGACGATTATCCCGGACATCCGTTAGCAGGCATTGATTTTCAACGCCGTCTGGAAGCGCATGCTTTCAAGTTGGGAGGTGAAACTTATGAGGCGCCAGGACAACTGGTCGGAGATTTTCTTGCCAAACGTCCGTCGACGGCACTGGGCTCGGTACAACCGTCCTATACACCGGGCGTTCATTTATGCGACCTCAGTTCGGCTTTACCGGATTATGCAATCGCTGCAATACGCGAAGCCATCCCGGCTTTTGATAAGAAAATAAAGGGCTTTGCAATGAAAGACGCAGTGTTGACTGGCGTCGAAACCCGCACCTCATCGCCTGTTCGTATCAAACGCAATGAGCACTACCAAAGTCTGAACATCGAAGGACTTTATCCGGCAGGAGAAGGTGCCGGCTATGCAGGTGGAATTCTCTCTGCGGCGGTAGACGGCATCAAAGTCGCCGAAGCATTGGCTTTAGACATGAATCAATAGAATAATTACCACGAGCGACTATGTGGAGCTGTTTCCATAACACGAAGGACACGAAGAAATTAAAACTTCGTGTCTTCGTCGCGAATCAATCTACTTACGTTTATTGAATGTACTGATTGGCTTATTTCGAGCGTTTGGTAGTGTTAAATACAAACGATGAGACAACACCACGCTTGTCAAACTTAATAACCAGGTCTTCGGTACTGCCATCGCCAAACAAGGTGTAATAGTAGTTACCGTAAGTCCATGTTTTCATGCCATTATCAAGACCGGTTCTCCAGGGATTCCCAAACGTGGTGTAGATGTCATTCTGTGTGGTCTCCCCTATCTTGATGGTTGATACCGGGGCCGTAGGGAATTCATGCCCAACCGTAGCGCATCCTGAGGTCAGCAAGATCGCCGACACAACCAAACCGCCTAACGTTTTTCTCAGCAATCCTGCAAAGCGCATCGAACCCAAAAAATCAATTTTCATCTTACTCGCCATAAAGTTAAAAAATACTGTGATATTAGAGCATTTCTTCGTTAGTTAGAAACATACCCCAAGCTATTCAAATAAAAGGAGTCGCTATCGCGAAGATTATTTGAATCGGGGTCTCGCCCCCGACGGCGAGCTACTTTTCGTTACAAAAACCCTCCCTGGTTTTCGCCCTACGGGCCAGCCTTATCGGCTGTTCAAATTCGCTCCAGGCGAATTTGTGCTCCGCCTCGGCAATTGCTCCTGCATCCTTGCAGTCGTAAAGCGCCTACTGTTGGTGCTCTCGATCGCTGTTCCCGACGCGATTCTACCTCCCCCATCCATGGGGTCGTACCTCCTGCACCCTTGCAGTCGAAAGAAAAGTATCCAAAAAAAAGGCGGCCCGTTGCCGCTTGAATCACTCGGCACGTCCTTGTGCCTCGCCCTACAGGTGCTACGCATGCAAATCGGCTATCCTGCCGATTTGTCCCGGCAAAAGCTCCGGTGCTCGGCGCGGCAAACGGGACCCCGTACGTGTCACAGCAAGCTCTTACTATTCAATAAATAGTGTTTGATAATCGGATTGATCTTAACTAACCGAGAATTGCTGTAGTACATTGTTCTTACTGTTAAATTATTGCTTCGCCCTCTTTAGCCACTGTTCAAAAAACTGGCTTTCAGGCAATGGCTTGCTGAAATAGTAACCTTGGTAGCAAAGGCATCCATTTTGCTTTAAAAACTCCAATTCCATTTTTGATTCAACTCCTTCCGCAACAACCCCCAAATTCATATGCTGAGCTATCGCAATAATGGTGCCTACAAAAATAGCCTCATCTTCATTTTTAGTAATATCCTCCACAAAGGATTTATCAATCTTCAACTGATCTACCGGCAGATGTTTCAGATAACTCAATGATGAGTAGCCGGTGCCGAAATCGTCTATTGAGAAGGTATAACCCAATTTTTTCAGCTGTTTGATTTTATCAATAGCGACACCGACATCATTCATCAATAACCCTTCGGTAAATTCCAGCATGATTCTTGACGGGCTTATCTGGTATCGCTTAACAAGCCTGCTAAGAATACCTATAAAGTCATCGTGATAAAACTGCCTCGGACTGATATTAATCGCTAAATGGGGTAAATGCGCCTTTCGCTTATCCCACTGCCTAAGGTGAATAAATGCCTGTTCAAGCACCCATGCGCCTACCGCCTGAATCAACCCGCATTCTTCAGCAATCGGTATAAACTTGTCGGGCGGAATAAAGCCTTTTTGGGGATGATTCCAGCGAATGAGCGCCTCAGCCCCGACCAGATTGCCATGATAGTCAACCTGCGGCTGATAATATAAGGATAGCTGATTTTCATCCAAAGCATGACGCAATTCTTTTTCGATCAGCATTCTTTCCATAACAGCTTCGTGCATGCTGTTTTGAAAAAATTGCAGCATATTACGGCCGCTTTCTTTCGCGCGATTCATTGCCGTGCCGGCTTGTTTGAGTAAATCGTCGGGCACACCTGAGTTTTCCGAAAACATGGCAATGCCGATACTGGAAGAAACATAGAGTTTGTGGTTCATGACTGAATAAGCTTGGCAAATGCTATGTTGCAGTTTCTCAGCAATATATCTGGCTTCATTGCATGCCAGTTCTATTTGTCCGCTCAATTCGGTCAAAATAATACCAAACTCATCGCTACTGATACGGGCAACCGTATCGCAATCCCTGACACAGAGTTTTAACCGGTAGGCGACTTCCACAAGCAAGCGGTCTCCGGCCGAATGTCCGAGCGTTTCATTAATATTTTTGAAATGGTCGAGATCAATAAAAAACAGCGCCCCGTTCTTTCCTGATCTTCCGGTAATCGCCAACTCATGCGCCAGCCGGTCATTTAACAAACGCCGATTGGGCAATTCAGTTAAAGGATCGTAAAAAACCAGCCGCTTAATTTCTTCCTCATCATTTTTTAACTGACTAATGTCGCTAAAAACAGCAGCATAATTACTTATCTCATTGGTTTCATCATCCCGGATCTCGGTAATGGTCAGCAATTCAGGATAAACCTCGCCATTTTTGCGCCGGTTCCAGATTTCACCTTGCCAGAAACCATATTTGTTGATTTTCTCCCACATGGCATCATAGAATTTTTTATCATGCCGCCCGGAACTGATAATAGCAGGCGTTTTACCAATAACTTCCTCTTCCGTATAACCGGTAATTTTAGTAAAGCCGGCATTACAGGTCTGAATGACGACATGTTTATCCGTAGTGATAATCCCTTCCTGGGTATTATCGATAATCTTTTTCGCCAAACACAGGCTCTTTAACGAGTCCCTTAATAAGGCATCCCTTTGTGCCAGGGATTCCTTAAGCTCTTCAACATAGGAACTGCGAAATCCTGCCAAAATATCAGTCAAATTGATAATTCCTATTAGATTGTTTTTATTATCAGTCACACCCAGATGCTGAAAGCCGTTTCTAAGCATAATTTTCTTGGCTTGATATAGGCTTTCGTGCTCATTGACGGTAATGAGATCCCGGCTTGCATAATCCGCCACAATCGGGTTTCCTATTAAAGAAGCCAGCGCCTTAACCATATCCCGCTCAGTCAGAATGCCGACTGATTGATCCGAAAACTCAACTTTTATCGCATCCGAATGCGAAGAATTCATCAACCGGCTGGCTTGAGCCATGCTCTGTGTTGAGCTGATGCTTGGAGGACAGGGCTTTAGTACGCTGCCCACCGTTTTTAAAACCAGGAAAAACTCAAAATTATGTTTCTTGATCACATCAATTTGAGAAATGATGCCCTGCTGTTTGCCATGATCATCAATGACAACATAATGCCGAACACCGTCTTTTCTAAACTTAATTGAAACGTCTTCTAAGCTTTTATTTTCATTAACACAGATAACCGGACTGGTCATGCCTTCTGAAATAGGCCTGAAACGAGCATCAGGCGATGAGAAATCAAATTTCAACGCATCTCTTTCCGTCCAGATGCCAATGATTTCATCATTTTCCACAACTAATATAGCGCTACATTTTTTCTCCACCATTTTGGCTGCCGCATCCTGCATCGACTCATTAGGTAAGCAGGTCAGCAATCCGGTTTGGGTAATATCCTTTATCAAAATGGCGTTTAAATCAAAATTGCTCATGTATCCTCTAGTTGTGCGCTCAGCCTGCGAATAATACCATCAAGGTGCTATTAACTAAAATCCGGCCTTTATAAAAAGGCCGACTGACTCCCAGTAAATTACCGGCAATGAAGTTGCTGAATAATAAACCTGCGTTAACTCTTTAAAGTTTATTTACGTCTGACAATCCGCTCAATTGTCAATAAATCCCAAGCAAATCTGGCATTAAAAGTCTGTTCAAATTAAAATAAGCAACTTTTTATTGAGCGCATTCAATAAATATAGCCGACCTTTAGACCCGACGGATTTTTAATGACTCATTACAAACTGACCCACCTTAAACAACTGGAAGCTGAAAGCATTCATATTATTCGTGAAGTTGCAGCCGAATTTGAACGACCGGTGATGTTATATTCCGTCGGTAAAGACTCTGCCGTCATGTTGCATTTGACCATGAAAGCCTTCTATCCCGGCAAACCGCCGTTTCCGCTGCTGCACGTTGACACCACCTGGAAATTCAAAGAAATGATCGAGTTTCGCGACCAGATGGTCAAAAAACTGGGGCTTGAGTTGCTGGTTCATATCAATCCTGAAGGGATAGAACAAGGCATCGGGCCTTTTACGCATGGCAGCAAAAAGCACACCGACGTCATGAAAACCGACGGCCTCAAGCAGGCACTGGATAAATACCAGTTTGACGCGGCTTTCGGCGGCGCGCGGCGCGACGAAGAAAAATCCCGGGCCAAGGAACGCGTCTATTCGTTCCGCGACAAGAATCATCGCTGGGATCCAAAAAACCAGCGCCCTGAATTGTGGAACATTTATAACGGCAAGATCGACAAAGGCGAAAGCATCCGCGTATTCCCGCTGTCCAACTGGACGGAACTGGACATCTGGCAATACATCCATCTGGAAAATATCCCGATCGTACCTTTGTATTTTGCCAAGGAACGCCCTGTCGTTAACCGCGACGGCATGTTGATCATGGTTGACGATGAGCGCATGCCGATCCGCCCGGACGAAAAAGTGGAAATGAAAATGGTGCGTTTTCGCACTCTGGGCTGTTATCCGCTAACCGGCGCAGTTGAATCGACCGCAACGACATTACCGGAAATCATTCAGGAAATGCTGTTAACCACCACCTCTGAACGTCAGGGGAGATTGATAGACCACGACCAATCCGGTTCCATGGAGCAGAAAAAGCGCGAAGGCTATTTCTAATAACGCTTATCACTGCAACTCATAACAGGAATTCTAAAGAATATTATGTCCCACCAATCCGATTTAATCAGTACCGATATCGACGCGTATTTGGCGCAACATGAACGCAAGGAATTATTGCGCTTTTTAACCTGCGGCAATGTCGACGACGGCAAAAGCACGCTGATCGGCCGTTTGCTGCACGACTCCAAAATGATCTATGAAGATCAATTGGCCGCCGTTCAGGCCGACAGCGCCAAATCCGGCACCACCGGAGCCGGCAAGATCGACTTGGCGTTGCTGGTTGACGGCCTGCAAGCCGAACGCGAACAAGGCATCACCATTGACGTGGCGTACCGCTATTTTTCTACCGCCACGCGTAAATTCATCATTGCCGACACCCCTGGGCACGAGCAATATACCCGCAACATGGCGACCGGCGCGTCAACCTGCGATTTGGCAATCATTCTGATCGATGCCCGTTACGGCGTGCAAACCCAAACCAAACGACACAGTTTTATCGCGTCGTTGCTGGGCATTCATCACATTATCGTCGCCGTCAACAAAATGGATTTGGTTGAGTATAGCGAAGCGACTTTCAACAAAATCAAACAGGATTACCTAGATTTTACCCAGTCGCTGGCTTTACAGGACATCACCTTTATCCCAATGTCGGCGCTGGACGGCGACAACGTCGTCAATCCCAGCGCGCACATGCCGTGGTTTACCGGCCTGCCGTTAATGGAAGCGCTGAACAGCATAGAAATCGCCAATGACCGCAATTTCAAAGACGCCCGTTTTCCGGTGCAATACGTCAACCGCCCCAACCTCGATTTTCGCGGTTTTTGCGGTACGGTCGCGTCCGGCATCTTCAAAAAAGGCGATAAGATCACCGCCCTGCCCTCCGGCAAAAGCAGCAAAATCAAGTCTATCGTGACTTATGACGGCGAGCTGGAACAAGCCTTTTCACCGATGGCTGTCACCTTAACGCTGGAAGACGAAATCGATATTAGCCGCGGTGATACGATAGTCGGCACCGAACAATCGCCGGCAACCGTCTCGGACAAATTCAAAGCCACCATCGTCTGGATGGCTGAAAATGCGCTGGCGCCGGGCAAACAATACATCATCAAACTGGCCACGCGCAGTGTACCGGGTTCTATTGCGATGATTCACCACCGAATCGACGTTAACACCCTCGAACACCATGACGCTACCGAGTTACATTTGAATGAGATCGGCTCCTGCACGGTGTCCGTGAATGCACCGGTGGTTTTCGATCCGTACCTTACCCATAAAGGCACCGGCGCATTCATCATTATCGATCGCCTGACCAACGGCACCGTTGGCGCAGGCATGATTACCGGAAGCACCGGCGAGGAAAGCCTGCAACCGGTCAGCGCCAAAGAACGCGCCGCACGCTTTAGCCAAAAAGCCACAGCGGTTGCTCTGGCCGGGGCGAACAGCAGAGAAGTCGCTTATCAACTGGAGCGGAAATTATTTGATAACGGTCATGCCACAACCGTATTAGAGACTCAAAACACATTGTTGATAGACGCCATCAAAAACGCCGGATTGATTTGCCTATGCGTCAATTGCAGCGCCGATTTGGCGAACATTAGTTTTGATACTGATAGCCAAGCCCTTGATGACATTTACAACGGGTTGAAAGATCAAAAAATTATCTATTAAAGCCAAGCTACAGGAGCGGCTACTAACGTGCCGCTCCAACAGCAACGCATGAGCACCTTAATTTCTTAACTCACTTGCAAGGAATTCAATTCTGATAGCGGCATAAGATAATGTAGCCCAAAAAACTTATTTACTTTTCCAACCTGATATAACAAGCCTGAAATCCATAACCTTAAAATGAAAAATTCCGAATTCTCCAAAATAAGAGCTTCAGGTGTGGGCTATTTGATTAATAGCATCCAAACCTTATTTATCGGTTTGTTAAGGGTATGGACCATCCCCATTGTATTGATGTTGAGTGTCGCTTCAGGCTTCACCACCTATTACGGCTTGTCTCATTTCATTACCCCCTGGATTGCACTGATCATTACCATTGCAGTCCAATCCATTATCGTGATTTGCTCGCTGGAAATGGCCGGAATGCACTGGCGAGCCAACCGCATCCGCTATTTTTCGGTGCTGTGCTCTTTACTGGTTGCGCTAACCGCCTCGGTCTCCTTCTCGTATTTCAAGTTTTATGAAATTTCCCAGCAGGATAATGTCCACATCAGTCGCATAAACCAGATCAGAACCGATATAAAATCTTATTTAGACCGCGTTCTGGTCATTAAAGGCGATGTTTTAAAACAACAGCGCGCCGATCTGGAAAAAGCGACGCTCGATGTACAACAGGCGTATTTTGGAACTCATGCGCAAATTGCCGAAGGCTACAAGAAGCAAGTCGGCGAAGGCCCTTTCTGGAAACATTACAACCAGATTTATCAGGAGAAAAAAGAACAGCAGGCCAAATTCGATCATGATTTTTCTGAGTTGGACAAAGATATTCAAAAACTGCAAATCAGCATCAATGCATTGGATGTTGCGACCCATATTGAGAGCGCTTATTCGTTGATGCTGGAGAACTTCCAGAATGTCCAGCTGAAGATCAACCTGCTCTCCGGCAATATCGGCCAATCATTGCCGGAAGCACCGTTATTGATGACCTATAACCAATTTAAAGCCCCTGTTCAACCTTCGGCTGCTATGTGGTCCGATTTTTCGCTGTTCGCTTTTATTTGTGCGGGCATGGTTGAATTTTTCACCGTATTGCTGTCATACCGCCTGGAATTTACAGCTCCCGGCCCATTGACCTTGGAAGAAGAAAACCTGGTTTTTGAATGCTTAAGGCAGTTTACCGAGTTTCGAATCAACAAAAACAACGAACTCGAAATGACCATTGAGAAAACTGAAATCGAACGGGCAAAACGTTATTCCGACTGGTCCAGGATGTTTGCCGTAGGCTTATTACTAAGCCGTGGTTTTTTAAGAAAAATCGATGATAAAACCGTAGAGTTCGCCCCTAATCTTTATCCGCTGATTGCCGAAAAAATGAGCGACAAGATTAACAAACTCAAAACCGAGTCTAATATTGCCAGACAAGTAGATGCTGATGAATAGCTCCAGAACAGAAATCGACAAATGGTTCACTGAAGGCACCTTAGTCAACGACGAGCTTACTGGTCCAGAGGTCTGGGAAGTCGTTTTTGACGCTGACCGCCAGCTTGTCCATACTAAAATCGGGCCTTACTCAAAACTGTTTTTACGTCCCGAAGGGTTTGTTAAACGCTTCTATCACCATGTTTATCCGTTGCCGGTCGAAAACTGGCTCATCACTCAGCAAATCAGCCTCTACGATGGTTTTTGTACGATTGACGTAGAGCTGGACGTTCGGTTTCAGGCCTCACTGAAATATGCGCTGACCAATATGGACATTTTGTCCAGCCTGAATGGCCATATAAAAGCCACCTATGAAGATTTGCTTATCAACTTGATCGATAGAGAATTGCTTAATTTATCGGACGGTTCATGGGTACAAAAAGGCGTAGCCGATATTGAAGCTAGAATTTCGCTGGCTGTTAGCGAAATGCTGATATTGCAAAATATCCAATCACAGACATTATGCTCATTAAAACCTTCATTTGAAGAATTCCCCGATGTGCAACTGGCCCAGGAGAGCGTTTATTTATCCGTTCTTAAAAGAAGTTTTGAGTTTAATGATACCAAAAGAAAGGAATTATTTCGTCAGGAACAAGAGGTTGAAGAACAAAGGCTGGAGCACAAACAAAAGCAGCTTGATCAATTAAATCGCGATGCCGAGCTGGAGCGCCTGAAACAGTCTCAAGAAGCTTTAAACACCAAGCTTTTGCTGGAAGAAAGGGAAAAACAATTGCTCGAACAGTTTGAAATTGAAAAGCGCATCCATATCGAAAAAGTCAACCATGCCAATAGCCTGAAGGAGATAACGCTGGAAGCGGAACTCCAGGAGCAGCAAAAACACGAAACCAGCCTGAGACTTGCAGAACAAAGAGCTCACACGGAATCATTGGCACATCAAGCCAAGTTAAAAGAAAAGGAACTGGAAGCCGATATTGCCAAATATGAGCACCAGCAAGCTCGATGGCGGGAAGCCAAAGACAAAATCCATGCCCAACAATTAGCTTTTGAACAGCGTCAAAAACAGCTGGAGTTCGATACCGAAATCGAAAATCAAAAACGTCGTGAACAGCAGCGACTGGAAGTGCAGCAAGAAAGCTATAACAAAAGAAAGGAATCCGATATTTATCTTCGCAACGAAATCGAATTACTGGCCCTTGAAAAAGAACGTCTGGATTTGCAATCCGCCATAAAAGAAGCAAAGAAGAAAACGGGCGATACTAATCCTTAGCCTAAGAATTAGTTTGCAGGATGGGTGGAACTCAAACCCATCCTGCAAAAACCTCAAGCGTACCCATTCCAGCGATTTTACGCAGGGAACCGGGCTCCACACAGAGATTTACCTATATATCCATCACCAGCATCGGGATGCCGTAAGTCAAAACAAAATAGCCGAACGCCAGGATGATGCTGATGCTCATTCTGTATGAGAACATCTGCCGCAAGATGTAACTGACAATCGCTAAATACCAGCCAACCAACAATACCGCTAAGCCGATCGATATCTCTTCCCGGTATTCTTCCTTGTTCATCACCATTATAAAATCCAAGGCTTCGGCAGCAATTGCCAAGGTCATAATAAAATTTTCGCAAACAAAAATAGCCGTGAACAATTGATTAAAATATTGCCATTTTCTGATAATCAGCAATAACGTGGCGATGGACGTAAATGCCATGATGGTTCTCAGAAAAACTTCCAGAGAACCATCGGCAGGATCGGCAATCAAGCCCTCGACAATGCATCCTGAAACAAGATAAAACGCCACCGTTTTCCACATAAAGGATTTCGGAGGAACTAAGTCCGCCGGGTTATTTATGAACCAGCAAAGCGAAAGGTATTTGATTAATAAACTCATGGTAAAAGTCTTTGTACTTAAGAAAAAGCGTAACGCGGCAGAGGGTTTGCAAAGCAGCTTGGTATATCCGCTACCAAAGCCCAGGTTCCGTATGGGCATAAACAATAAACGGTCTATACCCGCTACAACCTAACTTATTCCAACTAAAGTGTTGTTACCACTGGGACTCGCCGGTTTCAGGATCATACATTTCATGGACAATTTTATGCCGATTGGCAATGAGTTCTTCAATGCTGGGCGAATTACTCATCGCGCGGGAAATCGCCAATTTCATCGCTTCGTAATTAGTACGATATAAATCTTTACGATCCAGATCGGGGTTGGTAGCGCATTCAGGCGCAATCCAAAGCATCGCAATAATGCACAGATCATTAGCCTGATCGGCGGGAATAACGCCGTCGATAACGCTATCCAGAACCGCATCCGCTACCGCCGACTGCACAGGGCCGCCGAACAGATTGACATAATCGGTGGATTTGATGGTGACTTTGGGCACCATGATCGTTGCAGGCTTCACTTGTTGATTGCAAGCCCGAATGGCAAACATACGGGTATGTCCTTCGGTTTGGCCCATCAGGTTGGCAAAAGCATTGCCGGCGGGTCCTCTTACGCTGCCTATCAATATTTCGGGCATCGCGTCTGTGCCTTGGCCGTCGCTGGAAAATACCGTTGCTTCGCCGGTTCTGAACCAAATTGTGTCTGACATCACATACCCTCAAAAAAAGTAAGAAAAACGAGCATTTTATGATGGATGACGCAAGAGGCGCAAGGTCAAAGCGAGAGTAGCCGCACGTCATTCGACGAGATGGACCGCTTTCTATGATAAAATTAATATCATTTACCCAAACAGATTCCAGCTTTAATTCAATGCGCCTAAAACTATTACCGCTACTTTCTACAACGCTGCTTTATGTGCTGTATTACCTGATCAGCACTTTCAAGTTTGACGTACAAATATTAACGCTATCGATACCTTACGATTACCTGCTGCAGCTAGCCGTCGCTTATGTACTTTATGCGTTATCGAGGCGGGTTTGGATTTTTCTAATCATTCATGCGTTGCTGATGGGGCTGCTGTATGTGGGAAACGCAGTAAAAATATCGTTTTTCGGCGGCCCGATCATGCCTGATGACGTTTTTGCGCTGCAATCACTGCTTTTAATCCTCGACGGTTGGCAGTTTTTTGCTGCCGCCATCCCACTGGCTGCCATTGCCAGCCTTTTACTGTTCAATTTCAGCATGCGCCACTGGAGCGCTTATCTTGCCAGCCTGGCTGCCATTCTGCTCGGCATCACCGTGGTCTACAAACCCGCAAGCATACTGGAGCCTCTGGACGGTTATTTTGGCAATTCGGTGTGGGATCAACGTTCCAATTATGTGTGGCGCGGCGCAACGCTTTACACGCTGTTAGAAACAGCTCGTCATTTTGCCGCCGCCGAAGTCATTCCCGATGCCGATATGGCCCAAGAAGCGGCCGACACATTAACCGCCCGCCGCGCCGATTTACTCGATAACTGCTCCCTGCCCGGATCCGCCTCCTGCGTTCCCCAAGATGTGAGGAATGGAGATGTTGCACGGAGTGAAATACCTGCCAAGGCAATCGTACCTGTTGCGACACGTCCAGCCGCGTCTAAAAATGCGGCTGTTGCCAAAGAATTTACGCCGCGCAACATCCATATCGTGCTATTGGAGTCTTTTTGGGACCCCAATGCGCTTAAGAAAGCAAAGTTTAAACAAAATCCTCTTTCCCCCGAGTTTCGCGAACTGTGGAAAAGTGCCGGATACTCGCATGCACTGGCCCCGGTATTCGGCGGCTTTACCGCCAATTCCGAGTTTGAGGTGTTGTGTGGATTTCCAGTGGTAAAGGACGCGGTCAAATTCGAACGCCAGTTGCTTAACGATGTGCCATGTTTACCGCATATTCTTGCCGATAAAGGCTATCGAACCATCGCTTCACACCCGAATGTGCCGGTGTTCTGGAACCGGGTCAATGCTTACAAGCGCATGGGCTTTCAAACTTATTGGTCGTTAGAAGATTTTGTCCAGGATGACATGAACCAGGAATTTATGTCCGACAGCACTTTATACCGCCAAGTGCTGGAGAAAATATCGGGGTCACTGGATGCCAAACAACCGGTTCTGGATTATATCGTGACCTATTTCGGACACTGGAATTATCCGTTAAGCGAGAGCCGGCCTAATAAGGTCAGCTCATCATCCGAAGTCGAAGAAGTGACCGCCTACGCCAACACGGTTTATTATAAATCACGGGAATTGATGGGCTTTATTAACGAAATGCGCAAACGCGACCCGGAAGGCATTATCGTAGTTTTCGGCGACCACCTGCCTTTTCTGGGCGAGAACTTTGCCGGCTATGTTGAATCAGGTGTGCTGGCGGCCAATCGTAGCGACTTTTCTCCAGCCATGTTCAAAGACTATGTCAGTACGCCGATGCTGATCATCGACGGTAAGCGCGGCCCGGTTAAATTCGGCAGCTTACCGCTTTATCAAGTACCCAAACTTGTGCTCGATCTGGTCAACTTCAATGAGCCGAGCATCATGGATTACACGGCACCTTTGCCCAACATGCGTGTCAGGCCGTTGCCAGGCCTGCATTTTAATATATTGGCTGACGGCACAGTGGATATGTGCAAAGAACCGCCCTATTCCGAAGCTTGCCAATTATCTTCCCGTTGGCTGGAGAATGTATCGATAGTCAGCAATGATTTATTCATGGGGCGCCAAGCGACACGTCCCAAATACGTACCCGAAAAACAAACTGAACCAATACCAACAGAAGTTGCTGTTTTGCAAACAGTTACTACTGAAGAAACAGATGTACATTAATTTAGCTGGCGTAGTGTTCTAACGTAACCCGATCTATCTACTGGAGAAAGTTCATGCACAAAAAATTTACAGCATCGTTTTTTGGTCTCTCGCTACTATTTGCCGGAAACAGCATGGCCAATCAACTCAGTATTCCGTTGCAAATTGATTACAGTCTTATTAAAAAAGTGCTGATCTCTCAGTTGTATACCGGTAAAGACCATACCGCCGAACTGTGGAATGACCGGCAGGGATGCAGCTATTTAAAACTTTCCAATCCCGACATTAACGGCAAAAACGGCCAAGTCCAGCTGTTGAACGAGGTTCAGGCGCGCATCGGAACCGGCTTGGGAGGACAATGTTTGACGGTTCTGGAGTGGTCCGGCGTATTGGAAACTTTTCAGCAGCCGACGCTCGACTCCGGACATTCCGTGCTGAGTTTCCCGATCACCAGCGCGACAGCCTACGATCGCGAAGGCCATCACCTGACTATCGATAAACTTCAGGACTTGATTAAACGCTTTGCCGAACCCAAGCTTGCCGCGGTAAAAATAGATTTAAACGAATCGCGTGGCAGTATTGAGCAAACGCTGACGCATTTTTTACCCAAAGATAATGCGGCGGAATTTAAAGAAATCCTCAAGTCGCTCAGGTTCAGCAGTATCAATGCCGGAGATAATGGTATTAATGTTAAGCTTGACCTCAATGCCCCGGCCAAAAGAATTGTTGAAAAACCTGTTCCGGCTTTCAGCGAAGCCGAGCAAAAACAATGGCAAGCCGCTTGGCAGCAATGGGATGCGTTTTTAAGCTCAGCCATTAAACAGGCCTCCGACGACACAAAATCGCCGGAATTGCGCGAAACCTTGATGGACATTTTAATGAATTCCCGAGAGGCTTTTCAGGCAGGCTTAAAAGAACATGATGCGGACAACGACCCCGTGCGGATATTCTTTACCGACACTTGGGAACGTTTGGGTCCGGTATTAAAAACCATCGCCAAAGAATTACCGGCCATCCAAGGTTTACGTTACATTACTTTTATAGCGGCGACCGACGTGCTTTACGAACTTGAACGATTAGGCGCACCGTTTGGCCTGGAGATTTCATCCGATGGACTTCGCACACTGGCACGCATGCTGATAGCGGGCAAACAGCAGCAATTGCCATAGCGGCAGTTAGTTCACGCAAAAACACAAAAATCCGACATCCAACGCTACATGCAGGCGCAATTACGGACGACTGGATGGACAGGACAGGAAATGATCCGGTCATTTCCCTGCATTCCCCACATCCCTGTGGGTTATGCCGGAGGTAGGTAGAAAACTACTTCATGCGTAAGCTGCATTGACCTCCAGGGAGGGAGGAAATACCGCAAGATTGCAGGGAGCAGTTGCCGAAGAGCAAATATCTGCCCTTGCAGCCGTACCCATCCTACTCTCGACAAAAGCCACAAATTTGCCTGGAGCAAATTTGAACCGCCATCGGAGTCATCAGGCCAATGCCACGCATGGTATTAAGCGGGTAAAGCGAATCGCTTCGGCTTTGGTTGCCTGAAGGTCTCTATAAATCTTACGCAGGTTCGCTTCAACCATGCGCCCTAACGGTGTCAACTGGCAACCGGAGCGCGTCCGTGTAAACAAGGCCCCGCCCATTTCCTCTTCGAGCTTTTTTATCGCCTGAGTCAAAGACGGCTGCGACACATAGGTGAGTTGCGCCGCGTGCGTGATTGAGCCTTGATCACAAACGGCCAGAAAATAGCGGATTTTCTGCATTTCACATTCCCATAACACTTGCCCCATTAATATAGACAAAAACTATCTTTCTATAGAAAGCCAGTATTATACAATGCTTGTATTACAACCTATGATCGCCGCTCCTTTAACAGACCTATATGGAAAAGCTATGAACACAGCAAAATTGATCGTGATGTATCCAACCCCTGCCGATATCGAACTATTTGAACAACGCTATGCGCAGGAACATGTTCCGATGGCGGTAGAAAAACTGGCCGGTAAAACCCGCTTCGTCGCGTCGCTGATTACGAGCAGTGTAGGCCAGGAACAAGCGCCTTTCCATCGCATTGCCGAAGTTTATTTTCCATCGATGCAAGATTTGGATGCTTGTTTAAAATCGCCGGGCGGCCAGGAAACCGCGCAACATGCCGTCGATATTTCAACCGGCGGCGCGCCGTTGTTTTTAATCGCGGAAGTTGAAAGTTTCGATTTTTAACAGGCCGCAGCGGCCGGGCTCTCCCCACCGCGCGAAGTGAATCTCTGTAAAAAATTGTGTAGATAGCCACGGCTTTACTACACAATTTTTTACAGACAAGCGGTTGCTTGCCTGTCAAAATCGGGTAACGTTTTCCGTTGAACCGACTCGTCGCCAGAGGAGCCCTATCCGCCATGAAACAACATGTTGATATACATAGCGCCATTACCGCATTAAGTTGCGCACTGGATTTAGTAGGAATTGACGAGATCAGGCACGGCAAGCGGGTGGCCGTCATCGCCAGGGCTGTTGCCCAGCGCCTGAACTGGCCGGAAACTGAATGCCTGTCCATCCTGTATGCCGGCATGCTGCATGATTGCGGAGTTTCCAGAGTCCATGAGCATCACCAACTTACAGAAACACTGGAATGGGACGGCGCCGAAGATCATTGCATCCGCGGCGCCGATTATCTGTCAGCGTGCCCGCCGCTGGCGCATCTGTCCACCGAGATCCGCTACCATCACACCCGCTGGGAAAAACTGCTGGAATCGACTATCGACCGACGTATTTGCCTGCGCGCCAATCTGCTGTATCTGGCAGACCGCATCGATATGCTGCAAGTGCCTTTCCTGAACAGCGACCGGATTCTGATCGAGTACCCCGCGATTATTGCGCAAATTAAAACACTGTCCGGTGCGTTGTTTGCTCCGGAGCTGATCAATGCCTTTGTCGAAATCGCCGATATCGAGGCTTTTTGGCTAGCCATGGAACCTGAATACCTGGACGAAGATTTACGCAGCATCGGCAGCCGGATCCCAACGATCCTGCTCGACATTTCTGCGCTCAAAGAACTGGCGCGGCTGTTTTCGCGCGTAGTAGACGCCAAATCCCCGTTCACCGATGAACATTCGCAGCGGGTAGCGCATATCGCCCGGCAATTGGCGATGGATTTCGGCCTTAAAGGTGTCGAACTTGAGCATATTGAAATTGCCGGACTGTTGCACGACATCGGCAAACTGCGGGTATCGGAAGACATCATCGACAAACCGGGCAGCCTGACGCCGGAAGAACAAGCCACGATGCACCGCCATAGCTACGACACGTTCCGCATCCTACAGCGCGTATTCGGCGACTCGAAAATACCGTTATGGGCTGGATTCCACCATGAGACCTTGCTTGGGGATGGTTACCCTTTTAAAAACGGCAATCACGAATTGGACCTGGAATGCCGCATCATTACCGTCGCCGATATTTTCCAGGCCTTGGCGCAAAAAAGGCCTTATCGCGATAGCATGAATCTTGAGTATATTCTCAACGTGTTACAGGGGCACGTTGCAGCCGGCCGCCTTGATACGGAAGTGGTTACCAAATTGACCGGTAATGCCGAACTCTATTACCGATTGGCTGTGGCTTGATAGACCATTGCACTTTAGAACTCGGCATTTTTGCTCCCTCCCCGGCTGTAGGCCTACCAGATGTAGCGCCAACAATAGGCGCTTAGGCTATTTAGAATCAGCACAGCGATGCCGAGTGGTCGCGTACCCCAGCTTTGTCGAGTGTAGGGTTCGATTACGCTACCGCTAAAACAGCTTATAAAAAGGACCGCCGGCTCAGGCAAATTAACCGCTCATCACTATGTACTTTATTAATGCCTGCAATTCGGGCTTCGCTGACATCTGATGCGTATGAATCGCATAAACCTGACGGCTGATTTCAGGCTCCGATAGATAGCGATAACTGATGCCGGCAGCCTGTTTGGGCAAAGTGTATTCAGGCATTAATGCCACGCCGATACCGGCCTCGACCATCTGCAATATCCACTCTTCGCTGTTACTGCGATAAGCCGCGTACAGGCCGATATCCTGAGTTTGACAGATGCCTTTCAGATCTTCCCTTAACTCACAGTTTAGCCGGTCTAAATAAGGCTCTGACTGTATCGCCTTCAGATCGACTTCTTGCAGCTGATTGAAGCGATGACTAGAACTGAATGCGACCACGTAGCGTTCTTCGTAAAGCAAGGTCGATTGATACGGTGATGCCGGTAATTGCGCCGGAGCGCTGATTACCAGATCCAGCAACCCTGAATCCAATTGCTTCAATAAATTCGCTTCGCTATCGACGATGAGTTCCAATTCGATATTCGGATATTCCTGCTGATACCACGCCAAACAAGGACTTAGGCGTTGCGCACCTATCGTAGTCATTAGTCCAATACGCAACGGAATGGTGTTTAAGCGGGTAAAGCGAATCGCTTCGGCTTTGGTTGCCTGAAGGTCTCTATAAATCTTACGCAGGTTCGCTTCAACCATGCGCCCTAACGGTGTCAGCTGGCAACCGGAGCGCGTCCGTGTAAACAAGGCTCCGCCCATTTCCTCTTCGAGCTTTTTTATCGCCTGAGTCAAAGACGGCTGCGACACATAGGTGAGTTGCGCCGCGTGCGTGATTGAGCCTTGATCACAAACGGCCAGAAAATAGCGGATTTGCTGCATTTCCATGAGAGCTGCTCCTTATATAGAAAAAATCTATTGTTCCATAGCAAGTCAGTATTATACAAACGTTTATATTCCACTATAAACTTGCCGCTCCTGTAGAAAAACCTATATGGAAAAACTATGAAAACAGCAAAACTGGTTGACGCCTACCGATGTCGAACTATTTGAACATCGCCATGCGCTGGAACATGTCCTGATGGCGGTAGAAAAACTGGCCGGCAAAACCCGCTGCATCGCGTCGCTGATGACGAGCAGCGTAGACCAATAACAAGCGCCTTTCCATCGCATTGCCGACGTTTATTTTCCGTCGATGCAGGGTTTGGAAGCGTGTTTAAATTCACCCGGCGGCACACCATTATTTTTAATCGCGGAAGTCGAAAGTTTCGATTTTTAGTGTGATGCAGTTTGGCAGCCGATTGCCGATTTCTACCTTTATCATCAGGAGACATGATGTTATACCCGCCATCAAATGCGGAGGAGTAAGCGGGATTGATAATTCTGCTTTCACTAAAGTTAAAAATAGGTTTGAACATGAAAGAGAACATTCCGTTACCCCCATTAATCAATACGATAGCCTGTAGTTGCCGTGTCCTTGGGTTATTTGGCTTATTGATCTTCGCTTTGCCGTCAGCCGTTTATGCGCACCGGGGAGCAAGCAATGAAATCGACGCCTGCAATATTCTGGTAGGTCATGAACGGGTCCACTTTACCGCCTACACACCGACATTTAATAACAAAGAGTATTGCCAGTCGATTCCGCATCTGGGTACCACTAACCTGGTATTCGATTATGGCGGCAAAGGCCTGCGCAATCTAACCGTCGAGTTTGAAGTCACCAAAGAACCTGAAGGAACCCGCGTTTTCTATCTGGAACCGACGAAAATAAAATCCGGTACGGTAAACGGCACGGTCGACTTCAATAAATTCGGCGCAGGCAATTATCTGATCCATGTCGCGATAGTGCATAAAGACAAAAGCATCGATAACCATATCCCGCTTTCGATAGGTCTTGAACCTGAGGCATCGGATAATTTGCCGTTAAAAGCACTGTTCATTGTGACACTTATCGCGGCCGCTATTTACTTAATGAAGCGCTTAGCTGACAAAGATGCAGCGAGGCCATCCGATGTTTAAAGTCTACCAAGACAAATTAAAAGCCACTTCGGCTATCCGAAATAACCTTTTTAAGCTCCTGTTCTTGCTGCCAATCTTAATAACGCTGATAGTCTTTTTCAGCGAAGATAATGACGAATACTCTCAAGTAGGTAGCGCATCTTATGCCGGACAAATCGAAAACCCGCAATGCGTTGCCGCTACGCTTGATGGAGAATCCGGCACCGTCAATGGCGAGTCAACGCTTGAAGGCATCAAATACAATGTACGCACACCATTAAATTATGATGCCACGATCGCCCATCCGTTGCTAGTCGTGTTGTCTCCGGCAGGCTCAAACCGGGCAAAAACCGAAAAAACGACGGCGCTGACGCTGAAAGCGACGACCGCCGGATTTATCGTCGCTTATGCCGACCATCCTGATTTATCGCCTACGTCCACCATCGAACTCGGCACTATTCCCGGCTTAATTGCCAAACAATGGTGTATTGATAAAGAGCGAATTTTTTTTACCGGGCATTCCGACGGCGGTACTGCAGCGATGGCTTTGGCGTTTATGTCCGGCACCAAGCATATTCCCAAGGCGATTGCCCCTAGCGCCGCAGGAATCGATTATCAGGATTTGCGAGATCACAAATGTCCTGATCCGGTTCCTGTGATGGTCATGCACAGCGTGAACGACCATTTGTTTCCGAAGTACGGTCAGCAGACTTCCGGCTGGTGGGCGACGTGCAATCAATGTGAGCCAATACCTGAAAAGATTGCCAATGGCTGCATGGCTTATTCCGGTTGCGCTAAAGGCGCAAAAACCTGGTATTGCGAAGGAGACAAGCTCCATGCCCAGTGGCCAGGCATTAATGATACGTTACTGGATTTTTTGATTTCTACGGGCCGTTAGACTCGCAGTCTATATAGCGATCGAATCGATAAATTGATGACCGGTAACAAACCATGCTCACCACAAGCTGACAATCAATTAGCCATTAATACCGTCTAATTCAAAGCAGGATAAAGTTGAAAAAACCAACAATAACCAATATCAACAATTCTGCAGGACAAGTTTGAGGTGCGCTCATTCGGGGCGGGCTTAATGGCCGCCCTTTTTTTTGTCCATCGGTTTTCACAAACAGCCAATTAACGTTAAAAGCCGGCCCATACACCTTTTGTGCCGACTAATATTGTTGTAATGAACTGAATCAATAAAAAAGTAATGCGATCACTATGAATAAATTTATGTTTTTTCATAAAGACTCACTCCATTTGATACAAATATCCCGACCACTGCTTCGCAAATCAGTAACAAAGTAAGGAACGCTACGTTTATGATTAGTATCTTTGCCGCTTTCAGATAGTTTTTAAATAGGTGACGCAATCTTAAAATTGGTTTTGTAGAAGATTTTAATTTCATGATCAATTTATCGACTTTGAGAAACATCAACTTTCTATAAATCAATAGATGCTAGCTATCGTTCTCTTGAGCAAAAAGAGGCCTGAAGCCCCACATTCTCAAGGCAGAATCATTAATTCAGGAATCCACGTAATTTTTATTGGCCTATCTCCCGTATAACTGTCAGTATCGGGCTAATGCTATAAGCATTGAAAAGTTTTCCAAATCATCTTAATGGTTATGAGGACACAATCATGAACATACTGATTACCGGCGGTACCGGTTTTATTGGCAGTACCTTGGTTAAGAGCCTGATCGACCAGGGCCATACAGTAACGGTATTAAGCCGTAGCCCGGATAAGGTCACCCAAATATGCGGTCCTGGCGTTAATGCGCTGGGCAGCTTGTCGCAGCTTAAAACGGATGACAGCTTTCAGGTCATCGTCAATCTGGCCGGCGCGCCGATTATCGGCCCCCGCTGGAGCGAGGCCCGCAAGCAGCTAATCAGGGATAGCCGTATCGGCCTGACTAATCACTTGATAACCTGCATCGACCGTATGAGCGTTAAACCTGAGCTGTTGATCAGCGGTTCCGCTATCGGCTATTACGGCAACCAGGGCGATACGGTGCTGACCGAACAATCGACGCCTTATGAAGATTTCTCCAGTCAGCTTTGCGCCGATTGGGAAGCCGCCGCAAAGCAAGCCGAACAATTCGGCGTCAGGGTCTGCCTGATCAGAACAGGCTTGGTCATAGCGGGCGACGGCGGTTTTCTGCAACGGATGTTGCCGCCGTTTCGCTTGGGATTGGGCGGGCGCTTGGGCAACGGGCGGCAATGGATGTCCTGGATTCATCGCCGGGACTGGATCGATATCGCCCAGACCATGATGGCTGATGCAACGATGCGCGGCGCTTATAACGCGACCGCCCCGAACCCTGTCACTAATGCCGAATTTACCCGAATACTGGCGCGATGCCTGAACCGCCCCGCGCTGCTGCCGGTTCCGGCTTGCGTGTTGAAAAGTATGCTCGGCGAAATGTCGGAACTGGTGTTAGGCAGCCAACGCGTGATGCCGGAACGGCTATTGGCGCAGGGGTTTAAGTTTCAATACGAGGATCTTGCTGCTGCATTGAATGAAGCGTTGTCTCATTAACTTTGAACGACCAAGGCAAGCTTTGGACTCCATAAACAAATACCGGAGTTCAAAGCTTGCTTTGAAACCCGCTCTACATAGCAATTACGTCCTTAAACCGTGTCTTGGTTAATCGGCTCTCACGACCATGATCGATAATCGGCGCAGGATAACCGCAAGCGCTGTGCTGCTTATCCCAGTGATGGAGGGTAAGGGGCGGGAAGGCTTGCAGTTCGGGCAACCAGCGATAAATGTACTCGCAGTCCCTGTCAAACTTAAGCTGCTGCAGCCAGGGATTGAAAATCCTGAAATACGGTTGCGCATCGCAGCCGGTCGAGGCAGCCCATTGCCAATTGCCGTTGTTGACGCAGGGATCGTAATCGACCAGATGCTGGGCAAAGTAGCGCTCGCCCCAGCGCCAGTCGATATGCAGGTCCTTAACCAGGAATGACGCAACGATCATCCGCACCCGGTTATGCAGGTAACCGGTGGCTTTGAGCTCGCGCATCCCCGCATCGACGATCGGAAAGCCGGTCTTGCCATCGCACCAGGCCTGGAAATAATCGGGGTTGTTATCCCAATGCAGGCTGTCAAATTTCTCCAGAAAAGCCCCGCCAAAAACCTTGGGAAAGTGATAGGCGATATGAGTGAAAAAATCGCGCCAATACAGTTGCCGGATCAACGCATGTTCGCTGCCGAGTTGTTCGGTAACGGCATAAAACACTTCCCGAACCGAGCAGGTGCCGAACTTTAAATGCGCGGAAAGTTTGCTGGTCGCATTCAGCGCCGGAAAATCGCGGGTATTTTGGTAATCGGCATAATCGCCGAACCGGTCCAGTATCGCCAGCGCCCGGTTACGGCCGCCTTTAATCACGGATTCCGCCTGCGGCAAGACCAGCTGATCGGGAGTGAATTCGGAAGCCGCCGCCAAAAAATTCCACTTGACCACAGCCTGCGGCAGATCAACCGGGATTTGCCTTGCCTGGTTATAAAACGCCGTAAACACTTGATACGGTGTTTTGTTGTTCTTCACGACTTGCTCCGGCTCATTAAGCAGAATGCCCGGAAGCGTATGCAGCGCGATACCCAGCTGTTTGCACACCGCGGCCAAGTCGTCATCGCGCCGCCGACTGAACGGCGTGTAGTCCCGGTTGACAAACACGGCTTGTATCCGTTGCTGTTCATGCAGCTGTTTTACGACCTGCTCCGGCAGCGCATGATAAAGCGCCAGCGTGCCGCCTACCTCGTGCAGCTGCTGCTGAAGGTCATCAACAGACTGCAACATAAACTGCAAGCCCGGCTTGCTTTGGTAGGGGTGCGGCTCAATCTGCCGAGGGTCGAAAATAAAGCACGGAATGACTTGCCTGGAAACCCGCAAAGCTTCAAGCAATGCGGTATTGTCATGCAGGCGCAGGTCGCGCCGGAAGATGAATAATGACGCTGAATAGCAGGCCATCGAGAGCGACAGCGTTATTCAATCACACGCGCCTGTTGCAGCTCCGAACGGAGCCTTTCCACGCGCCTGCGGTTAACGCCGAAATCGCCGTAACCGACGCGCGATGCGGAGCGGATATGGATTAACCTGGCATCCGCTTCCAGTATCGCGTCTATGTCATCGACAAAGCGGAACACCAGACTGGTGGCCTCGGCATGAAGGGTATTGCCGGTTTCACTGGTAATAAGCGTGCGACTCTGTCCGGCCAAGGTTTTTTTCAGCGCTGCCCAAGCCTCATCAACATTGCCTAGGATTTTAAACGGCGCAATAAAATGGTCGGTATCTTTTGCTTGGCTGGAAACGCAGTTTGGACTGTTTGGACAAGGCGGTAATTGTTTTTCCGATGCTTGGGTTGCTGTGCTTAATGTCATAGCGATAATAAAGAAAATGGTTATAAATTTCATCAGTGCAATCCTTGAAAATCTGGCATTGGGCATTGCTGATGATTCCCTGCCGGAATCCGGCCACAGCACATTGTCTTTGTGACCTCCCCTTACCCAAGGATTATGTCATAATGCCATGACATGAAGCACGTGCAAGAGTGTGGGTCAGAGTGACGCTCATCGCACTTAATCAGAAACATGCCCGCACTCGGACCGAAACCATCCGTTGCCGTACATGGCCGGCATTACTGTCAAAATAGCGCTCCAAATATTAATCCGGATCCCGGCGTGCCAGGGTCAGATTTTATAGCCCATCAGCACCAATATTAAAAGAGCGCCCCAGATATTAATCAACAATTCGGATATGTGGTATTCCATAATCGCTCCTTAGCCCACCGGCTTGAGTAAACTCCATTGGAGGATATAAATACGGCAATCTGCGGATTCACGCCGGAAGCGGCTGGAATCCGCCACAACGGTGCATAGTTACGGATAGCGCCAGACTTGGCTGACATGCTACGCAAATAATGGCTAAAGAATTTTATTCATAGCCGTTACAGCGAGCGAAACCGCAACAACATCAATTAACCGCTCAGTAAGTCCATAGTCGAATGTAAGTCGCTTGATTAATAAACCGCACACTTGCTCCTACGCTACACACCTTTTTCATCCTTGCGGGGTGCCCTACTACCGACATCCTTGCCGGTATCCCTTTGGAGAAGGAGCAACTCTACGTGCCAGACACCCCGTTTGTAGAATAAAGAGTTCAATTTATCCGATCAATAAGTGCCATTACCTAATGGTCGCCCCCGCTGTAAAGCCATAAGTCTTCGAACTGTCAGGCTTTATTAAATAGAAAACCAAAAACCGATTGAAAAATCCGGCAAAGGCTATAGACTCGGGCGATCACTCGTTCAGCATTCACCCTCCCTATGAAAAAAATTCCTGTCGGCATCAGCAGTTGTTTATTGGGCCAGAATGTCCGCTTTGACGGCGGGCACAAACGGGACCCTTATATTACCGGCACCCTGAGCGAATATTTTGAATTCCATCCCTTTTGCCCGGAAGTAGAAATTGGCATGGGTACGCCCCGGCCCACCATTCATCTGGTAAAAATTGACAATGCAATTCGCTGTGTCGGCATTAAAGACCCTGAGTTGGATGTAACCGAGCGCTTACGCAACCGTGCCGAGCATCAAAAAGATCTGCACGCCGACTTGTGCGGTTACATTTTAAAAAAGGATTCGCCCAGTTGCGGCATGGAGAGAGTAAAGGTTTATGCAGGCGGCCAACCGCATAAGGACGGAGTCGGCATTTATGCCCGGGAAATGATGCGCAATAACCCGCTGTTGCCGGTAGAGGAAGAAGGCAGGCTTGGCGATCCCGGACTGCGCGAGAATTTTATCCAGCGCGTTTACGTTCTCTACCGCTGGAAATTAATGCTGGCAGAAGGACTGACTATAAGCAGCCTGACGCATTTTCATGCGCGCCATAAACTCATCATCATGAGCCATGACGATTATCGCGATCTGGGCCAGTTATTGGCGGGGCTCACCAAAGCCAATCTTGCGCCTGTTGCAGAGCAATATATTTTGCAGCTGATGACCACGCTTAAAAAGATCGCTACCCGCAAAAATCATGTCAATGTCTTGCAGCATATCCAAGGCTATTTAAAAAAAGCCTTAAGCGCCGACGATAAAGCCGAACTTTGTGAAGTGATTGAACAATACCGCAACGGCTATGTGCCTTTGATAGTGCCTTTAACCCTGCTCAAGCATCATTTCCGTAAAGCGCCCGATCCCTACATCGAAGAATCTTATTACATGTCGCCTTATCCGCAAGAACTGCAACTTCTTAATCAACTATAGCCATGGCGAAAATTCTAATTGTCGGTTGCGGCGCGATAGGTTCTAAGCTTGCCGCAGTTTTATCGGCCCAAGGCCATGATGTTACCGGACTAAAGCGCAAGCCGCCGGCATCAGCGCCCGGCCCTATCCGCTACGTCGCTGCCGACATAAGCACACCCGCCGACCTGACAGGTTTGGACAGCGATTTTGCCCAGGCATTTTTTATTGTTTCGCCTGACGGACGGGATGAACAAAGCTACCGCGCTGTTTATGAGACCGGCCTGGACAACCTGCTCGCGAGGCTTCCGCAAATCCCTTGGCTGATGGTTTCCTCTACCAGCGTTTACGGACAATGCCAGGGCGAATGGGTGGATGAAGACTCGGTCGCGGAACCTGCCAATATCACCAGCCAATTGATCAGGCAGGCCGAGCAAAAATTGATGGCTTTAAGCCCGGCTAATATCGTGGTGCGTTTTTCCGGTATTTACGGGCCGGGGCGGGAATCTCTGTTACGCCTGGCGATGCAGGCACCGGCCATACAGCAAACCCCGCCTTATTTTACCAACCGGATTCATCAGCAGGATTGCATCGCTGTTTTGGCTTTTTTGCTGGAACAACGCCTGGCCGGAAAGGCTCTAGCTCAATGCTATCTGGCCAGCGACGATGATCCGGCACCGATGTGGGAAGTGATGACTTGGCTGGCAGATCGCCTGCATTGTCCGCCTCCCAGCGTTAAGACAGTCGATGCCGATGCCGGCATGAACAAGCGTTGCAACAATGCCCGATTAAAAGCGTTGGGCTATCGGTTTCGGTATCCGGGCTATAAAGACGGTTATCTGGAATTAATCGATAGACAGTAAGGACTTTTGCCGGGAAGAATCCATGCCTTTGCGTTTATAAAGCGCCCGCATACTTAGGATAATCGGTGTAACCTCTTTCATCGCCGCCGTAAAAAGTCGCATGGTCCGGCTTGTTCAGCGGCAGGTTTTTAGCGAAACGGTCCGGCAAATCCGGATTAGCGATAAACAATTTACCAAACGCCACCATGTCGGCATGGTTCTGTTCAATGGCCCGGTTGCCGCTTTCCAGATCATAGCCGTTATTAGCCATATAAAGACCTGAAAAACAGTTTCTTAACCCCACGTAATCCACCTTGCGCTTACCGGTCATCAGATCGCCTTCCAAAACATGCAGATAGGCTAAGGGATAATCGGATAATTTTTTGGCGACGGCATTAAAAGTCTGTTGCGGCTGACTGTCTTTAATATCGTTAAAACTGTTTTCCGGCGACACTCGTACACCGACGCGATGGCTTCCCCAGACATCGATGCATTTTTCAACCACTTCAACCAACAAACGCATCCGGTTGGCGATGTCGCCGCCGTAGCTGTCCTGCCGACGGTTGGTGCCGTCTCTTAAAAACTGATCCAGCAGATAACCGTTGGCGGCATGAAGCTCCACGCCATCGAAACCGGCCTTTTTGGCATACTGTGCAGCACTTGCATACTCGGCAACAATACCCGGTAATTCATCGAGCGTCAGCGCATGCGGGGTTTCAAAATCCCGCATGCCTTCATAGGTCATCGCCTGACCGGCGGCTTTCAGTGCCGATGGCGCGACCGGTAAAATATGCCTCGGTTGTAGCGATGAATGGGAGATTCTGCCGGTATGCCAAAGCTGGATAAAAATCCGCCCGCCTGCATCATGGACGGCATTAGTAATGCGCTTCCAGCCTTCAACCTGTAAGTTGGAATAAATGCCCGGAGTTCCGGGATAGCCGACGCCGCTAGCCGATATTTGGCTGCCTTCGCTGATAATCAAACCGGCACCGGCCCGCTGCCGGTAATATTCTACATTCATGTCTTGAGGCACATTGCCGTCGCCCGCCCGGTTGCGCGTCAAGGGCGCCATGATTATCCGGTTGGCTAAAGTCATATCCCCCAACGATATCGGCGAAAACAGACTGTTTTTATCACTTGCTGCTGATGTCATGATGTCCTCCAATTAGAATAATTTAATACGGCGTATCTTTAAAACAACGACAAACGCCATAGCCTCGCCATAAAAAATCTCTACAGGAAGGCTTAAGGTTCCTGATGATAGCCTGATGCCAAGGAGATTGCCAATGCGATAAACAGCCGCAAACGCTGCTGATGCTATCTTCGCTACCGGCAGCATTTTGTTTTATGATTCAAAAAGAGGTTTGTTTTTCTTTTCTTGAAAAACGACGCTGATTAGTGGAAAAATTGAACACCGCTTTACAACAGATACAGCGAATTGCTGCTCATTGGTTAATCCAGGTGACCCTATATGAAAACTGCTACGACAAACCCATCGGCTCCCTTTTTCATAGTGTTCAACGCCGGATCAGGCCGTGATGACGCTACCCTAACGCGCACAATTATCGAAACCTTCTTGACCGAGGCCGGTCGAGAATATCATGTCATGCTGGTCGAAGATGCGTCCCAGCTGCCGAACATTTCAGCACAGGCCGTAACGCAGGCCCAGGCGCAAAAGGGCGTGGTGGTCGCAGCAGGCGGCGACGGCACCATTAATACCGTCGCTCAGGCGGTGCTAGGCAGCGGCTGCCCGTTCGGCGTATTGCCCCAAGGCACTTTCAATTATTTCAGCCGCACCCACGGCATTCCGTCTGATACCGCAGAAGCCTTGCGGGTATTGCTGAACTCACGCGCTTATCCAGTGCCGGTCGGCCTGGTGAATGACCGAGTATTTCTGGTCAATGCGAGCCTTGGGCTTTACCCGAAGCTGCTCGAAGAGCGCGAAGCCTATAAAGAGTCCTACGGACGCACCCGGCTGGTGGCTTGGTGGGCCGGCATTATGACGCTGCTGCATGAACACCGGCCAATGCGTATTCATGTCGAGCATGGCGATCAGTCGTATGAGCTGCGCACGCTCATGCTTTTTGTCAGCAATAACCGGCTGCAACTCGAACGCATCGGCCTTCCCGAAGCGAAAGCCGTGGAACAGGGTCATCTCGTAGGAACGGTGCTTAAACCGGTAGACACGCTCACGCTAATGCGCTTGATGTTGCGCGGAGCGCTCGGGCAATTGGGCGATGCCGAGCATATCGCCAGTTTCGCGTTCCGGCAAATCACGGTGATGCCGGCACGGGCACTGCTGTATGGCCGGCGTCGCATCAAGGTAGCCATGGACGGCGAAGTCACCTCGCTCACGGCTCCCTTGCAGTTCCGTTTGGCGCCCGAAGAACTGCTCCTGATCAAGCCCGAAGTTGCACCGGGCGAAAATCCACCCGACCCGGACAGCCTATGACCTTACTGATGCAGATCTCCGATACGCATTTTGGCACCGAACGGCCGGCGGTCGTCGAAGCACTGGTGCGCCTGGTGCATGAACAAGCCCCGGAAGTCATCGTCGTTTCGGGCGACATCACCCAGCGAGCCACGCGCAGGCAGTTTGATGCGGCGCGCCAGTTCTTTGAGCGACTGGGCAACATTCCTATTTTGATCATACCGGGCAACCATGATATTCCGTTGTTTAACCTTTTAGCCCGCCTGTTTACGCCCTTGAGGAATTACCAGCGCGCCTGCGGTAACGATTTGGAACCGGTGTTTATATCAAACCGGTGGCTCATCGTCTGCGTAAACACCACGCGTGCCTATCGCCACAAGGATGGCGAGGTGTCTTGCACACAAACGAAACGAGTAGCCGATCTGCTGCAAACAGCATCGCCCGAGCAATTACGTATCGTGGTGGTGCACCAGCCGGTAGCCGTGGTCGGTGACAAGGACCGCACCAACCTGCTGCACGGCCGAGACGCCGCCGTGCCCTGCTGGGCCACAGCCGGCGCCGATCTTGTCATGGGGGGGCACATCCATGTGCCTTATGTGCTGCCTCTGCACGAGTGTTACGATCATTTGCCGGGCCGACATTGGGCCGTGCAAGCAGGCACGGCGGTATCGACACGCGTGCGACAGGGGACGGGCAATTCAGTGAATTTGATCCGATATCCCGACTGCCAACAACCCCGCCACTGCATCTTGGAACGCTGGGACTGCGATGAACCGGAGATGGGCTTCCAATGCTTCAGCACGCACACCTTGGCCTGTGGCATAGTGAAGGATCGAATGTAATTTTCCAACAATCAAGGATTGCCTGCACAAAAACAGAACTTGTTTTAAATTTTGATTTGTCAGGTCAGATGCACTTTAATAGCCGCGAACAAGCTTAAGACATTAGCTGAATATCTGAAACCGGTAGCGAGTCCGAATCATGACTTTAGCAATCGGGAAATCCTCCAAATCTATTCGAAAAGTTATTCATCATGACCATTAATATTGATGTGCTGTGCGTAGGGCAAGCCTCTTATGATTTAATTTTTTCAGTAAGCCACCATCCGGGCGCCGATGAAAAAATAGTCGCCGACGGCTTGCTCAGCTGTGGCGGAGGACCGGCCGCCAATGCCGCCGTTTGCGTTAGCAAGCTGGGTTTATCATCGGCATTTGCAGGTTACTTGGAGCACGATATCTACGGTATCAAGCATTTTCAGGAGCTCAATGATTCCGGCGTCAACACGCAGCTGATTATTCGCGGCGACGCCCCTACCCCATTATCAGCCATATTAGTCACCCCCGACGGCAAGCGCTGCTTAATCAATTACAGAGGCGATACACAGGCCTTAGCCGCTGATGCACTGGATTTTAGCGATGTACAGGCAAAAGTCATTTTATTCGATGGGCATGAGCCTTTAATCTCATTGCCCCTTGCTGAAAAAGCCCGGCAAGACAAAATCCCAACAATATTGGATGCCGGTTCAGTGCATGAAGGCACTCTGGCTCTGATGAATAAAGTCGACTACCTGGTCTGTTCGGAAAAATTCGCCAGCCAGCACGCAGGCAATGTACATCAAGCCTTAAGCCAATTGGCCGAACTTGCGCCAGTTGTGGTTATCACGCTGGGTGAAAAAGGGCTGATTTGGCAGCGCGGCCATGAGCAAGGCTCAGTACCGGCCTATCCAGTCACTCCGATTGACACAACCGGCGCCGGCGACGCTTTTCATGGCGCTTTTGCCGCCGGGCTTGCTCTCGGCTTGGATTGGCAAACCCTGCTTCGATACGCTTCCGCCGCAGGGGCTTTGTGCAGCATGAAAATGGGCGCGCGTCTGGGTTTGCCCAGTCGGGAAGAACATGCCTTGTTATTTAATCAAGGCCTATGAGGGATTTTTGTAGCCTGTAGGACTTGCGTATACCGATGCAACGGCCTATAGACGATAGACATTTAGTTTTCAGGATGCAGTGATCCGCATCCATCGAAACACGCGAACGGTACGGTTCGCTCTTTATTCACCCCGCTAGCGCAGTTGCAACGCTGAACAGCCACAACGAGAACCCATGATTGCAAAACCAGAACTTAGCATTTCTTCAATGGAAACCGGCGAGTTGGGCGTGCTCCACCTGCGACGTTATTGGGCCAAACGGTTGCTGGAAGTCGAGGGTCGGCTTAACCAGGACGGCGTGCGTGGTGAATACGGACTGGATTTCACTTTGATGCAGGGCCTGGGACTGGGCATCGTCGAACCGCCGGAATATTTGTTCAACCAGCGCCCTACCTATGCCGAATTCGAACAATGGATTGTGCAAAAGCTCGGCCGCGTTCCTGATCGAGCATTAGTGGATCGCCTCAATAAAATGGTCAGAGATTATCTGGAGCGACCGCATCATCATTATCCTATTGAAGGGAACGACGTTCAGGAGCCGGTATTGTCGGCGGCGGACTTGGCGTTCTGGCAGAATAACGGCTACGTAGTGTTACGCAACGCAATTTCCGCAGAAGACTGCCGGGCAGCCGAATCGGCGATATGGGATTATCTGGGCATGGACCCGCAAAATCCTGCTACCTGGTACGACGGCTCGCATTTGTTCTGGGTGTCGCTGTTCCAGCATCCCGCCCTGAATAAAAATCGCGCCGCACCACGCATCCGTAAAGCGTTCGAACAACTCTGGGGAACCGATGACTTATGGGCGACCGTAGACCGCTCCAGCCTGAACCGGCCCGAGCAAGGCGGCATCAATATATCCGGCCCCAGCCGCCTGCACTGGGATGTCAGTATTGCCTTGCCGATTCCTTTCGGCATTCAGGGCTTGCTGTACTTAAGCGATACCAGCGCCGAACAGGGCGCTTTCCGTTGCGTGCCGGGCTTTCATCATCGCATCGACCGATGGCTCGAAGAACTCGCACCGGAGCAAAACCCGCGCGAACAGGATCTGGAAAGCTTGGGCCCGGTAGCGGTCACCGGTTCTGCCGGAGATTTCGTGCTCTGGAACCACGCCTTGCCGCACGGCAGCGGCCGCAACTTGGCGCATTATCCTCGGGTCGTGCAGTACATTAAGCTGTTTCCGCACGATTACGGCATTCATTCGGTTTGGAAATGATCGGCTCGTCTAGCGCAGGCGGCAACAGCGCTATATTGTACACGTTACCTAGCGTAGGGCGTGCCGTGCGCGCCAGAGAAGTTGGGCCTGACTGTTTATGACGTAACCCGTATGGAGCTTGCGTAATAAGGAATTTCGCAGTTCCTGCAAGCCCTCATCCAGTTTGGAATATGCTGCAATATAAGTATTTTATGTTTATTAAAATGTTTTTTAATTAGTTTTTTGAAGGACTTAATGCGTGAAAATAGAAAAAAGCGAGTCAAATTTGCATATGAAAGAGTTAAAATTAAAATTAGATTTTTTGCATTCTAAATTCTTAGATAAAGGCTCTACCCCTCCCTCAAAACTTTTTCACTACACCGATGTGAGCGGACTTCTTGGAATATTTGACAATAACCGGTTGTGGGCTACGCACACGTTGTATCTTAATGATGCAACAGAAAGAAGCTATACATATAGGCTTGTTGAGGAAATTTATTGCAACCTAATAGAACAAGCGAAAACAGATGATAATGACAAATCAAATATTAATCATCCAATATGGTACCGTGATTTTCTGCACCGCCTAAGCTACAACACTATGAGACCTAAGCCAAATCCCGATGTATATGTGGTTTGTTTTTGTAAGGATGATGACCTCCTCAGTCAATGGCGAGGGTATGGTAACAATGGTGCTGGATATGCAATTGGCTTTGATACCAAGCGACTTGTTCATTCAAAAGGCGCTTTCGAACTTCGCAAAGCAATCTATTCTGCAGAAGATCAAAAACAGATTCTAAACGAGATACTACAAGTTGTAACAGATTCGCTTAAAGAACTAACTGACTGTCTTAACTCTGATGACGCAGACCCTCTTATCGAGAATCATGCAAAAATCTTCGAAAATGAAGTAGAAAAGTATGCTTCTTTTTTCAAACACAAAGCATTTAAGGCAGAAGAGGAATGGCGGCTAATATACTCTCCAAAGACAGATGGTCATTCAAATCAAATTAAGTTCAGGAGTGGCAGATTCGGCCTTACTCCTTATAAAGAAATCCGTATGCTAGACGACAAAAAACTCCCCATAGTCTCAGTAAGAGTGGGTCCAACAGCGCAACCAGAGCTTGGAGTAAAAGCATTACACATGATGGCCGACAATATATATTCAGGTTTTAAAGCTTTCAAATCTGACGTTCCGCTTCAATAGCCAAGCGAAGTAGAATGGGTAGAGCAACGCGAAACCCATTCTACCTAAATTACATAAACGCCAACTGCCTAGCCAGCAGCCGCAACGGATGCGCCACCCTGCCCTCATCGGCATTGATAAAAACCGCGCAACCGAAATTACTGCTAACCACCACATCCGCCGACGAATCTGTAATAGCCTGCCGTTTCAAATCGCGTAACTGCCCGGCATTGTCGGGATGACTCAACATATAGCTGCCACCCGCGCCGCAGCAGATGTGGTTATCGGCCAACGCGGCAATGCTTAAGCCAGGGATTTTTTCCAACAATGCATAAACGGTTTGCTGGTTTTTGAGTACGTTGCGCTGGCTGCATGGCTCGTGGACCGCGACTTTCAGCTCGGATGCCGTCAGTTGCAGCTCATCCGGCCAGTGTTTTAGCAAAAAATCATTGATGTCGCACAAGCGTTGCCGGAACAGTTGCCCGGCTTCATCATCGGTTTGATATTCGCTTAACATCGCACCGCAGCCGGTGGCGGTATGCAGCACGGCATCGACGTCCAGCGCGTTGAAGACAGCGATGTTGTTGTCGATCAATGCGGCGGCAGATTGGCCGTTGTGCTGGTGTATCGCGCCGCAGCAGCCTTGTTGCGGCGGCACCCGCACTTCGTAGCCTATCGCATTCAGCAGCTTGATCGCCGCCTGCAAGGTTTCGCGGTCGAAATGTTCGGCGATACAGCCGGTAAATAGCGCGACACAGCCGCGTTTCGTCGCGCTCGCAGGATAAGAAACCGCCAATGCCCGCAATGCCGGTTTACCCAACAAGGCTTCGGCCTCGGCCAAATGCAGTTTTTTCAACAATCCGCTACGTCGTAACGGTTTTTGCAAACCCAATTTCAGGTAAATAGCCGGCACCGGCATCAACCGCTTCAACCAATGCTTGTGTTCAATCAGCTTGAAAGCCAGTTTCGCCAACCCATTCGGTTTAACTTTCAATTCGGCCTGAGCCTGATCAAACAACTGCCCATAAGCCATCCGGCTGGGACAAACGCTTTCGCAAGCCCGGCATTGCAGGCAATTATCCAAATGCCTGCGTTCATCGGCGCTTATCGGCTGGTTTTCAATCAATAGCTTGCTGATGGTACGGATACGCCGACGCGGAGTTTCTTCGTCAACCTGGAACAAACGAAAAGTCGGGCAACTGCTGACGCAGATGCCGCAACGCATGCATTCTCCGGCATCCGGAATATAAGGGTCCGCTCCCGTTGATTCAATCGGTTCATCGTAGCCCATGTCCATGAAGTCAAACATCTGAAACCTACATCACTTTGGCATAAGCGCGGCGCAGCAACTCCATTTCCGCAGGCGGCCTGCCGCGCAGCTCCGGCAAGGTTCTCATCCGGCAATCCCGGCTTTGCATCAATTTATGCGGCGGATCAAGCAGCATGAAGCGCGCCATGTGGACAGTGATAATTCCGCCGGGCGCGTCGATTTGTTCGCTAAACTCCGGTTCGACGCGCAATAGGTCGTTGTCCAGTTGCAAAAGCCGGTTGATGTTATTGACCAGCATGGCCGGATGAGCACTGACTTTTTCGCTTATAAACTCTTCAGGTTCCAATGCGCTGGACAACGCGGGCAGCGGTTCCGGAAAGCAGATGCTGCCGCTGCTATGCTGGGCGAACAGCATCAAGGCGCTGATATCGCCTTTGTAGTAAAGCAGCAGACGGTGATTGGCGAATGCGTCGGACCAGGTCATTAGACAAGCACGGTAGCCAGTAGTTCTTCAACATCCGCATCCAGGATTTCCAAGCCTATTTTTTTGCAAAACCGCTTTTCTTTATCGGTCGGATTTTTGTTTAAAACCCAACCTTTTTTCTCTGACGCGCCGTAGATGATGTCGCTCATCACCATACGTTCCGAGTCCCTGTTCAGCGGCACGCCTATAAATAAGTATTGTTTGCCCTTGCGGTACTCTTTAAGAAAATCGGGGATGGCAAAGCCGCCCATTAACTCGGTGATGTAATCGACATAATCGGCATCGGAAGCGATGTAATTGGCTTCGGGTCTGGGCGTACCCATCGGTTTAAACAAAACGGGTATTCTGTGATCGATCTGTTCCTGGGGTATTTCAAAATAATCGCTGCCGTCATAGTGATATATTTTAAAGCGGAACTGGCTGGCGGTGATTCTGGCGACGCCGACAATCAACGTATGTTCTTCATCGGAATAGCTGTCTTGCAATTGGGTATCCCGATTGATATCGACGATATAAGCAGGCCGCCATTCCGCCAGCCAATCGTGCACTGCCGCGCGCGTATATTTGGTTTCGCCATATACTCTGGTCAGGAACTGTCCGAGGAAATTCCTGCCTCTCTTAAGCTCCTGATTCATCGCCGCCCTGGGAAACTCATACATCAGTTTGGGTGCCATCGGAATGCCGTTATTCATCGCCAAAATCAGGCTGTTGCTATCGGCAGGCATCGGTGCTCCGGTTTGTTCATTGGTTGCATCGAAAAGCGCGCCCGGCCCCAAATAAGGTACGACTTTGTTGTCGTACAACCCTTCAAGTATTTCAGAAAAATCAGTAGAAGACATTGCTAACTCCATTATTAAGGATGTGTATCTTTGTACCTAAGCAATATTCAATCCAGTTTTTCCTGTTTTTTAATAATCAATATAAGTGTTTGATCTTAATATATTTAAATAACTTTATTTAGTACTGACTGCAGCTAATGTTTTGTTCTGTTTATAACAATTCTTATGCCATCTAACCTATATACAAACACAAGATCTTCAATACATTGACCTCTCTTATAGGCACTGCAACTTTAAAATAGGCACGAACGGAGCCGAAAACTTGCGGTTTGAAAAATTTAAAAGTCCACGCCGGAGCGTTCGCCGTTATACACAAGTGTCCGCGAGACGCCGTCATCTTAGCAAGTGTGGAAGGCCTTCGCGTAGGGCGTGCCGTGCGCGCCTTGGAGAACTCAGAGACCGGCAGGATTTAACTTTTGCCCAGTGGCCGTTGAGCTCAAGCCGCTCAACTGATTTCATGCGCGTTATAAAGCTGAGTTGAGCAGCTTGCCTGCTCAAACGAAACTTATGCCCTCTGGGTATAAGGCGCGCACGGCACGCCCTACGTCGGCTGTCCGGTACCACGCCGGCATGACGGCTCTTGAACAGCGCATTGCGCATAACGATGAGCGCCGGAGCATGGGAACGATAGAACTTCGTGTCCTTCGTGGTGAACTAAGGCTTTTTAAATTAATCGCAGACATATCTAACGCATACAGCTATACCCCAAAATCAACAGACAACATTGAATAACCCCACTGTTACTAAGCCTACAAAACATAACAAAATGTTTGAAACACAACGCCATCCACTCCTCAATGCGATATTTTTAATACTTATTAATCAATAAGATAAATACTAAAAACACACATGGCACAGCCATTGCTATACCCCTAATGTCATTAACAACAACCGTCCTAAGAAGAGGAGAAGATCATGGCATTACGTCAATGTGCAATATACGGCAAGGGTGGAATCGGCAAGTCCACTACAACTCAAAACCTGGTTTCTGCATTAGCGGAATTAGGCAACAAAGTAATGATTGTCGGCTGCGATCCAAAAGCCGACTCTACCCGTTTAATCCTTCATGCGAAAGCCCAAACTACCATTATGAGTTTGGCTGCTGAAGCGGGTAGTGTTGAAGATTTAGAACTCGAAGATGTATTAAAAGTCGGATACGGCGGCATCAAATGCGTTGAATCAGGCGGTCCAGAGCCCGGCGTTGGTTGTGCGGGTCGCGGTGTAATTACAGCGATTAACTTCTTAGAAGAAGAAGGTGCTTATGACGATGAACTTGACTTCGTTTTTTATGATGTACTTGGGGATGTTGTGTGTGGTGGTTTTGCCATGCCAATCCGTGAAAACAAGGCGCAAGAAATTTACATCGTCTGCTCGGGCGAAATGATGGCGATGTATGCCGCTAACAACATTGCTAAAGGTATTGTGAAATACGCTAACTCAGGCAGTGTGCGTTTGGCCGGTTTGATTTGTAACTCACGTGAAACTGCTCGTGAAGATGAATTGATCTCAGCTTTGGCTGCAAAAATCGGCACCACCATGATTCACTTTGTACCGCGCGACAACGTTGTACAACGCGCTGAAATTCGTCGTATGACTGTTATCGAATACGAACCACAAGCCAAACAAGCTGACGAGTATCGTCAATTGGCTATGAAAATTCGCGATAACAAAAACTTCATTATCCCTACTCCAATCACGATGGATGAGCTGGAAGAATTGATGATGGAATTCGGCATTATCGATCAAGAAGACGAATCGATTATCGGTATCACTGCGGCCGCTGAAGCAACCGCTTAATACTGAACAACCGTAGGGTACGCATTTATGCCCCAGAGGGTACCGCGTACCTTTTGGCAAGTCCGAAAATGGTACGCGATACGTACCCTACGATTTCCATCCTAAAACCTGTCTGTTGGGGGATTACCCACGGCACAAGTAGGAGATACTCATGGCAGCTCTAACAAAAGAAGAGACCGAAGCGCTTATTCAAGAAGTGCTTGAAGTCTATCCCGAACAAGCAAGGAAAGATCGTGCTAAGCATTTGGCGGTTAACGATCAATCTTTGGAAAAATCCAATAAATGCATTACTTCAAACCGTAAATCTCAGCCCGGCGTAATGACCATTCGCGGTTGTGCCTACGCAGGTTCCAAGGGCGTGGTTTGGGGCCCGATTAAAGATATGATTCATATCTCGCACGGCCCGGTCGGCTGCGGACAATACTCTCGCGCCGGTCGCCGTAACTATTATGTCGGCACTACCGGCATCAATACGTTCGGCACCATGAACTTTACTTCTGACTTTACCGAAAAGGACATTGTTTTCGGCGGCGATAAAAAGCTGGCCAAAATCATGACCGAAATCGAAGAATTGTTCCCACTGAACAAAGGCATCAGTATTCAATCGGAATGCCCGATCGGTTTGATCGGCGACGATATTGAAGCGGTCGCCAAAAAAGCTAACAAAGAAATCGGCAAGCCTGTGGTACCGGTTCGTTGCGAAGGTTTTCGCGGTGTTTCCCAATCATTGGGTCACCACATTGCTAACGATGCGATTCGAGACTGGGTCCTGGAAAACCGTGACGGTGATGATACTTGGCCAACTACGCCTTATGACGTAGCGGTTATCGGTGACTACAACATCGGTGGTGATGCCTGGGCTTCGCGTACCTTGCTGGAAGAAATGGGTTTGCGCGTTGTCGCCCAATGGTCCGGTGACGGCACGATTGCGGAAATGGAAAAAACCCCTAAGGTGAAATTGAATTTGATCCATTGCTACCGCTCGATGAACTACATTGCGCGGCATATGGAAGAAAAATACAAAATCCCCTGGATCGAGTACAACTTCTTCGGCCCCACCAAAATTGCCGAATCGTTACGCAAGATTGCGGCGTTATTCGATGAAACTATTCAAGCAGGCGCTGAAAAAGTTATCGCCAAATATCAAGCTGAATACGATGCGGTTATCGCCAAATACAAACCGCGTCTGCAAGGCAAGCGCGTGATGCTGTATGTCGGCGGCTTGCGTCCGCGCCATGTGATCGGTGCGTATGAAGACTTGGGCATGGAAGTGGTTGGTACCGGTTATGAATTCGGCCACAACGATGACTACGACCGTACTATCAAGGAAATGGGCAATGCGACGTTGATTTATGACGACGTAACCGGCTATGAATTTGAAGAGTTCGTTAAGAAAGTCCAACCTGACTTGATCGGTTCCGGCATCAAGGAAAAGTATATTTTCCAAAAGATGGGCATTCCGTTCCGGCAAATGCACTCTTGGGATTATTCCGGCCCTTATCACGGCTATGACGGCTTTGCCATCTTCGCCCGCGATATGGACATGACATTGAACAACCCATGCTGGAAACAAGTGAAAGCACCTTGGAAAACAGCTGAGAGTTCAGACGTAGCGGTCGCTGCAAGCGCTTAATTTGTAGGGTGCGCATTTATGCCCCAGAGGGTATCGCGCGCCATTTGTAAATCTGCCGCGTACCGTAAAAGGTACGCAATGCGTACCCTACCGTTCCTTCAACCGTCGTCCACAGATTAGTGGCGCGTAGGAGATTATCATGAGTCAAGAAGTCGAAAACATACAACCGAGTTATCCTTTATTCCGTAACGACGAATACAAGGAAAACCTCGCCAATAAACGTGAAGCTTATGAAGAGCGTCATCCTCAGGAAAAAATTGACGAAGTATTCCAATGGTCTACCACCAAGGAATATCAAGAAATCAATTTTAACCGCGAAGCATTAACGGTAAACCCCGCTAAAGCCTGTCAACCGTTAGGCGCGGTGCTTTGTGCATTAGGCTTTGAAAAAACCATGCCTTATGTTCATGGTTCGCAAGGTTGCGTCGCTTATTTTCGCTCTTATTTCAACCGTCATTTTAAAGAGCCTGTCGCTTGCGTTTCCGACTCAATGACTGAAGATGCTGCGGTATTCGGTGGCCAAAAGAACATGATGGCCGGTTTGGAAAATGCCAAAGCGTTGTACCAACCTGACATCATTGCCGTTTCAACCACTTGTATGGCTGAAGTTATCGGTGACGACTTAAACGCGTTTATCAATAATGCTAAAAAAGCCGGACATGTCGAACAGGATTACCCAACGCCTTTTGCTCATACTCCAAGCTTTGTCGGTAGCCACACTACCGGCTGGGACAATATGTTTGAAGGCATGATCAAGTATTTCACGCTGAACCACATGGACGACAAAAAAGTCGGTTCCAACGGCAAGATCAACCTGGTTCCGGGCTTTGAAACTTATCTGGGCAACTTCCGCGTCATGCACCGCATGATGAAGGAAATGGGCGTTGATTACAGCTTGATGAGCGATCCTTCCGAAGTATTGGATACGCCGGCCGACGGTACTTTCCGTATGTATGCCGGCGGTACGACCCAAGCTGAACTGAAAGACTCGCCTAATGCGATCGACACTTTATTGCTGCAACCTTGGCAGTTAGAAAAAACCAAAAAGTTTGTGCAAAACATTTGGCATCAACCCGCTACAGCCATCAATATTCCGATGGGCCTGGAATGGACTGATGAATTCCTGATGAAAGTCTCCGAATTAACCGGCAAACCAATTCCTGCTTCACTGGAACTTGAGCGCGGCCGTCTGGTTGACATGATGACCGACTCGCATGCTTGGTTACACGGCAAAAAGTTCTCTCTATACGGCGATGCGGATTTCGTAATGGGTATGACTAAATTCCTATTGGAAGTGGGCGCTGAACCGACTGACGTGTTATGCAACCATGCCAACAAACGTTGGAAAAAAGCCATGGACAAAATGCTGAAAGATTCGCCTTACGGACAAAAAACTGAAGTCCATATCGGCAAAGACTTGTGGCATTTCCGTTCATTGGTCTTCACCAACAAACCGGACTTCATGATCGGCAATTCTTACGGCAAATTCATCCAACGCGACACTTTCTATAAGGGCGAAGAGTTTGAAGTTCCGTTAATCCGCATCGGTTTCCCAATCTTTGACAGACACCATCTGCACAGAATGACAACGCTGGGTTATGAAGGCGCTATTTATATGCTGACAACCTTGGTTAATGCCGTACTGGAACAGTTGGATAAAGAAACCAAAGGCATGGGTACAACTGACTATAACTACGATTTGATTCGTTAAGTGTAGGGGCATCCCTTGTGGATACCCTGCTATTTCCAAAGGGGCAACCACAAGGGTTTGCCCCTACAAATGCGTGTAAACGGAGAACTCAATGCCTAGCGTCATGTTGAAGAAAAATGCAGAAGGCAAATTAGTCTTCTACGTACCCAAGAAAGACTTGGAAGAAGTGGCGGAATCCGTTGAATTCGACAGCCCCGATAAATGGGGCGGCGAAGTTCTGCTCAGCGACGGCTCGAAATATTATTTCGAACCGCTGGACGAACAACCGGATTTCCCCGTCACCTTGCGCGCAAAACGTTTAGATTAGGAGAATAATCATGGCCTTATATATTGTTGCAGCGGATTGTATTTCATGCGGCGACTGCGAACCGGTCTGCCCGACCAACTCCATCACCGAGGGCAAAATTGTCTTTGAAATCGACAAGAAAACCTGCACCGAATGCGAGGGGGATTTTGACATTCCTCAATGTGTCAAAGTATGTCCTATCGACAACTGCATTCTGCCTTTAGAGGCATAAGCAGATGAACAGCCAGGCTTCACTGTCAAGAGAACTGGCTTTACGTATTGGGCTGGCGGCTCGCGCCTTGCCCGATACCGATGCCAAACGCCTGCTTTCAGTATTAACTGATTGCATCGGCCTTCCTATCACTGAAGAAAAAATTGCCGGCATTGATCTTAATACGCTTAAAACCGCTAAAGCCGGTGAGTTTATAGACGTTGACGAACCTCTGTTGACTCATGCTTTAAGCATCCTTATACCCAAAGGGCATAAGTTTCGTTTGAGCAGACAAGCTGCTCAACTCAGCTTTAAATCCGGTCTTAACGTCCCCAAGCAACAAGCCTATATTGACGGCGATATGCCCGGCTCGGTCCGCATCGCTTGCGCCAGCAACGACGGCCTCAACGTTGACGGTCATTTCGGTTCTTGCACTCAATTCATGATTTACCAGGTTTCAGCCGATGAAGCCCGGTTAATCGACATACGCGATACCGACATCCCCGACGATCTTGACGTGGAGGATAAAAACGTGTTCCGGGCCGAACTGATCCAGGATTGCCAAGTGCTTTACGTCGCCTCGGTTGGCGGCCCTGCGGCAGCCAAAATCGTCAAACTGGGCATCCATCCAATGAAGCTGCCCGGCATTGAATCGATTGCCGACATCATTGATCAATTGCAAACCGTAATTGCCGGAACTCCGCCCCCGTGGCTGGCCAAAGTCATGGGTATTGAAGCAAACGACCGGTTCAGGTTTGAGAGAGAGGCGACAGGATGATTACCCGCGAACAAATCAACGCCATCACGGCAAAAATAGAATCGATGGGACTGGGCGATGAAACTGTTTCCGAGCTAAGACAGCAATACCAACCCATCCACTTTACTTACTGTATGGATGACGATCTGCCCAATAACTCACCGGTTTTTGAGCATAAAGATTTTAATCTTTATTTAATCGACGGCCGGGAACACTGCCTGTGCCTGACTAACGATTATGATACGGCAACCGGCATTGTCGTTGCAGAAATCATCCCTGACTAATCGGAAAGCCCCATGTCCGGTCATCAAAGCCCTGTCAGCGTTCCTTTTGCCGATTGCAGTCTTTGCCCGTTTCGCGGCAAAACCCTGCTGATGGGGCGTTGCATGCCCGGCGACACCTGCGTATTCGTCGAAAGCGGCCGCCAGATCGACCGCTTTTTCCGCGTTAACCCAGGCTTCGCCGAACAATATCTGCACGACCGCTTTTGGGAACGGCGCGCCATTGCGGTCCGTTACGCCCCGCAAAAAGCGCTTGCCGAGCTGATCGATGACAAAGATGAAGTGGTCAGACGCGCGGTCGCTTATCGGATACCGCCGTCGCAACTGCATTTGTTAATCGACGATGCCGACCGGGAAGTCCGCATGACCGTGGCCGACCGCCTGCCGCCTGAAGACCTGGAAAAAATGGCCGGCGATAAAGACTACATCGTCCGGCTCACGATAGCCAAACGGCTGCCGAAAGGCCGCCTGTTCCGCTTCATTCGCGACGAAGACCTGCAAGTACGCAAAATCGTCGCCGAACGTTTGCCCGAAGTCAGCCTTGGCTTGATGGCCGATGACTACGCGCCCGAAGTCCGGCGCATCGTCGCCGAGCGTATGGACCCGGTCGATGCCGTGATCATGCTGAACGATGCCGATTGGGTCGTGCGTTACACCGCCGCCCAGCGCGTTGCGCCCGAAGCCCTGGCCTGCCTGCTTGAAGATCCCGAACCCGATGTCAGGGCGCTGGTGCAGGATAGATTAAATATAACTTCTCATAACACCGAGAAACCGGGAGCAGCCTATGACTGACCAACCTTTTCGGCTTGACGGGCAACAGCTTGCCAAAATCTGCAAACACACCCTGCCCGATCCGGACGACGAACTACTACTTTCCAAGCTTCAAGCGCTGAATCCGGGTTATCCGATCCGCTTGGCGAAAACCGGCGAAGAATGGTATCGGCTGGGCGGCATTGTCGATATGGACGGAAAACGCATTGCCAATAATTTGATCGAATGGACCGAGCGCACTTATATCGAGTGCGGCAAAGATCTGCAAACCCTGATCGATCATGCACGGGAACAACAGTTCATCGCCACCCGGCAAACCGGCAACACCCTTTATTTTGTTATCCAAACCGGCGCTAAAGCGGAGCAATTTATCCAGATCGACATCGATAAAACCCATGAGATGTCGGACCGGCTGCTTGTTAATGGCGACTACCCGCCGGAGGATCTGGAAGAATTTATTGATCCACTGGACCCGGAATGCATAGAAACATTCTGCATTGGAACCTCACGTTATTCTTATCGACGTAAAACTGACGTGGCGGTTTTCATGGACGAAATCAATAAATACCATGTCAGCGAGCATCCGGTACAGCGTTTCATGGACGACTGGAACCGCAGCAGCGCCCAGCAAAAAGCCGTGCTTTCCGATGATTGGATCGTTCGGCCTTTCCGGCATACCGGGCGTTTCGGCGAGCAAATCATTAACGTTGAACTGATCAACACCCAGCAAAAAAACGTCCCGCAACTGGAAGACATTAACGGTAGAAAAGGCACCGCCTTGTACAACCTATTGACCCGTTTCGATCGCCAAGCCGGTTACCCGTTTGCCTGGTTCTTCTATATGGTCAAAGGCAAACTGGTTTCCCCAAACTGCGGTGTAGCGGTTTTTAAAGATATTAGCGGAGATTTTTCTTACCTGCCCGAACGTGACGTCGCGGTACTTAAAGACTGGATTAATACGCCTTATAGCGTATAGATTTTTCATCAACTGCATTGCAGTAATTTTCAACAAAAGGAGTCAATACAATGTCAATTGCACAAATAAAAGCCTTCTCTGAGCTGGCGAAAACAGATGCTGAACTAAAAGAGAAACTGTTAGCCGTTCAAAAAATCAGAGAGCTAATCACCTTGGGCAAAGAATATAATTTTGAATTGGATGAAGTGGAGCTTTACCCTCCCAACGAACCGCAATTCGTCGAAGAACAACTTTCTGAAAGAATGGCTAAGGCGTTGTTGCGAGTTTAAATTCTGCGTAGGGCGTGCCGTGCGCGCCATTGCCTAGATTGAAAAGGCGCGCACGGCACGCCCTACAGCGGATTCGGCTCTTTCCCAAGCCTCCGCGCTCTGATCGTTACACGCAATTCTGCGAGTAGACCTTCCAGGTTTTACGACTGCCATGGATGGCGGAAGTGCTGGAGCCGCCGGGAGCGGCTCCAGTAAAAACCTGGAAGGTCTGTCCTCATGTTGGATGAAGTTTCCCTCGTCCGTTCGTTCCCAAGCTCCAGCTTTCCGAAACACTTGCCCTGGATTGTTGGGCTCTGCGCCTCAGCACCAACCTACACAACATCCGACATTCGATCTTTGCAAAGCTGTTGCCACGACGGATGCTGCTGCAAAATCATCAATGCCGATTCCAATAACGTAATTCCCGGCTCTTTCCTATGCCAAGTCGACGCACCGGACGGATGCGGCAACGGAATCGCTTCGGTGCGGTGACCGTGAAAAGTAACCGAATGAAGCTTGCCGATGACATCGTTCAGCCTGTTGACCGGCATCAACTGGGCTATCGCCAGCTTGCCGACCGGCAGAATCAAATCGGGCTGCAACAGATCGACTTCCGCTTGCAGCCAGCCTGCGCAATTATTAATCTCATCCGGGTTTGGCACACGATCGCCGCCTTTTGGATTTTTACCCGGAAAACAGCGGCACACCGCCGCCATATAAACACGCTGCCGAAAAGTCTCCTCATCAAGCCCAATGCGTTCAAACCATTTAAACATCGTTTTACCGGCCGTCCAGGCAAACGGTTTGCCGAATCCGCCTTCTTTATCGCCGGGCGCTTGGCCAATTAGTAAAATCTTCGATAAAACCGGGCTGCCGCTGACGACCGGGCCGATCATCTCGGGACATTTGCTGCAATTGAATAATGCAGTTCGATGAGCCCGCATTAGTTGTTCGTGTATAGGCATCATTTAAAGATCAATCTCAATGCCAACCGGGCAATGATCCGAACCGTGAATCTCCGGCAAAATAAAGGCCTGCTTGACTTTGTCGACAATCGTTTCACTGGTCAACACGTAATCGATCCGCCAGCCGATGTTCTTGGCTCTGGCACCGGCGCGGAAACTCCACCAACTATAAGCCACAGTGTCCGGGTGAAAATGCCGGAACGTATCGACCAGACCGGCATCGAGAAAACGGCTGAAACCGTCGATTTCGACCTGGGTATAACCGGAAGATTTATTGTAGTTCGGCTTTGGGCGGGCGATGTCGATTTCTCGGTGCGCGACGTTAAAATCGCCGCAAGCAATCAACGGCTTTTTACTTTGCAATTGCCGGCAATACGCCAAAAATTCGCGATCCCAGGTTTGACGGTAATCCAGCCGGGCCAACGCCTCGCCCGAATTCGGCACATAAACGTCGAGCAGGAAATAATTCTCAAATTCGGCAACGATCACCCGTCCTTCCAGATCATGCTCGGCAATACCGATATTGCTGATAACTTGCAGCGGTTCCTTCCGGGACAAGATCGTCACGCCGGAATAGCCCTTGCGTTCGGCACAGCAGGAATAAATCCGGTAGCCGTCAATGCCTTCCAGCGCCTTATCGATCTGATCGGCCTGGGCTTTGGTTTCCTGCAATAGAATGCAGTCGGCATCAAGCTGCTTAAGCGTTTCGGCAAAGCCTTTGCTTTGCACAGCGCGAACGCCGTTGACATTCCAGGAAATTATTTTCATGCGAGGGTTCCGTCTAATGGGTTAAAAATGGACTGGGACGCTATTTTAACCCTCAGCTATATTTCTGCATAACCGCATCATAATTTACCGTTTTTAATTCCCAATTTACTATGCTTGACATCTTGTTGCGGCGCTAGATGAAGCTGACCTGATTAAACTAAATCCGATGAACTGGTTAGCAAAAAAACGGTTACAACTTTATCATCTTCAAGACAGAAGTGGTTTGGATGCTGTTTGAGCAATCATCACCTAAGATTTCCTTCAATTTTTCTTAAACAACATTTTTTATATTTTTTTCGGCTACCGCAAATACAGAGGTCGTTTCTTCCAGGCATCTTTGTACTCTCTAAAGGAAGGGATATCGGTTCATTTGCAATTAAATTTTCCAGGTCTTTATTTCCTTCCCATTCAGATTCGATATAACAAGCGCCTTCAAATGTTGAGGCTTTCAATGCTCCATTGCATATAAATCCTAAGGCTATACTTTTATTCAGCTTTCATATCATAAACCCAATAATATCGGCACAACGTGTTCTATGGAATTGGATTTACAATACCAATGAATGATCACAACAAACTCTAAGCCGCCAAATCCCGTAATGCTTCTGGATGCTGCTCGGCAATTCGCAGTAATGTTTTAGCTGCGCCGGAAGGTTTCCGACGGCCTTGCTCCCAATCCTGCAAAGTGCGTATGGAAACGCCTAGCAGTTCGGCAAATTGCACCTGCGATAAGCCCGTTTTGCTTCTTGCCGCCAGAACCCGTGAAACCGGAACAGCCGTTTCTTTGGCTCGTCGGTTTCCTTTCATTTCACGAACGGACTGCAACAGGTCTTCATAAAATTGTTCGGTTTCTTTATCCATTGTTGATTTCCTCTTTTAACGCATTCAAAACTGCAACAGGAAGATTATCGAATTTGGCTTTTGCGTAAACGATCAGCAACCAAATCCCCCCCTCTTCCAATCGATTGAAATAAATCACCCGCACACCGCCTCGCTTGCCCATACCCTGGCGCGACCAACGTACTTTTCTCAACCCGGCCGTACCGGGAATAACATCACCGGCTTCGGGATTGATGACCAACCAATTAATAAACGCCTCACGCTCGGCATCCGACCATATATCGGCAGCATATTTTTGAAAAATGGGAGTTTCTATTACGGTGAACATAAAACAAATCATACGGCAATGCCGTATTTTTGCAATATCATTCTGACTGCTTGTCATACCTCTCCATCAGCTTTGTAAGCTTTCCGACAAAACCATACCCAATAAACTCAAGTAATTTCAATACCCTATAAAATGGCACAACGATTGCTTAGACCAATATAAACAAAGCCATCTGGTCATAGTCATGAAATCAACTAAAGACATTGCCGCGCTGCTCGACGAACCTGCCTGTGAGCATAACAAGAAGGAAAAGTCCGGTTGCGCCAAGCCCAAACCCGGCGCTTCGGCGGGCGGCTGCGCTTTTGACGGGGCGCAGATTGCCCTGCTGCCTATCGCCGATGTCGCGCATATCGTCCACGGGCCGATTGCTTGTGCGGGCAGTTCCTGGGATAACCGGGGCACGCGCTCTTCCGGCGCGGCTTTATACCGCATCGGCATGACTACCGACTTGACCGAGCAGGACATTGTGATGGGCCGCTCGGAAAAGCGCTTGTTCCATGCGATCAAGCAGGCAATTGATACTTATCACCCGCCCGCCGTGTTTATTTATAACACCTGCGTTCCGGCCTTGGTCGGCGATGATATTAACGCGGTCTGTAAATCCGCCGAGGAGCGCTGGGGCGTTCCGGTCGTGCCGATCGACAGCGCCGGGTTTTACGGCACCAAGAACCTCGGCAACCGTATTGCCGGCGATGCGATGGTTAATCATGTGATCGGCACCCGCGATCCCGATCCGTTGCCGTTAACCGTTCAACGCGCGGAAATTAAAATCCATGACGTTAACCTGATCGGCGAATACAACATTGCCGGCGAGTTCTGGCATGTGCTGCCGCTGTTCGATGAACTGGGTTTGCGCATCTTGTGCACTTTGTCCGGCGATGCAAGGTTCCGCGAAGTGCAAACCATGCACAAAGCCGAAGTCAATATGATGGTTTGCTCCAAAGCGATGGTCAATGTCGCCCGCAAGTTACAGCAAAAGTACGGCACGCCCTGGTTTGAAGGCAGTTACTACGGCATAACCGACACCAGCCAGTCGCTACGGGATTTTGCCAGAGTACTTAACGATCCCGATCTAACGGAACGTACCGAAGCGCTAATACTGCGCGAAGAAACCCGGATCAGGAAAGAACTGGAGCCGTGGAAAGCGCGTCTGAAAGGCAAACGGGTATTGCTGTTTACCGGCGGCGTAAAAAGCTGGTCGGTGATTTCCGCATTGCAGGATTTGGGCATGGTGGTCGTTGCGACCGGCACCAAGAAATCCACCGAAGAGGACAAAGCCAGAATCCGCGAACTGATGGGCGAAGACACGGTCATGATCGACGACGGCAGCCCCAGAGCGTTGCTGAAAATCGTCCATGATTACAAAGCCGACATCCTGATCGCCGGCGGCCGCAATATGTACACCGCGTTAAAAGCCAAGGTTCCGTTTTTGGATATTAACCAGGAACGCGAATTCGGTTATGAAGGTTATCAAGGCATGCTGGAACTGGTGCGTCAGCTGGCGTTGACGATTGAAAGCCCGGTCTGGGAGGCGGTTAGAGCGCCTGCGCCGTGGAAAAGCAGGAAGGTGATACATGGCTGACATCCTGAAAAGAAACAAAGCATTATCGGTCAATCCGCTGAAAGCCAGCCAGCCGATTGGCGGCTCACTGGCAACCTTGGGTTTTAACCGTGCGATGCCGATGTTGCATGGTTCGCAAGGCTGCACCGCATTTGCCAAAGTATTTTTCGTGCGCCATTTTAGGGAACCTATTCCGTTGCAAAGCACGGCAATGGACCAAGGCAGCTCGGTGATGGGCGCCGATGAAAATGTCGTTGAAGGCATCAAAACTATTGCCGAAAAGTCCCGCCCTGCCCTGATTACGATTTTGACGACCGGCTTGGCCGAAACCCAAGGCGCTGACGTGCATCGAAATGTACGGGAATTCAGGGAAGCCAATCCCGAGTTTGCCGATGTTGCGGTGGTCGCGGTCAATACACCGGATTTTACCGGCAGTGTCGAAACCGGTTTTGCCGCAACACTTACCGAAATTATTCGCGCGCTGGTGCCTGATGCGAAAGAAGCCGGAACTTATCCCGGCAAGCGAAAACGCCAAGTCAACGTCCTGGTCAATTACATGCTGACGCCCGGCGACCTGGAAGCGCTTCGGGATATTTTCGAGCAATTCCAGCTCAGGCCGGTTTTCGTGCCGGATCTTTCCGATTCGCTGGACGGCTGTTTGACCGCTGAAGATTTTAGCCCGGTGACTATCGGCGGCACTTTAATTTCGGAAATGGCAACGCTCGGTGACGCATTGGCGACTGTCGTAATCGGCCCCTCGCTAGTCAGGGCGGCGGAATTGCTGGAACAAAGAACCGGCGTGCCGACCTATGCACTCGATCATCTCTACGGTTTAAAAGCCAACGATGCGCTGATAACAGCATTAGCAGAAATCAGCGGTCATGACGTACCTGAGCGCATTGAACGCCAGCGCGCGCAGTTACAGGATGCGATGCTGGACACCCATTTCATGCTTGGTCAATTGCGTATCGCGATTGCCGCCGATGCGGATTTGCTGAATGCGTTTGTCGATCAGGTTCAGGAAATGGGCGCGGAAGTCGTTGCAGCCGTCACTTCCTGCAACGTGCCGCTGCTGTCGCGCATCCCCGTCGCCAGCATCAAAATCGGCGATCTTGAAGATATGGAATTGATCGGCAAAGCCAACAACGTGCAACTGGTCATCGGCAATTCGCACGCGGTCGATACCGCCGAACGCTTGGGCACGCCGATTTTAAGAGCCGGTTTTCCGCTTTACGACATCATCGGCGGCTACCAAAAAACCTGGGTCGGCTATCGCGGCTCGCGGCAAACGTTGTTCGATCTGGCCAATCTGGTGATCAATTATTCGCATGAAGAGATTCCGGTTTACCGTTCGGTCTATGCACAAAAACCGGCCAGCGAACTTACCGACTACCCGCAGCCATGTCATTAACCAGACGTATGCACATAGTGCAAAGCACTGATGAGAGGAAGTTTATGGAAACCGCATTAAAAATAGCGTTTGCCACGACCGATATGGAAACGGTCAACCAACATTTCGGCTCGGCCAAATCTTTCGCGATTTATGCGGTGAATATGGACGATGCGCAATTGCTGGAAGCCGCCCAGTTTGGCGAGCTCCAGCAGGACGGTAACGAAGATAAATTGTCGGTCAAAATTGAATTGCTGAACGGCTGCGCGGCGGTGTATTGCCAAGCGGTCGGCGGCTCGGCGATTAACCAATTGATTGCCAAAGGCATACAGCCGGTCAAGGTCCATGAAGGCGGCAGGATTAAGGACCTGATCGTTGATTTGCAAAACGAGATGAAGGCAGGACCGTCCAGCTGGTTGGCAAAAGCGATTAATCAACACAAAAGTCCCGATCCTGAGCGCTTTAACCAAATGGAAGATGAAGGCTGGGATGAATGATATGTCCGCTGGTTCCCAAGCTCCGGCTTGGGAACCCAGTGCAGAAAGCTCTTGCTTTCAGTTTCGCGAAGCTAGAGCTTCGCAGCCCGCATTCCCAAGCCGGAGCTTGGGAACGAGCAGAATACGGCGCGTCCGACACCGCATTCCCACGCCTGTCCTGAGCTGTGTCGAAGGGCAGCGCGTGGGAACGAGAATAAATTTACCACTTAACGGAGAAAAAACATGGCCACTGCTGCATTAGTCGTACAAGAAGACGACGTCAACTTGGGTTCCGACATCGTCAAAGACATGATCAAGCAATTGCGTGCAATCGACACTTACGACACCTATGAAGGCTGGTCGGAAGCCAAAATCATCGACCCTATCGTGTTGACTAAAGAACGCAAAAAGAACATTCCGGTCATCGGCGATCCCGACGAAATCACCATTGCCCGCTTAAAAGCCTACTACAACTCATTAGCGACGTTGATCGAGAAAAAATCCGGCCTGATGGCCGCGCCGATGGTTCATCTCAGCCATGAAGGTTTCGGGCGCGCGTTAATCATGGTCGGCAAGCTGGTCGTGGTCGATAAAATCCTGCGCGATACCCATCGTTTCGGTTTTTCCAGCCTCGAAGACCTGCGCGAAAAAAGTGAAAAAACCGTCGAAAAAGCGCTCGGCTTAATCGAAAAATACAATGCGGCGGCAACCGATTAAGGAGGCTGGATCATGTCCGAAGAACTAAAAAAACTGGAAAAAGAAGTCAAAAAAACCAAGCGCCTAGCCAGCGAGCAGGCAATGGAATTGCACGACCTGATCGAAGACCGCCTGCCCGACGCTTACGGTGAACTGTTGGGCATTGCCCAGGCGACTTACGATGCCTGTAAAGCCTGGGATGAAGCCAACCAAAAACTAATCGCCGCTCAAAGCGATGCGGCCTGAGCAGGAGAATCACCATGTCTGATTTTGTAACCGGCGTGACTTTTGGCGGCGCGGAATGGACGCCTGCTTACGTCGCCGACATCAACCACAAAACCTGCATCGGCTGCGGACGTTGTTTTAAAGTCTGCCCGCGCGATGTGTTCGACCTGGTCGAAAAAGCCGACGTACTTGATCCCGATGATTTTGATGACGATTACGGCGATTTTGAAGACGACGATGACAACAGCATGGTTATGAGCATCAAGAACAAACTCGATTGTATCGGCTGCGAAGCCTGCTCCAAAGTATGTCCGAAAAGCTGTTTTACTCACGAACATAAGCAAGCCGCTTAATTTTTTGCGGATGTAGGATGGGTAGAGCATCGCGAAACCCATCACTCGGGACATAGTTGTGATGGGTTTCACTCCGTGCTCTAGCGAGTCACTACGTTCTACCCATCCTACTAAGCCACGTAACTTTTTAAAAGGAACACAACCATGCCCAGACCCGAAAAACACGTATTCGTATGCACTCAAAACCGTCCGCAGGGACATCCTCGCGGTTCCTGCGCCAGCAGCGGCTGCGCCGAAATCATGAATGAATTCATGAATGAAATCCAAGGCCGCAACCTGTTCGAAAAAATAGCCCTGACCAACACCGGCTGTATGGGACCTTGCATGATGGGCCCCAGTGTCTTGGTTTATCCTGAAGCGGTGATGTACGGCAGATTGAAAAAAGACGATGTCCTTACCATCATTGAGCAGCATCTGCTCGGCGGCGAACCTGTCGCTGAACTGATGGTTCCTGCCGAGATCTGGTGATGTCAGTCGCGTTTGTAGAAGAACGGGTGATGTTCAGCCCCAATATGCCGATCGAAGTTAATCATCTTCTGCAAGCGGCTGTAGCTGCAAGCTCGGTTGACCAAAGCCGTGCAGAATCATTGTTTTTACAAGCGCAAGCGCTGGACAGCCGTTGTTTACAAACCTATTTTGCACTGTATAAATTTTATTTCTACCAAAAACGCCTTGTTGATGCAGAACGAATAGTTATAGCGGGCCTGGAAGAAGCGGCAAGGCAAGGCGGTTTTCCCAGCGATTATCGCCGATTAGCCAAAAACCGGGAAAAATGGGATTTATATGCCAATGACATCACCCTGTTTTATCTATATACGCTCAAAGCCTTGGCGTTTATCAAGCTAAGGCTTGGGTTTACCATCGACGCACAGCTGGTTTTGTCGCATCTGCAACAGCTTGACCCTGATGACCTTTCCGGCGCGTCAGTCATTATGGATTTGGCTGCGAGGATTGCTGAATCATGAATTTATCCGAGCATATCGCTACAAACCGCCAGTTGGCTGAATGCGTATGTCAGCGACTGACTGAAGAAATCAACAAATTAGGTTTTACTGAAGCGGACATCCAACACTATCCGCGCTATGAAGATGCCGACTATGAACTCGTCAAGGACCCTTATGCCGGAGCGGAGAACTTAACCTGCTATTGGTACGACGAGTCTAAAAAACAGCGTATCGGCAGGCTTCAATTTAATAGCGACGGCACTTTTTACGCGGAATACGATGTGGTCAAGCCGCATCCGACCAAAACCAACCGATTTATCGAAGGCGTTACCGCTTGGGGTAACGCCGAGCAAATTAAATCTGAACCCAAATTGCTGGAAATGCCTGCATAATCGATATGGAAAATCCAGCGCGAATTTATGAACTATTGCTGGATTATGCCGCGAGCGCTACCCAGGTCACCGATTTAAACATCGGCCTGGTCTGGACGGTCTGTAGAGCTGAACATACAGGTTTGGCGATGAGCCCCGGCCAGCCCACCCGCACCCTGCCGTGGCCGGGCACCTTGGCCGGCAAGACATTGACGGAGCTGGCCGGATGGATCACCGATTGGGAGCCTTATAAGGCGACGGTTGCGATGTCGGCGATTAATTGCAGCTTGAACCGCTACGGATTACCGTCAGGAATAACGCTGCTGCCGGCTCCCGGCAGAGCCAATCTGGCTGTTTTCGATCATTTCCTGCCCCGGCTGCAAGGCAAGAAAGTCGTGGTCATCGGCCGTTATCCGGGTATTGAATGTTATGCCGAACAATTCAACCTCAGTATCATCGAACGGCAACCTTCTCCGGACGATTATTCCGATCCCGCCTGCGAGTTTTTACTGCCTGATGCCGACTGGGTGTTTTTAACGGCCAGTTCCATCACCAACAAAACCTTCCCGCGTTTGGCCGAGCTTGCCCAACATGCCACCACTGTATTGATGGGGCCAACCGTGCCGTGGCTGCCCGAACTGCACGAATTCGCCATTGATTACTTGGCGGGCGTTGAAATTATCGATCCGGTAAAACTGCACCAAACTGCGGCGGAAGGCGGCGGCGTGCGTATTTTTGATGATGCGGTGCGTTACCGGATAGTCGATCTAGCGCCCGGTAACAGCATGATGTGGCTCAAGGACCAGATAGCTCAGGACTATACGGACAGGCAGCGGCTAACCTTGGCAATGGAGCAATGGTACAGCACCGGCAACAAAGTCCGCTTTCCTGAATATGATCGGCTCAATCAGATAACAGCCAAGCTTTCTCGGATGGATAGCTGCTATAAGCGCCTCTGGGATATTTACTCGTTATAATACAAATCATGATTAATATACGACCGGCAGAACCGGATGATGTAGCCCAATTGGTGGCATTGTTAAAATCCCTGTTTGCCATAGAAGCCGATTTTGATTTCGACCCGGACAAACAGACGCGCGGCATACAGCTGCTGCTGGAAAACGACCAGGCTTGCATCCTGGTAGCCGAAGCGAATGACGATAAAAAAGTGCTGGGTATGTGCAGCATACAGATATTGATTTCTACAGCGGAAGGCGGCGCGGTAGGTTTACTTGAGGATCTGGTTGTAGCGGCCGGTTTTCGCAATCAGGGCATTGGTGCAAAACTGCTTGACGAAGCTGTTTGTTGGGCTAAACAACACGGACTTAAACGCTTGCAGTTGCTGGCGGATAAAAATAACGCTCATGCCCTGGAATTTTATAGCCGGCAGCACTGGCAATCGACGCAGTTGATTTGCTTGAAGCAGCCGTTAAAAAAGTAGATTCGTTTGCTGTTCCGGATTTAAAGATGTTTACCGGCATATGAAGAACCTGAAGTGGAGCAACTGGAGTGCAGGCTTCGCCGGCATGGATGCTGGCGAGGGGCGTGAGCAGGAGCGGAAGCTTCGCCTGCTGAGCAAGCGGAGCTTGCACTCCGCTGAACTCAATGTCATTAGATTGGGTACAGGAAAAATATAAAACTTCGTGCTCTTCGTGTCTTCGTGTCTTCGTGTCTTCGTGGTGAATAAAAAATATTAAACGCCTGCTTATTCCTCAGAGCCATAGCATTTGGCATAGTCGACGCACACTTCGCAAGAGGGGACGCGGCACAAATACAAGCCTTCCGCTTCGCAAAGCTGCTTATACAGGAACTTTTTCCATTTCATGTCCTTGTCATTTTTTGCGGCCAATCCGGGGAAGTTGTATTGCAGCATGGCGCTCAATTGCGAGCGTGACCAAAGCCCCAAATCCTGCCATAGATGATCGCTACCCAGGCAACCGGCCACGATAACGCCAATGACCCAGTCTATTTCGATAATTCCGGGTCTGCCGGAATTTTTTAGCAGATTGACCAGATCGTCTTTTTCCAGCATTCGGCTAAAGTCCAGCTTGTTTCCCGACGGTGCTCGTTCCGGAATCTCGCACCCTGAAAAAAAGTACTCTCTCAGCGCATTAAACTGCCCGAGCTCCAGCCCCAGATAATCAGGCAAAGCGCCCTGCCCTACACACCAACTGGCGATCATGCAGGCTAACCATTCATGATTAGGCGTCACATGGCTGTTTGGCGTGATAACGCCATTTACAGGCATGGGGACACCCCTTGCGGTTGTAAGCGGGGGCTTTGATGTCAGCCGGGAATAGCTTTGTTCCCGATCGTCATGGAGTTGAAGCGCGGCAGACATGATTAATATTCGACCAGAATATCTTCATCCCTGACTATCATCTGGCAAGCCAAGCGCCAGGGCGACGGTAAGTCATCGACGATCATTTGCTCCATTTCTTCCTTGCTGATTTTGCCGCTGGATTGCAGTACCGATTTTTCTTTTTCGGTTAACGGACTGCCCATGCGTTGTTGCTTTTTATCGAGACTGCTGACTTTTATCAGGCAGGTGCCGCATTCGCCGTCTTCGCATTCGTAATTGATCTGAATTTTGTTTTCCCGTGCGAGTTTTAATAATGTTTCCGTATGACTGCCGGCTACCGCATAGACGGTTTTATCGCGGTATTCGGGGTTTGAGAAAGTAACTAAAGCCATGATTTGCTCCTTAAATAAATTTGTTAAGTTGCCGCATGGGAATCCATGCCGGCGATTATTCTTGTGTCTGCATTCTCACGCGGAACGCTTACCGTTACTACCTCTGCCTGTATAAACCGGCCTACGTCCTCATCCGGCGCTAAACGACAAAAATGCCGATATCAAGACCTTCCAGGTTTTTACAGGAGTCGCTCCCGGCTCCAGTAAAAACCTGGAAGGTCTAACTCGCAGAATTGTGTATAACGACGAAGATCAAACGCGAAAATGCAAAACGCGTGTTCTTAAACCGGCCGAACCTTAACGGTTCCGCCCAGCACTTGCGCCTGACAAGCCAGCCGATTATGTTTACCGGCCATGTTTTCGCGCAGCACTTTATCCTCAAGTACGGACGGCTCGGTCAGGTTATTCCAGCCTTCGGTTATTTTCATAATACAAGTACCACAGTCGCCCTCACGGCAGCCGTAAGTGATACCTGAACCGACCTTTTCGGAAATCTCAATCACACGGGTACCGGCAGGCGCCGAAACGGTAACATTAATATCTTCAAAGGTAATTGACGCTTTCGCCATTGCTACTCTCCTGATGTGTTAAAAATAAGGCTATCGGCTTAATACGGGGCAAGTAGCAAGGCTTAACCGTTCGCCCTGAGCTTGTCGAAGGGTGGACGGTTAAGCCGTTCATGGTTCGACAGGCTCACCACGAATGGCTTAACCTTAGATTGTCCCCGTCTTAAGCTGGTAGCCAAAAATACTAAGCAAGATCGGCCATATCGATCGTTTTGGGTTGCCTTAAACCCATCAGATCCAGCGCCATTTCATGCCCGAATTCACGACAGACTTGGATTTCTTCTTCGGTCGGAATTAACTTAATGCGTATTCCCGGAATGGGCACACGCAATTTGAGACCGCGCAAGCGATCTTCAACCATTTTCACGCCTTCACCGGTCCAACCGTACGAGCCGAACACGCCGCCCAGCTTCGATTTGAGATTGATAACAGCCAGCGAAGACAATAAATCCCACACCGGTTTAACCGCATCGCCGTTAATGGTCGGCGTACCGAACAGAATACCGTCCGCACTTTCGATCAAATCGACAAAAGGCGCTATCTCACTGCCTTCCAGGTCGTATAAAGAGACGCGGACATGTTCCACAGCCATTGCGCCCTCATAAATCGCTTCGGCCATGCGCCGGGTGTTGCCGTAAGAACTGATATAAAAAATCAACAAAGTCTTTTCACCGGCGCTGATTTCGCTTTGCAAAGCCGCTGTCGATAATTCGCGATAGCGCTGCACATAGCGTTGCGGCTGGTCACGCAGCAACGGGCCGTGCGCAGGCAGGATTTTATTGAGCGGCAGCAAAGGCTCAAGCAGGGCCAGAGCCCGGTTTACGTACTCTTTAAACGGCCGCATGATATGGGCGTAGTAATATTCGAACGAAAAGCGGAAATCGCCGACTTCATCGTTGAACAGTCGCGCATCGCAAAAATGGCAGCCGAACACATCGCCTGAAAACAGGGTTTTTTCTTCGATTAAATACGTGCATTGGGTATCCGGCCAATGCAAATAAGGGGTATGGAAAAATTCCAAAGTGCGATCGCCGAGCGATACCTTGTCGCCAGTAAAGACCGGGGTAAAATCGAACTCATCCTGCTTCAGCAGAGCTTTAAGCATCGATTGAGCTTTCTGGGAAATATAAAGCTGGGCTTGCGGCGCGCGGCGCATCAGTTCCGGCAATGCGCCGGTATGATCGGGTTCCAGATGGTTCAAGACAATGACTTTAATCTCGTCATAACGGGCTATTGATTCCAAGCGGGCAAAAAAATCATCGGCAAAATTTTCTTTGACGGTATCGATAATCGCAACGCCTTCGCTGCCCCTGACTATATAGGCGTTATAACTGGTGCCGTTGGCGGTTTTTAAAATAATGTCGAAGGTGCGTAGCGACGGATCGAGCGCTCCTATCCAATGGACGCGTTCGGATAGCGTAACGGCTTGCGCTACGCCATCCAGAACCAAGACCGGTGGTTTAGTCATGGCCGCAGCTTGTGGATGCAGACAGGCTAGGACAGCTTTCAATGCCCTGTTGGACTCCGGTTTCTTTTAAGCCGATCCACTTATCGACCGCTTGCTGATCGAATCCGGCCATTAAACTGTCGCCGACTTGCATCAACGGACGGCGAATTAACAACGGATTATGCAGCATCAGCGCCAACGCTTGTTGTTCGGATAGTTTATCCGGATCGATCTCGCCGTATTTCAGTGGCGGAGCACTGTAATTAAACCAATTCCGCACTGACAGCTCGCCGAAAAAAGCACGTAACCGGTCTTCTTGCCAGGGTTCTGTCAATAAATTCAGCGCCACGACCTGATGCCCTGCTGCGGCTAATAATTTCTTTTGCCGGGTATTGTTAATACAGCCGGGCTTTTCATAGAAAGTGACAGTAGCCATCGGATGCACCGTTAATTAATGGGACTGTAGTTCGGCCATCGCTTCCGCCATTTTTTCAGGAGGAATGCCGGTTAAGGAGCCGGGCGGATTGATCGCCAAACCTAACGAGTCCAGAATCGCGCCTTCAATCGGACAGATACTGGCGCATTGAAAAACAGGGAAATCGCCTTCGCATTCGGTGCATTTTTTACTATCGACTAAAAAATGCGGTTTAGCTTCGTAAATAGCATTGCTTGGGCAGACCGGCTCGCAAGCAAAGCAATTGACACAGGATTCAATAATTTTTACTGCCATAACAAACTCCTGATGTAGGGTACGCACCGCGTACCTTTTATCGCATTCTCTGGTTCCCAAGCTGAAGCTTGGGAATCCAGTGCAGAAAGCTCCAGCTTTCATTATTCCGGGAAGCTGGAGCTTGGGAACGAGCGGAAACTCCTGGTGTAGGGTACGCACCGCGTACCTTTTATCGCATTGAAAATAAGGTACGCAGTGCGTACCCTACGACTGTTATGCACTGGCTCTGACCGAATCTTTAACCTCATCCAACTTACCCGCAGCCGCCATTTCCTTGTAAACCGCCATTACCGCTTCTTCGATAGGCTCCATCGCATGCTCGCCGTTCGGTTGAATACCGGCCGCTTCCAGTTGCTCCCAAGGTTCATAACCGACTTTCGAGCACAACACCGCTTCGCAGCCCGCCAAAGCGCGGATAGTCACTTGCAACGTGCTTTCGCCGTCGCCGCAAGTGGTATCGCCGCCGCAATACTGGTCGGCTTTGCGATGACTGATAAAACGCACGCCGTCCGGTGAAGCTTCGTAAATCAGGAATTCTTTGGCATGGCCGAAATGCATATTGATCACGCCTTGGCCGCTGGTTGCTACGGCCATCAAAACCGGACGCGTAGTCATTTTGGGTTCTTGTTGATGTTGCTGCGCCTTTTCGGCTTTTTCCAAACGCTTGCTGTCCATTTCAGCCTGTATGGCTTGATGAATCACCTTGCGTTTTTCCATCGCCGCCTGGTAATCGATTTCCATGTCTTCAATCTTATCCAGCGTAAACTCGTCGCCCCTATCCTCGCCGAGCATGCCGACCGCATCGGCGCGGCATTGGCGGCAATGGCGCATCATGTTCATATCGCCGGAACAGCTATCTTGCAGGTCTTGCAGTTCATCGGGAGTCGGGCCGCGTTGGCCCATCACGCCGTAAAAAGTGCCATGCTCGGCTTCGGCAATCAGCGGCATTACGTTATGCAAAAAAGCGCCTTTGGATTTAACCACTTTGCTGACCTCGGCCAAATGCTGGTCGTTGACGCCCGGAATCATCACCGAATTGACCTTGACCAAAATGCCTTTGGCAATCAGCATTTCCAGGCCTTTTTGTTGCTGCTCGATCAGGATTTTCGCGGCTTTTACGCCTTTAATGCGTTTGTTTTTCCAGTAAATCCACGGGTAAATTTTCGCGCCGATCTCAGGATCAACACAGTTAATGGTGATCGTGACATGATCGATATTGTGCTTGGACAATTCTTCCACCGCATCGGGCAGCGCCAAGCCGTTCGTTGATACGCACAATTTAATATCCGGCGCTTCCTCGCTTAACCGGCGGAATGTTTCAAACGTGCGTTCGGGATTGGCCAGCGGATCGCCGGGACCGGCAATGCCCAGCACTGTCATTTGCGGAATATTGGCCGCCACCGCCATGGTTTTTTTAACCGCTTGATCCGGCGTCAGCAATTCGGACACCACGCCGGGACGCGATTCATTGGCGCAATCGTATTTACGGTTGCAGTAATGACACTGGATGTTACAAGCCGGAGCCACGGCGACGTGCATCCGGGCGAAGTAATGATGGGCATCTTCCGAATAGCAGGGATGGTTCTGTACCTTCTCCCGTATCGAATCGGGCAATGAGTCCATTTGATTTTCGGTTGAACCGCAGGATCCGGCAGAGCAGCCGCCTTTTGCCGCAGGGGCGTCGTTTAATACTGGTAATTGCATCGCATTGACCTCGTAAGTTACGTTTACTCAATGCAAATGCACAGGTCGTGCCAATGACGTTATCATATTGATTTATATGATTGTTGTCTTGCTTAACGAATGTTATTGTTGCAAACACAACAGTCATTTTTTCGGTGTTGTAACGAATAGCACAATGATTTTGGCGGTGAGCTTGTGGAAACGACTATGAACCCTCACTATTAGCGCCCAATTGATAATGCTCGGGTGAAATAATTAAGAAGTTAAGCAATGTTACTGAGTTAATTAAAAACTTGAAGGCGTATATTAGGCTTTCTAAAAGATGCCTTATTTTAACTAGGCTGGTCTTTTCCTTTTCTTTAATCACTTGATTCCGGAGGAGCCCATGAAAAAATCAAACTATTCTTTTATGTTCCTGTCGGCGCTACTCATAACCACGTCCGCCTGTGCGGAAGGTCCTATGTTTGCGGCAACTCCTGTGACTACGACAAGCCCTACAACTACGACAAGTCGCGCAGTTGAAGTCAGCATTACCGGCATAGGCCCGGCAGTGGATGACGCCGCCTACCAAACTGTGCGTCAGGTTATTGGCCATGCGCTTGCTAACGGCGTGATCGATAAATTCGTGGTATATGGCTACGGAGTTGAAGGAGGGTTCTCAGCCTGTGCTGAAGCAGCTCCCTCTGGACAGGTGGAAAATTTAAACGCTGTTATAAATCAACTGAATACTATTCGTCCCAATCCGCAAACCACTGCCTATTCGGTGAACCCGGCCGCAAGTTGTACTATCGAGCCCATCTTTTGTACACAGGATGCAAAACTGTGTCCTGACGGTTCATCCGTAGGCCGTTTACCGCCTTCCTGCAACTTTGCTCCTTGTCCGGGAACACAGTAAAGCGCTGTGATAGCGTAGCCCTATGATCAGGCACATTTTAAAGTTTCAGGGGATGAGCTTATCCCTTGCCATTACAGCCCCAGGGCAACAAAGAAACTATTGCCCTGCGGCTGATTTCAAATATCCATAACTATGACATGGTCGAACGCCAGCTCATCGGGAAGCTTACCGAACCTAAAAATACCCAATTTTTTGCGCCATCTGCCGTCACAGCCACATGCCCCGCTCTTATGCAATATAAGACACTTGGCCACCGGCTTGGTCCTGGCTTTGAAAAAATAAGCGGAATGGCGCAGTCACTGTGTGATATCACCTGTTTTTTCCAAATAAAAATCAGGAGACTAATTATTAATATTTAAAATCAAGAACTTATAAATTATATTGCTTGTGGCGTGGAAATTGCTGAATACCAGATTACTTTTCACGATCTACAAGAATAATTATGACTCGCACCCTATCGTTTCTATTCAGCCTGTTCTGGCTGAGCATCACTTTATACAACGTTAATGCGCAGGCGGCAGTTAAAGATAACACGCCTGATCCATTCAATTTTACCGACCAAACCGGGGTTGCGCTGAATATACCCATCACCTCAGGTTCGATCACGGTAACAGGGATCAATACCTCAACCTCAATAAGCGTGACGGGTGGACAATACTCGCGTAACGGCGGCTCTTTTACCAGCACTAAAGGCACAGCTTACCAGGGAGACAGCATTCGCGTCCGGCATACGTCGGCAACGGCTTATAACACGACTGTCAATACAATATTGACTATCGGAAGCGTAAAAGACACGTTTAGTTCCACAACGCTGGTGAGTGCGCCCGATACGACACCGAATCCTTTCAGCTTTACTCAACAAACCGGCGTGCCATTGAGCACGGCGGTCACTTCCAATGCCATCAGCGTGATCGGCATCAACACAGCCACGCCTATTAGCATCAGCGGCGGGCTTTACTCGATCAACGGCGGCGGCTTTGTAGCGACAGCAGGTAGTGTCAACAATGGCGACACCGTAACGCTTCGGCAAATTTCATCGGCCAGTTACAGCATGACGACCAATGCCGTGCTGACCATTGGCGGCGTTTCCGGTACTTTTAGCGTTACCACCTTGGCCAATACTTCGGTCGGTTTTCTGTTGCCGCCGGCTTCCAGCGGTAATCCGGCATTTACCTCGGAACATTTTTCCGGTTCCGCCAATTGCACGATGTGCCATAACGGCCTGAGTGACCAAAACGGCCAGGATGTCTCGATTGAAACCGATTGGTCGTCAACGATGATGGCAAACTCTGCCCGAGACCCGTTTTGGCGCGCCAAAGTACGGTCCGAATTAAATCGCAATCCGCAGTTGAGCAGCGTTATTAACGATAAATGTACGCGTTGCCATGCGCCGATGGCTAATTTCGAAGCCAAAAAAGCCGGCGAACCTTTAGAGATATTGGACAACGGTTTCTTGAATGCAGGTCATTCGCGTCATGACGAAGCCTTAAACGGGGTTAGCTGCACGGCCTGTCACCAAATTAAAAATTCCGCCGATCTCGGCACCTTGTCAAGATTCACCGGGCAATACGAAATCGATGCCAGCAAGACCATTTATGGGCCTTATGACAATGTTCTTGCCAATCCGATGATTATGAATACCGGTTATACGCCAACCTATAGCGCTCATGTGAAATCGTCGAAGTTATGCGCAACCTGTCATAACCTGAAAACGCCTTATGTCGATGATTTCGGCAAGGTGTTGAGTACGACGCCTGAGTCCGAGTTTCCCGAACAAATGCCGTACAGCGAATGGGAGCACAGCAGCTACGCAAATACCAATCCGAAAAGTTGCCAGCAATGCCACATGTCGCGCGCCAACGGTGTGCAAATCTCCAATCGGCCAATGATGGTGCAAGCGCGTGATGATTTCGCCATCCATGAATTTGTCGGCGCCAACAAGTTAATGCTGGATGTGTTCGATAAGAACAAGCAGCAGTTGGGCGTTTTATCTAGTAACTTTGCGGAAACGATCGGCAAAACCCAAAACATGCTGAACAGTGCCGCCGGCATCGCGCCAGTCAGTCAAACATTGGTTAACAATACCTTGGATTTCACGCTGAAGATCAATAGTAACACCGGGCATAAATTGCCGAGCGCCTATCCGTCCCGGCGCGTGATTTTGCATGTCACGGTAAAAGACAGCCAAGGCAATGTAGTGTTCGAGTCCGGCAAAGTCAATGCGAACGGTAGTGTTGTAGGTATTGATGCCGACGCCGACCGCACCGCTTTTGAACCGCATTACGATCTGATCACCCGCCCAGACGAGGTGCAGGTTTATGAGGCGATCATGGGCAATAACAACAATCAAGTGACCTATACCTTGCTGCGCGGTATGACTTATCTCAAGGATAACCGCTTGCTGCCGCAAGGTTTTGACAAAGCGACCGCGGCTAATGACGTGCGGGTAGTCGGCGAGGCTTTGACCGACGGCAATTTTGTTGGCGGCAGCGATGAAATCAGCTATCGCATTAGCGGTCTGGGCAATGCCGGTTATCAGATCGAAGCTGAACTGTTGCATCAGCCGATTGCTTATTCGTTCGCTCAGGACCTGTTTACCGAAGCCGATGCCGAAGTTGAAGATTTCAAGACCATGTTCAAGGCATCCGACTTAAAGTCCAACCGTATCGCCATCAGCACGTTTAACGTGTCCCGCTAGGAAAGCGATAAGCACAAGGACGTGCATTTTAATCATTTTTACAATCAGGAATAAAAACGAATGAAACAAGCCTTAACTCTACCTTTGTTTAAATTAACGGCGGTTGCCGGTTTAACGCTCTTGGCCGCAGCCGATAGCTATGCCGCAACCGTAGCGTCGGGGTATGACGCGGATGCGCTGCTCAAAGGCGCGGTGCGTTACCGCAATCTCGGTAGTGCCGGCATGGGCATGGGAATGATGAGTAATCCGAAGGAAGTCTATATCGGTAAAGTCCCGCTGACTACGACAGGCAACAGGACCGAAGGCGATGTGACTTGGGGTACGGGCAAACCCATTGCATTAAGCTATAACCCTACTACGCAGATATTGACAACGACTGTCGGTGCCGGCTCATCCACTGTAACTGTCTCTAAAAATGTCGGTGCGCTTAGCGCGCTTAACTATATTCTGATCAATGTCCAGAATAACGGCAGCGGTAGTGGAATGGGCATGGGCGGCGGAATGATGGGAGGCAGCAGTTCCACCGTAGCATTAAACAATGTCAAGCTCAACGGTACCGCTCTTTCTACCACGAGCTTCGTTGGCGCCGCGAATGGCGCGAAATGGAACATCACTGGTGGAGAGCTGAGTTCAGGTTTTACCTTGGAAGGTAGCGTTGCATTAACCGGCAGCCAACCGATGAATGATGCTAATTATGTTGAAGTCAGCGTGGGTTATACCGATCAGACCGGCCCTAAAATCGACGGTATCGGCGTTAACCCTAACCCGGCTATTCTTAATGGAGAGACCACACTGAGAGCCACGGTTTCTGATGCCGAAACGGGTAATAATCAAATCGTCAGCGCCGAATACAGCTTGAATGACGGCGCTTGGGAATTACTGACTGCGCAAGATGGCGGTTTTGACAGTGCCAGCGAAGATATTATCGCGCAATTGCCGGCAACCCGGTTAGGTTCTAATGAAGTTTGCGTACGCGGTACCGATGCGAAAGGCAATGTTACGACTCCGCCAACCTGTACTACTTTCACGGTGACTTATCAATTTGTAGGCTTCGTTGAGCCGATCGCTAATGACTTGACCAATATTGCCAAAGCCGGACAAAGCGTACCGGCGAAATGGCGCTTGACGGATGCCAATGGCTTGCCGATAGAAGACAGCACCAGCTTTGCCGGCTTTTATTCTCACCCTATCGATTGCGAGACCGGGACACCGAACGACGCTGTTGAAGAATATGCGGCAGGCAACAGCGGCTTGCAATATAAAGGCGACGGTAATTGGCAATACAATTGGAAAACACCGAAAGCTTACTGGGGAACCTGTCACGCTATGTATATCGAATTCGATAGCGGTGCGGTTTCGCCAATAGCGACTTTCCAATTCAAATAGTCAAGAATGCTGCAGGTCAGCTTGGTGCGGTTTACTGCCGCCCAGGCTGCTTAGGAATTTTAAGTACCTGAATATAAGTTTCCAGCTAAGGTTCAAAGCCGGAGTGCAGGCTTTGCCTAAAGCGCCTACTTTTGGTACCTGCTTTGCAAGCGGAGCTTGCACTCCAAAATACCGGAGAATTTTAGCTCGATTACTTATAACCCGTCTAAGCAAAGTGCTTGGGCGCTCACTACCGCGCAAACGGCATTGCAACCAAGCTCAAGCCACATCGTAATACCAATCCAAAAGCTCTTCACCGCCCCAGTTTTCGGCATCGCCGGGGATGTGTTCATCAGTTTTGTAGAGCGTCATTTGGCCGGGCTTGGGTGACGTTACCAATAAACTTTCCGCATAATCAACCGAGCAGCCTTGTTTTCCGGTTTCGTCTTTTAACCATTGCGCAGCCATGGCGATGGCTTCCTGCCGGGTTTCGCCAAAGCCGAACACGGCGTAATCGTGTTGCACATATAAAATAGTCATTGTTGCTCCAAATTTGCTGATTAAGGGGATGAACCCGAACTCTTTATATTCACCACGAAGGACACGAAGTTTATATACTTCTTCGTGTCCTTCGTGTCCTTCGTGGTGAAAAACCTACACAGAGATTCTTTAAATCTGCTTCATCGTAATATCCAAGGTCAAAATCCGGTAAGCAATCTGCCTTGGCGTCATGTTCAGCAAGCGCGCGGCTTTGGCTTGCACCCAACCGCTTTGCTCCAGTGCGGCAATGACCCGCTCCCGGTCGTCCATGTTTTCATCGTTAAAATCAATCGCCGGCGTTTTTTGCGGTTTAAGATTAACCGCCGTGCCGATTTCATCTTCCAGGCCGGTGCTGACCATGACGTCGCGATCGATAATGCCGTTTTGGCTCATGATGGCGGCGCGTTCCAGCCGGTTGGCGAGTTCGCGGACGTTGCCGGGCCAGTTGTGCTTCATTAATATGCGTATCGCGCTTTCCTTGATTTCCAGCGGCCGCCCGCCTTGCTGCTCCGAAATCCGGCCAAGCAGGAATTCGGATAACTGCGGAATGTCCTCGGTCCTGTCGCGTAAGGGCGGCATGTGGATCGGCATGACATTCAGGCGGTAATACAAGTCTTCCCTGAATTCGCCTTTAGTGACTTCTTCTTCAAGGTCGCGGTTGGTGGCGGCAATGATGCGGACATTAACCTTGATGGTTTGGGTGCCGCCGACCCGTTCGAATTCGCCTTCCTGCAAGACGCGCAGCAGCTTGGCCTGGAACGAGGCGGAAATTTCACCGATTTCATCCAAAAACAAGGTGCCGTTGTCGGCCAGTTCAAAGCGGCCTTTGCGTTGGCTGAGCGCTCCGCTGAACGCGCCTTTTTCGTGGCCGAACAATTCGGACTCCAATAAAGTATCGGGCAGTGCGGCGCAATTGAGCTTTAAAAAAGGCCCGCCGGCACAGCCGGAGTTAAAGTGAATCGCATTGGCGACCACTTCTTTACCGGTACCCGATTCGCCACGGATTAACACTGTGGTATTCCATTTAGCAACCTGGCGGATCAAGTCAAACACTTTCAGCATCGGCGGCGAATGGCCGATGATGTTTTCAAAGCTGTAGTTCTTGATCAACGCCTGTTTGAGCTGGTCTCGTTCGCTGAGCAGATGGCGTTGTTTGCGTTCGATACCGCGCAGCATTTTGACGCTTTGCGCGATCAGGTTGGCGATCATTTCCATAAACCGGGCGCGCTCGCCCAGGAACAGGCTGTTATCCGGCTGTGCGGCGAGCACGCCGATGGTGTCGCCCGCTTCTATGTAAATGGGCGAGCCGATAAACGGCAAGTCGGGATCATACAAGCCCAAGCGGCCTAAAAAACGCGGCTCTTCGGATACTTTTTCGATGACAATGGTGCTGCCTTCATCCAGTATGGCGCCCATTAAGCCTTCGCCGGGATTGTATCGCACCGGTCCGGTAATTTTATCCGGGCCGTTGGTGTGGACAACGCTGACAATCATGCTGTTATTTTCAATTTCCCGAAGCGTTATCATGCCGGAACGCATGCCGGACCGTTTGTGCAGTATCTCTAAAACCGCCTGTAATTTCCCGTGCAAGTCGTGGGGACTGTTTAATACCTGGCTGACGATATACAAGGTATCCAGCTCGGCTTCGATCAGTTGGATGCGCTCAGCCATGCTCTACCTCCCTAAACGCATGTTTGTGCAAGGGAAATCTGATTTTTAACCGGCAGCCCTGGTCATAATCGGGATCTATTTCAATAAAGCCTTGATGCTGGTTTACGATTTCCGTTGCCATCACCAGCCCCATGCCGGCCTGATTGCCTCCCATCGGGCGCGTGGTATAAAAAGGTTCGAACACTTTCGCGCGTTTTTCAACCGGAATGCCGGGGCCGGTGTCTTCAATGCACACATACACCAGGTCGGCATCGCTATAGGTAGCGATCTTGAGCCGCAGTTCCCGGCCGTTTGATTCTCCGATGGCGTCAATCGCATTGTCGATCAGTTGCTTGAACAGAATGCGCAGGCGGTTCTCAGAACCCAGTATGCTGGGTAGCTCCGACAAGGGCTGCCAATGCACGTCTATATCATTACTGCAGATCCGTTGGTTACTGAGTAGCAGCACTTCATGCAGTATTTGGTTCAAGTTGACCGGAATAACGGCTGTTTGCGAAATCGAGGGAATGCATTTTTGCATGGTCGCAACCGCTTCTTCCCCCGATTGCTGAATCTGCTGCAATATCTGCAACAAACCGGCATGCTGGCCTTCGCCCTTGTGCCGTAAGATCTGCTCGGCCGCCCTAATTTGATTCATCGGCATCTGAATTTGGTGCATCGCACCCAGCAATGTTTCCCGGATACCCCGCACCCGCTCATCTTCAGACATGAGGGTTTTTAAAGTTTGAATATGCAACTCTTCCATTTGTCTGCGTTGCCTTGTTATATCGGTCAACGTCAGGATCAGGTATTGCTTGGATGCCTGATCGAAAAAAGCATCGGCATTGCCTTCATTCTCGACAAACCAATTTCCAGCACACGAGAACCAGCGGGTTTTGTGACATCCCTTGCTTTCTATCTTAAATTCGCGGTTGTTAAAGCCTTGTTCTTTGCTTTTTAGCTGCGACCATAAATCGCCCATCTCATCCCGCAACAATTTTAAAAAGTAAGTTGCAGGCTCGCCTTTATCAAGATCGCTGACCAGGGCTTTGTAGTTGTGATTATCTAAAATAACCCTGTCCTGATCATCGAGTACCACCATCGCAATAGGCGATGAATTAATCACCGACTCGATCAGTAGCTTTTGGTTGATGACCTTTTTTTCCGATTCGTAAGGCTGGGTAATATCCCGGTGCATACCGATGTAGTGGCTGATCGCCCCGGCTTCATTCAGCATAGGGGCAATGGTTAAATCGGATAGATAACGTTCCCCGGATTTATGCCGGTTGCATAAGATGCCTCGCCATATCTTTTTGGTGCTGATGGTGCGCCACAAATCACGATACACATTCTTGGGCGTGCGCTTGTCCGATAATATCGACTCGTTTTCACCCAGAATGTCTTGAGGCTGGTAACCCGTGACTCTGGAAAATTCTTTATTAACGTAAAGGATTTTGGCTTTCTTATCGGTAATGGAAATGGCTATCGGCACCTGTTCAACTGTCTCGATAAACAAGTTGTAAAGCATGCTTTTGCCGTTATCTGTAGATCCTTCTCCAAACAAATCAGGCGCAAGTTCGCCAATGACTTGCGTCATGTTGGTGTGTGCCTGCAAAAATCGCAATGAAGTTTTTTTCATAAGTTATGCCGGGTATGAGAGGGCGTTAATAATTACCTAGCAAATATAAAGCCAACATAAATGGTAAGGTCTTTTGCATGGCTCCGGCTTCGATATTATTAGCTTTATTTTTAAGGCAAAGCCATGAACTGAGCGGGGGTCATGGGTAACAGGATTTTGTAGGGTTTACGACACGCGCATTTTGATCGCTGTCGATATGTACGACTTACAACAGTTTCCACGCACCATTTTGTGGCATTTGTACAAGGCGCTTGGCCAGCAAAAACGCGTCGCGTCTGCACATTGGTCGAATTGGCATAATTGATGCTGTGCTCTAGTCAACAGAACAGCCTGGAAAAAACAGTGAGTGAATATCTTCTTCTTTTATTAGGAACGGCTCTGGTCAACAACGTGGTCCTGGTTAAGTTTCTCGGGCTATGTCCATTCATGGGCGTTTCGAAAAAACTGGATTCGGCATTGAGCATGGGCTTGGCGACCACTTTTGTACTGACGCTGGCCGCGATGACCAGCTGGCTGCTGGAGCACTTCATCCTGGCGCCTTTCAACATCCAGTTTTTGCGGATACTCGCCTTTATCCTGGTGATTGCCGCCGTAGTGCAGTTCACCGAAATGGTCGTACATAAGACCAGTCCGGTGCTGTATCAGATATTGGGTATTTTCCTGCCGCTGATTACCACTAATTGCGCGGTGTTGGGCGTCGCCTTGCTGAATGTGCAAGAGCAATACGGTTTTATGCAAAGCATGATTTTCGGCTTCGGCTCCGCGCTCGGTTTTACGTTGGTAATGGTGCTGTTTGCGGGTTTGCGGGAGCGGCTGGCGTTAATGGCAGTCCCGGCATTATTTGCAGGCACACCGATTGCGTTTATTACCGCCGGTATTTTATCGCTGGCATTTATGGGTTTTGCAGGGCTTTACAGCAAGTAATTTACAGGAAATAAATTATGTATGTTTTATCCGCCATTGTAAGTTTAACCTTGTTAGGGCTGTTTCTAGGCTTGCTGCTGGGTATTGCCGGCAAATATTTAAAAGTTGAAAGCAGCCCGATTGTCGATGAGCTGGAAGCATTGCTACCCGGTTCGCAATGCGGACAATGCGGCTTTCCGGGTTGCAGGCCGGCCGCCGAAGCCTTAGCCGAGGGCAATGCGCCGGCCACGATGTGTCCTCCGGGCGGCAGCGCCCTGGCTGAGCAAATCGCCGCTTTATTGGGTTTGGACTTGGATTTAAGCGATGTAAAAGAACCCGAATTACTGGTCGCCCGGGTCAGCGAGGACACCTGCACCGGTTGCACCCGTTGTTTTAAAGTTTGTCCCACCGATGCGATTGTCGGTGCGCCCAAGCAAATTCACGCAGTGGTTGCCGATGCCTGTATCGCCTGCAAGAAATGCGTCGACGTTTGTCCAACCGAATGCCTGCAAATGCACCCTGTCGAGGTTACTTTGCGTAATTGGCGCTGGGCCAAGCCCTTGCCTGCACCAGCGACAAGGAGAAATGCACTATGTTAAGTTTTTTTAAGTCGCCGCGTGTTCGAGGCGGCGTGCATGCAAAGGAGCATAAAGCCGCGACCGCTGCATTGCCCATAGCCGACAATTTTCCGTTACCGAAAAAACTGTATATTCCATTGCAACAGCATGTAGGAAAGCCCGCTGAGCCGTTGATCATGGTCGGCGAGAAAGTGCTGAAAGGGCAATTGTTGGCTTACAGTCAGGGCTTGATTTCCGCGCCGGTGCATGCGCCCAGCTCCGGCGTTATTATCGATGTTAACGATTACCCTGCCCCACATCCGTCCGCATTGCCTATTCGCACTATCGTGCTGGAAACCGACGGCAAGGATGAATGGATCAAAACACAACTTGTCGACGATCCGTTCCAGTTAAATCCTGAAGAGATCAGCTTGCGCGTCGGCGCGGCAGGCATTGTCGGTTTGGGCGGTGCAACCTTCCCTACAGCGGTCAAGCTGAACATGGGCCGTGAAAACCGTGTCGATACCTTGATTATCAACGGCTCGGAATGCGAACCTTATTTATGTTGCGATGACCGGTTGATGCAGGAGCGCGCCGAGCAGATTATCGACGGCGTGCGCTTGATGCTGCACGGCATGGAAACGGAAAACGCGGTGGTGGCGATTGAAGACAATAAGCCGCAAGCCTTTCTTGCGATGCGAGCCGCAGCCGATCCTTATGCGTCGGTTAACGTCATACAAATCCCCACCCGCTATCCGATGGGTTGGGATCGGCAATTGATCCGTTATGTCACCGGCAAAGAAGTCCCGGTCGGTTGCCGTTCGTCGGAAATCGGCGTGACCATCCATAACGTCGGTACCGCTTATGCGGTTCATAAAGCCATCCGTTACGGACAGCCGTTGCTGAACCGTGTGGTGACTGTCGCAGGCGGCGCAGTGCAACGCCCTATGAACGTTGAAGTACCTTTCGGGACGTTAATCTCCGAACTGTTCGATTTTTGCGAAGTCAATTTGGATGAGACCGCGCGCATTATAATGGGCGGCCCGATGATGGGCGATTCATTACCTCATACTGCTCTTCCGACCGTAAAAGCTACCAGCGGCATTTTGGCATTAACCCAAAGCGAACTTAAAAATACCGACGAGCAACCGTGTATCCGTTGCGCCAGTTGCGTCAGCGTTTGCCCTGCGGGACTCCGGCCTTTGGATATGGCGAACAATATCCGCATTAACCAATTGGATGCAGCGGTGGATATAGGCTTAAAAGACTGTATCAGTTGCGGCTGCTGTTCTTATATCTGTCCTTCCAATATTCCACTGGTGCAGTATTTTAAATATGCTTCCGGTGAAGTCGTAGCAAGGCAGCAGGCGCAGCATAAATCCGAGCAAACCAAGCGCTTGATCGATGCGCGCAATGCCCGTATGGAGCGTATCGCTCAACAACAACGCGAAGAGGAACTGGCTCGAATAGCGGCTAAAGCAGAACGCGAACGGCTAAAGGCTGAGCAGGAGGCATCGGCATGAGCTTTATGACTGTTAATACGGACATAGAAGACAACGGTTATTGTGGGGGCGGCTTCAGTCGCCGAGTTACGGCTTCATGGGCGACCGGAGTCGCCCCTACAAAAACTGAACAAGGAGTCTTGGCATGATTATCCATATGAAACCGAGCAGCGGCGCGCATGTAGGCGCTAACAACAGCGTTAGCCGCATTATGTGGCAAGTCATGTTGGCGCTGTCCCCGGCAACGGCGTTCGGACTGTTTTGTTTCGGTTGGCCGGCAATCAACCTGTTTATCATTACCGTGGCGTCGGCAGTTGTTTTTGAAGCCTTATGCATCAAGCTGGCAGGCAGAGCGGCCAAACCGGTCATTATGGACGGCTCTGCGCTACTGACCGGCTGGCTGCTGGCAATCACGCTGCCACCCTGGGCGCCGTGGTGGATTGGCGTGGTCGGTTCCGGGCTGGCGATTATTCTAGGCAAGCAGGTTTACGGCGGCCTGGGACAAAACCTGTTCAACCCGGCGATGCTGGCACGGGTCGCTTTGCTGATTTCTTTTCCTATAGAAATGACCACTTGGGCGAATGTGTCGCCGTTGTTTTTTTCGAACTCGCCGGGCCTTATCGAAAGTTGGCACATCACGTTTTCGGGCTTGGCCAATATCGACGCCAGCACCGGCGCGACCACGCTTGGTTTTATCAAGACCGAATTTTCGCAAAACCGTTTATTGACGGATATTTTGAAAGACACTTCGGGCTTTCTTAACTTTATCGGCTGGACTCGCGGCAGTTTGGGCGAAACTTCGGCGCTGTTGCTGGGCTTGGGCGGCTTGTGGTTAGTCCGGCAAAACATCATTCAATGGCAGATTCCGGTGTCTTTACTGATGACGATCATGATATTAGCCGGATTTTTTCATGCCATAGACAGCGAGCATTATGTCAGCCCGCTGCTGCATTTGAATTCAGGCGCGTTGATGTGCGTGGCGTTTTTCATAGCCACCGATTATGTCACCTCGCCGAATACGCCTACGGGACAACTGGTGTTCGGCGCGGGTTGCGGCTTGCTGATTTTCGTTATCCGCACTTGGGGCGCGTATCCCGAAGGCGCGGGGTTTGCAGTACTGTTGATGAACGCGGCGACGCCGCTGATCGATTATTACATAAAGCCTCGAATCTACGGACGTGATCGTAAAGGCAAGCCGCTTGAGATACCGAAATCGTAGAAAAATTCACCACGAAGACACGAAAGATGCAAAGCGCGCTGCGTCACTGTCATTAATCGCTGGTTCCCAAGCTCCGGCTTGGGAGCTAGCACACAAGGTGTTAATCGAGTAGGGCGTGCCGTGCGCGTCAAAGGGATAGCAACGTTTTTCAAACATCGGGGAAGGCGCGCACGGCACGCCCTACAGTGGTAAGAATTTCCCTAGCTCCCAAGCCGGAGCGGAAACGATCAAAATGAACCAGAGCCAAAACCATGAAACTTGACCTAGCCACTATCGAACGCCTGAAAGAAAAAATCGCCGTTTACCGAGAATTCCTGAAAAACTGGCTGGAACCTTCGAATCTGGCCCAACTCAGGTCTAAACTGGAATTCCAAACCGGTGTCTTAGCAGGTTTCGCTTTAATCGCCAGTGTACTGCTGGGGGTGACCAATTGCAGCACCGAAGATACGATCCAGCGCCGGCTCGATGAAGATTTAAAAAAATCCCTTGAAGAAGTCGTACCCGCCACCCTTTACGATAACGATATGCTGCAAGACACGCGTGTCATCCCGTCCGCCGAATACAACATCGGCGCAAACGAAACCACGGTTTATATCGCCAAGAAGTCCGGCAAGGTCAGCGCCGTATGTTTCAAGTTTACCGCGCCTGACGGCTATTCCGGCGCGATCAACATGATCATGGGCATAGACCGCGCAGGCAATATTTTGGGCGTACGCGTACTGAGTCACAAAGAAACGCCGGGCCTGGGCGATAAAATCGAAGTCGCAAAATCGGATTGGATATTGAAGTTTACCGGTCGCTCTCTGGACAACTTAGCCCCGGCAAAATGGGCGGTTAAAAAAGACGGCGGCGAATTCGACCAATTTGCCGGTGCGACCATTACTCCGCGCAAATCCGTCCAAGCGATTCATCGCGGCTTGCAGTTATTCAAAGCGCATCAAGACCAGCTGATTAATCCTTGAGGAGCACGCCCATGTTTTTATCGGAAACTTACCGCAAAATCGCCGCCGACGGTATTTGGAACAATAACATCGTGTTCGGGCAAAACCTGGCGCTTTGCCCCTTACTCGCAGTGACCGGCACAGCGACCAACGGCTTAGGGATGGGGCTTGCCACGCTGGTGGTGATTATTGCTTCCAACGGCCTGATTTCAGCGGCCCGGCATTTAATCCCCAGCGAAATCCGCATCCCGATTTTCGTGTTGCTGATCGCCGCGCTGGTGACTTTGGTCGATATTTTAATGAACGCCTGGGCACATGAACTTTATAAAGTATTGGGCTTGTTCATTGCCTTGATCGTAACCAATTGCGCCTTGCTCGGCCGCGCCGAAGCTTTTGCGTCCAAGCAGCCTGTTAAACATGCGCTGTGGGACGGCTTGATGATGGGCTTGGGATTTACCCTTGTCCTGGTCGCGCTCGGTGCGGCAAGAGAAATCAGCGCATCCGGCACGCTGTTCGCCAACGCGTCCGTGCTGCTGGGCGAATCGTTCAGGTTTCTGGAAGTCACCGTCATCCCCAACTACAAAGGCTTTTTACTGATGGCGCTACCGCCCGGCGGATTCATCATGCTGGCTTTTCTGATTGTCGGTAAACGCTTGCTGGATCAAAAAATTGCAGAAAGAAAACAGAGAAAAGCATCAGTAACCGTATTAACCCCAGTGATTGCGGAGGAGGAATCATGAACGTCGGAGTTTGTTACGCGCAAGTCGATAGACAACTATGGATGCGCCTGGAAGTTCCGGACAACAGCACTATCGAAGAAACGATTAATCTGTCCGGGGTATTAAAACTGTATCCCGAGATAAACCTGTCCAGCCAGAAAGTGGGCATATTCGGCAAAATCGCCCCGCTGGATACCGCGGTAAAGGATGGCGACAGGGTGGAAATTTATCGTCAAATCACCGCCGATCCGCAGATGGTGCAGCGACGAAGACGTTGAATTAGCTTTGAGATTTATAAGGCGGTTTCGGGCCACGACTTGGATGCAGGAGGTAGAGCAACGCAGGAGCAATTGCCGAGCAAACCGCCGTTCTAGATTTTAGCGCAAATTAAGCGTCTGCCATTTTTGTATGTTGGTCTGTTAATAATTTTGAAGTAGCTGTAGAGCTACGGCTCATGTTGGCTTGATCAATACCGCTAACGGTAATGGATAATAAGCCGTCTTCCATTCGGGTAATCCAGCCTTTTTCCTTTAAATACCAGAGATGAAATTCGATATGCTCAGGCGGGCAGCCTGATAAACGTTCCAGGGCTAGATTTCCAATGCCAGGGTTTCGCATATCGCGCCTACGTTTCACATACAAGATTGACAGCAGTCTATCCTGAACTATGGTATCAAGCTCAAAGCCTCCTTTGTCCCCCGCCTCTTCGGATAATCTCCAGCGCTGTTCACTATATTTGCTATGAGCAATATCATATTTAGCTCGTTTTTCCGGGTCTCTTAGGGTTTCATGAGCCTTAACGAGATCAGAGAATTTGTTATGGTCGCCTGTTACCGCATGATCGGGATGGTATCTTTGGGCTAGAAATCGAAAAACTCTATCTATTGTATCGATATTAGCATTTGGGCTAATTTCAAGAACTTCGTAATAATCGATAAATTCAGTCGCGGTCATTGAAAGTCCTCTAATGTAGAAAGTTACGATTTGGCTTAATGCTTAATGAGCCTAGCAGCCATTTTATTCAAGATATTCGGCGGCAACTATACATGATTGTCCGTAATGTGGATGGGTAAATTGTATTTTTGAATACCATTGCTGATGCAATAAGTCACATAGAGGCTTTACGGTATGCCGACGAATCGAATCGGCGGCCGATTTTATAAGTCCATTCGAGATCAGGTAATGTAGTCGACTTTGGAATGGTGGGGTTTTAGATATCCGTTATACTTGAAACTTTTTTAGTTAAAAGGATAAAAATGAACAAATCAATTTTACTTGTAAGCGTATCAGTACTGGCTGGATGCACTACAGCAGGCCCTTATGTTACAAACATATCCAGTGATGGCGCAAATGGATTAAACATAGAAAAATGCAAAGTAGAGCTTAATGCGTTTCTGGGAGTTGTTAATACTGGAGATTGCACAAACAGTTCTATAAAACTTACCAGCTCGACACGTTAAGCACTTGCCACTTTCTCCCAGTCACTGGCGCTATGGAACACTGAGCGGCACTTGCTAATAAATAAGAGGATAAAATCAATAAGTAGTAACAGAACAATAAACCTAACCCATTGATTATTTTACTGCCGTTTGTTGTGTTATTTTGTGAATTATTGGCTTAACCGGCCTCGTAAGACCTACCGGCGGCTTTTCAAACTGAGAGCAATTGATTTTCGCGAAGCTGGAGCTTCGCCTTCTGGTTCCCAATCTGGAGATTGGGAACCAGCGCAACACAGCATGCCCGATCACAGAGCTTTACCGTGTCGGCATATTTATACAGTAGGCCAAATTAGTGATGCAACAAGCACTGCCGTGCCTGTGCAATAAAGAGCACGATAAAGCCATTGGTTTACCCGCTCAATAAGAGTGTGACCTTTATAAGTTTGAATTTCCCAACCACGAACAAATAGCGTGCCCCATAACAAAATACATGCTCCAGTGACTTGTAGCGTACTAATGAGAGATGGGGATGCAACACCAAAAACCTTACCAGCTACAAGCCCTCCGAATCCTCCAAAAGCGCCAGACAAAATAACCAAAACTAGAGACAACCAAAATGCTCGGCAGATAACGAGAGCAGAGTCATTATTTGAGGCCGCAGGAATGCCTAGTGATTTGGCTTGGTTTTCTTGAAATAACAGAAAATGTTTGGGTGAAAAAATTGCCAGTAAGCACGCCCATATAGCTAGATGAAGAGGCATTTTATGTTCCATATTGTTTTTACCAGCTAACGTGGAGCTAAGGGGTGGTTCGCTTTAGTGCGTCCCGATTGATGGATGGGCTAGGGGGACTTAGTGGCACTTAGTTTCGTATTTATCAAACACTTTTTCAGTTACGCAGTTTCGTTGTCTGGGGCGTAAATTTTCTATCAGTTCTTGTTGGTTTTCCAGAGATTGTCTACGTGCTTCAACCTCATTAAATGCTCGTTTTCTTGCGGCATCGAATTGTGCAAATGTTATTTCGTTTTTATCAAGTTTCTCTGCTATAGCGATACAGTAAGCATAGTATTCTTCATCACCAGAATCATATCGCCAAGTATGGCTAGCCCCTGTAGCGTCTAGTTTAACCTTTACTCCTTTATCTAAATCTCTGGATTCTGCTTGAATCCATGTTATTTGACCAGCTTGAGCTTTTTGCTCAAGCTGGCTTTTTTCATTTTCAAAGCGATTGTTTAAGTTGCTCATGCCCTGTCTTGTAACATGTTTACTACAGCCCACAAGAGTCATTAATAGTAACGCGATAATCGATTGTCTTATAAAAATTCTAATTTGTTGTATATGCCTCATGAAATTATCTAATTTATTGTTTATATTTGATTAATTCCATGTCAATTGGGCGTAGCGTACAAACAGAAACGAGGCTCGTTTTTTTAAACCGCCGCATTGATCTTACTTGTGATAACTGCACCAGCTCTACACTATATCGCTCAAATGCCCATAAGCAGGTAACGTTTCCAGCCGTTTATCTTCCAGTGACCTACCCACAGTAAAATGATAAAGACTCTGAAATTTATCATCCTTAATACCCAAAATCTCATGAACGCTGTCATCAAAGTAACAGCCGATACCGGTGCCGCGAATGCCTGCCGCTTCCGCTTCCAAATACAGCACTTGACCGATCAAGCCGCATTCCCAAAACAAGCGCCGGTAAAGCCACGGTGCCGCTCGGACTGTCTCGCCAAATTCCGCCATCATGCCCAAACTGAAAGCGCTGTCGCTGGCGATGGGTTGATGGCAGGACAGCGTTTTGGCAATCTGCCGGCAATCGCCTGAATATAAGCGATAAAGCGGTACTTCCTCGGAAACTTGCTGCCAGTCGAAATCAACCAAAGTTGCGGCCTGCAACGGCTCAATCGCATCGTGATGCCGCGGCAGCGCATAAATGCCCGGAGCCAAACCTTCAACCCGATGCACGAAAATAAACAGGTGGATTTTTGGTGGCCAGCGCCAAAATTCGAACGCGGCAGTGGTCGGTAAAACGGCGGCCAGCATCCGATAAAAGTCGGCCTGCGCTAATGGTTCCATTTTGCCGTCAAATTGCTGCGCACTGCGGCGTTGGCGGATGATCTGGGTTGCCGTTTTTGTGCAGGATGATTCTATATGCTGCTGGTCGCATCGGTTCCCTCGGCAACTGCTCCTGCGTTGCTCCACCTCCTGCATCCCTGGCAGTCGTACCGGTTGCGACACTTCCGCCATCCTTGGCGGTCGCCGGGCTGCTTGCCACAGCGGTTCTTCGGTTCGCGGTTTGCTCGCGGCAGTTGAGACTTCATCAATGACCGGCCACTTGTACATATGATAGGCCCGAAGGCTGTCGGCCTTTCCGAACCAGGATCCTGATTGTGCGGCTTCCAGCAGAGCCTCGCTATACTTCGAATGAGTGCTGTTTGCGCTTTTTTGAATCCCCTCACCCCAACCCTCTCCCGAGGGGAGAGGGGGATTGCTGTCGCAAGGTACATCCTTGTTGAGTATATCTAATGGCTTATCATCGGCATGGGTATTAATCCGGCAAATCATATCGGGGGATTCATGTTCCAGTTTTTTAAAATCATCCCGGTCAAGCCCTAATAGCTTGGCGATGTCGTCATCCGACCATTCGGCCTGCAATTCAACCGACCAACCCAGCGTTGCCGCCGCGTATCGCAATGCTCCCAACGCATGGCCTAGATCATGTTGGCAATAACGGAAAGCTCTTTCGCCGTATTTCCAGGCTTCGCGCCAATGGATCGAAGATAGGCCGATCAATATGCCGGAACCGGGCAAATTGTCGGAAAACCGACAACGCTGTTCAAGGCTATGATCGTGACTGACGTAGTGGTAAACACCTGATTTAATAAAATCATTGCCGGTGCTAACCAAATAAGCTTCGGTCGGGTGCAGGTTGCCGCTGGAAGGATTGCAGCGTAATGCCCATCGGCTGGGGCCGAATTGTTTCCATGCCGACAGGCCGAAGGCTAATTCCAGCAATAAACCCATATTGGTCAGGTTTAACGGTTTTGCGGGGATTGTTTCCGGGTTATCCAAATCGCTAAACAACGGTTCAAGTTCGGCTCCGGGGTTGGGCAGCGTGATAAGCTCGCAACCCGAAAATCGCCGAAACTGGTCGGGTTGGTCTTCCCAATCGATGGACTCCGGGCCTTTGGCGTAGCGTTCCAGGCTGTGTTTGGTACGGTTGTGGTAGGCTAGAACGGTTTCGGTTTGTTTGTTCATAATGGGTTAATTCCAAAAAGTCGCCAATTTAAGTCGGAACAGTGGAGTGCCAGCTCTGCTTGCGAACAGGCAAAGCCTGTACTCCTGATTATCAATCCTTCCCACGCTCCGTAGCGAGAATCGGCGTTGCCTACATGGATGTAAGTACTTAGCGTGAGCAGGAGCGGAAGCTGCGCCTCGGCAATTGCTCCTGCATCGCCTAGAGGCGCCTACTGTTGGTGCTCTACCTCCTCCATCCGTGAGGTCGTACCTCCTGCATAACCCACAGGGATGTGGGGACCGCGATTGCTCCCTGCAATCTTGCGGCATTCCCTCCATCCCTGGAGATCAATGCAGATTTTGCCTGGAGCAAAAATCTGTCCTTGCAGTCGTTCGTGGTGAAAGCTTTCAGCCATGAACCTCAGTTAATTAATCTGCTTAGGCTCCACCGCCAAATCATCAACCCAGCAGCCGATCGGGTTGCCCAGGTTCATATCTTTATCTTCAAAGCGTACCAGAAAAACGCTGCGATCCGGTTCTTCTTCTACGTGTCCTATTAAAGTAATAACCCCGCGAGTTCCGGCTTCGGCCAATATTTCGCCTTCGGAGCCGTCGGGTATGGAGCCGTCATCGGTAATCGTTTTTGCAGCATAAACGACATCGCCTACATCCAAATCTTCTACATTCATTTCGCATCTCCTCATTTTGTAGCAAACCTTACATTGTCAGCCGGTTGTGTCATTGAAACCCGTCCAGTCGTACATCGTTTATTGTCTGAGCGCTTTGTTAAGGCCTTATTAAACAAGACACTCAATAACAAATAACAAAATGGCATACAGGTTGCTTTAGGTATTAACAAGAACGATGCCACATACTCAGGAGTGCATGAAAATGATTACATTAACAGAAAAAGCCATAACCGCCGTCGGCCGCTTTATTGCCAACTCGGGAACCCCTACAGCCGGTTTACGGATAGAAGTTACCGACGGCGGCTGCTCAGGTTACCAATACGGATTAAAGCTCGAAGGCAGCCACACGCCGGAAGACACCATCATCGATTGCGGCGAGGTGAAAGTGTTTATCGATCCAGCCAGTTTGCCGATGCTGGACGGCATGTCGGTCGATTTTCTCGACAGCATCGATGGTTCGGGATTCAAATTTACCAATCCTAATGCAGCAAAAAGCTGCGCTTGCGGCACATCGTTTAATACCAGTGCCGACGGCACCGGAACCAAAACCTGTTCTTAACCAATAAATCCGTAGGATGGGTAGAGGCATAGCCGAAACCCATCATAATCAAAGACCGGTACGATGGGTTTCACTGTGTGCTTTATCAAGTCGCGTTGCTCTACCCATCCTACAACCTATTTCCGAGGATAAAGTCATGTGGGACTATTCAGATAAAGTTAAAGAACATTTTTTTAACCCAAAAAATGCGGGCGCGGTCGTTGATGCCAATGCGACAGGCGAAGTGGGTTCAATCAGCTGCGGCGACGCCCTGCGTCTGACTTTGAAAGTCGATGACGAAAGCGAAGTGATCCTGGAAGCAGGCTTTCAAACCTTCGGCTGCGGTTCGGCGATTGCATCGTCATCGGTGTTAACCGAAATCATCAAAGGCATGACACTGGATGAAGCATTAAAAGTCACCAACCAGGATATTGCCGATCATTTGGAAGGTTTGCCGCCGGAAAAAATGCACTGTTCGGTCATGGGCCGTGAAGCGCTGCAAGCGGCGATAGCCAATTACCGCGGCGAAGAATGGAAAGACGATCATGAAGAAGGCGCGCTGATTTGCAAATGTTTCGCGATCGATGCGGTGATGATCGAAGAAATGATCTGGGCCAATAAACTGCGCACTGTCGAAGACGTGACCAACTTTACCAAAGCCGGCGGCGGTTGCGCGGCTTGCCATGAAGACATCGAAGCGATTCTGGAAAAAGTGTTGGCTGAAAAAGGCGAAAAATTCGATCCTAATGCCGCACCGGTAGCAGCTCCAGAAAAAGTCGCCGCTGTTAAAGCGCCGTTAACTAATTTGCAACGCATCAAAAAGATTGAAGAAGTGTTGGAGTCGTTAAGACCGGCACTGATGGCGGACGGCGGCGACGTGGAACTGGTCGAAGTCATCGGCAACACCGCTTACGTCAACATGACCGGCGCCTGCAACGGCTGCCAAATGGCCGCGATGACCATTGCCGGAATTCAACAACGCTTGATGGAAGTGATGGGCGAATTTATTAAAGTCGTGCCGGCGTCGGAAATGGCGAAACTGGTCAATATAGAGGTGGCGTGATGGCTGACATTTATCTGGACAATAATGCGACTACCAAGGTTGATCCGGCGGTGGTCGACGTAATGATTCCGTATTTTCTTGAACAATACGGCAATCCGTCGTCTATCCATAAGTTCGCCGACGGCGTGGCGCGAGGACTTAAACAGGCCCGTCAACAGGTTCAGGCTTTGATTGGCGCAGAACACGATTCCGAAATCATTTTTACTTCTTGCGGCACCGAGTCCAACTCCACGGCGATTTTGTCCGCAATCAAAGCACAACCGAACAAGAAAGAAATCATCACTACTACGGTGGAGCATCCGGCGATTTTAAGCCTGTGCGATTATCTTGAAAAAGAAGGTTACACCATCCACAGATTACCGGTCGATAAAGCCGGGCGATTAAAACTGGACGCTTATCAACGCTTGTTATCCGACCAAGTCGCGATTGTGTCGGTGATGTGGGCCAATAATGAAACGGGCACGATTTTTCCGGTCGCGGAAATGGCGGAGATGGCGAATGCCGCAGGCGTGATGTTCCATACCGATGCGGTACAGGCGATCGGCAAGATTCCGATGATGTTGCAGGATACCAAAATCGACATGTTGTCGTTATCCGGGCACAAATTGCATGCGCCTAAAGGCATCGGCGTTTTGTACCTGCGCCGCGGCACGCGTTATCGACCGTTGCTGCGCGGCGGTCATCAGGAGCGCGGCAGAAGGGCTGGAACTGAAAATACCGCGTCTATTGTCGGCCTCGGCAAAGCCTGTGAGCTGGCGTTAGAGCATATCGAGTATGAAAACACCAAAGTCAAAGCCATGCGTGACCGGCTGGAGCAAGGGATTACTGAAGCGATTCCGCATTGTTTCGTAACCGGCGACATGTACAACCGCTTGCCGAACACGACCGACATTGCGTTTGAATATATCGAAGGCGAGTCGATTTTGATGCTATTGAACAAAGCCGGTATCGCAGCATCGAGCGGTTCGGCGTGTACATCAGGCTCGTTGGAACCGTCGCATGTGATGCGGGCCATGGATATTCCTTACACCGCCGCGCACGGCACGATCCGTTTTTCGTTCTCGCGTTACAATACGATGGCGGAAGTGGATAAGGTTTTGGAAGTGATGCCCGGCATTGTGGCGACCTTGCGCAAGTTGTCGCCGTATTGGGACGGTAACGGCCCGGTGGCAAATCCTGAGCAAGCTTTTGCTCCGACGTATTCGTAGGGTACGAGCTGTAAAGCAAGCATTCACCACGAAGAACACGAAGGAAATGTCTAAGAAGCTGTTTGGAAACTCCGATGTAAGGCCAGACCGGACAAGGCTTTGTGCTTTTTTTGTCGTTAAACCAAGTTTATAGCTACATGTCATATCAGCTGTGGCCTTGGTGAATAATTTCCAAACAGCTTCTAAGCGTAACAGGCTTTTGTGCCGACATATTCATAAATAACTTGGGGAATGTTGGGCTGACGTAAGGAGGCCCAATGTTTCTTTTATTAAAGAAACAATTACTTGAGGTAATTCTTGATTTCCATTGACCCGTGAAAAACGCCCAAAATATCAATACGATTTTCATCTACGATCTTATAGGCGATGCGGTAATGGCTATAGTAAATAACGCGAATTTTATAAGGCGTATCAATAGGATAGATGCCTCCTAACTCAGGAAACTCTATCAACAACTTGGCTTTTTCGAGAATCTTCTTAACAGTATTCCGCGCCGCTTTCGGATTGTCATTGGCGATATAGTCATAAATTTCCCGTAGCCATCCAACCGCCTCGTCGGTCCAATTGATCGTCACCATGAAGCGATCTGTTTTTCCAATTGTTCTTGTGAAATGACGCGATCATTTAAAGAATCCTGTAAACCGCGTTCCACCATGCGTTTAAAGGCTAATTCCTTAATAATCTCTTCAACACTGACATCATCGGGCATTTCGTCTAGGGTTTTTTGGACAAATTCTTTAGCTAGTACTGTGGAAGTCATAATTTACCTCATTTATTTTCGCTAGTTCCCAAGCTCCAGCTTGGGAACTCAGTGCAGGAAGCTCTAGCTTCCCAATCTGGAGATTGGGAACCAGCGCAATATTTACCCAAAAATCGGAGTGACGTTTCTTAAATATTCTTCATTTTTTGGATTAATCCCAGTTATCGCGCTTAACATGCTTGGATTAACCCCCAAATAATCTGCAATATGATTAAAGCCAATACCTAATTGATTTTTTAATATTTCAAGCGCATTAACCAATAACTCAGGAATTTCTGGAGAAATAA